>Ga0307507_10012305_pt1 | contig 10600 bp, 11 predicted proteins | sample 7_EM_MG_FD_207223 | JGI IMG/M metagenome (GOLD analysis project Ga0307507, IMG submission 207223) | Populus trichocarpa ectomycorrhiza microbial communities from riparian zone in the Pacific Northwest, United States - 7_EM | ecosystem: Host-associated > Plants > Roots > Unclassified | place... | reverse complement strand
ATTGTCTAGATGACAGTGGATGATTTTGGAGATGGAGCTAGAATGTTTAAGATTTGACCGATATGTTTTTCCTTTGTTTATCATGGAAGTGTGCAGAGGAACAACGACATGGAGGGAAAGAGAGTGATTGGTGTGGTGATCAATGGAAGGATCACGATGGACTGTTTATGTTTTACTTATACACTTGTTTTTACCGTTTAGTGTTAGAGAGCATTAGAGCGTTTTTTCACAGCTAGAGCGAAGTGTCTAAGTTCCGTGCGAATTGTCTTTCTATAGTGAACCACTGTGCTATTCATATCCTACCAATATCAAAACTTTTTTCCCTTCTTTTTCTCTCCCTCCCATCCTCTTCTCTGAGTAATAGATAAACCAGACGTTATTTTTAGATAGAATATAAGCGGTATACGATAGCGGGAGGGTTCTTGAGGGATCTTAAACTATATAGGCTATGCTTAAATGATATGGCTCAATGAGTAGCACCGGATCACAGCTGACGGATGCTTACTAGCTACCCCCAAGGTCTCCGACAAAAATTTAAACTTCAAACCATTGTTGCTGGAACGAAAATCCAAACTAGGGCACATTTTCCGTGGGTAACGCCCTGTTCCTTGTATTCTATGGCTTCCTTTTTCTCCACCATTTCTTTGTCTTGTCTTGTCTTTCACCTTCCCTTAGGGGATGCCGGTGGGAGTAAGTAAGTCACCGCGGATTCTTACGCATGATAGCTTTTTTCTCCCTTCCTCTATCTTTTTCTTTACTGTTTTGTTCTTGCTAGGTTAGGTTTATTCCGGAGCGGGAGTTGACTGGCTGTGATATATTCTATGAGTAGGGTGTTTGGAATAGCTGTGAGTTGTTTGATGTCCGTTGTGGTGGTTTTGTCGGTTTAGTCTGTTTATCTCTATTTTTAGGGAGAGGGAGGGTTCTTTACTTGCTACAAGTGCCACCGAAAAAAGTGAGTGCACGTAGGGGTGAGTGATGCGAGTAGGATGGAGGAGGAGAGTGGGGATAGGGGGAATGTTGTGGGTGTATGGGAACAGATACAGGAGTTGGAGGAAGAGTAAGGGTTATGGGGTGACGGTGATGGATGGAGAAATGAGTGGAGTGGGAGAAATATTGGATGAAGTGAGGAGGTATGAAGGTTTGAGCAGGAGGTTGGTGATAGGGGTAGACAATGTAGGGGTGTTGAAGTGTTTAAGAAGAGGAAGAGGTATGTGCGGGAAAGAGGAGCAGAAGGTTAGAGAGTGGGGGATGGAGTTGTTGGCGAAAGGATGGAGTATAGAATGGAGATGGGTGCCGGGGCATGTGGGCATGAGGGAAAACGAAGAGGCAGAGAGGTTGGCGAAGGAGGGGGTATATATGGAGGAGGAGGAAGAGGAGAATGTATTAAGTTGGGGATGTTGGGAGCAGGGGAGGAAGGAACGGGTGGAAAGGGTGTGGAAGGAGTATTGGAAAGAGAGGAAGAAGGGAAAGATGTATTTTGGAAAAGGGATGGGGGAGAAAGGGCATAAGGGAAAGAGGGGAGAGAGTATATTTTTGTTTTGGATGAGAACAGGACATGGAGGAATGAGGGGGACGAGATACAGGAGAGGGGAGGGATTATGTGAGTGTGGAGAGAGGGAGGATAGGGACCATATATTGCTGAAGTGCAAGATTTGGGAGGAAGAAAGGAGGGTGATATGGACGGCTTGGGAGAAGAATAGGAAGGGTAGGGAGTGGATGGATATGAAGTGGTTATTACATGAGAAAGAAGGGATAGAGGCGGTGACAAAATTTGGAAGAGAGACGGGTTGGATGGATTTGAGGAAGGGGGAGAGGAGGAATTGGGATAGAAGTAGGAAGGAAGAGTGGGGTAGGAGGTGGGTGGAGAGTGGAAGTGGAAAGATAAGGGAGAGGGAAGGGGAGAGGAGAAGGAAGAATGCGGAGAGGATGAGGATGAAGAGGGAGGAGGAAAGAGAAAAGGGTAAATGCAGAGCGGGCACACCCATTGCAAGTGTGCCAACTTTGGGAGTTTACTCGGAAGGAAGGAGGAAAGTGTTAGGAGAGATAAGGAACGGAGAAAGTGGAGGGAGAAGAAAGTATAAGTGAGGGGGAGAAGAGGAAGGGGTGAAAGAAATAAGTTGTTCGAAGGCAAACAGACTAGATGCTATAAAAAGCCTTATATTGTTATTAGTTAGTTAGCAGGTAGTAGGCGGCTAGGTAATATACAGAAAAGTTTGATAAAAATAAAAAAAAGTAAAAATAAAATAAAAAAAGTGAGTGCACACGTGGGATTTTACACCAAAAACAGCCAATTTTACCCACTTATTCCACCACCAACAACTGAATTACAAATAAGATAATTTCATAGAATGCTCAGAGAGCTAAAGGCTACTCAACCTCTTTTGAAACCCCAATTGAATTAAAATTTCCTGAGGAGGAGTACGCAGTTGAACTTTCAAATTCTGCCAAAACAGAGTTTTCCCACCAAAAATGGTGGTCTTGGCGCAATTTTCAGGAAATTCTTCTTTCTCTCCCGTACTACTCCTCAGGAAATTTTAATTCACTTCATATTTCAATAGAAGTTAAGTAGCCTGGATATTTTCCAAACATACTATGAAGTTATCTTATTTTTAATCCAGATATTGGTGGTGGGATAAGTGTGTGAAATTGGCTGTTTTTGGTGCAAAACCCCATGCGTGCACTCACTTTCTTTCTTTTTTTTTTTTTTTTTCTTTTTATCAAACTTTTCGGTATATTAGCTAGCCCACTAACTGCTAACCTAACTAATAACACTATGGGGCTTTCTGTAGTATTTAATCTGTCTGCCCTAACTTTCCAGTCTCACCTCCATCCAACCCACGAACCACAACCCGACTTTCTCTCCAGGGTACAAATCAACCAGAATCCCCCTCGCTCCAACCAATAGCCTGAATCTAGTTAGAAACAAAAGAAATATACCCATATCTAAGACCTGCGTGTCCACTAGATACGTCACCTGGTCCCAATCATGCAACCCAAAGTTACTCACATAAAAATAAAAGAAACTTTTTGATCACCCTTTCGCCCCCCGAGGTACAAACGGAATAACCCCTAGTAACTCTTTAACTCCACAGCATTCCTCCCCCTATGGCTCCAAAACACGCAGGTTTAACTAGTCGGGTATCTGTAATATCGAGTCGTAATGTCCATGTCGTCTGAAAGCTTCATCGACTTCTCCTCCCTCCTCTCCAAAAACTCATTCTCCTGTCCTTATCTCAAAAACAAACTCTACCCCTCTTCCGGGTATGTGATATCCCAGCACACAATGTCTTGGGTTAATATCCCAACCCCGCAAGGCTTAACGAATGTAACGGTACTAATAATAGTACCCTCCTCTACCCTGTCCTCTTCCCCTATACCCGTACCCTTCCAATCCAAACCCAAATCCTCTTCCCATACCTCCTCTCCCCCTACTCATAAAACCCCTAGAGGGCCCACTATGCACCCTCCCTCCCACAAACCTACTCTGTTCACCTGATCTAGGGCCGACCGGAATCGCCCTAACCAAAGCTTTCTCCTCTGCCTTCTCCCCACCTCCTGCCTCCGCTATCCTCCTCTTCCTATTACCTGGCAGTCTAACAACTATCCTGCTGTCGACAACTTTGTCCTCATCATCCCTTGAGCCAACACTCATCGACTCAATTTCAACCACAATCTCTTCCGCCACATCCACTTCCTCAGCCAGAACTTTGTAAACGCCACTTGTAATGGGTGGCGCCCCAACAGCCGCAACCTCAGCCTCAGCCTCAGTCTCAGCCACTACTTCAGCCACCGCCTCAGTCTCCTAAACCCTCTTCTCCTCCCCTTTCTCGTTCAATCGTTTCGATAAAACTGACATATGATACCGAAGCCTCGAAACCTCCTTTTCCAACTCTAGGATGCGCATAAAAGCAGCACCCATCGCCATGCCGTTGTTTGCAACCTGCATTACCATAAACGAAGTCTTCTTAGCATTAACCATCGCTAACGATATAATTCCGAAAGACCGAGATGTAATAAAGCAATAAAAGATAAAAGAATAGATAAAACAGATGGATTTTCCTCTTAAACCTGATAAAATAATATTAACCTTCGTGAAGGAAAATAAAGACTTGGGTTTATCGTGAGATAAAATCAAAGGACTGTATTGGCTAAAACTCGAAATGTGACATATCACTGTTGTTGTTATTTTTTTCACTGGAGGTGTAAGAGAGACCATGGATGTGCACTCACTTTTTTTTTTTCTTTTTTTTTTATCAATCTTTTCGGTATATTAGCTAGCCCACTAACTGCTAACCTAACTAATAACACCATAGGGCTTTCTGTCGTATTTAATCCATCTGCGCAAAGTTTCCCGCCTCCGCTCCATCCATCCCACAAACTCTAACCCGGCTTTCCCTCCAGAGTACAAATCAACCGGAATCCCCAAAGTACCAACCAATAGCCGGACCATAGTCAGTAAAACGAAGATATTCCCATACCTAAGACCTGCGTGTCCACTAGATAGGTCACCTGGTCCCCATTATGCAACCCAAAGCTACTCGCGTAAAAATAAATCAAATTTGTTGATCACTCTTTCGCCCCCCAAGGTACAAACGGAAATAAAACCTGGTAACTCTTTTAACTCCCCAGGATTCCTCCCCCTATGGCCTGAAAACATGTTGGCCGGTTTAACTAGTCGAGCGTCTGAAATATCGAGTCGTGATATCCGTGTCGTCAAAAGGTTCATTGCCTCCTCCCTTCCTATCCCAAAACAAATTCTCTTCTGATACAATCTCAACCCAAAAATCAACCCCTCTTCCGGGTATAGGAGATGACAGCACACAATGTCTGACTTAATCTCCCAACCCCGCAAGGCCTTATGAATATAACGGCACCAACCTGTGCCCTCCCAAAACTCTCCCCCATCCCTACCCAAAAAACCCACTCACAAACCAAGTCCTCCCAATCCCGCGAACCGTAAACAAAAGAAATAGTACCCGAATGGACTCCCGAAGGATACCACTACCGGATCCACTATCGGAATCCAACACTTGCAATCGGTCCCACCGCCTCAAGTTTCACCAGCCACGCTGAGAATGCGCCACCCTAAAAGGAAGCCTCCGAAAATCGGAACCCTATTCCTCCGAACCCGAACCCCCCAGCCCATGCCACTGACCCGCCAACTCCGCCACTGCCAACACATCAGCTGTAGCCGCCTCTTGGGTAGTGGCGGGAATCGATAGGGTAACGATACTATCTCTATACCAAAGTGCGGTATGTAACGAGATTAAGTACCGGAGGCTTAGACTAAGTTGTTGTAACAAACTTCTTACTATATCGCAACTACCAAGTAGTTCCTATTAGGTAAGTATGTTTTGGGTCTTGCTGGATTCTCGAAGCGAACCGAAGAAGTAACTGTTCAACCAAGTATATTGAAAACTCAGTCTGTCGAAGTCTGCTCTCTCTAAGTTCGGAGAATAGCAGGTCTTAAATGCACTTGTCAGGCTCACCGGAGCCTTGTAAACAATAACCATAAAGACTCTCAAACGGTAGCCTTGAAACGTTACATAAAACCTATCAAGTATCAAACGATGTCTTGATACAATAAACAAAACACACTGAGTATCAAATGATACTTGAAATCAAACATAAAACATCATGAGTATGAAACTCAATCATAAAATATACTGAGTATCAAACGATACTCGAAATCAAATATAAAACATCATGAGTATCAAATTCAATCATAAAACATACTGAGTATCAAATGATACTCGAAATCAAGCAGTCACCTGTACCGGTTACAACCCGAAAACAAAATGAAATCATCATTTCAAAACTAAAAACAAAGAAACCAAAATCTCTTCACTATCGTAGTCGGTGTCCAAATGGGGATCCCAGAAACCCAAATTCACCACTGGCTCCTCAGAATGCTACTCATAACCATCCTTAGTAGGAGTAAAACAAACCGTACTATAACCGGAAAAAACAGTAGGAAATTCCTCCCCCGGCATGTTGTCAGTCCACCATACCTGTACCAGGTCCTCCGCATTTTCAAGTCCTTCCACTGGTTCCCAACTATTCTCGCTATTTGGGTACCCTTTCCATTTCACAAAGAACTGTCCTCTGCCATGCCTCGTCCTATGGTCAAGAATGGTCTCAACCTCCCATTCTTTTTCGTCATCAATGAGGATAGGCGCTGGTTTGGTGTGGGGCCTTCCAGGGAATCGTTCATCATCGTTAGGGTGGTAGGGTTTGACAACTGAGCAGTGAAATAGTCTTCTCTGTCGTCGATATATCCTTGAATCCATGCTTACTCTGTAATTCTGAGTATGTTCATCGAATTCGATGACGATTAAGGGGCCTCTCCATCGTGGTTGTAACTTCCTGGACCTGTCAGACTCCGTCGCAAATTGGTCACCAAATATCATTACCATTCCCCCAACTTCAACAGGTTTAACATCGTCCCTTCTTTTGGCTGCAGTCTTGGTAGATCTAACTCTCGCTAGTTTCAGAGCCTGGTATGCTGCGTTCCTGATTTCCTGATGTCTGTTGTAATAATCGTCAGAGGCAGGAACCGCAAAAGGGTAGACTTGATAGGTGTCTAGGAGGGGGTAGTCTTGACCATACACCGCTTTGTATGGGGACATGTTGATAGTATCAGAGTGGCCAGCGTTAGAATATGCTGCCACTTCAGGGAGGGAGGTGAGCCAATTAGTTTGGCGGAGGTTGGTGACGTTTCTCAGGGCAGTCGTGAGCTCCCTGATTTTCCATTCAGCCTGCCCATTCGTTTGGTGATGGCCGGGCGCAGCCATGATGTGTTCGATCCCCATAGTCTTAAGAGTCTGCTTCCAGAACTTAGAGGTGAATCGTGGGTCAGCATCACTGACGATCGAGGTAGGTACTCCTTGAGGCGTAAAAATATGGTGTCGGAGTAGCTCAGTAGTCTGTACTGCTGTTGCAGTAACCGATGTTGGGATCAGCCAGCTGAATCCTACTGCTCTATCTACTACTACCAGGACTGAGTCCTGGCCCTTTAATTTGGTAAAGGGGCCCATAAAAGTCAATAGCATAGCTTGAAAATATCTCAGAGGGGAAAGGGAGGGTTTGGGCATCACCGGCTGGGAGGGTGTTGCGTTCTTTGTTGGCCTGGCATAGCTCGCATTGCCTAACAAAGTCCCTGAAATCCTTCCGCATTTCCCCCCAGTAGATTTATTCAGATGCATACCGAAGGTTCCTATCTGCGCTGTGGTCTCCCTTGGTGTGGATCTCGCTAATCATTAGTTCCCTAAGAGTTTCTCCATTAATCCCATGTCCCTTCGGTATGTAGAGGCAGTCCTCTCCTCCTCAAGTGGTGGCATAGAGTAAGCCATTCCTGATGCGGTAGTGTAGCATTTTTTCACCTCGGGAGGTGTTGCTGGAATCTTGAGCCAGTTGGTATACCGGGTCATTCCTGTACCCTTTGATCATCTGCTCCCTCCATCTAGTCTCCATTTCGTTCATGGCTTGAACTACATCCCTTTCATCCACAATTCTTTCCCACCTGGTAACCTCGCTTTCCTCCTTTTCTGCAATATTATTGTATACCTGGTAGAGGTTTCTGTCGTGGTGGGGTAGCTTTGGTCGTTCAACAACTGGAATAACGTGGTGGGAGGCAAGCGGCCCTCCATTGAGGGGCTTGGTAGGTGAGGGTCTGGGGGCCTGGTGCACCGGGCACTCAGGGCTTTCGCAGGGGACATTCGTAGTGGTGCAGCCTAGGGCTTCATGTAGTCTTCTTTTGATCTTTGACCGGTCTGGTCGAGGTCAAGGGGAGAGGATAGTTTCCTCATTGATCTCTGGGTCCATAGTGTCTTGCATTTCTCCTTGCTGGGCGTCAGCGAGTGGGGGGCTGCCGCTCAACTCGCCTGCATAGCCCTTATTCCTAATCTTATCCTCTTCATGAACAGGGCACATTAGCACGAAACAATCTGACCAGTGTTGGGCTGCATGTGCGATTTCCTCATCACTCCGGCCGCTGCTGATGCTGTGATAGTCCCACCAATTGTTGATAGGGTCCGTATTTCTGTAATCACTAAAATCAAGCGCAGCTCGATGGATACTGCAGTTACTGCTGCAGTCTGAGTAGTTGTAGTTGTAGTTAACCTCGAGGACTTCGAATCGAGACATGTCTTCTGGATCGGATTCGGTGAAGTGGGAAAGAGGAGAAATGTCGCTTTCTGAATCTTCTTGAGTAGGGTCTTCCACAGTATGAGGATAGCTTTCGTCTTCTGTATAAAGGCGTGATAAAGCGTCCGCTAAATAGTTCCATTGTCCTGGCCGGTATATGATTTTTGTCCTAGACTGGCCTATGTATCCTCGCGACCTAAGTTGCTTCTTTGTTGGTGTTCTACTTGTCTTGAGGTACATCAGTGCCTGGTGATCAGTGACTATGGTGAATTCATTTCCTACCAGGAGGTGATGGAATGCTATGAGGGCGTCAACTATCGCCAATGCTTCCTTGTCTGTAGTGCCATAGTTCATCTGGGCGTTAGAGAACTTCCTACTATGGAGCGCTGCCGGCCTGGCTGTATCAGCTGTTTCTCCTTGTCCTACCCAAGCACCAACTCCTGTATCAGAGGTGTCGGTTATCAGCAATATTGGTAATACTGATTGATGGTCGATCGGTTTCATGATCTGGTTGTGTGCTGCAGCTCCCTTAACGTTATCCATGACGTGATCATGTGTTGCAGTCCACACGAACTCCTCTGTTCCAGTAAGCGAGGTCAGGGGTGCTGTGATCAACACCAAGTGTGGTATAAATTGGCTAATGTAATTGACAACTCCGAGAAATTCCTGTAATTGCTTCTTGTTCTTTGGAGTAGTCCATGCTTCAATACTCGCGATCTTCTCAGGTGATGCTCTTAACCCCTGATCGTCAATGATATGTCCTAAAAGATCCATGCTGGCGGCAAAGAATTCCGACTTCTTTCTGCTAGCGTAAAACTGGGCTTGTTTTAGTTTATCGCACACCATTGCGATTTGTTTCAGGTGGTCTTGTTCTGTATCGGAATATATGAGAATATCATTAATATAAACCCACATGAATTGTCCTAGGTAGTCAGCGAATAAATCAGACATTATTCGCATGAATGTTCCTGGTGCATTCATGTCTCCTTGTAGCATCACTTTGCTAACGAAACATCCAAAAAGTGATTTGAAACTATTTTTATCAACATCCTTAGGCTCTACCCTGGTATGAAAGTAGGCATCACGGAGGTCAATCTTGCTTCAGTATCTCGCTCTTCCTAGCGAGTTCAGGATCATTCTTTGGTTTGGGATCGTTTCATCGTCTTTGATGGTTATCTCATTCCTTGCTGTGAGATCGACCAGTGGTCTCATTCTGATTTTATCTTTCTTTTCTTGAGCGAAGATAGGTGCTGCTCTGTGGACTGCTTTCCATTTGATAATTCCTAGTTCGACCTTCTCATTGATCCATAAACTCATGTCCTTCACTCATCTTTCTGGAATTGAGTAAGTTGGTAAGTTCCTTAGTTCCTTTCCTGGCATTAGGCGGATTTCGTGGTTTATCTTTCTAAGTGGTGGCAGTCCTTCTGGTATGGCTTCAGGGAACACCTCTGGGTGTTGGCCCATTACATCTTCTGTGGTGACGACCACTGCTCTGATATGTCCGCTGGTAGGTGTGCAGTTGATTCTGATTCCAAACTTGGGGAAGTCAATAGCTAACCCGCCGCATTCGATTATAGCTCCTTGATGTTTTAGGAATGGCATTCCTATAAGGGCGTCGTACTTCGCCAGGTTTCCAACTAGCATTTTGTTTCCTTTTGTATGCAGTTTTCCTACTGCTTGGTCAACAGTACACTCTTTGTTGCTCTCGGATCGTGATCCCTTCATGGCCATAAGTATCTTGGTTGGTTCCTTCATTTCTATACATGGTATACCGTGGGTAGTGACAAAGGCGCCACTAATAAGGCTTGCTCCTATCGTTCCTGTATCAAACAGGACTTTTGCTTTCTTTCCATTAATGAACATAATACCCTCAAGCGCATGGTGTGCCTTGATCGTGGTAGGGCGAGTGGTTTTTGTAGTTACATAGCTCTCAAGTTCCAGGGTATATTGATATATACCTCATCATATTCGCAGAGTTCTGTTGCTAGATTGGATGAAGCTTCCTTCTTGACCTTCGCCTTTCCTTTGTCCTTCTTGCTTGGGCAATCCTTTGCCATATGTCCCTCACCACCGCAAGTAAAACAGGCTCCATTCTTTCGTTGTTCCTTCTTCTTGGCGGAGTTGCCATCGTTATTGAACTTTTTCTTAGGTTTGTGTGCTGTCTTCTTGTTGGTGGGTTCCTTAGATTGTTTATCATACCGTTCCTTGCCATACGCCCCTGTACTTCGATGGATAGAGTCTAGTCTTTCTGCCATAGCAATAACAGTGTTGATATCCTCGTCTCCAGTCTACTGAGTTTCCATGTCTTGCCGGAGTCTTGGGTGCATACTGGTAAAGAATTGTTGTATGAAAGCGTAGTCACTTATAGTGTCTTCTGGTAGCCGTGATCTATGCATGAGTAGATCTGTAGCTATGATAGATATCTTCTGGACTTGTCCATTCCATGATTGCCTGA
>Ga0307507_10012304_pt1 | contig 10600 bp, 1 predicted proteins | sample 7_EM_MG_FD_207223 | JGI IMG/M metagenome (GOLD analysis project Ga0307507, IMG submission 207223) | Populus trichocarpa ectomycorrhiza microbial communities from riparian zone in the Pacific Northwest, United States - 7_EM | ecosystem: Host-associated > Plants > Roots > Unclassified | place... | reverse complement strand
TTTTAGCCGCTTGGGTTATATCTATAGTCTTATAGTGTCTTCTTATATATGTAAACATGGACTCTTAGTTAGAAAAGGTCCATTTGCTTAGGTTATTTAGGTGTATACATAGCATATTAAGGCCATATTTAATATAGTTATAGGCCTTGTCTATTAGCATATCTGATATATAGAGGACTTCGTCTATTAGGGTCTTAAAGCACTTTATATCCCTTTAGAAAACGCTTTAGATCTTTATTTCCTATATTTTAAAATTTTCTTGTTTTTTAATTAGTGATCCCTTGCCGTTAAATAGGGTTAGATTTTTTGCTTTACGCTTTTTTCTATAGGGCTTAGCTGGAAGAGGGGAGCTAGTTATAGGGTTTATATTCTTATCGGCAATAGCCTGGGTAAGTGTAGCGATTTAAGAGCTTAGGCTTTATATGGTCTTAGTATATACAAAAGCTTGCTGTTTATATTATTTAACACACAGTTTAAGTATCTTAAGGGAGTTAATTCTATGCTGAGCTTTTTTAAGTTAGGATATTATAGTTTAACCTTTATTATAGACGGCTTAGAGACCGCTTTTAACGCTAGTTAAAAAGGTTGTATATATAGAGAGGTGCTGGAAGGTTTCTGCCATATTAAGGTTTTTAGGGTACTCTGGACCACTCCTAATTGCCTAGGCAATATAGGTATAGGGGGTATTAAAGAGGCAGGCGAGCGCTTTGCGTATGTTTATTAATAGGGTATTATTTATGTTTTGGTTGCCCATTTTAAGGGATCTGGGTGGGGCAATTAAAATCTTATAAGGCTGACTATAATACTAAAATTGTTAAGACTGTCTGGGACTATGCTAAGACTGTGCTAAGGCTATACTAAGACTGTAGTATAGTGTTATTGGTCGCGCCGGGTTGTAATTATACTGGGAAAAACAGAGACTGTAGATAAAGGCGGTAGACTAGGAGGGCAAAGATCGTGATAGGGCGCAAAAGGAGATACCACAAACTGTTATGGTGCTGTAATGAAGTAGACTAAATAACTATGTTGTGGTATAAAGAGGAGAAGAGGCGAAAGGGGTATTGTATATAAGTAGTAGGGCCAGGCGCCAAGGCGCTAGTGGTGGGCTAGCTAACCGTAGGAAATAGTACAAGACAGTATAAAACAGTATGTGATAGGTTAGTGCCGTGACAAGTAGTAAGGTTAAGGCGCCTTAGTCACTACTAGGTAGTATTATCTTATTAAGAGGGTCTACTACAATAACTAAATAGGGTTAATTTAGAAGTAATATACATTCTTAAAGGTTACGTAATTTATTATATAAGTAACATTTCTACCCTAAAAAAAACCTAAAAATTTCTAAAAATTAATTAACGCTACAGATAGCAGTAATATTAATCTAGCAATACTGCCAATTCTCTCTATATACTATTATATATATATCTAACAGCTCTAGAGGCAATAAAAAGGTAGGATGGATAGGGGGGTTAAAATTTAGATAAATTGGACTTTATAGTTAAGCTATTTAAAAGGTAGAAAACCAAGACAAATACTATATTCTCTGCTTACCTCTAAGCTAGTACATAATTTCCTATTTAGGAAAAGTCGTTTACAAGTAGTTGCTACTACCTCTATATAAAATCCTCCTATTATACCTCTTTAGTCTTACTTATAGATAACTAAAATTATTCCTTATTAAATTTATATTTAAACATAAACCCTAAAAGCTTCTTAACTTATAAGATTACTATATAAATTAGCCTAGCTGTCTTATTCTTTTCCTTAATATCTAAAACTACCTAGTTAAGTATTAGGCCCTAGCTTTTATACACAATAAGAGTAAAAGCTAAAGTAACTAGAAATTAACGCCGTAAGCAAAAGCCTTTTATACCCTCCTACTTATAAAGTATAGAAAATATAGGAATAACTTTTTTACCATTCTATTAAGTAAATAGGGTAGGTCTGTTATACCTATCTACCGTAATTAGTAGTAACTAGGGCTAATCATTTTTAATATCCACATATTTCTTTTATATAATATCTTTAACTATACCAGTAGTACCATTTACTAAGCCTAGTTCAACCCAGATATTCTATATTAGCATTACTTTCGCGCCAATATATAGGGCTAGATTCTCTATAGTATTGCACTAATTAGGAGTAGCTTTCTGCACACCTATACTAGTGTTAACTAACTTAATAGCTACTATTAGCTATAAGAGGTTGCAAAGCTAATTAGTATTATACTTACCTACAGTAGCGCGTGTACTATATAGCTGAATTACATTATTAAAGCCCATAACTTTATTAGTAGGTAGGCCCTACTTACACCTAGTTAAAAGAAGCCTCCAGGTTAAATTACTTATAGAATTACTATATAGCTCTATAAGGGTGGTCCTAAATACAAAGCTCTTAACATTATTACCGCCCTACTATATAACTTAATCTAGGACAGCAGTTCGGTTAATTGCCTTATAGGCTCCCTTTCTATAGCTAGTAAACTCTAATAGGCTAGTAGGTAGATTGTTATATAAGGCCGCCTAACCTATAGGGAGAAGCTAATAGAAATTACCTACTAGTAAAATATTTAAGCCTCTAAAATAGTTGTTGTTATATATAGGGTAGATCTAATAAAGGCGGCAATTAATCTAGACCAAATATACTTACTTAATTATAGATTTCTTATTAAGGATAAAATAGTAAATATTCTTAAAAGCTTATTATAGAGGCATAAGACTAGTAGTAGGCAATTCCTCAAAGGGGTAATTTACTAGTAGCCTTAATAGATTATATATAGTCCTGCTATTAATATTAAAGGCAGCTACCCTAATAGGGGCAGCTTAAGCTAATAGTAATGGCTTACTACTAGCCCTTGCTATAGTACAGAGCGTAGTAAAAAGAACAGTAATAAGATATAATTTACCAGTTTCTACCTCTTTATTAATATTAATCCGCAGCAGGGAAAGGCCAATGCTTACTTAGATCTACCTATAGTAATTAACTACGGCGTTATAAATATAACGCTAGCCTAGTTATATATAGCGCTTTAATCGTCCTCCTAGTGATAGTCTAAAGTTACTATATTCCTAAAGCCTTTATAAAGGGAAATATTAAGAAGCAGATAGCACACCTCCTGCGCTAACCAATTGTGTTTAGTAATAAGCTTATTTATAAACCTAGCCACTACTAAACTAAAGGCATAAAGGCTGTTGGCGTACAGCTATACTAATTAGAGTAGCTCCTAGTAAGAAGTCAACTTCTTCTCTTCCTTACTGCAATATTTGCCTATATAGTTAACTATTACTAATATACTTATAGCGGGTAATATATTAATATTTACCATCTACGCCAATATTATAGCTGCATTATAACTATTAAGAAGCTTATTGTTACGCTATAAACAGAACGTCCAGTAATATAGATTTTAATCCTTTAATATAGCGGCCTTATTATAGAGAAAGCGTAGAAAGTAGAAGCAGCACTCCCTTACTCCAGTAGAGCCTTTCTTTAATCTTAAGCAGTAAGATTTAATATAATTACAGTGCCATTAAAATCAATTAAGGCAGGCAGTAAGAAGCTTACTAGTATTAAGCTGTTCTTTATAGCCAAGAGCAGAGGGATATTAAAGATTAAAAGGCCTAAATTAATTAGGATTTATTATAGATATAAAAGTAGCCTAGTACTTAGCAAAAGCCGCTTTTAATACACTAGCTAACAGATCTAGCTCTAGGGCTGTTAAACTCTATAAAAAGCTATACATTGGGAAAATATTTACAGGCTAAAATTCATTTGACAGGTAGTTTAAAATCAAACGCTACCAATTAGGTCAATTGCCTGCCAATTACCTGCAGTTGACGTCGTTAATATAGTTGACGTATTTGACGTATTTGACACGCAGTCTACATGTAATTGGCGCACTTGATACCTGACTTGACATCCACTTAACAGATTTTTTGATTTTCCTATTTTCGCTTATTTTCGCCTAAGATCTAATAAGCCCCCTAGCAACGCTATAAAAAATCTAATTATATAATAATTTTTTTTATAAAAAGTTTACTTAAAAAAAAAAGTTGATTTCGCTTCGGTACGCGGGCTCGCCAAATCGCCACCAACTGTACATAGTAATTGTAGCGAACGCATGTGCCTTCACGCAAGGACCTTTTTAGTTGCCATGGAGAATCGCCTTGGTTAGCCAGGAGAACCAAATTGAAGACGTACGCTTCTTCCTCTCCCCCTCAACTACCCCTCCCGTTGTGGCCGCCAAAACGCGAGTACAACGCTGTCTCTGCAGAGAGGTCGATGGAATTTGGCAATATCATACGGGTGGAAACCTTACGATATTTGACAAAGACCACGACACCGCGGAGGAAGGCCGGTCGCAAGTCCGCCAGAAGCAAAGTTCTTGCAGCCAAGCATACGACTTCGCTACGGCGATTTGGCGAGCCTGCGTACCGAAGCGAAATATACTTTTTTTTCAAGGGGGGGAAGCTGGTCGTGCAACAGGCTGTAGTAGAAGTCTTATTATAACGTATTCCACAAGCGAATTACCAATATAAGCGAGTTACCGAAACCAATTCCTTACCAAAATCCATAAAATTCACAACGAAATATCTTAATAACAACTGAATAAAAAACTCTAAAATTTTAATAGATTATAAAAATTAGTTAGGAAAAGGTATTACTAAATTTTTATAGGATAAAACCTTATAATTATTAAAATATTAAGCTTTAGTCTACAGATTTAAATAAATTATTATATCTTAATAATTATTAGTTTTATTAGTTTTAAATTTTAATATAGGCTTTAGAGTATATATAAAAGCTCAATTTTAAAATTTCAGAGTTTTTTTTTCAGTCGTTGTTGGGATACTTTATTATGAATTTTATAGATTTTAGTGAGGAATTGGTTTCAGTAACTCGCTTATGTTAGTAATTTGCTTGTGGAATACGTTATATATATTATATAGTTATTATATAATAATAATTCATTGCTTAACGTCTGATTTGGATCCCTATTGGGCCCACGCGGACTACTCCTTATTTATATATAGGGAGAAAACTCAACTTAAGAAAGACCCAACTTGAGAAAACCCCGTGATCCATCTCCCCGCCTTTTGGGACTCGCCTACGAGGCGCCTATAAGGCGCCTGCAAGTCACCTGTAGTGCTCCTACTACCTTACTTTTTAACCTCCTTAGGAACTACTACTGCTATAACAAGCCTACGGACGCGCTAGTATCGCACACTTTACTCTACTACTATAGAGTTATTAGGGGGCGCCCGTTACTCGCCCCCCTGCCCTCTATTATTATTTCCTTTATAACCCAGAACTGGTTTAGTATATTTTGGCTAATAAGCCACTAGGTAACCGCCTTAAGGCCTTTTTATATCAAGAGTAGTGTCTTATAGTTCTCTATGCTAGCTACTAAGAGCATTACTTCTTAGTTAGTGCGTAAGGGGCATAATAGTATTATATGTTTTAGTATCTGTCTTGGCTAGCTATATTCGCATCTTAGGCTACCTACTAGGACACCTACCTAGTAGAGCCAGTCTTTTAGTCCTATTATTACTATTCTTAAGAGTGTTGCTATTGTATTTTCTGCCTTTATTAGGCCTTCTTGGAGCCCTAGAGTGTTTACCCCCCATAGCATTAACCATGCTATGGCTTAGGTTTCTTTTGCCTTAGTTAGCCTCTATACCTTTAACTCCTATACGCCTCTCTAGCGTTAGCCTAGCCAGTATTGCATTACGGTAGATGGTTTCCTGGCGTTCTTTTATGCTCTACTTTAGCTCCTTTCTCTTTCTTACTATTGTCCTAGCTGGCCTCTTACGCGTCTCCCTTCCTCCTCTATATAGGCCTAGGCCCTAAAGCAGTACTATTCTTCTTTTGCTTTATTTACCTATTTCTCCAATATATCTTCCCTACTTTAGGGTTGTTGGTTTATTCTCCTACGAGGCGCCCTAGGGTCCCTCTATAGTTTATTTAGGCGTGTCTTAATATACTTTATAATATTAGAGTTGCGTTCCTTTTGCGCCCTTTGCATTGCAGCGGCTTTAATATATAGTTATAGGGGGGGAATATTAGCTTCCTTCTTAAGTAGTGCTATGGCCGTTCGCTTATATCCGCCTGTTATACTCCAGAGGTAGGCTGTTTAGACCTTTTAGAGTGGTTTAAGGAGTAATTTAGGGGGGCCTTTCTTAGATTCTCTAATGGCCCAGATATTAGACCTATACGTTATAGTTAGCCGGACAACTGCTATATATAGTAGGCGTGACCTTTAGAAGTATGGCAGGTAGTTATATAGTAGAGTTTAACATGCCTGCTTATCTAGACCTCTACCCTAGTTTTCTAGTATTTAGTCCTAGTTACCTAGGCCTAAAGGCCTAGGGGGCTTTCTATAAGCAGTTAGCTGCCACTACCAATTAACAGGGGGTTTTACTATTCTTTTAGATATCTTATAATAGGGTTAACCTAAGTACTAGACCGCCCCCTAGCGGTCTATATAAGAATCTCCTTTTAGAGTTGGTATGCTTTTGTATAGCTTAGGAGCCTTCTATGGCCTCTAGTTTTACGCCTTTCTTTATTATTTCTGCCGGTATAGGCATAAGCTGCCGCTTCTAGGGGTTGTAACTCCCTTCTTATATACCTACTGGCGTAATCCTATAAGGGCGTCATGGCTGTATCCTGTAATATGGAAGCCTTAGGTACCTTCTATAGTTAAGGCCTAGACTAAAAGCCTCCCCTACCTAAGTAACTTCTGTTTACTTCTTAAGTATACCTTACTGGCGTACCGCCCTAGAGGCGAACGGTTCTATCTATTGGTATACTAATACGCATATCCATTCTCTTAAGCCATGTAGTAGTCTCTCTGGCTAGGACGTAATCCTACCTACCTACTAGGTACACTAAGGGTTAGGGCCTAGCTAAGGGGTAAGGTCCTTAGAGCCAGTAGTAGCTACTACGCACTATGCCCTATGGGAGGCTAGTAGTAATATAGGGGCGCAACACCCTATACTACTGCCAGTTCCTGTTTCGCGTTGCCTATAAGAGTCTTCTTATAATAGGCCAACCGTATCTTGCAGGAGAGGGGCCGTAGAGATACTAGGTCCTATACTAGACGACCTGCTCTCCCCTCTCCTACTAACTAAGCTTATGTCCCCCCCTTTTATAAGCTAGCCTGTATCTCTAACTATCAAGTCCTTGTCTAACTGGCCTGTGTTTCCCCTATAGCCTCCCCTATATGTATGCATCAGGTTGCGAGCACTACGCCTATTAAGACCCTCCTATAAGTTGCCTTATGCATATGCGCATTAGGTTGCGTGTACCACGCCTATTAAGACCCTCCTGTGAGTCGCCTATGAGTTAACTGTGGGTTAACTATGAGTCGACTATAAGTCGAACGCCATGGGGCCGTCGAAGCTGGCCTGTGTTTCCGCTGCCTAGAGCTTTGCCCGTGTTTCCACCTCGTTGAGCCGTCTGGTCGCCGTCGCGTCGCCGTCGCGTCGCCGTCGCGTCGCTGTCGCTGTACCAGGTCGCGCGCACTACGCCTATTAAGACCCTCTTCTGAGATATAGTTATTATATAATACAACTACTTAAAAGACTTTAATATTTTTATAAGTATATCTGTAAAAAAGTGACGTTGCTAATTGCGCAGGTTGCGCACAGGCTGCGCGCAGTTTGCGTGTTAAATGAACTCGATATAGGCTAGTTTGTTAAGTTGGTCAATGCCCTTAATGGCCCGCCAATGACGCCAACTTCTAGTAGCTGAGGTCATTTATAGAGGACAATATTTTGCCGATATATATATAGCCGCTACCTTATACCTACCACTTATATTAGGACTAAAAGTTAGTGCTATTAAATAGATCTATAAGCATATGCTTCCTAAATAGATTAAAGCGGCAATATAGCCAGTAAGCAGCAATATGTGGATTATTATTAAGATTTTAAAAAGCAATCTAGTAGCGCTAAGCCTTATTAGTAGCCTTATATTTATTAAATAGAGGCATATAAGAGTATAGATTATACTAATATAAATCAGCAGCGCTAAGTGTAAAGAATAAAGACCCGCTTTTAATATTTTTAGTATAAGCTATAAGCTTATTTCTCTTCTGCTTCTAGTAAGGTCTGGTGCCCTTAAGCTTCTATATATACTATACAATCTTATTTAAAACCTAGTCACCCTTATTACCATTTATAAGATTACTAAGCTTATCTAAAGATAAACTATTTTTATCTAATTGGCTATAAAGAAAGCGGGTAGCATTAAGAGCTTACTCTCTTATAATCTAATTAAATATATAATAGCAAAATAAGGGGTAGCGGCTAAACTAACTGTCCTAATACTTAAGCATATACTTAGCATACGTAGCCAGGGTAACTATACGGCTTTATAGCATATTAAAATCTGCTTTACCATAAGGAAATAGGGTAGGAAAGGCGCCGCGTATAATAAAACTAGCCAATTACTTAGAGAGAGGTGTCTATTACATAGTAGGAACCTCTAGGCCCACTTATAGGTCTTATTAATATTAAACCTCATAACCTAAAAGCTCTAATTTATTAAGGTTAGGCACTAGATTAGGAACCAAAGTATTTAATATATTATTATTAAATTCGCTGTCTAGTATATTATTACCAAGCTTAGTAGGCAGAGAATTAATAGCAGGAGGAGGTTATATAGAAGTAGTAGGGTAAGCCGTTAGGCTACTAAAATTAGACTCTAACTTATTAATATAAGGTAGTTAATCTAATATAGAGCCATTTTTAGGTAAGCTGGTAAGCTAAGTGCTATATATTTTAACATTATAATAATTAGGATAATTAACCTTTAGAAAGTATAGCCACTATACTATAGCAAAGCGCCTTATAGTATACCGCTTAATAAACTATTAACTTAAGTATTTGCCACCCTCTACTACTATAGGCCTTATAACTAGTATATTAAGTTTAGAAGGTAGCCATAGTAGCTACCTTTAAGTCTTTAGTGTGTTCTAGCCAAAGCAGCAGATATAGCCAGTATAGTAATATTACTAACCGTATATACGCATAACTTGCAGATGAATATATACACGCGTAATTAAAAGCTCCTCTACTATAGTAAGTATAGGTAGGAAGCCAGGAATAAGCCCTAGATTAAGTCTATTGCTTTTACCAAATAGGAAAGAAAGGGTTAAATCCTTAAGGCTATTAGCGTCCTTAATATAGGCCTTACATATACCTATATTATTAATAGTATATCCACGGTTTAATTTATATGGCTAAATTAGCAGCTAAGTTAGATTTTGCAGGCAAAGAGGCCCATGCGCTTAGTGTATGTAGATATTACCCTATATCCATAGTCGATTTACAATTACTAGCAACGCCGCGCTCTTAATACCCGTTAAACGCTATACATAGAGCTAGCTAAGAGCTCTCTGCTCGCACTAAAATAGTAAGAATTAGCTATAGGTTAATAAAGATATTTGTTACGGCACTAACCTATCGCGTACTGTTTCCTACTGTCTTGTACTGTTTCCTAATGTCTCGTACTATTTCCTACTGTTGGCTAGCCCACCACTAGCGCCTTGGCGGCTGGCCCTACTATTAGTATACAATACCCCTTTTCACCTTCTTCTCCTCTTTATACCACAATGTAGTTATTTAGCCTACCAGCATTATAGCACTGTGACAGTTTGTGGTATCTCCTCTTGCGCCCTGTCGCGATCTTTATTCTCCCCAGTCTACTGTCTCCATTTTCCCAGTATAATCGCGACCCGGCGCGACCGACAACACCGTACCACAGTCCTAGACAATCTTAGTATTGTCCTAAACAATCTTAACAATATTAGCATTATAGCTAGCCTTATAGATTTTAATTACCCTGCCTAAATCCCCTAAAATGGGTGACTAGAATACCCCGTTAGCGAATATACGCGAAGCGCTCGCCCGCCTCTTTAATACCCCCTATACTAACATTGCCTAGATAATTAGGAGTGGTCCGGAGTACCCCAAGGACCTTAATGTGGCAGGAACATTCCAGTACCTTTCTATATATATAACCTTTTTAACTAGCGTTAAGAGCGGTCTCTAAATAGTCTATAATAAAGGCCGGACTATAAAGTCCTAACTTAAAGAAGCTTAGCATAGAATTAACTCCCTTAAGACACTTAAACTATATATAAAGTAATATAAACAGTAAGCTTTAGTATATACTAAGACTATACAAAGTCTAAGCTCTTAGATTACTATATTTACCCAAACCATTACTAATAAAAACACTACTACTAGCTCTCCTCCCCTAGCTAAGCCCTATAGAAAAAAGCGTGAAGTAAAAGACCTAACCCTATTTAACAGTAAGGGATCGCCAACTAGAAGGTAAGAAAAATTTAAAATATGGGAAATAAAGATCTAAGGCGTTTTCTATAGAGATGCAAAGTGCTTTAAGACCCTAATAGATGAAGTCCTCTATATATTAGATATGCTGACAGATAAGGCTTATAACTATGTTAAGTATGGCCTTAATATGCTATGTATACACCTAAATAACCTAAGCAAATGGACCTTTTCTAACTAAGAGTCCATGTTTACATATATAAGAAGACACTATAAGACTATAGATATAACCCAAGCGGCTAAAA
>Ga0307507_10012303_pt1 | contig 10603 bp, 7 predicted proteins | sample 7_EM_MG_FD_207223 | JGI IMG/M metagenome (GOLD analysis project Ga0307507, IMG submission 207223) | Populus trichocarpa ectomycorrhiza microbial communities from riparian zone in the Pacific Northwest, United States - 7_EM | ecosystem: Host-associated > Plants > Roots > Unclassified | place... | reverse complement strand
GACGGGGGCGAGGACGGTCGTCATCTCTACTGCCCGCTTTCGGAGTTGAGGCTGTCGATCTTCTTGCCGACCGTGGCCAGTCCGCTCGCGGCGTCCTTCGTCTTGCCCTGCTCGTAGTCGAGCAGGAACGCGCGCCAGGTGTCCATGTCCTCGACGCCGGCCGGGGTGACCGCCTTGTAGGAGGAGTGCGTGTTCTCGAATATGTCGACGAACGGCTTCCAGTGCGGGTCGTCGCGCTTGTCCCAGGCCTTGAGCGCAGCGAACGTGGTGGGAATGTTGTAGACCGTGTCGGCGAGGGTGTTCAGGAACGTGGTGTCGGTGGTGAGTTGCTGGAGTGCGAAGAACGCCTCCTGCTTGTGCTTCGAGCCTGCCGACAGATAGGCGACGGTGCCGAGGGTGCTGCCCGCGCCGTAGGTGCCGGACGATCCGTCGAGGACGGGCATCGGTACGACGCCGTAGTCGAAGTCCTTCTTCTCCGTTGCGATCTCACCGACGTGCCACTCGCCGTCGTACTCCATGGCCGCGGCGCCGGAGAGCAGCGGGTTGCCCGCGTCGTCGGCGTGCGGCTGGTAGCGGCCCACGAACTTCTGCACGTTCGCCGTGCCGTAGTAGTCGATCAGGTCCTGGTCCCACGCCAGCAGTTGCCGCCACTTGGGGTCGGAGGCGAAGGTCGTCCTGCCGTCCTTGCCGTAGAACTCGGTGCCGCTGTGCGCACCGACGAAGAGGTACCGGTTGACGTCGTAGTCGGAACGGGGGACGAAGCCGTAGGTCTTGATCGAGCCGTCCGCGTTCTTGACGGTCAACTTCTTGGCGTCGGCGGTGAGTTCGGCGAGGGTCGTGGGCGCCTTGGTGATGCCGGCCGCGGCGAACATCTTCTTGTTGTAGTAGAGGGCGAAGGCGTCGGTCAGCAGCGGCAGTGCGCACTGCTTGCTCTGGTAGCGGGTGTAGACGAGGGTCGCGGGCGGGAAGGTCTTGGCGGTGTCGATCTTCGCCGAGGACAGGTACGGGCTCAGGTCGGCGACCGTGCCGTTGTAGCAGAACTTCGCCACGTTGTCGGGTGTGGAGCTGATGAACACGTCCGGCGGATCGCCCGCGGCGACGGCCTTGGCGTAGGCGGCGTCGTCCTTGTTGGGCACGAACTTCACGGTCAGCCACGGGTACTTGGCGTGCAGTTGGCTGAGCGTGGCATTGAACGCGGCCACTTCGTTGGGGAGGTGGTTGAACGTCCACACCGTGACGGTGGTGGCCTTGTGCGAGGCGCCCGGCGATATCGCCGAGCCGGGTTGTGACGAGGTGGATCCGGTCGACGTACAGCCGGCCAGCAGCAGTACGCCGGCGGCCGTGACGGCCGTAGCCCCGGTGATAGCTTTGAACACTGATCGTCCTTCCTCGGAGATGGCATTCCCTGGGTGACGGATCGGTCGGTCGATCGGGCACGGCAATGCCCGGTGACGTGTGCGGCGGCGCTGTCCGGCAAGACGGCGTCGCCGCGGTGTTTCACACTGCGGTCAGGACAGAGACGACGGTGACTCTGTCTGCGGAACGGGAGTGGTGGCGGCGGCGAAGGCGGCCTCGCGGGCCAGCTCCGCCGACATGGTGGTCGCTCCGGTGAGCACGGCGTCCTGGCCGAGACCCGACGCGACGACAGGTGGCCGGAACGTACTGAAGTCGGCCAGGTGACGGGCGACCGGTTCGAGCAGCAGGTCGCCGTTGGCGCCGATGGCGCCGCCCAGCACGATGAGTGCCGGGTCGATGAGGGGTACGACGCAAGCCACCACGTACGCGACGCTGCGGGCCGTGTCGTCCACGATCTCCAGCGCGCCCGGGTCCCCGGTGCGGGCGAGTTCGAAGACGGTGCGCGGGCTGCCGTCGCCCGGCAGTCCGAGGCGCTGCGCCCGGTCGCTGATGTAGCGGGCGCCCAGATGTTCCTGCACGAGGTCCCGGCGCTGTCCGGCCGGGGCGACCATGCGGTCGCTGGGCAGGTAACCGGCCTCTCCTGCGACGCCGGTGGCGCCGCGCCGGACCCGGCCGTCGACGACCAGACCGAGGCCGAGGCCGACTCCGAGGCTGACCAGGACGAAGTCGTCGGTGTCGGTGCCCAGGCCGTGGGTGCGCTCGGCCAGCGCCGCAAGGTTCACGTCGTTCTCCAGGACCAACGGCACCGGGATCGCCCGGCCGAGTGCGGCGCCGAGCCCCCGCCCTGCGTCGGGAAGTCCGGCGGCGTACGACAGATGCCGTCCGTCGGGGCCGACGGCGGCCGGCAGTCCCGCCACGACCTGGGTGATGTCGGCCAGCGGTCGGCCCACCTGCCCGGCCAAGTCCACGCACATGTCCAGGATCTGAGCGACGAGCGCGTCGGCGCCGCGATGCCCCTGCTGCTCGGACTCGGCACGTCCACGCACGCGGCCGGTGACGTCCGCGACCGCCGCACGGATCTTGCGGTGGCCGACGTCCACGCCGATCGCGAAGGCGCAGTCGGCGTTGACCCGGTACTGGGCAGGTGCCGGGCCCTTGCGGCCGATCGCCGGGCCGACCTCGGTGATGACTCCGCGATCCAGCAGCAGCGCGACCGCGGCGGCGACGGTGGGCCGGGAGAGGGTGATCCGCCCGGCCAGGTCGGTGGTCGTGACCGGGCCCGCCTCGTCGATCGCCTCCAGCACGGCACGGCCATTGAGCGAGCGCAGCAACCGCTGCGGGCCTGCTGGATAACGGCGGGTCACGGGAGCCTCGTCTCGACATTCGAGCCTGTAAGAAAGAAAGTTGCTTATTTATACGCGGACGCATGGCCGGAATCAACCCTTCGACCACACCGCTCCACCCAGCCCTGCGCGAGCCTCCGATACCGGCAAGTGAATCCCCTGACGATCCGGCTCAAGTCCCCTGCCCCCGGCCGGGCGCCTTCGTCCTGTACGGAAACTCCTCCCGTCCTCCCCCACTCCCCCATCGACACCCATGCCATCCTCACCGTCGCCACCGACCTCGGCGTCGTCTACCGCGCGGCCACCCACGGCCGTGGCATCTGCACGATCAAGGTGAGCGACGGCCACTGACGCAGCGACATCCGATGGGGTGATCCCGGGTTCCGGGGTCACCCCCGCGTCGTGTACGGCACCACGCTCAGGTCGAGTGTGAAGACGACTCGCGGCGCTCCCGCCAGGTCGGGCGCCTTCGCGGTTGCCGTGATCCTGGCGGTACCGCCCCGGGTGCCCGCGCAGCGCAGCGAAGCCCGGGCCGCGCCCTCGGCGCTCGCTTTCCATCCGGACACCACGGCGAAGGCCGGTACGGAACTCCGCACCCCCGCCACCTCTTGTCGTCGACCCGGGGTTCAAGGACGAGGGACACCACGGCCCCCGGCCGCACACACAGCCGCCGAACGACCGCGTGACCACGGCTCACCGTGACCTCGACCCGTCCGGACGCACAGGTCGCCACGGAGGCGGAGAACGTCGCGGAAGGCCGCGGACGGGCTTCGTCCGGTCGGGTTCACGGACCAGGAGGGCGACGGCGCCCCTCCCGCCGACGTGCCGCACGCCACCAGGACAGCGACTCCGACGGCCATCCACACCCCGGCACACCACCGCATCCCAGCACCTCCCGCCTCTGCGCCCGCACACCCGCATGCCCCATCGACGCGGACCGGGGCGTCCCGGTTCACCTCCGGTTGCGGCTTCACCGCCGCGCACCGCGACGAGTGTGGACGTCGCTGCCCGGCCGCGCGGGGTACGTCACTTCGTCCGAGCCGTCCAGCTCAGCGCGGCGGCCCTGGCCAGGTGCAGGTGTACGCGCTCCTCAGGAAGCCCCGGCCCGCACATGCGGACGTGGTGGAGATGCAGCAGGTCCGACAACAAGTCCTGCGGGAGCAGCGTTTCCGCGCCGTCAAGCGCGGTGCGGTAGGCGGCCAGCGCGGCACGGCGGGCGGTCCAGCTCGCTGCGATGCGCGCATCCAGCGCAGGGGTACCGGGGGCCCGGGGCGTGAGGAGGGCTGTCGTCAGGGCGACGGTCTGGTCGTAGACCGTTCGGGGTGGAGCGCTCCTGTCCGTCCGGGTGTGCCCGATCAGCCAGCGCATCGCCTTCTCATCGTCCCCCAGCAGACCGACGGCGATGTCCACCATGCTCGCGGCGGTCACCGCACGGGCGTCGGGAGCACCTTGACCGGCCTGCGCGGTCAGCTGGGCGAGGACGGCGACCGAGTCGGCGGCGAAGTACTCCTCGGCCGCTTCCGTCGCCGCGGGGCCGCCGTGGCGCGCGGTCTGCGGATGGTAGGTCTCCAGGCTCGCGTGAGTGATCAGGCCCGCGTGCCGTAGCCGCCGGGTCCACTCGCCGACCTGCTCGACAGCGGTGCCGAGCGAACCGGGCCCGCAGGTCAGCCGGAGACGGAGGTGTTCCTCGGGGGCACGGTGGCGGACGAACCACCAGGGAGACTCGCCCAACTCCCCCAGGAAGGAGGACAGATGACGGGTCAGGACCGCATCCTGCCGGTCGCGGTGTCCGTACAACCGGACGGAGAGCAGGTTGCCGCAGCCGGGGAGACGGCCGTGCTCCCGGCCGACGACGTGGTCCGTGCCACGGACCGGCGGGCGGGTCCGGTCCACCGCGACCAGGGGTATGACGATCTCGTGGGCGCGGCCGCCGGTCCAGCCCAGATCCCCGGGCCTCGGTGCCGCACGGAGCAGCGCCTTGCCCTCGCGCTCCAGATGAGTACAGAGCAGGACACAGTGCGAGGGTTGTGCCAGGTCCAGGTTCATGCGCCGGTCTCCGTCGCCCAGGTACACGTGCTCGGGCAGGCGAACATCGCGTCTCCATGCGGCCAGCGCCTCGTCCCACTGCGGCCATGGCGTCCGCGCGCCGGGGAGATCGTCGTGGCCGAGTGTCCAGCGGGCCGGGGACAGTACGGTGCGCCCGTAGCGGAGTGCGGGGAGGAACGGCAGGCCGGACACGGCCGCTCCCCACGAGAACCCGCTGCACGGGACGCTCAGTGCCACCGGTGCCTCGATCAGGAACCGCGCGAGCGGATGGGTGTGCCGGGTCAGATCCACCGCGTTCAGCAGCATCGTGTGCACCGGTCGGCGGTGGGAGACCGAGACCAGATGCAGCTGCTCGGCATCGGCGGTCACCGCCAGGTCCGTCACGGGCAACTGGCCCGCGTGCGGGCCGTGGTGGTCGCCCAGAGGGATCACCCACTCCGCAATCCGCGGGGTGTGCGCGACGTTCGCCGAGCGGACGTACAGCGGAGTGGTACCGATCTGCGCGATCAGCGCGTCCTGTTGTACGCCGGGCAGGCCGGCGTAGACGTCGGTCATCCGGCGGCGGTCGTCGGCGTCGAAGAGGTGGAGGAAACGCCCGGTGGACGTTCCGGCGGCACGGGCCACCCCCACGACATGCAGCGTGAACTCCCCTTCCTCCAGGGCCGATTGACTCTCGGCGTGGATCCGCACGGTCACCTCGGTGCTGGGCTGCACGGGCCTGTCGGGATCCGCCACCTCCAGTTCGTCGATCGCGGCGTCGTCAAGTCGGACCTGGTGGCGGTGGTTCGTCGCGGCGCTGTACGCGAGCTTCAGCAGCCGGCTGTCGCGGGTGGTCAGTATCGGGCCCGTCGGCTCGGCTGCGGATCCGAGGTAGCCGGAGGGGTAGCCGAGATGCTCGACGGCGTCCAGGACGGGTACCGCCGCTCCCGGGCCGTAGCGCTCGAGGAAGCGGCCGTGCCAGGCGACCCACCCGGGACTCAGCGCTGCCCGTGGCGCCAGACGCGTGAGCACCGCGGCGGCCGACGCCGCCTCCTCGGCCACCGCGTCCGGGATCACCAGGTCCCAGTCCAACCGCAGGTCGAGGGCGAGCGCGGGTTTCGCAGCGGGACACAGCCGTGTCATGGCGGCCGTCACCTGTGCGCGTGCGGCGCGGGCGCCCTCAGGGGTGGCGGTCGCGGCGTCGTGCCGTGCCAGGGCCGCCGCGACCTCGCGCAGTCCGGTGACGTCGGCCGCGGGCAGGTGCTGTGCCTGACCGAGCAGGGTGGCGATCGGGTCGGAAGCCATCACCGCGGGACGCAGACCGGTGATCAGGAATCGCTGGCGCAGGAGGTTGGCGAGCAGATTCTCGATTCCGGTGGGCGAGGCGTCCGGGAAGCCGGCGGAAAGCTTTTCGGCGAGAACCGCCCACAGAACCGGTGTCCGCGCGCCGTCCATGGCCATGCGGACCGGCCCGGTCGCGCGTATCCCCACGCACGCGGGGACACCGTCATCCGTGCTGCTGGAGCGGTACTCGATCATCAGGCGTCCGTCGCGCTCGAACGCGAGGCCGGACGCGAGCAGCGTCGCATGAGTCCGGAGCGCGCGGTGTTCCTCCAGCCGGTCGACCAGAGCCGCGGTCCACACCGCGTCCGGCCGGGTAACCGTCCGGTGCCCGGTACCCGCTCGCAGCACGGGAGTTGCCCCTGTGCGGGCGGCCTGGACACCGGCCAACAGGCCGAACGGAGTGGCACGTGAGCGGGCACGCAGCAGATAGCGCACCACCGAGAGCACCGCCCGCCGCACGGCTGGTTCCGGCACCGGCTCGCCGGCGCATATCTGCCGCACCCGTCTCGCCAGGTCCGGGCTGGAGAACTCGACCGCGACGGCGAAGTCGGCCCTCTGCCACACCTGTTGAAGCCACGCCCGCCACGACTCCTGGTGCGCGGACGGGCCGGTCAGGTCCGGCCAGACCATCCGGTGGTCGGGACGCAGAACCGCCGCCCGGACCACGGCCGCGTCGACATGGCGGTACAAACGGCCCTCCAGCAGCACAGCGGCGTTGTCCGCCATCCTTCCCAACCGCCCGGTGGCGACGGCGATTATGAGCCATGGTCATGTGGACGGCTGCTGCGCCACCCCGGTGCCGGGGCGCGTTCATGAGCCGCTGACCTGGCTGAATGTCGTCCCGCCCAAACGACGACGTATGGGCTGTTGATGTGCGCGCGGTGTGGCTAGCGTGAGCGCCTACACAGCAAGCAGCACATTCCCATCACCTTCGCGAAGGAGAGAAAATCATGACAGCTGCATCTCCTGAGAAACTCGTCGATGAGGAATTCGGGGAGCTCGAAGAACTCCAGGTGATCGACTCCAGCGAGCTGAAGCTCGGCGCGGCGTACCACACGTACACCTACATCGCGGCGGAGAGCACCGAGGACATCCCCGGCTAGGACGCGCGGGAGACAAGGCAACTCTCCGACGGACGGGCCCGATGGGGCGAGGAGGTGGGTCGTGCCGTCCAGCAAGTCGGCGGACCGTACCCGCACCGACGTCCTGTTGATCTTCCCGCCGCAGACCGAGGCCAGGTTCTTCCCGTATCTGAGCCTGCCCTACCTGACCGGCCACTTGCGCCGCCGAGGTCGGCGGGTGCACCAGGCCGACTTGAACATCGCCGTGCTTCACGAGCTGCTGCGCCGTCCCGCTCTGCTGGACGACGCGGTCCGTGCCCAGGGCACGGGCGACGACGGTACGGCCGTGAGCGACTGGTACCGCCGAGCGGTGGCCGACGTGTTCGCCGCGCACATCGGCGACCTGCGTGCCCACGTCCTGCACAAGGAGCCGGCCAGCGAGCTGGGCCCCGACCGCGCGGTCCGGCTCGCCGGCCTGGCCCTCGAACTCCTGGTCCGCGACACCCTCTTGGTGCGGACGTGGGAGAACCTCGGCCAGCTCGACGATGCCGTACGCCGGGCCGCGGCCCGGCCGCCCGCCGCGTCCGACGTACCGGTCGCATCGCTGCACCGCCTGGTGACCGGGCTGCTCCGCAGCCATCGCCCCCGGGTGGTCGGCCTGTCCGTGGCGTTCTTCAGCCAGCTCGCGCCCGCGCTGCTGATCGCCGCCTGGATCCGGCGGCTGGCACCGGACACCCTGATCTGTCTGGGCGGTCAGCAGGTGATGCTCCGCCACGACAGCCTCTCCCGGCTGCCCGGCGTCCTGGAAACGGTCGACGCCCTGTGCCCGACCGCGGGGGAAGAACCGCTCGAACGCTGGCTGGACGCGCTGGACGGGACGGTGCCGCTCACCGCCGTGCCCGGCATGACCTGGCTGGCACGCTCCGGGGCCGCGTCACGCACGGGCCCCCCGGTGACCCTGCGCTTCCGTGACCTCGGACCACCCGACTTCACCGGACTGCCGTTCCGCTCCTACCTCAACGACGCCCTGGAGCTGGCGATCGTCTCGTGCGTCGGCTGCTACTGGGGGCGGTGCGCGTTCTGCTCGTACGGCAACAGGGCGCTCCCGCAAGGCGGTTACCAGCAGGGCACCGCGACCCAGATCGCCGACGCGGTGGAAACCGTGGTCCGCGCCACGGGCACCCGGTACGTGTCGGTCGCGGACGAGAACACCAACCTGCGGCTGATCCTGAAGGCGATGCGCGTGGCCCGCGAACGCGGCATCCGGGTCCGGTTCGGCGTACGCGGCCGGCTGGAGGCGATCCTGACCGACCCGGAGTTCTGCCTCGATCTCGCCGCGGTCGGCTGCGCGATGATCTCGGTCGGCTACGAGGGCACCTCGCAGCGCCTGCTGGACCGCATGGACCGGGGTGTGCGCGCGGCCGACTACCAGCGGATCCTCGACAACCTCGACGCGGCGGGCATCACCGTCCGGTTCACCGTGATGGGCCAGGTCCTGGACGAGACGCCGGACGAGTTCGAGGCGTCCCTTCGCTTCCTCGTCGACAACGAGCGGCGGATCGGCATCGACGCGCTGGAGCTTATGGTGGCGGAGCCCGGCAGCAGACTCGTGGGCAGCCCGGAGGAGTACGGGCTCGCCCTCGACGCCACGGACCGCCTCGCGGGCAACCCCGAGCTGAGCTACCTGGCCGGCCGGGTCGGCCACCCCTTGTCCGTCCGCGGCGGCCCGACACGCACCGAGGCACTGGACCGCCTGGTGCGGATCTTCCGCACCGTCAGACCGGGCCGTACGAAAGCCTCGGCATCGTCACACCCCGCCCCGAACGGCCCTCGCGGGCCCGCCGTCGCGGCCCTGCGCCCGCACACGTGGGTACGCATCGTGCCCACGTCCGCCGACGACCGCACGGCAGACCGTGTCACCCTCGCCGACCTCGTCCGGGAGCGGTTCTACGCACTCCCCCGCGACGACGTCGAACAGCGCGCCGACGGCCTGCTCACGGCCCGCACCGACCGCGGCAGCCGGCTGCTGGCCCGCCTGGCCGACGCGGCGGCGGGCACCGTCGACCCGGAACGCCCAGCAAGCCCGGCCCCCTCAGCCAGGAGCTCGTCATGACGCAACCGCCGCGCACCACACCCGGCGGCGCCGCCACAGCCCCCGCCACCGAAGCACCGCGCCGGATGGGCCTGGGGGTCCTGATGGACATGCCGTGGGGCGGCGGACGCCTCGGCAGGCGCGGCATCGGATTCGTGGAGAGCGACGACGGCGGCGGAGACGTCACCGACCGGGTCCGCGCCTTCCTGCACCGCCACGGCGGCGACTTCGCCTACTCGGCCCTCGCGTTTCAGCCACGCTCACGCGCCCGCGTACGGCCGGCCGACTACGTGCGCGCGTACGACCGCTTCTTCGAGGCGGTGCCCGCCGGGTCGGCCCGCGCCTTCCACCAGACCGAGCTGAACATGGGCACGCCCGAGCGCTACGACCGCCGCCCTGCCGCCGAGTTCACCAACGAACTGGCCGCCCGCTACGGCTTCTCCTGGGTGGTCGAGGACCTGGGCATCTGGAGCCTGCGCGGCATACCGATGCCCTATCCGCTCCCGCCGCCGCTGACCGAACCGGGCCTGGAGATCGCCACCCGGAACACGGCGGAGGCGGCCCGGCTGCTCGAACCGCCGCTGCACGTCGAGTTCCCCGGCTTCACGGAGGGCGGCTCGTTCGTCCTCGGGCACATGGACGCCTTCGAGTACTTCGCCCGGCTGGCGGAGGACGCCGAGGTGCGGGTGACGCTCGACGTCGGCCATCTGCTCAGCTACCAGTGGCTGAGAGGACGTACCGGAAAGAGCATGTACGACGGGATCGAGGCCCTGCCCCTGTCCCGTTGCCGCGAACTGCACCTGTCCGGCTGCCAGATCGTGGGCGGCAAGTTCCGCGACCTGCACCACGGCGTGCTGCTGGACGAACAGTTGGAGCTCACCGAGTATCTGCTGCCGCGCTGCCCGAACCTCCTCGGGGTGTCCTACGAGGACCCGATGTACCGCGAGGACGGGCAGTTGGTCGAGAAGTCCCGGCGGAACTACGCACGGCTGCGGGACCTGGTCGCCGCCTGGCAGCGCGAGGAGGCCGAGTGACCACGCTGGAGCCGGGTGCGTCGCTGGACGGCGAGCGACTGACCGACCTGCTCATGCGGCTGCTGCTAGACGCGGACCTGCGGGCCCGGCTCGCCGACGAGGGCGCCGAGGCCGTGGCGGCGGATCCCGGTGAGCTGGAGTGTCTGGCCTCCGTCGACTTGGCCGAACTGGACACCACCGCACGCCGGTTGCGCTCCCAGGTCTGGCGGCCCGGCAGCGGCGGCAGTCTCGCGACCACGTTCCCGCGCAGCCTGCGGGTGCTCCAGGGCACCGGCGCCACGGAGTCCGACCTGCTCACCGGCTTCCTCGGCTCACCGCACTTCGCCCGGTTCCGGCTGATCCCTTACA
>Ga0307507_10012302_pt1 | contig 10604 bp, 6 predicted proteins | sample 7_EM_MG_FD_207223 | JGI IMG/M metagenome (GOLD analysis project Ga0307507, IMG submission 207223) | Populus trichocarpa ectomycorrhiza microbial communities from riparian zone in the Pacific Northwest, United States - 7_EM | ecosystem: Host-associated > Plants > Roots > Unclassified | place... | reverse complement strand
TGACTGTTCGACATGTCGACGTAGGGAGCCACGGAGTAGACGCTGCTTCCCGCGGCGCTGCTCGCGGGGGCCAGGGCGACGGTGACGCCGGTGACCGAGAGCGCGAGGGCGGCGACGGACGCCGCGAATCTTGCCAGGCGCATGACAGTTCCCCTTTCGGGGGTGCCCATCGGGGGCGGAGGGGGGGAGGGGAGGGGTGGAGTGGTGAGGGTGGGGGGTGTGGGCGAGGGTGGGGCGCGCTGGATATTGGTACATACCAAACAGCTCGCGGGGTTCTCCGTCAAGAGGACTAGACCAACTCGGTTCGTTCGGGGTGGGTCGCGTCAATTCCGGGTGGGGGGAAGGGCGTAGGGGGTGCGCGCCCCTGGTTGGCTGTCGTGTGAGGGTGCGCCTGTTGCCCTGGCCGGGTGACCGGCGCCGGGACTTCGCCGGTGCGTGTCGGTCGAGGTGCCGGGTAGGGGAGGGGGCGTAGGGGCACGCGCCTGTCTGCCTGACTGTCGCCAGCCGGATGGGCGGGACCTGTCGACCCATCGATCTATCGACCTACCGGACCTGCCGAGCCCCGAGGTCGTGCGTCAGTCCCGCCCGCAGTCTCGAAACTTGGGCCGCCGCTGCCGTACGTGCCGGTGCTCCATGGCGCTTGAACTCCCGGTCGCTGATGCCGTACGTCCCCATCTACTCAGGGCACTTGAACTTTGGCCCCCTGCGTCATACGCGCTCGCGCACCCCCGGCGCTCACCGCAATCCCACCCACCCCTCAACTCCACCCCAAACTCCTGCCAACCTCGTTGACACACCATCAGCACGCGCGTTCACTCGACACTCGTGCATGGCAACGTTGTCAGGCCGTGGGAGCGACCAGGAACCGTTGCCTGTCGCCGGCGTGCCGGTGTTCTCCGGTGTGCCGTCACCTGATCTGCGAAGCACGAACCGCTGCGGAGGCGACCTATGGTGAGACCCCGACGTTCAGCCGTGCCACGTGACCGCAACAGATTCCGTCAACGCCTCGCCGTGGCCTGCGTGTTGGGCCTGACCGCCCTTCCGCTCACGGCGATCGGCAGCGCCGACATCGCCCATGCCGCGAGCACCGCGACGCCCGCCCTCGTGACGGACCCCGCGTCCCTCGTCAACCCCCTCATCGGCACCTCCGGGGCGGTGGACACCTTCCCCGGCCCCGACATGCCGGCCGGGATGGTGCAGTGGGGTCCCGACACGACACCGAACCGTCCTGACGGCGGCGGTTACGAGTACGACGACACCAAACTCTCCGGCTTCAGCCTCACCCATGTCTCGGGACCCGGCTGTCCCGTCGCGGGCGATCTGCCGATTCTGCCGGTGACCGGTTCGCTGTCGGGTGACCTCGGGAGTACGTCCGTCGGCTTCGGCCATACCGACGAGCAGGCCGGCATCGGGCGCTACAAGGTCACCGACGCGAACGGCGTCAAGACCGAGCTCACCGACACCACCCGCGCCGGTCTTGGCGCCTTCACCTTCCCCGCAGGTCAACAGGCCAACCTGCTCTTCAAGTTGAGCGGCGGCGCCACGCAGGTGGACGGGACCCGCGTCCAGGTGGTGAACGACAAGGAGATCAGCGGCGCGATCGACAGCGGTCACTTCTGCGGCGCGAGCAACAGGTACACGCTGCACTTCGACGTGAAGTTCGACCAGCCGTTCACCGCCAGCGGTACGTGGGTCGGTAGCACCATCAACCCCGACGCGCGATCGCTGAAGGCCGGCAAGGTCCAACTCGCCCCGCAGGTAACCAAGTCGGCGCCGCTGAAGGAGAAACACTTCACCGTCCCGGCAAAGCCCGCCCCCACGATCCATGGGACCGGTCCAAAAGCCAAAGCCAAAGCCAAAGCCAAAGCCAAAGCCACAGCCACAGCCACAGCGAAAGCCGCCCAGCCTCCCACGACCGGCGCCAACGGCATGTACCTCACCTTCGACACCACCGCGAACCCCACGGTGAGCGCGAAGGTCGGCATCTCGTACACGAGTGACGCTGGCGCGGCGAACAACCTCAGCACCGAGATCAAGAACTGGAACCTCGGCACGGTCGAGAAGGCCAACCACGACGCCTGGAACGCCGTACTGAACAAGATCCAGGTGGGCGGCGGATCCACCGACCAGCAGACGCAGTTCTACACCGCGCTCTACCACGCGCTGCTGCACCCGAACGTCTTCTCCGACGACAACGGCCAGTACATGGGCATGGACAACCAGGTCCACACACTGGCCAAGGGGCAACAGGCCCAGTACGCCAACTACTCCGGCTGGGACACCTACCGTTCCCAGACCCAGCTGATGGCGATGGTCGAACCCAAGGTCACCGCCGACGTCGTCACTTCGATGCTCAACGGCTATGACCAGACAGGCCTGTTGCCCAAGTGGGCCTCGAACAACGGCGAGAGCTACGTCATGGTCGGAGACCCGGCCGCCGGCATCATCGCCGACGCGTACGCCTTCGGCGCGACCGGCTTCGACACCGACAAGGCCCTCGCGGCCCTGCAGCACGAGGCCACCGTCCCCAACAACGACCGCCCCGGCGAGTCGGTCCGGGACGCGAAGGGCTACCTGCCGCTGGACGAGAACGACTACAACTGCTGCAACTTCTACGGCCCCGTCTCCACCCAACTCGAGTACGACTCCGCCGACTACGCACTCGCCTCCTTCGCGAAGTCGCTGGGCAGGACGTCCGTCTACGAGAAGTTCGCCACCCGCGCCCAGGACTGGATGAACGTCTTCAACCCGCAGACCGGCTACATGCAGGCCAAGAACAAGGACGGCCAGTTCGCGGGCGGCTTCACCCCCGGCACCTCCAACGGCTTCGTGGAGGGCACCTCCGCGCAGTACACGCCGATGGTCCCGTTCAACCTGAAACAGCTCATCCAGGCTCGTGGCGGGAACCAGGCGTACTCGTCCTACCTGGACAGCCTGCTCGACGACATCACCGCACCCGGCAACACCGACGCCGACCTGAGCAACGAGCCCAGCGTCGAGATCCCCTGGGAGTACGACTACACGGGCCAGCCCTGGAAGACGCAGGCGGCCGTCCGCGAGGCGCAGCAGAAGCTGTACTTCAACGCACCGGTCGGCTCGTTCGGCAACGACGACCTCGGCGCGATGAGTTCGTGGTACGTCTGGTCCGAGCTCGGCATGTATCCGGAGACCCCGGGCACGGACACGCTGGCGCTCGGCAGCCCGGCGTTCCCGGTGGCCAAGGTGACCTTCGGCAGCGGAAAGACGGTGCGGATCAACGCACCGCAGGCCGCGTCCGACGCGCCGTACGTGCAGTCGCTCGACGTCAACGGCAAGGCGTGGAAAACCTCTTGGCTGACGTATCAGCAGTTGCAGAGTGCGGGCACTGCCGACTTCACGCTCGGCACACAGCCCAACACGGCCTGGGCGTCCGGACCTTCGGCCGCGCCGCCGTCGGACACCACGGGCGGCGGCCGGGTGCTGGCCGCGACCGGTCCCGCCAACGGCCTTGTACTCACGCCGGGTTCGGCCGGTGACGGCACGCTCGACCTGACCAATCTCGGCAGCGCGGCCGTCACGGTCGACTGGAAGGCGACGGCTCCCTCAGGCGTCACCCTGGACACGGCGTCCGGCTCGCTGACGGTGCCCGCCGCGGGCAGCGCCGAGGCGAAGGTTCACGTCACGGCGGGTGCGGACGAGGGGCTGTTCCCGGTCGCGTTCGCGCTGACCGACCACAACTCCGGTGCGGCGCTGGCCGGTGCGACCCTCCGGGTGGCCGTGGCAAAGGCCGGTGCGCTGTGGCCGTACAACACCAACGAGGGCATCTATCCCGACGGCGCCACCTTCTCGGGCGGCTTCGACGGCGGTGGTTGGGCCTTCTCGCAGAACGCGTTGGCGGCTGCGGGCGTCACGAGCGGCTCGCCCCTCACGGTCGACGGCATCAACTACACCTGGCCGACGGTGACTTCGGGTCAGTTGGACAACCTGGAGATGGCCGGCCAGACCATCTCGATGCCGGCCGGCACATCGGGTGCGTCGCTGGGTCTGCTCGGTACGGCGACCAACGCGCCGACCGACGGCAGCGGCGTCTCGGGCACGGTGACCGTCACCTACACCGACGGCACCACCTCGCAGGGGACGGTCGCCTTCCCGGACTGGACCCTCAACGGCGGTTCCAGCACGCCGATTCCGGGTGACACGACCGCGGCCACGACGGCCTACCGGAACACCGGGAGCGGGGGCCGGGACAGCGTGAAGACCTACGTCTTCGCCACGAAGGTCCCGTTGGACCCGTCCAAGCAGGTCGCGTCGATCACCCTGCCCGTGACGGGCTCGACGGGCACGGACCACCTGTTCTCGTACGGCTTCGGCCAATAGCCAATAGCCAATAGGGGACAGCTAGTCAGCGAAGGTGGACCAGGATCCGGCCCGCGTTGGTCGGATCCTGCTCCACGCGGGCGTAGAGCTTCTTGATGTGCTTCTGCGCCAACACGGCCAGCACCCGCTTCTTCAGTTGGCCCGTTCCCTTGCCCGGGATGATCTGGACGGTGTCGACCCCGGTGGCGGCGGCCTTGAAGAGGGTCTGCCGCAGGGCCGTGTCGATATCGCGATCGCTGCGGAAGTAGGGGTGCAGATCCAGGGTGATCAGGGCCATCGCCTCCGGGGGTCTCGTCGTAGGGACGCAGCGTATGCGAGAGCGCTCCTGAGGCGGAGAGTCCGTGGTGCTCTCCAACCCTGGTTCTACGCGGCAGTCGTCCCGTAGCCCGAGGACCGCGCTCCGCCCCGACCCTAGGCTCGATCACATCGAGAGGGCGTCAGCCTCCTCGTGGCACCGGCCGGCGCCTGACCAAGTCCCCTAGGATTGAAGAGGCGTTGTGTCCCCTTTCGGATCGAACCGTTCCCCGGGCAGCCAGTCACAGACCCGCCGCGCCGCCGCCGGAGTCCTGGCCGCCTCGGCCGTCGTCCTCACGCTCGGCGCGCCGAGCGCAGCGGCTCGGAGCGCGCCGGTCACCTCCGGTGTCGGCCCCGCCTATGTGGCGCTCGGCGACTCCTACGCCTCCGGGGCCGGACTGGCCGGGGTGAAGGACAAGGAGTGCGACCGTACGGCCGGCAACTACCCCGGTCTGATCTCCGAGTTCGCCTCGATGGTGGGGCTCAAGCACACGTTCGACGACGTCACCTGCAGCGGCGCCACCACGAACAACTTCTGGAACCCGCAGGGCACCGACGCCCCCCAGGTCGACGCGCTCACGCCCCGCACGAGACTCGTCACCCTGACCCTGGGCGGCAACGACGTCGGCTTCAGCAGCGTGCTCGCCACCTGCGCCCGTTTCGCCGCGACGGACCGGGACGGTACCCCCTGCAAGCAGTACTTCACGGCGGGCGGCAAGGACGTACTGGCCGAGCGCGTCGCCACCATGGAGGGGCGCGTCCACGATGTGCTCGCCGAGATCAAGCGACGCAGCCCCGCCGCCAAGGTGATCGTCGTCGGCTACCCCGCGCTCTTCCCCGACAACGGCGTCGGCTGCGCCGAAGTACCCTTCGCCAAGGGCGACTTCGCCTATCTGCGGGACACCACGAAGCAGGCCAACGCGGCGCTGCGACGCCAGGCGAATGCCGAGGGGGTCCACGCGTCCTACGCGGACACCTACTCGCCGACGGTGGGCCACGACATGTGCCAACCGCGCGAGGAACGGTGGATCGAGTCGCTGACCCCCGCCGCGAACACCGCCGCCGCGCACCCCAACGCGTCCGGTCAGTTCGCGATGGCCGTGGCAACCCTGCGGCAGATCTACAAGCCGTAGCCGACCGATAGTGCCTCAAGGCCTCCGAGGAGCCTCAAGGCGTACATCCTGAGGCTGACAAGCCGCCCGGAAATCCGCCGCGCGCCCGATGACGCTCCCTCGGTCCCGCCTGCAAGGTGGCGGCCATGGGTGAACCCAGAGAACTGACGAAGCGTCATAGACGTTCCTCAGCAAGCCGGTTGGCGGCTGTCGCGGCCGTCCTGTGTCTCACCTCGGCCACTGTCGCTCTGCTGCCCGCGTCCTCGTCCGCCGTGACGGGGCCGGCGTCGGGCGGCAAGACGGTGGCCGAGGGCGGTCACACGGTCCGGATCAGCCGGACCGAGTACGGCGTCCCGCACATCCTGGCCCGGGACTTCGACGGACTCGGGTATGGGTACGGGTACGCGTTCGCGCAGGACAACGTGTGTGAACTCGCCGACCACGTGGTGACGTTGAGGGGCGAGCGGTCCCGGTTCTTCGGGTCCGACGGAGAGCCCGGTGAAGGGGAAGTCCAAGGCTCCAACCTCGCGAGCGACACCTACTACAGCGGGCAGCTGCGTGCGGGCACCGTCCGCCAACTGCTCGCCAAGAAAGCCCCGTTGGGGCCGACGATCGAACTGCGCCGCATGGTCGAGGGATACGCCACCGGGTACAACCGCTACCTCCGCGACACCGGCGTCGACCACCTCCCGGACCCGACCTGCAAGGGGAAGCCCTGGGTGCGGCCGATCACCGCACTCGACGTGTGGAGCGTCGTCTACGACGTCAACAGGGTGACCGCGACAGTGCCGTTGGTCCCGGACATCGGCGACGCGAAGCCTCCGACGACGACTGCCGCCGACGGCAAGGAAACGGAGGCCTCCAGCGCAGCCGCGACCCTCGCCACCGCCACCGCCACCGCCACCGCCACTGCCACCGCCACCGACATCGGCAGCAACGGCTGGGCCCTCGGCAGCGATGCCACCCGCACCGGCAACGCGATGGTCCTGGCCAACCCTCACCTTCCCTGGGCCGTCGGCTACTTCCGTTTGTACCAAGTGCAGTTGACGATCCCCGGCATCCTCGACGTCTCCGGCGCCGGCCTCTACGGCACCCCGTTGGTCGAGATCGGCCACAACCGCACCCTCGCCTGGACGCACACCGCGAGCGACGCCGAACACGCGTCCGTCTACGCGCTCAAGCTCGCCCCCGGCGACCCGACCAGCTACGTACTGGACGGCAGGACCGTACCGATGGAACGCCGTTCGGTCCCGGTCACCGTGCGCGGCGCCGACGGCAAGCTGAAGACCGTCGAACGAACCCTGTACTCCTCGTACTTCGGCCCCGTCCTGTCCTCCGGCTGGACCACGACGACCGCCTACGCGATCCGGGACGCCAACGCCGACAACCTGCGCTCCATGAACACCTGGCTGGCGATGGGCAAGGCGCAGAACCTCGGTCAACTCCGCGCCGCCCAGGACGAGTTCCAGGGCGTCCCCTGGACCTACACCCTCGCGGCCGACACCACTGGCGGCACGTACTTCACCGACTCCTCGGCGGTCCCGCACCTCACCGACGCCCAACTCGCCCACTGCACCCTCCCGAACGACGAGGGGCCGACCGCGCTGGACGGTTCGACGTCGGCCTGCGCCTGGGGGAGTGACCCCGACGCGCTCGTGCCCGGCGTCTACGGGCCCTCCCGCCAGCCGAAGTTGAGCCGTACCGACTACGTCGCCAACTCCAACAACGGCCCCCAGTACGTCAATCCGGAGGCGCAGATCACCGGCCTCCCGGGCGTGTACGACACCGATCCCCACCTCGACGGGCGGGCTCAGATCGGCCTCGACATGATCGCCCAACGCCGGGACGGCACCGACGGGTTGGGCGCACCGGGCTTCACCGAAAGCACCCTGCGCGACTCGATGCTCGGCAACCGCGTCCGGTCGGCCGAGACGGGCCGCGACGACATCGTCGGCATGTGCCGCGCCCACCCGAGCCTGACGGCCACGGACGGCACACAGGTCGACGTACGACAGGCATGCACGACCCTCGCCCGCTGGGACACCCGCGCCGACACCACCAGCCGGGGCATCGTGCTCTGGAGCACGTTCTACAACCGTCTCCTCGACGGCGGTCCGCCCGACACCTGGCGCCGCGTCCCCTACGACCCCGCCCAACCCCTCACCACCCCAAGGGGGTTCAACGGCGAGGACTCGCGCGTCCAACGCGCCCTGGCCGACGCCGTGCAGGAGTTCGCGGCCCGTGACCTCCCGGTCGACGTCGAGCTCGGCGCCGTACAGAAGTGGGACGGCATCCCACTGCCCGGCTGCGACGCGGGCTGCTTCGACGTCGTGGAGGCGAGCCCGGACTCGGGCACCGGCACCCCGACCGCCGGCGCCTTCGGTACCACCTTCCTGATGAGCGTCGAACTGACCCCGGACGGCCCGCGCGCCCACACCCTGCTCACCTACGGCCAGTCCGCGAACCCGGCCTCGCCCCATTTCTCGGACCAGACCCGTCTCTTCTCGCGCAAGCAGTGGGTCATGGAACGGTCCACCCCGGCGGAGATTGCCGGCGACCCGGCTCTGGAGGTGACGACTCTGCGCAGGTGAGGCAGGCCGACGCAGCGCGGGCGGTCGCAACTCGGCGGGCCGGGTGCGGGGTTGACTGGTCTATACCCTTGACTGGTACATACCAATGCGGTTCAGTGAGTCGCGTCATCCCCCACCACGGCCGCCCCCCACGCCGTGACCGGTCCAACCGGCCCGTGCGCACAAAGGCTCCGCTTCGCCCTGCCCTTGGCGGGGTACGGCCGTGCTCCACAGAGGAGTTGAACCCTGTGTCGAGACGCCGCATCGCCGCAGTACTGACCGCACTCGTCCTCGGTAGCCTTACGCCCGTGGTCCTTCCCGCCGCCGGCGCGTCCGCCGCCTCCTGTTCGAGCTATCCGAACTGGGTGGCCGGCAAGTCGTACGTCACCGGCAACATCGTCCGCTACACCGACGGCAAGGCGTACATCGCCGAGCACGACAACCCGGGCTACGACCCGGTCATCAGCACCTGGTACTGGGAGCCGTACGCCTGCGACGGCTCCGGTACGCCGGTCGGGAACTTCGTCGTCAGCGAGGCGCAGTTCAACCAGATGTTCCCGAGCCGGAACTCCTTCTACTCGTACAGCGGTCTCACCGCCGCCCTCAGCGCCTACCCGGGGTTCGCGAACACCGGCAGCGACACGACGAAGAAGCAGGAGGCCGCAGCCTTCCTCGCCAACGTCAGCCATGAGACGGGCGGGTTGGTGTACATCGTCGAGCAGAACACCGCCAACTACCCGACGTACTGCGACTGGTCCCAGTCGTACGGCTGCCCGGCCGGCCAGGCCGCCTACTACGGGCGCGGCCCGATACAGCTCAGCTGGAACTTCAACTACAAGGCCGCCGGTGACGCGTTGGGCATCGACCTGCTCAACAATCCGTGGCTGGTGCAGAACGACTCGGCCGTGGCGTGGAAGACCGCGCTCTGGTACTGGAACACCCAGACCGGCCCCGGCAGCATGACCCCGCACAACGCGATGGTCAACGGCGCCGGTTTCGGCCAGACCATCCGCAGCATCAACGGCTCGATCGAGTGCGACGGCAAGAACCCCGCCCAGGTGCAGAGCCGAGTGGACGCCTACACGCGGTTCACCTCGATCCTCGGGACCAGCACCGGGGCCAACCTCTACTGCTGATCGTGCGGGACGGGCACCGGCTGGACCGTTCCAACGGCCGGTGCCCGTTCCACCCCCGCGTTCCAGGGACGGTACGTTCCCGCAGGTCAAACCCTGTGTGAGCGTTCCAGCTTCCCGTTTCCCCCGACTGCTGTGGCGGCTGGGACGGATCGCCGCACAAGCTGCGGTTGTTCGCAGCGAGACCCACCACGAACACCCGGTGGCTCGCCTTCCAGCACCGCACCCAGGGGGAACCCGATCATGTCCAACACCATCTTCCGCCGCCGTACGGCACTCCTCACCGCGACCTTCGCCGCAGCCGCCTCGCTCGCGCTGACCGCCTGTGGAACGAGCCAGGACTCGGCGGCCAAGAACACCCCGACCGTCGCCGCCGACAACGGCGTCTCCTCGACCGCGACGCCCAAGACGGACGCCGGGGACACCAAGGCCGAGGCCTCCGGTACGGACGCGGCCGTGACCTCGAAGTCGGGCGGCAGCAGCACCACGGCCAAGGCGTCCAGCGGGTCCAGGTCGACGTCCAGCATCGTCACCTGCACCGGCGCCAACACCAAGGTCACCGCGCAGACTGTGTCGCGTCCGCTGAACCACCTGCTGCTGACCGTCAAGAACACCGGCTCCAAGACCTGCTACCTGTACGGCTATCCGGCCCTGAACTTCCAGGACGCCCAGTCCGTGCCCCCGGTCGACGAGGACACGCAGCCGCAGGCGGTCACCACGCTCAGCCCCGGACAGTCGGGCTATGCGGGCGCCCTCCTCTCCGCCGCCGACGGCAGCGGCTCCGGCGGCTACACCGCGAAGACGCTCTCGGTGATCTTCCAGAACCGCGCGCTCGACTTCGTCGGCTCGGGCGTCAAGGTCGCGCTGCCCAGCAAGGGCGTGTACATCGACAGCTCCCTGACCACCACCTACTGGCTGACCAACCCCTCGGACGCCCTCAACTAGGCAGCCGGTGCCGCGTAGTTCCCTGCCGCACAGAAAGGACGTAGGTGTGCCCAGTGCATCGAACAATGTGAACCGGCGGCCCGATCCCGGGGCGCCCGCGCACGAGCACTTCGAGGTGGTGTGGCACACCTCGTCCGACGGCGCGTTCAGGAGAGCGGGCGTGCTGGCCTGGGAGATCATCGGCATCGCGGTGG
>Ga0307507_10012301_pt1 | contig 10605 bp, 1 predicted proteins | sample 7_EM_MG_FD_207223 | JGI IMG/M metagenome (GOLD analysis project Ga0307507, IMG submission 207223) | Populus trichocarpa ectomycorrhiza microbial communities from riparian zone in the Pacific Northwest, United States - 7_EM | ecosystem: Host-associated > Plants > Roots > Unclassified | place... | reverse complement strand
AAGCTTATAAGAGCTCTGCGGAATAAGGCTTATCTGCACGAAGCTCTGCGGAGGCTCTGCACGAAGCTCTGTGTACGGAGGCTCTGCACCAAGTTCTGCACGAAGCTCTACACGAAGCTCTACACGAAGCTCTGCACAGAGCTTTTATATAGAGCCTCCGTAGTAGAGCCGTCGTACGCAGAACCGTCATACGCAGAGCCGTCGTGCAGAGCCTCCGTATACAGAGCTTCGTGCAGAGCCTCCGTACGCAGAGCCTCGTGCAGAGCTTCGTGCAGAGCCTCGTGCAGAGCTTCGTGCAGAGCCCCGTGCAGAGCTTCGTGCAGAGCTTCGTGCAGAGCTTCATGCAGAGCTTCATGCAGAGCTTCGTGTAGAGCTTCGTGCAATGCTTCGTGCAGAGCTTCATGCAGAGCTTCATGTAGAGCTTCGTGCAGAGCTTCATGCAGAGCCTCCGCAGAGCTTCGCGCGGAGCCTCCGTACGCAGAGCTTGGTGTAGAGCTTGGTGCAGAGCCTCCGTCGCAGAGCTTCGTGCAGAGCTTCGTGTAGAGCCTTAGCAAATACCTTTAGCTTTCCTACTAATTAGATATCTCCTTTCTAACTTTTTATTTATACTTCTCTTTATATAAAATACTATAAAATAAAATAAAAATTGTATAAAAGAGAGGAGACTTAGCAGTTTAAATATTCTAAGAGTAGTAGGTTATATAGGTATTATACAGAGAGGAGAGTTTACTTATAGTATAGTAATATTACTAGAGAATCTCTTATATAGTAGGACAAGAAGTATACTAGATAATTATATTCCCTAATTCCTAATAAAGGACAACATTGGTAGAATTTAAACTTATTCTTTGCTATAGTGATATCTAATATAAAAGTAGCCTATATGCGAACACTAAAAAACATTAGGACTAAGGGAAGATTTAGCTAATTTAATTAATTAAATTCTTATTAATAACGTTAGACCTAAACCACCATAGTAAGGGATAATCTATTATATTTATTTATAGCGTTATACAATAGGGGGTAAAGGTTTAGTTTATCCCTTCCCCTAGGAACGTCCTATAAGAGTTAGAATATACACAAATACCAGAATTAAAAGTACTTGTATGGTCATAGAGCCTTAATCCTATTAATTCTATTAGCCCTTATTAATAATAGTAGGACAAAATGCACCAGGGAAGGGATAGTTAAAATTTTGCGGATATCCAGATATTATCCGGATATTATCCGATATCCGGGCTATCCTTAGATAGGATTATTATCCGCCCGACCGGATAGGATAATTTATCCTCCACAGGTCTGCTTTAACGTACTTTATCAGCGAGCGGGCCATCCCTTCATGCGGCAGAAGTCACTGTTCGTATTGGGCGCTTTTGGCGCTTTTGCTTAGGTTAGCATGCTGCAGGCACCCTAGCTAGCGCGATTTAACTAGCAAGCCCCACCAAACATATTAATATTGCGATGCCAACAAAATGCTGCAGAAGGCCACCACTAAAAACACCAATATTTTTTTTTTTTGAGGAAGTTGAGCAAAAAGTTGTGATATATGATATTATGTCTATAGGTTTCTACCCTCCCTCTATTAACCAGCTGCTAATTATATAGGAAAACCCTCCATTAAAGTCCACTGAATTATTGCCACCAATACACTTTATATACGTTCTTAACGTTAATAAGGATAAGCCTATAAAGGACCAGCTTGAGGTTATAAGGGAGGATATGCAGTATACGTTAAATAAGATGTATTAAGTGCTACAGGTCATTAAACGGTTCAGTCAGCGGTTATTTGGTATAAAGGATTAATTAAAGGCAGTAGAGAAGGACTTAAAGGAGGCTAAGTAGGACGCTGCACTAAAGGCTTAATTAGCTTTAGAGTCTTAATATTGGGGGCGTAAGGAAGTAAAGGGCTTAAAATAGTTACCTAGTCATCGCCTACTAAGTAGAAGTTATTAAAGCATTAAAGGCATAGAGGAAACCTACAAACCTTATATTTATATACTGTTCGCCTTATCTTTATTATAAGCTTCTTTGCCTCCTTCCATCTATATATCTAGCACCTTAGTGGGCCCTTATAACCTTACTTCTTTATAAATCTTTTAATAGAACGGTAAGTCCGCGTCTTGCACCGTTAAATTATAGGTAGTAGGGTTTTAGCAGTAACGTAGGTGGTTTTTTAATTTATTCTAATATTTCTATAGCTAGGCCTAATACCAGGTTAATATTGCCCGTGTTTTAGTAAGCCCTAATAAAGAAGACGCTTAGTATCTTACTTATTTAGGCCCATCTGCTAACTACCTATAATAATAAGATTCCATGCCAATTGTATATAGAAACGGCGGTGGTTTTAAAGGGAGGGCCTACTTAATATTTAGAAGATCTTCTTACTAATAATATAGGCGTTGATTATAGCCGTATTAAGTGCCTGTCACGGGACTGCCCGCGACACACGCTACGCTAGACGCGTAGCTTTTCTTTCCTTGTTTAATATCGCTTGGCAGATAGTTTATCCGCCCCGATTGCCCCTATATAGATTTAGCCGCAGTTGCATTCCTGTCGAACTCTCTAGCAATCCTTTTGAGTCTTTACAACAGCCGTACGTAGCTATCAATTCTATGAATCTGATGCTTGTTCATCTAGCGTTCGCATATGATATATCGTTATCGTGACAGTGCCTAGAAGAATAAGGGCAGCTAGGTGCGTATAGTGGTAATCTAGGTAGTATAGGAGCTTTAAAGCTAGTTATAAATATTAACGCCGCCTATCTAGTTATTATAGTTAATAAAAACCCTAGGAAGCGTTAACTTCTTAACTAGGTTATTGTGACGGGCTTGTATAAATGCTTCTAAACCGAAGCTTGTAGATTGCTACTATACAAGAATACTAAGCTAAGGAGAAGAAGAAGTGAATCTTCAAACCGGAAAAGTAATATTCCTATCATAGGGTAACCGTCTAGGCGCGGACGGTCGGGGCGCCAGGCCCGAAACAGCCTAGTTTACACCGTCGTCGGCCGTGCAGATGTGGCTTGTGCGTGACCTCAAGAACATCAAAACCTCTACTACCAAAATGTAAACAATACCATTAACACCCTATATATATTAACACTATAGTAAGAAATAAAGCTTCCAATGACAAGGACTTTATTCTACTAACTATATATCTAAACTAGCTAGCTAGTTTAAAGAAAAAAGCCTACCCTTAACCTAAGCCTCTACCTAATTTCGTATCTCTATATATTAATAATATTACAGTGCTATAATGCTAATAGGCTGAATAACTACATTGTGGTATAAAGAGGAGAAGGAGGTAAAAGGGGGTATTATATATAAATAGTAGGGGCAGCCGCCAAGGCGCTAGTGGTGGGCCAGCCAACAGTAGGAAACAGTACGAGATAGTACGCGTTAGGACTATACCGTGACAGTACTCCCCTCCCTAGAAGGTTTGGTCCCTAAACCAAATAAGTAACCTATTTTTGCTGCAAAGATATCACTTCTACTTACCGCCCTTAACCGAGCTAATAGCGATTTTCCATACCGGGTATAGAAAATCTTAATTGGTTAGCTCAACAAATAAAATCGGTAGAACTTTACACCGCCACTATATAGTGCTTCTTGGCAAAAAACTAACCAATTAGACAACTTTAACCAGCAGTTGAAGTTCTATAAGATCTTAACTACTATAAATTACCTTCGTAGTCAGCCACGGCCTTAGCGTAGCTCTCCCTTATCTTATACCTAGTCTAGGGGTCCTGGCTTCTTAGGGTGTTGTTTATAGAACCTTAGTAGTGCATGCTTGTACCCTTTTAGGGATTTTTTGGGTTCCCAGGTTTTCTCATTATAGTATTTCCATTTAATACAGTATGTTAAGCCATACTCGTCTATTTATTTATTATATATATTAAGGATCTTTTTAAATTCCTACTTGTCTGTAATATTGCCGTTATTATCCCTTTTGGCTATCCTGCCTGTGATATTACAACGTTCCTTTTTATTAATGTGTGCTTAACTAGAGATCTCTTTAAGGAACTAGAGGCGGACCTTTAAAGTATAAAAAGACTTATTAACATAGATATGGTTTGGGAGGTTAACTACAACTGCTCCTCTATAGGCAGCTAGGACGGGCTAGGGTCCATCCTAGTTATTATCCTATTTCCTCTTAGGCCAGTTAGTCTTTATATTTTTAAGGCTAACTATAACCATATTATTCTTTTTAAATATTATACCTTTATTTTGTTTTATATTAGCATTGTCTTTATATTATCACTAGGAGATATAAGCTAGGGCTTTAAGCTAGGTTAAGATGCGCTTAAAGCGGTTAGTAATAGTATTAGCTTATAGGTACTCCTTCTTTATATATACAGATAGGGCTAATAGCTGGGGGCCTACTGGTTCAACGCCTAGATATGGGTTATAGCCATAGTTGGTAAAAAATAGTAAGATTCCCATAGTCTTATTAACCTAGTTATTTGTGGTAAACTTAGCAAGGGGGAGCCAATCTACCTAGTCATCTTAGGTGAAGCTTATAAAGGCGTGTAGGTACTTATTTATTACTGCATTAACAATCTTGGTTTAACTATCTATTTTAGGGTGCTATATAGAGCTAGGGCTTAGGGTTACCTTTAGGCGCTAGTTTAGGCAATGCTAGAAGTCAAAAACGAATAAAGAGCCTCTATTAGAAATGATAGTATTTAGAGCGCCATATAACTTATAAATAGTGTGGATAAATGCTTTAATAAGCTCCTTATTATCTAGGCTAGTAACAGGAATAAAGTGTCTTATCTTTATTAGGCGGTCAATAACGATAAAAATATGTCTGTATGTTTTGCCGTTATAAAGGCACTTAGGTAGGTCGACAATATAGTTAATGGAGATATTAGTTTATAGGTAGACTAGTAGTTCTAGTAGTTTTAGAAAACTAGGCGGTACTAAGTGTGGGGTCTTTATACAGAAGTAGAGAGCGTAGTCTTTTATAAAGGTAGCTGTGAACTATAAAATACCTGGCCACTAATATGTTTGATTAAGGAGGTTTAGTATTTTAACGCGGCCTAGGTAACCCATAGGGCCTAAACTATGCATGCGGTATATAACTTCTAGTTAGAGTTTATATAAATTAGGGACAAATACTTAATTCCTATAGTAGATTAGGCCGTTAATAATTAAATATTTAGATTTGTTATAGCGGAGCAGCTTCCTAATCTGCTTGGGCTAATGGCGTACTTTACGGTTTTTCTATTTATATAGTGCAGCTAATATATTCCTAGCGAGTTTGTTCTCTTTATAGGCATTCTTAATAAGCTCCTTAAGGGTTTTTTTCTTAGGCTCCAGGTCTATTACTGCAATAAAGTCTTCAATGCTCTGGTCTTAGGATTCGCTCAGTAGTTCTTCTAGGATAGTAGGGTTAACTTTCTTTAGTGGTAAAATAACGCGGTCTCAGTATTATAGACGTTCGTTATTAGCATTAGTAAGTATAACGCCTAGAAGGCGGCTAAAAGCGTCTAGAATTGTGGCTTTAGTGCTAGGCCTATAGGTAATAATAAAGTTAAATTAGGAAAGGAACTTAGCCTAGCGGACTTGGCACTAGTTTAGTTGTTTTATTGTTATAAAGGTCTGGAGGTTCTTATAGTCTATAATAATTTCAAACAGCTGCTTAGTTTCTTATAGTTTAGGACACCATTCTTCTAGTGCCTTAACAATTGCCAGGAGCTCCTTATTATATATTTTATAGTTGCATTTAGGGGCTAAGTGCTTAGCAGAGAAGAATACAACTGGCTTAAGCTTATTACTTTTGTCGGCTTAATAGAGCACTTTACTTAAAGCCTAGTTTGAGGTGTCTATCTCTACCACAGTCTTCTTTGTGTAGTCGTAATATGCTAAGACCGGTGCTTTAGTAAACGCTATTTTTAGGGTTTGGAATGCCTGTGCTTAATTAGGGCCCTATAACCAGCTAATGCTCTTTTTTAGTAGCCTGGTTATAGGCTTAACTACCTTAGAATAGCCTTAAATGAATTGTTGGTAGAAGTTCGCGAAGCCAAGAAATTGCTATAGTTTCTTAACTAACGTCAGGTCCTTCTATTTCTGTAAGGCCTACACCTTCTTAGGGTCCATAGTTATGCCGTTAGTTGAGATAATTAAGCTAAGGTATTTTATTTTGGTAGTATAAAACTTAGACTTATTAATATTAATTTAGAGTCCAGTATTACTAAGTCTCTGGATAATTTTATTTACGTATTTTATATACTCGGCGCGTGTTTTTAAGAAGACAAGGACATTATTAAAATACACAGTACAGTAGTTATTAAGGGCGTTGTATAAAATATGGTTAATATAGTTTTGGAATATAGTAGGCGCGTTATAGAGACTAAATGGTGTAACTAGCATCTTATAGAGTCCAAACTGGGTGATAAATGCTATAAGCTACTTATGGCCTTCCGCGATCCGGATCTGGTTAAACGCAGTAATTACGTCAAGCTTAGTAAAGTACTTAGCACTATAAAGTACGTTAAGTGTCTCGCGGACTAGTAGCAGTGGGTATCGGTTCTTAATAGTAACTGTGTTTAAGCCTTAGTAGTCATAGCAGATTTATACACCGCCGCCAGGTTTCGCTGCAAGGAGAAATAGTGCGGCAGCTAGTAAGGTTAATTTGCGGATAAAACCCTTATCTAGTATCTCATTAATCCACTTCTTTATACAGCTGAGTTTAGCAGGTAAAAGTGGTCTGTTTTTATAGTATAGGGCCTACTTTCCTGGTATAATCTCAATTTTGTGGTCCCATAGTTAGTAAGGGGGCAGCTTATCTATATTCTTAAGGAGGAAGTGTTTAATATGTTTATAAAACTTTTTTAGTAAGCGTTATAAAATATTCTTATAGGTTAATCCTAGTTTGCCTTTTAGGAATTTCTTAATATTAGTGTTAACTATCTTCTGGCGTAGAAACTCAGACTTAGTTTTTAGGTTTATCTTAAGAAAGTTATAGAAATAAGGGGTAGCGCTTTACGGGCTTCCTCTATTATATAGTTACCTTCTATTAGCCGGCAGAAAGACCTTTCTAATAGGTTTGGTACTTTTATTAGGCCTATAGGTAGCTCCTTAAGCAGCTATTAGTGTTCTTCTTATTTAACCAGTTCTACTAGCTCCGCTATATAGATCCTTATTACCTTTACGCCTTTTTATTTACAGAACTAGGTAAAATTAACGGTATAAGTGCATTTAATGTTGTCTAGGTTAGGGCGTATCTGGTTCTCCGGTGCTACGGCTAGGCTAGCATGGCTTAGTTGGCCTAGGGGGGCGGAAACGAGGCGGCGGCCTTATATAGTACGCGCGGAAGACGGGTGTAAGGTTAGGTGTTATAGGGGGGAGGTCTCAATTGCTCTAGTTTCAGTCTTGGCTATAACGCCCTTGGCTATTATACGTGCGGTTATATATACGTACGGTAAATAACTTAAAGTTAGGTGTCTTATTGGCTGACCTAGGTTAAGCGGGTGTATATAGGGGACTTATAGTTCTAGCGGTGTTTATTTTTTTAGAAACAGGGCGGTAGTCCAGTCTTTTAGAATCTCTATTTTATTTACTGTATATATTGGCTTACTAGTATTAGGTACCTCTTTTACTATTAGCTAATAGTATCTAAGCGTTAGCTGTGTAATGCGTCTATATAGTGCTACTTAGTTACAGTTAGGAATATACCATAGAAGATAGTTATAGGTATAGTAATTAGAGTTAAACTTAAGCTCTAGAGTAGGGAAGTCTAGTTTTAGGTTATACTTTTTAAGCCAGGGCATTCCAAGAATTATTAGTATTAAGGGTAATAACTTTATAACGTAGAAGAGTATAAATTCTATATAGTAGCCGATTGTCATTCTTGCTGTAAAGTAGTGGGTAATAAAGCTAGATGGGAGTCTATTAGTAAGGCGGAGTGGTTTTAGGACTAGAAGTCTTTTTATTATAATATTATGCTTTTTTATAAGCAAGTCTTCATCTGCAAACACTAGTACTATACTACTACTATTAACAAGGCTTACTGTTTTAATAAAAACTTATAGGAGTAGGTTGCGTAGTAAGAAGAGGTAGGTCTAAATAAGGATGGCATTCCTATTATTATTTGCTATTCTAAGGTTAAGTAACAGCTAACTTAGAATAAGATCTAACTAATTTAGTAGCATAGATCTAATCCTTTTATCCTCCTTCCTATATAGTTTTAACCCTTGGAGGCGACTTAGTCTAAGGGTTAGTTTTTTAATAACTGGATCATAGGGCTTGGCTAGTAGCTATAGTCTTGGCTAGTATATCCTAATATATTAGTCTCCAACGGTGTATATATGCTAGGGGGTACTTCGCCAAGGATATAGCCGGTCTTATAGTTAGTAGTGGCATAGAGCACTTATCTATAGTTTATATATAGGACCATCGGCTGGGGCTGTATTAGGGAAGGGAATTATAGGGGTAGGTCTTTATATCCAAACCCATGTCCCTGTCTATAGTTGTCATTTTAGTTACTAATCCCTCTACTAAAGAATCCGCCGCGGCTAGGAAGGGGTTGGCGCAGTAGCATTAGAAGGGGATTTAGGTTTATTTTAGGGTTATAAGCATCTTTCCAGTAGCTAGGTTAACTACATACCAGGCAGAGTTTGTTATCTATATAATATCTTTAGATGTTATTAGGGAGGCTACTACTACCGCTACTAAATTTAACGGCGTTAAGGTCTATTGGGTTATTCTATAGTGCTAGTGCTAAGATGTTGTTATTAGGTAGTATAGGTTAATAGCCGCTAGCGGTACTTAGCTTAGCGGTATTTAGCTTAGTGTAGTGGGCGTGGTTCTATAGGTTCTAAGTAAATACGTCCATTTGCTTACTCCAGCCCTTATAGTTAGCATTATCGATTTTATAGCTAAGGGTAAGGGCTAAGTCCTTTATTTTAGATAAAATATTTTTTTTAAGTAGATCTACCTTTTATTTCTTAGTCTTGTTTGCTTTTATTATTAACTTATTAAGCTCTGCTTTCTAGGACCAGTAATTACGCTTATCTTAGTTTAAGGTGTCTAATTTATTCTTAGCTGCTTAGGTTGTATCTATAGTCTTATAGTGCTTCTTTATATACGCAAACATAGACTCTTAGTTAGAGAAGGCCTATTTACTTAGGTTGTTTGGGTGTATATATAGCATATCAAGGCCATGCTTAATATAGTTATAAGCCTTATCTATTAGTATATCTAATATATAGAGGACTTTATCTATTAGGGTCTTAAAGTACTTTATATCTCTATGGAAAATGCCTTAGATCTTTATTTCCTATATTTTAAATTTTTCTTGCTTTTTAGTTGGCGATCCCTTGCTATTAAATAGGGTAGGGTCTTTTGCTTTACGCTTTTTTCTATAGGGCTTAGCTAGGGGAGGAGAGCTAGTAGCGGTGTTCTTATTAGTAATAGTTTAGGTAAGTATAGTGATCTAAGAGCTTAGGCTTTATATAGTCTTAATATATACCAAAGCTTGCTGTTTGTATTGCTTTACACGTAGTTTAAGTGTCTTAAGGGAGTTAATTTTATATTAAGCTTTTTTAAGTTGGGACTTTACAGTCCAGCCTTTATTGTAGACTGTTTGGAGACCGCTCTTAACGCTAGTTAAAAGGGTTATATATATGGAGAGGTGCTAAAATGTTCCTGCTATATTAAGGTCCTTAGGGTACTCTGGACCACTCCTAATTGCCCAGGTAATATTAGTATAGGAGGTATTAAAGAGGCGGGCGAGCGCTTTGCGTGTGTTTGCTAATAGGGTATTTTAGTTACCTATTTTAGGGGATCTAGGTAGGGTAATTAAAATCTATAAGGCTGGCTATAATGCTGAGATTGTCTAGAATAATACTAAAATTGTTTAGGACTGTACTAAGATTGTCTGGGACTATAGTATGGTGTTATTAGTCGCGCCAGGTCGCGATTATACTAGGAAAATAGAGATAGTGGACTGGGGAGAATAAAGATCGCGATGGGGCGTAAAAGGAGATACTATAAACTGTTACAGTGTTATAATGCTAATAGGCTGAATAACTATATTGTGGTATAAAGAGGAGAATGAGGTAAAAGGGGGTATTATATACAAATAGTAGGGGCAGCCGCTAAGGCGCTAGCGGTGGGCTAGCTAACAGTAGGAAACAGTACGAGATAGTACGCGTTAGGACTGTGCCGTGACAAATAATAATAATAAATATAGACGTCTAAATCTTCTATATAACGTTAATCTAGGCGATATATATAGTATATTTAAGCTATTCTTTACTAATAAGCTAGTAAACTTTACTAATTAATATATAGAGCTATATTTAATACTAGAGGATAAGTAGCTAAAGAGACGCCTACGCGTATAGAAGTTGGTATATAAGCTACAGCTTTATGCATACTTTATAGTACTAATCTATATAGGAATTTATATTAAACTAACTATTAAAGACTTTTAGCGATAGGACTTTTAGCGTGGAACGATATATATATATCACGAATATATTTCCTATATAAGATAGTAGTAGATCAACCGCTATTTCTACTATACTATACCTTAAGAAGATTGCGATAAGGCTTTCTATAGTACCTTTAAACGTATTTAGGACCTTAGTAAGTATAT
>Ga0307507_10012300_pt1 | contig 10605 bp, 10 predicted proteins | sample 7_EM_MG_FD_207223 | JGI IMG/M metagenome (GOLD analysis project Ga0307507, IMG submission 207223) | Populus trichocarpa ectomycorrhiza microbial communities from riparian zone in the Pacific Northwest, United States - 7_EM | ecosystem: Host-associated > Plants > Roots > Unclassified | place... | reverse complement strand
CCCCCCAACATCATCACCAATCATCCCCTATTTTTTTCTATTTTTTCCTTATTTTAGAATGATGAAGATGCCATGAGAGAATGACATAAAAGTCAACACAAATGAAATAGATGCTGTGGGAGCATGAAATAGATGCCATGGGAGAATGAGATAAAAGTTGTTACAAATGAAATAAATGCCATGGGAAAATGAAATAGATGCCATGAGTGAATGAAATAAAACTTGCTACAAATGAAATAAATGCCATGGGAGAATGAAATAGATGCCGTGAGTGAATGAAATAAAATTTGCTAAAAATGAAATATGTAGACACTGTGCAGGAATGAAATGGCATTTGAAATCAAGAATGAGATATTTGCCATGAATGAAATGAAATTTATTTCATTTCATTTATGGTAGCTGATCAAGATGCCCCACAGCAACTGTCGAGAATACATGATGTAGATGGCACCTACTATTGTTCATATCCATAACCTAACATACATTGTCTTTCATCTCAAGCTGAGTCCAAGCACCTCCAATTCCCAATCCGATGCCGAATATGGCACAAGCATTCTCAGTCTCATATTGCATCAACTCAATAGCTCCCTGGCCTAGTTCTGAAACTTACCATTTATGGGGGCTGCATATGATAAGTAGATGGGACGTAGCTAATGAGGAAAGGAAAGTAACATCATTTTGTTGTCCATATGGATTTCCTTTCATTCTCCTGAACATCCATTACACCCATGATTATGTTTTTGTAGCTTTGTTCTTTACTGATACTTAACCACACCAATTTGTGATTCGGCCTAAGTGTCGGTACCTGAGGTTCGTACCCAACTCACCATTCCGCAACTCAAATTCATCTCCAACTATGAAAATGCAGAATACATGACTGGAGGTGATCAGCTTATAGCTTGTCACATTCCTGGAGATCTTGGCATTTGTCTGGGTGTGATGCTTAACAGTGATGGTTCCACATTTGAGCCCTTGACTGTGTTCGGGAGAGGCACTGAGCAATTTAAGAGTCTTCAAAGCAGGGAGAGCTGTGCAGATATCAAGAGTGCATCAGTATTTAAGCATTTCAGTTTCCAGAGGTTTCTCCACCTGAGAAACCTGCTGAAACTGATAAAAACCAGGAAACCAGGAAATTTGGAAACCTCTCTTTGACCTCTCTTAGTGACAAGTGATGGAAACCTAAGAAACCTACCAAAAACCACAGAAAGCTAATGAAATGGGCTATCTACAATCAAGTACATAGTGCTGGGTTTCTGGTTTCTGGTTTCCAAGTTTCCGGAAACTTGAAAACCAATGGAAACCAGTGGAAACCCAGAAATTATTTTTCCTTTTTACTGATGTGACCACTGAATAGGAAGTTTAGAAGTGTATAATTGAACAGATGTTGGAACACCTACAATCACATTGTCTCCACTGGCAGATGAATCCTCTTTATCATCCTTTTCTTCGGCCATATCCTCAGAGTTAATGGATAATTTGATGAATGTAAGGCATGTAAATTTTTTTATTATGCTGGAGCAGTGGCTCACAAAAGCCCAATTCCTTTCATAATTGGTGTTAATTTTAAGAGAGTCAAGGGAATGGATGTGATTCTGGAGAGCCCATTCATAAAATTTGATGGCAAGTTCATCAGACACCTGTGGCAGCATGCAATATGATGGTGCTTGAGTAAGTCTGAGACTTCGAACACCAGAAAATGATGCTAGATACTCAATGAGGGCTGATTGGATGTCATCTGTGACAATTTCCTGCAGATGGATTTTTTCTAACTGCAAAACCGACCAAACATTTCCTGAGGAAAATCCAGCACCCTGATTTCCCAAGACTTGATCCTGAGGTGAGAAGATACCTTGAGTAGTAAGGGAGATCAGTGATCTCAAATGAGGTAGTACAGTGGCATCCAGTTTTACAAACAGCCCCTTCAAGATGTGTGATGTTCAAGAACATCAGGGAAAAATCTCTTGACTCAGTAGGTCAATGTAGCCCCAGTATTTATAATAGTCTGGTAGTCAAGTCCCCCCAGCTACCAAAGTCTACTTACTTCTTTGTAGATATCACTGACTATTGATTTCCTCAATCCAAATCATAGTATGGAAACCAGGTATATCAATGGAATTTCAAGTATCTAATACAAGGACAATGATACTCTACAATCAATCACCACACTAATTCTTAATAAGACCCAAAGCTGGCATCTGAGAGGCTATTCAGTGCCACAAGGGAGGGGGGAGGCCAGTCATTGAGGGAAGGAGGAGGCCATTCTACCTATCACACAGGAGGAGACCATTTGTCAAGGGAGGGAGGGAGGCTGTTCATCAACAGAGGTAGGAAATAGTGATGTGATGGCCTGGCCTGAAAGCTGCAGGCCAGCCCAAGCTGAGTCTTGTGAGGCCAAGCTCTAGGAAGCCCCCACAGGGCTTCCTGTGGCCCACAGCTTGGGCTTCACATTTTTGAAGCCCCAAGCTGCAGCTTGGGTGGCTGAATGTATTCTTGTGGACTTTGTTTGGACTCACCCATCTGCCATACCCCAATCAATGCCACCACTTTTTCCCTTGATTTCATCCTCAACCTTGTTCTTGAAGAGTGGGGTATAAGACAGAGAAACAGCTGGCACAAAGAAGTGCAGGCATGAGGCAAGATCGAACTGGCCCTGTGTTGTGCCATGTTTGACTTCCATCTGCTGCTCAACATCTTTGTTCTCCCGTCATGTCCGCTGCAGTACAAAGGTTGAGTCAGCTCCAATTTTCTGTTTATCTCATTTGGACTCACCAATCTGCCAGTAGTGATGTTCAAGGGTTTGAAAACCCTTAGGGGTACAGGGGTAAGGGTATGAAGGGTAAGGGTAGAGGTCAGGATTTTCTGGCCTCACAAAAACCCCAACCCTTGATGAGGGTAAGGGTTTTATGGAGGGTAATTAGAGGGTAATCAAGCTTAGTAATCATGTTGTCCCAATTGAACATTGGCAAATGCTGATGCTCAATTTGGACATCATCATCAACAAGACCCTCTTCCTCAGCCACCACCATCATCCATAACACCTGCCTCACACCACCCATCACCACCTCACCAATGTCTGCCACCACCACATGCAATCATTATCAACAACCCACCACCATCGCAGCATGCCATACCATGACAAGAACAACCTGACAACACCACATCAGTCAGCAACTGAATGAGCACCCACCAGGTCCATGCAACACAATGATGATGATGCATGATGTTGTCACTGTCCACAGCTGTCTCAGCCCAGGTGAGTCAGCATGGCCTCATCCCCCAATCCCTTTCTGTGACACTGAACCCAGGTGCCACGTAACGGTGATGACTGCCTGCCACCACCACCTACAAATGGCAACGAAGGCCCACCACCACTACCAACAGACAGCAACAAGAGCCACCACCACCACACACAAAAAGCAACAAGTGCTGAGCACCACCACCAATGAACGGCAACAAGCGCCTGACACCACAAAAAGTGATGAATGCCCAGCACCACCACTCGAGCCCAGGTGAGTCGTTACAACCCTGTCATCCCACTCCTTCCTTTGACATTGAATCCAGGTGCCACATCACTGTTAGTGATGTGGCAACCAAGTGACGAATGATGACCCATTCGTCATTTGTCGTTGTCATCCATCTTATGACCCACCAGTGAGCACCCCCATTCCAACCCACCTCTCTAAAATGTCCCCCACAGATTACATGACACAATGACGACACCACACTGCAACAACAACACCACATCATGACAACAACAATGTGACAATGGACAGTCAAATGACCAACACAACAACATCCGATGACACAACAAAAGGAGGGGGGCATCACCTTGACTTATGTACTTATCAAGTAGACTACATAGTGTACAATGTATTTGACCCTCACATCCACCTGTTGTGGGTTTCTGACCCCCCAAACCCTGTACAAACCCCTACCCCACCCCTGAAATACCCTTACCCATGGAAAGGGTAAAGGTCAGTGTGAAAACACCCATGGGTTACCTGTGCCCATCACTATCTGCCAGACAAGTTGAAGCTGCGACTTCTTCCCTCTTCTCCCTCAACTTGTCCTCAATCTTCTTCCTCCACTCTGTGTTGACTGCATTGGTCTCGTTCTTCAAGTTCTTAACTTGAAGGTCATGTTGTCGTGTCATGAGCTCTGCCTAAGCTTGTCAGAAGGTGGGGGAATTTGTTGACCAGTTCAATCATGTTGGGGAAAGAAATGGTCAGAGACACACCATGCGAACTAATCCACAGCTGTTCAAGGTAAGAAGTGGGGGACTGGCATCAGCAAAAGATCACATTCCATGTCAGCCCATACATGGCCAAGGTTGGAACCTTGGCTTACATCCCTGGTGATAGGCCTTGCATGGCACCAGTTTCTTACATGGCCATCCGAGATCCTGACACCATGCAAGGCCATACCAGGCCATACTAGCTGACACATACCATACTACCTTAGGCTAGGTCTCAAATCGTTATGCTAGATTTTGGCCACTTCATATGAAATATGAACAAAATAAAGCATGAAATTCTTTTGGTATCTAATACAAGGTCTGAAAGCAATACGGCAATGCAGTGGACAATGAGAAAAGTGATACTAGACTGGAACAATGGAGAACAAAAAAGAAAAGGAAGTGATATGCACATGAATGGGAATGTTGGAAAGTAAAGCAAAGTCTGAGTGAAAAAGAACAATAAACTAAGAAGTGGATCAATGAGGAAAGTATGAATTCAAAGATGAGAGTGGCATACCTTTAGTCAGTAGTGGCAGTGGTTTTCGCCCTCTTTGATTTTGCACTGCTTGTGGAGGGAGTCGATCTTGCTTTTCGCTTGGACAGGGTAGGTGCACAAGCTGAGTCATTATTGTTATCACTGTCATCTGTTCGATTGGTACATCCCTCTCTGGCAAGGTGGAGGCTACTTGATCTGCGATGTAATCATCAACCTTGGAATGTGTGAGCATTCATATCTTGAGGAGAATGGTTGTGACAACATCTATTTGCATCCGCACTAAATGGGCATCAGCAAGGTATGGAATCACTTTCTTCATCATCGTTGGTGCTGGTGTGAGATGAGTTGTGCTGATGGCTCCACCTGTGAGGACTTTGGGAATGGTGGTGGTGTTCTTGACTGTGATGGTGGGAATGGCATCAGGGACAGCAACCTTGGCTGTGATTGTGACAGGGTGTGTGAGAACATAGGAACATTGAATGTTGGGAGCTGGGAGTACAACAGTGAGGGTTATCATCATCACAAGATGAACGGTGGTCTTGATCCTGCTACAACATTGTTAAATAGGACCCATGTAATCATTAAATATTACCTGTGAAGGACAGCGACATGTAGCGCTTGTCGATGATGGCTTCTCCACCCTGGAATGCTAGGCAACCCCATTTCTTTCAATATTACTCAAAGAGATGAAGAGTAAACATTACCTGGGCTCAACATTTTGCAAGAATATCATCCTCACCCAAATCCTTGGACTCCATACCATCTTCCAAGGTCTTTCCTTTCTTGTGACCTTGAGCCTTTGGCCATGCAACTTGACTGAAGAAGAGATCAGATCAATGAATGATGGTCATGGAAAACAAACCTATTCCACCAATCAAGCATTTCAACAACCCAAGTTGAAGTGGGATCTGTTTCAAAAAGAGCAATGATGTTGTCGAAAAATCTGTGAGGGTCAAAATGACTGTCAACCATGGACCATGAATCGAGATTGCTCAAAAGAAAGTGCGCCTACAGGAGCATCAGACAACATTTACATAAAAAATAGCCATCTTACCTGAACACAGGCATATGTGATCATGCAACCAGTCACACATTTCATCCCATAGATTTGCACTTTGCTGGGCTTGTTCCTTTTCTTGTCTTTCCTATAGCCGACGATGGACTAGTAAAAATGTAGCAGTATACCTGTTGTCAAGAAACAATTATACTTAGTACAAAATATAGTTGAGAAAAGACATACCTGAAGGAGTAAGTAACCCTTGAACAACCCTATCTCCCAATTGTCCCTATCATAGTCTCCTTCATCATATAGAAAAAAAGGCCAGTGCTTCATCTGTATTTTCATTTTTCCATCTTGAACATGTGCCATGAACTCTGTGAATATACATGTGAACAAAAGACAATTGCATGTGATGAACTGAAAAGCAACAATGGGTTCTCATTGAAATCTCCAATGCATCGCATTGGGCATAAAATCCTTGCAGTCACAGAGTGATAAAATCCACGGAGTGCTTTGCTGTCATTTGGCAAGAGCGGCAGATCGATTTTGTCTTTTGCATGGATCTTTCAGAATGTAGCCTAGAACTGCATAATGAAGGCTGCTGGTATCTTCAGAGCAAGCATCGTTGGATGTTGTGGCAAGCTAGATTGACCACACCTGTCAGCTGGTTCAATCAAGCACATATATATTACTTACCATCTTGATAAAACTATGTAACAGTCCTGGTTCAGCATCGACTTGTTTCATGGTCTTTTCAAGATCTGGAACTAGCTTCATCACCAAAAGATGAGCAGCTAGTTCCTTTTCCGAGGGCCTACCATCAAGGATGTTAGATGTGTATGGAGTATGCAAAAGGACAGTGTGATGTACTCCTTGCTTTCCGCAATATCCTCTTCATCACCATCAAGAAGTCCTGCATATATTACTCTCAATAGGTTGAGAAACAGGTGTATTGACTGTGTGATCCACTTCGCAGCAACCAAGTATGCAGTCATCACATCACTACTCCAGTGAGCACACCATCCATATGCATGTAAATGAGAATAACTCACAGCTTTCCAGTGCTCATGAGCCTCTTCTCCAGGCTCTTCAGAATTGAAGCAGGTGCACTGTCATCATCAGTACTGTCAGACATGGTGGAAGTAGATGAAAAAGAATTGCAGGGTTCTTCAGTCATGTGCACTATGGGAAACAAACAGATGCAAATCTCGGCATCATCAGTGTGGATTCAAGTTGTAAAGTTGTGTTGTGTGTGTTCACCCATGTTGAATCTGTGAATCAAACTATTTAGTTTCTTATTTCTATTCTGTCTTATGCCCATGTTCTTGAAATGCTTTGCCTGTCCTCAAAAGTTCAATGATAATTGTGGCCTCAGTGTTCATCAATGGTCATGCACTGCATACAAATCTCTCTCAATGAGATCTCTTGGTTCCAAGCAGAAATCAAATACCAAAAACACAGGAAATGCGAAAATACAAAAGACAACTGCAGATTTGACAGAAGAGGACATTTCACAGTGAGAGGAGTTGTGAGAAATCATCAACAATGGTGATTCTGACAACAACCAAGAATTGGTGAGCACGATTCATTAGTAACAACTGTAGAATCAATGTATTCTTCTCTAGACTATGTCTCAGCCAGCAAGATCTCCAACACTGCCTGTTGAGTTGAGACCATCAGGTCTACCCAACTGCAGGCAATGCCTGCCCCAGTGCTACCATGATGAGCCACCTCCACCTCCACCAATTATCTTGCCAGAGGATCAGAAAGAGTCAGAAGATCCATTTTCAGGAAATTCACAGCAATCTCACAAAGATAATAATCAGGACATCCCACCATATATCAGTGAATCAAACACTTACAGCATTTTTTGATCATACCCATTTGGCCGACCATCCTATACTCCAGACAAAGTCTTCACTCTCAATGCAGTATCAGACTCTCCCAACTTTGCTCCAGATGCCCAGTCTATGCAGGCCCGACCATGGTGGTCATCACTTGGATCATCGCTCTCAGTAATCAAGGAATCTTTCACACCTTTTCTCAACCCTTCCATCTTCCATCTTCTCAATTGGCATTACAATGGGTCAAATTTGAAATCACTCTCCCAACTTGATGAGCTTGTAAACAATGTAATTTTACAACCTGATTTCTCACAGGAAGACTTTGTGGGTTTTAGTGCCTCATGTGAAGCAGAACACCTCGATCATTACACAGAAAATTCTGAATCACCATTTTCTCTCAAGGATAGCTGGATCGAAACTTCAGTATTAATTTCCATCCCTGCAGACAACGTCAAACACTCTTCTGTTGATGCTGCACCCCAGTATGAAGTTCCTGGTCTTTTCTACCATCTGCTCACTGAAATTATCAAATCCTCCTTTCAAGAACCAGCAGCAGAGCACTTCCATTTGTTTCCATTTGAAGAGTACTGGGTGAGCAAGATGGATCCAACTGGAAAGCAGGAGCAGCTGTATTTGGAGGTCTATACTGTGGAAACCTTCATTTAAGAGCACAAAAGAATATGAGCACAGCCCCATGAACCTGGTTGCAATCTAGAAACTGTTGTGGTCACAATTATGTGCTATTCAGATTCGATGCATCTGACCAGTTTTGGTAACACTGCTCTATGGCTGATTTACAAATGGTTTGGTAATCAGTCCAAATACCCTCAAGGGAAACCAACATCTTTTGCAGCTCAACATGTCGCTTACATCCCAAAGGTAAGTTGGGCAATTGAAAGGTTGTTTGAAATCTTAGTTGACCATAATCATTCAGCTCAGTGATGCATTTCAGGATTGGTACATCAAGACATTTGGAAAGCCAGCAACTGCTGAAGTCATCACTCACTGTTGTCAAGAGCTTGTTCAAGCAATCTGGTGCATTTTACTTAGCACCGAATTCATGGTTGTGTATTGTCATGGAATCGTGATGGAATGTGCAGATGGTATCATGTGGCATTTTTTCCCTCAATTTTTTTTCTAATGGAGCCAATTATCCAGAGAAGTATGCTTGGTTTTGTTTCAATGTGTGAGCTTACCATTACACCTTGTAGAACAATACTTGTGTGTATCAAGTATCTTGGAAACTATCCATGTCCTCGCTGCCTTATTTTCAAGGGGGACATTTCAAAACTTGGGACTAAGCATGATTGTAAATTATGCGATTCAAAGGAACAAGTGGATGATGAAATTCAGCAGAATAAAATATGGTTGGTCCGAGACTGGATTTATAAGGGTGGATCTGGGGTCGTAAGTGCTGCTGTCCAGAGAATCCTTGGTCCAAAATCTCTCATTCCAACACAAGTAAGTTTTACCCTTGTCATTTTGGATTGAAACATTTTTACCCAAAGCTAGAATGCTTTCTCGGAGTGCTTATCAGCATATGGATTTCAGTTTTACAAGATGTTTGTACCTGTTCTCCTTCATGAGTTTGAACTTGGTGTATGGAAGGCAACCTTCACACATTTAATATGTATTCTCCATGCCTATGGGGATAACACCATTCAAGAACTGAACTGGTGGTAGGTATTTTTATCCCAGTGAGTAATAGTTGCACTTATAAAAACTAGATTTCGTGTCGTTCCTATGTTTGGACAAGACACAATTTGCAAATTCCATAATAATGCTTCTGCTATGAAAAAGCTTGCAGCACGAGATTTTGAGGACCTCTTACAGGTAGAATTTTCGCCTTACATTCAGATTCTTTACCTCACCATTTTCAGTGTGTGATTGCTGCCTTTGAGGGCTTGCTACCAAAAGGCCATAACAGGATTGTACTTGACCTCCTTTTTGAGCTTGCAACATGGCATGGTTTTGCAAAACTTTGGCTACACACAGAGTCGAGTTTGCAATCACTGGACAACTCCATGACGAGATTAGGAGCAATCCTCTGAAAGTTCAAATCTACTGTCTGTGAAGATTAAAATACTCAAGATTTACCATCTGAAGAGGCTGTGCACAGACATTGCAAAGCAGCAGCTACTGCCAAAAAGCTGCAGAGTAAAAAGAGACCAACCCCCGCCTCTCAGAATAAGACTAAAGTGCATTCATCCAAGAAGCATCAGTTCAACCTTGACACCTACAAGCTGCACTCTCTTGGCGATTATGTAAAGGCCATCAAGCACTTTGGAATGACAGATAATACTAGCACACAGACTGTACATGTTTGTATTTATTCCCTTGTAAAAATCATATTTAATATGCATAGGGGGAACTTGAGCACTGTTGGCCAAAGCGGTTTTACCCATGCGTTCACAAGGGAAAGCATGTGAAAGGAATATCTGTTCACCAACAACATGAACGGATACTTCACAAAATTTCCTGCTAAATGGTGAAACTGGAAACCGTTGAAAGAAATTGCACAATGGCTATAAGAGTTCCATGACAACTATACCCTTTGAAGAGGCAGAGGATTTGCCGTTTACTGATCCCCATGTGCACCACCACATGTTGTCAGATACAAGACACAAAATTCACCTTGTACAATGGGTAGGAGAAAATGAAGATGACCCCACCATGATGGTGAGTGCCATTTGGGTGAAATTACTTTTTCTCACTCTATCTTTTAAAAGAATTTTATTCCAAGACTTAAAAACCACCTCTTTAGTTGACTCCTTGGACATGAATATTCAGGAGATGAAACAGAATTCACCTCTGCAGAGTGGAATACGGTCACATTTCTCAATAACCACATTTACAGCCACAAAGTCTTGCAGGTAAATTACACAATGTACAACATGCAATTAGTGTTCGCAGGTCCAGTTCACTGGACCGAAAATATGACCGAAACTGAACTGAACCCAACTGCAAAAGACCGGACCACCAGTTGCAGTTGCCCACAGTTGGGGTCAGTCCAGTTGCCAGTTGCCAT
>Ga0307507_10012298_pt1 | contig 10606 bp, 13 predicted proteins | sample 7_EM_MG_FD_207223 | JGI IMG/M metagenome (GOLD analysis project Ga0307507, IMG submission 207223) | Populus trichocarpa ectomycorrhiza microbial communities from riparian zone in the Pacific Northwest, United States - 7_EM | ecosystem: Host-associated > Plants > Roots > Unclassified | place... | reverse complement strand
GCCTCGTCGTTAAGGCTTTTATGGAATGGCCGTTTGCTCCAGAGGTAGGCCACTTGTCTTTTCCTTTGAATGATTGATCATTTAGGCACACATTTTTAGGATCTCTCTATTGACACTGTCTTCAGCAATAGCAACGAGCATCGATAGCCCTTTTGTCCTTTCCAACTGCCTTGAGGATGCTATATTTATAGACGCTATTCTAATATGATCGACATCTTTGTCGCGCATTCAAGGAAAAGTTTTCGGGGAAATTGAGGCCTCCGAACCATTAAATTGATCAAGTGTGCTTGAAATTCCATGCCGTCCTGTCTTTCATGTCCGTCGCTCATGTCAACAAGAAAGTGCCTTCTGGTGTGAGTAAACTCTCCACTCGAGAACGGGAATCCGAAAGTTCAGTCAAGAGTGTGGCGGCTGCTGTCGATTGAATCCAGAAGACAGCTATATTTCAAAAATAAACCACTTTCTTCGCTTTAGGCTGCGCCAACTGTCCGAAAGCCTTCACAACACCAGAGTGCACGCCAGTCTTCACCTCCAGCAGCCTTTTTAGTTTATCCCCCTGTTTCTCCTCTCTTTCCACTTCCTTTGTCATCCGTTTCAAGGTATGGAAGTCATCTTCGTCCGCTCCAGCTTCTCGGCCCGTTCCCAATACGGCCGTTGACTGAGCCACATCTGCAGCAACAAATACATCAGCCAAGTTAAGGTCGAATGAGGTCGGATTGCGTACCTTGTCTTCTCAGCCCACAATCCTTCGCTAGGTGGGAAGTGTCGCCGCAAATTTTACAGCACCCTCCGTTTGGGTATACGCCCTTTGCCTTGTTTTGAGGACAGGCTGAAGCTAAATGGCCTTTTCCACTGCAAACGAAACATGAAGCGAACGGCATGGGGTTTTCCGTATCAGCAGGTTTCTTGCAGCGCGAAAGGGTGTGTCTTGTCGAGCCGCATCTAACTCAGGGATGAGAACACGGGGAAAAAATAGATCCTTCATTCCACTCGAACCTAAACATACCTGTAACAAATGCCCACTGATTTCCCTTTCCCATCTTTTGTCGTAGCCTTTGGGCAATTTTTGGCAGCGTGGCCTCTCTCTCGACAAGCAAAGCAGGTTGTAGCCGCCTGCTTTTCTTCTATCCGCCTCAAGCGCCTGGCTTCTGAGGCACTGACGACTGACCACGACCGTCAGAACTAGTGACAAGATAAGTAATAGATGGCGTACACTTTTGCCGTCTTTCCTTTTTCTTCTTCGCGGTCTTTCCGGGCGTCGTTTTTGATGGCCCGACTTCCTTTGCTTCACCCTCCCCGCCATTGGTGGGATCTGGCACGACAGCCGCGCCTTCGGTACTAAGTTCACCAGCCGCATTTTTTGCTGCATTACCATCTCTCTTGGACATCTTCGTCCTCTTTCGTTTCTTTTTTGGAGGCGGTTGATCTGCAATGTCGACGGCATTCTGTAATTCCTGAGGAATTGACGCAGCCGTTGCTGAAACATTGGTAGACTCTTGAGGTTCCGACGCAAACCCAGCTGCTAAATAGGTTCGTTTCCTGCCAAAATTCGTTACGCGAGTCATGATATTAACGATGGGTGAGAGGCAAAAGCTATATTTTTGGTGGATTGCATTATTTATTTATTCATTTATTTGCTAAGGTTGTCTTCCGAGTCCTCGTTCGACTATGAGCCAGCGCAAGACTGTTGTTACGACTAACGACTTGGCACGCCAAACGTCTGATGTTCTTTGTCAGTATGATGACTCTGACGGTCATTTTTCCCTGGTCAGGTAAGCCCCTCGACGCCTTTGTCGTCTATCATTGCTCACTTCCTTTCTGTAGGAACTTCCGTCTTGCAGATCTCGTAACCATCATGAACGGCGTCTGCGGTTCTTTCTCTATATTTTCTTCTGCACGATATCTCTTAACGAACGATATTGACTATCTCTGGACCGCGATGGCCTTCCCCCTCGCTGGACTTATGTTTGACTTTTTGGATGGAAAGGTGGCTAGGTGGAGGAAATCGAGTAGCATGCTCGGCCAAGAATTGGACAGTTTGGCTGATTTGGTGTGTACTCCACTGCTTATCGCTTTTTGAAAAACGCCTTAATGGTGCTCTACAGATTTCATTTGGAGTTGCTCCCTCTTTGTTGGCTTTTGTAGTAGGCCTAAGAACCTACCTGGACACCGTCGTTCTTACTGGTTTCATCTGCTGCGGCCTTGCTCGACTTGCTCGATTCAATGCCACAGTTGCCCTGATCCCTAAAAATGACGGTGGTAAAGCCAAGTATTTTGAAGGTCTTCCCATCCCATCATCACTCGCACTCGTTGCCATTCTGTCGTACTGGACGAAGCAGGGCTGGATCGAAGGGATGGAAGGGATCCCCTGGGGCACTGTCACGCTATGGGGAGAACAAGGAGGGCGCGGAGAGTTGCATGTGGTCAGTATTGTTTTTGGATGCTGGGCTGCTGCCATGGTCAGCAAGACGCTTCGCGTTCCGAAATTATGAGTAGTTGAAGGAATTGGGCCAATAATATTCCAAATCCCCCCAGTGTTCAGGCGGTGCCAAGTATATCTCTGGCAACTTCTTTTTAGCTTTAAACTGCTCCGAGCTATGCGCAACATCGGATACATGCTACGCGACGTCAAATACATGGCAGCGAGGTCGGTTTCCTGGTGCTTTACTTATGCTGTGTTTTGAGGGACTGTCCACGCAAGTTCGTCGTCGTTGTTCTGTGCATAGAGATGAGTGAGGTCGCAAGCTTACTACCACCAGCCAGCCCGGCCAAAGCATCCAAGGCCCGGATATATTGCACACTATTGTGCCTAGTTAGACATGACAATGAGTATGTACTGAAAGCCTGATATATGTAAATGTCTGAAACCCCCCAGTCCACATTCCCAGAGACAGCAAAAATACAAGTATCGCATGTACACCAAATACCAACGTTCACTATGCGAGAGAGAAACGACCATGGCTCTGCGTCATTTGCTCTACACTAGAGATATAACTTCCCCATTCATCCAGCCTACAACCGCGTCAACAATCCCGAAAGAGAAAAGGGAAGTTTGGGACACGCACTCTAGACTGGTAGGCGCCATCGACCACATCGTCAAAGTTTCATTATCCATCATAGGTAACGAGCCCCCAAATTGCGATACATTGCCGTAATCCGGCGGATTTGTTGCAAACAATGAAGAAAAGTCCTCTGAGTCTGTTGTTGGTGGTATTAAAAATTGCACATCCCCATTCACTTCATCCTTCCGCATAGTATCCGCAAGATTATATGGGTCAGTGAAGAAATTGCTTGGTGGCAAGTCGGATGGCAGGTTCATTCCTGGCTCAAATTGATGGTAGTCATTGATAGAAGAAGATGTGGCACTGGAAGGTGTGTCTGGAATAGGATCATGCTCATTCAAGCGAATTCGATCATCCCCAGGATAGAACACAGAATCAGAGAAATTGAACTGGCCGTATATAGGAAGTCGTCCGAGCTCATTGCTGTACATTGGCAAGGAAAAATTCAACCCTTGTTCAAATTGGACGGGCTTCGATGATTGAGGAACGGAGGACACACGACGAGAACCGGCAATACTCCTTGGTTCCTCAGGCGAGGATGCAATGTTTGTTGGAAGGGCGTTATGATCTTCACGTGGTCGTTTCTTGTTCGAAACCGCTACATGGTCGTTATTCAGAATGGAGACGTCGCCGGCAGACGCCAGCTCAGTTAAGATATCCCTTGCAAGGTATAATGATTAGATGGTGGCTGTAATAAGAGAGAGTAATGCTCACCAGAGTCGACCCGCAGATGCCCACCTGAAGGATTAATAAGGGGTGAAAGCCAAGGGAAAAATACGTAGATCGTCGCTCACCTTCCTTCAGATGCCTTGAGTACCTCCATACACCGCTGAACGTCTTCCATTTCCCGACGAGGATATGGGGCAACCCCTGACCTCTTACCGCTCCATATATTCAGAAGAAGAATCACAACAGAAGTAAAAGCAGTCATCTACACAAAAATCCTTTAGTAACGAGCCTATTGTGAGCACCAGAACCTTCATACCTGTAGTTGAGCTAATGGCAATGCGCTTAAACGACTGAAAGACTCAAGAACATGACAACAAGACCGTGCAGCATTCGTACATATCGCCAATGAAGGAAAAGTAACGGGAAACGGATTTCGGGGTGTCGGAATGAAGGGCCTGTGAATGAAAATCTGGAGGTGATAATAGATTGCGTGGAGAGCACCCGACTGTTTCAGGAAAAGTTGGTTTGCGCAGTTTGGGTTCCACCGGACTTGAAAATGGTTAGACACATTAGCAAACAGCACAATGGAAAAGCTTACGATGGTCAGGAACCGAATCCATCCAATGGTTCATCGCCGAATCCAGCTCTGCGACTGTCTGCTCATCAGAACGATGTGGGAGATGACCAAAGACGCGGTTTGGCCTCTTAATGGGATACTGCGACCGTTATAAATCAGTAACGCCGGATGATCAAAAGAAAAATAGGAAGCACTATAAGACGCATCGCGGATGAGAGGATATTCATCAAGGATAGATAACGATTGAAATATGTAATCATGGATGGCTTCCCAGGAGGTTGTTCGAAACCAGTCTCCCAATATTCGTCATCACATTCCAGCGGAAGATCGAGATCAAAGCTGTGAAAAGAAGTCTCCATGAAAAGCCCGGAGAATGCAAGTGAAGGATAGAATGACGTACTCCTCATCATGTAAACCACTAGGACGCCCCGAAAACGAGCCCGACCAACGATCGAGGCTTAATATGACCCTTGAATCACAAGACGTTAGGATATCGCCGTTCAGCGGAACAAATGAAGAAGCATCACCAAAACGCTCGCTTCCATAGCTCATCTTCTGTATCAGGAACTTTTATATCCTTTCGTCTCCGATGGGCACCTACGTCTTGTGCTAACCGCAACGCAAGCCCAATCTGCAACCAAACACCATGTGGAATTTCACTTGATTGGCAGAAGACGACATAGAGCGCGTGCATCTGAAGCTCGTGCAATGATGTCCTCTTGTGCATAGATTGACGAACAACATCTACTTGTTCAAACCACTTCCAACCCGAGGATCTAGAGTCAGTTGACCCTTCCGCAAGCACACGCGGGTCTGAAGAGTACCGTGCACCATGGGCGCATACGAGGAGCAACACTCTTGCGAACATGGGGTCTGTCCGATGCAAGTTACTCGCGACTTCGGCCTCAAACGTGGGGCGGTGCAGAAGCGGAAGGAAAGGGTTTATTTGAAGAAAGTAAATATCGATGAGGGATGTCATCAAGTCGTCGTCCGGGAAATCGAAGCCCTGGTATACTTCATCAGCCTCCGGATCAAAGCGAGCCCACTAGGCCCCGTTCAATATTAGCAACCTTTAGAGTGATCCGTAATAACCTTAGACATACAGGTGGGGTTTCCCAAAACTCTTTACGCTTTTGACATGGTTTGACGTCTTGCTTCGGTATTCCCGTAAATTCGTGCTTGTGTTCGAGGGCAGCCTGTATCAAATGGAATCCGCTAGAAATGAAATTTGTTGGGTGACCGAACACAAAAACAGAATCACACGAGGACGAACCTGGATTTTCCAAAGAACCGGTTCTGGGGAGGATTCAACTTGAACTTGGACATCTTCCAGATAAGATCATCGGTGGACACGTCTTCAATGTCGTTGCGAAAGATCGGCGGTTCCGGTGAATCGTCCTCCCCAATGTTCTCAACTTCTTGATTCCAATCAACACCAGGGAGAAGCTATCAACCTTTTTAGTTGCTAAATGCAGACTGTGGAAAAATGCGCACTTTCGTCAACAGCTTGTCCATCTTTTCAAGACGAGATTCAAGGCTTTCGACATATCTTTCAAGAATTCAAGCTTTTCAGTATGAAACGCAAGATATGTATGGGCTTTACGAACCCCTTTGCAGTGCCCAATGTCTGGATAGGGGAATTGTCAAGTTTTTTCATTCACTCAAGGAATTCTCATGCAAACGCACCTTTACGACCTCCTTGTGCGTACATTCCAAACCCAGCTGAGTGCAGTGAGTGCATCGATTGCCTGGTAACTCCCCGCTATCACCTATTGCGCATCATTAAACCCTTGAAAGACCATAGCTTTTCATGAATGCTCACAGCGAACTGCACAAAAACGAACATGTCAGAACCTAAGCCCTGAAGTTTGGTAGACACAACGCACTCTTTTTTCGTTTACAGATGTCGCACGCGCCTGGTATCCTTCGTTTTTTCGACTGTGACCGACCAGTGTGCACGTCGTCGCTTTTATCTGAAGCAGCCATGTTTCATAGATCTCTTTCGTAGCTGGCAGGTGCGCTTCATAAAGGGGTTATCAATCCACCATGATCAAATTTCGAGTCATCAGTGACTAGCAGTGACGTATGTCGGCAAGATTACCCCATCCACCGTCAAACCTCCGTTCCACAAGGCAAATGATATGAGATAAGGTGTAAAACGGAAGTACAACAACGCGTGTTGAATATTCAGTCAAGTAGTGGACGAAAAAACTACACTTCTCCCAAAATTTCAACCAAAATTTCCTTTACCGTAGTCGTCTTTCTCACCTGCCACGGACTCTTCCATTCATTCCTGCCACTCCAAGGCCCCTCCTGGCGCTCAACAGAGTCAGGTGGACAAGTAGTCCAATTACTCTCGCTGTCACCCGTCGGACCATCCTGATCAAATCCAGACCCAGACCCGAACGTCGCACCAAAAACAGCGCTCGCAAGTACCTCATCCTCTGGCCCATCGCGCAACTTCACTCGGTGTGTTATAACACGCGGCATAATCCGCGCGACGTCCACCTCAGACACATCCAGCACCACAGGGCCTCTGCTTGTCGAGGGGGTGGAAGTTGTCGTTGATCGAGAAGCGCTCGAAGTATCTCCTCGGTTCACAGTAACGTATTCTGAAAAGTCATCAGATGTCCGGGATTGGCCGGCTTTCAAACCATTGAGTTCTGAGAGCTCCTCTGAAATATCGTCGTAGAATTTAGCTGTGGGCCGTACGAGTTCCGTGCCTGTAAGGTCGGTCCCTAGTACCCGCTCGGCGCGTACAAGGTCTCGAGCATCCTTCATCGCTGTTGCCGTGAGGAGAGTCGTGTCCAGCTGCGAGGTGTGTCGCGTCGCCGAGAAGAGATCAGATAGGAATAGGGATAACGTCGGTGAGATATGCGCGTGTCGAGATGTCTCGCGGAGGGCATCAAGGAAGGAAGCAGGGATGATGGTGTCGCTTGGGAAAAGCTTGTCAGGAGACTTGTTGTTTTGTGAAAATGGTAAAGGCTTGGTGGATATCGGTGGTGTTTGTGCTTGTGGGAGGGATATTGGGTGCATAGGTGAGGGAGACGAAGGGTTCGAGTGGGAGAAGAAGTGTGGATGAGATTGCGCATGCGTTGGTGAGAATGGTAGTGAACCCAACGCGTAGCGAATATTCTGAGGGACGAAAATATCGGTAGACATGGCGAATTTATCGAGCTATGGGTGAATGTAGATAAAAGGTCAAGTTCTCTGAGCGTAATATAAACTCACCAAACTCTTGTGTATAGCTGGTCGGTCTTTCTCGTTCAGTGGGCATACAAAGATCAGAATAAAGCCGTCGGGCAAATTCCAGGTTCCGTCATAGTCTTCTGCATGATGCTTTCTATCATATTCATCCTCATCGTCTTCTTTATGATTGGGATCTCGGGTTGGGCCTTCAAGAACGATCCTGCGCTCAGCCAAGACCCTTACGAGCGATCTTTGAGTTGACAAACTAGCATTTTCCAAACCTGACATTACCAAGGCACGGGGTACCTCCAAAAGTAACTTATTCTCCAAAGGCGACTTTCGGCTTGGGATCGGGTCAGTGTACGCATGCAGAAGATGCGGCTTCAGGGTAGACGCCGATGATAGCGGGTTAGAGCTCGACCCCGTAGCTGGCTCCATTTGTTGATGTGTTGCAAAGTACCCCTGCAGTGGGGATCGCGGAGGCGAAATGCCCTGGTCCTGAGTCTGAGTGGCAGCGGCCGCTAGATCACTAGGGAACGAAAATGACCGAGTATATTCGGCAGGCTGTTCGCGCAACCTCCTCTTGGATTGGGGAAGATGCACCCGTGGCCAAAGGTGTTTAATTTTGTCAGTGGCGGTGGCTGGGCTCTCATCTTGTGACGTCTGGTTAGAGTTGGACAATGAGGAAAAGTTGGACGGCAGGAACAAGGAGCGCAAGAACCCTGTTGAGGTTGATGCTGTCACGTCATGATTATGACCTGGTGCGCGTGGTCGTATCTTCACCTTGTGAGTCGAGTAATTCAGGATGGTTGATAAAGTCTAAAAGTGCGAAATTGTCAGTAACCTCTCACTAATATGACGACCGAGGTTCAAGGAGATCAAACGATGACGACTGATCAAGTGAGGGTTTTTTTCGGCACGTCAGAGGGCGCGAGCTCGTGTGGGTGGATTCCAGGGGAACTAGCCCCTAATCCAAGTTTCAAGCAGCCATGAGAGGAATGGTTGGGCGCCTCTCTCGGGCTCTCGAGGCGGTGTCTCGTATAATTGATTGATACCATAGACGTCCAAACAACGGGGATAGATGTAGATGCACCCGCACGAGGCTTTCTTTTTGGCGCCAATTGAGGGAGCCAAAGTGAACATTGATGAAGCAGCTCACCCAAACAGCGAGTTTGACAACAAGTCCGATATCCTCTTCTGGGGTACGCAGGATCAAGTGCTTGTCCCCAGCAAGGATGCAAAGGAGAATGGACTGGAATATTACGGAATCTAAGGGGACTGATGCCGAAGTGACATGGCTTCGAATGTGAGAGAGAACCGCTGGGAAAAACGCTGGAGTCCCGATCAGGTGTAGAGGGAGATGGTCCGACGAATGCATCAAGGACTCGGACGGGCTTGGTTGTCAGGCCACACCGACGGTATTTCGAGATGATTGCCAAGGGCTGGCAACTCCTGGAGACGAGTAAATTGCCATTGATGTGAATGAGACGGAAGCAACAAAAAGATGGTGAATACAAAAAGGGCTTACAAGTGGGAGGAAGTTGGTTGGAAGAGGAATCCAAGGCAAGAAGAAGTGTTGTGTGACTGATGGTGGGAGGAACGAGGCGTGGACCGTGAGCTGTTGTGAGCTAGTAGAGGGAACGACGGAGAAAGCTCGCGAGTTGGTTGCAACTTGCCAATGATGACACCAGACTAATGGGGCATAGATTAGATACGGGGGCAGATTAGATTTCATTACCTCGGCTTGTACTAAAAATCCTTTCCCTTACTTTCATCTACCAGCGCCTACCCCGCTATCAATTTCTTCCTCGTTTTGCGCAGGTCCGCCTTATCACCCCTTAACGATTGCCCTTTTATTTCGTCACGACCACAACTTTCATCCACCGGCCAGCTTTCGCCGCCGTCTTTCCCTTTCCTGCGATTCTCCTAGCTGGACTCGCATGAGTTTATGGCGAACATCGTTCAGTTTTCCGTCAACGACACCTCTCCTCAAATCTCTTATTTTCCTTTTGCCGACACTCTATCCACTCCGAATCTCAGCGCAGGCTGGAATCCGTATTTCTCATTGTCAGGTTTTGCCACTGCTCTTGGTGAATCAGGAAATGGCACAAGCCACCATATCACGTCTCTCGATGGTGCTTCACTGTCAATACACTGGCGAGGTGCGCCTGTTGTTTTCTTTTCACCCTTTTTCCGCTAAAAAAAATTATAGGTACCGGGATTCAGTTGCAAGGAAACGCTACCAATGCCAGCTACTCATTGCTACTCGACGGGGCCGCTATTAAGCCTGAGGTCGTCGACCCTTCGAACAGCATTTTAGCCACAATACAAGGCCTTCCAGACGCTGAGCACACCATCTCACTGACTACCCAGATACCAGGCAATCAAAACCCACCTAATTCTTCTATTGTTGTTTTTGACCGGGCCATAATTATATCCACAATTACGAATGATACCTTCCCAGAGTGCGTACATCCTCTGTGCGCCTGTGTGCCACTACATGCTCTTTGAATGTTGACCCTCTCTACTTTAGCGAAAACTTCACTTTACGAACTCTAAATGATAACGAAATCGCTTACCTTGGCCAATGGTCATTTCAGAATAGCTCAGGCTTTTCATTTCACCAATCTAGCACAATAGGCGATCGCGCTCTCGCCACTTTCAACGGTAAAACACAATTCGACGAAAAGCTCAGTCAAATCTGACCCCATCGTATCTGTCCAGGGACCACGTTTCTTCTAAAAGGCACGACGTCGCCTACTTCAGGCAACTACACCGTCACTCTTGACAATATATCCACATCACTCTCTGGGAAATCCTCTTTTACAGCCCACGACACTCTCCTTTTCTTTGCCTCCGATTTAGACCCGAAATTGAATCACACCGTTGAGGTCCGTAACGATGGTGGCGGAAATCTTGCATTACTCTTTGGCGGGTTTAACGCCTACGCAACTGGTGCCGTCCTTAAGCACGTTCTCTTTTCTTTCGTTGTAAATAATATCTCACCGTTCTCTTTTTTAAAAATAGTGATTCCATCGAAACGCCGAAATCATCCAATATTAGCACTTCTTTCCCCAAAGGAACCATTGCGGCTTTTGCTCTCGCTGGC
>Ga0307507_10012297_pt1 | contig 10607 bp, 8 predicted proteins | sample 7_EM_MG_FD_207223 | JGI IMG/M metagenome (GOLD analysis project Ga0307507, IMG submission 207223) | Populus trichocarpa ectomycorrhiza microbial communities from riparian zone in the Pacific Northwest, United States - 7_EM | ecosystem: Host-associated > Plants > Roots > Unclassified | place... | reverse complement strand
AGCAAAGGAAGAAATAAGCTTAATTTTTACATGGAGAAAACATGTCTCGACACGACTTTTTAAAAGCCAAAAACCGCTGTGGATTGGCCCGATTATTTGAGAAAAAGAGAATAGAGAGAGATCATATATCCGCTTGCTTCCAGCTAGCTTTTTAAACTAATATCTGGATTGCACATGCAATTATTAAACAAAAAGAGGAGTGCAGAAAGTCTGTGTATACATAGCAAAATGGAGGGGGCAATGTATCATGGATAGATAGTAGTTAAATCAGGAGGACTTCGAGCAAACCCAAATTCCAAAGGTAAGAAATTATGTATTTTAATGGCCCCTCTTTTTCAACTACTTCAAGTATGAGTCTTGACACCCCATTTAGAGAAGGTCGTCCTTCGACGTCTTTGACACGAACAACACTAAGATTTGAACCAAGCTTCTCTTTCTATTGAGCTTGTAGTTTGATCAGTAATTAATTCAAACATTCCCCTGGCGTGCAACAAAAGAAAATAAAACATTAAAATTTTGAAGGAAAAAACAACAAAAAAAGAGCAAAAAATCTGGTATGTAGAATGAATGCCCGCCCGTCATGTTACATCAAATATTATCCTTTACACAAAACTAGGTTTTGGAGAGTTGAGTAACAAACTCTTAGACAGACCTTGAGGGATTTGCCTAAGAAATGCACCCAGCTAGCTAGCTGTGCAACCATCACTTAATTTGTCTGTCTATATATTGAGTGCTAAACCCATCAACGCGTAATATTTATCACACTTTCGAGTGGGCTTCTGGGACTTCTATTTGTGAGCTTTTTTCTTCTTTCGTTTTATCTTGGTTTTCGTTTTTGTTGATCTTGATGTTTGAACTTAAACGATATTATGGAGTCGATGTTAGCATGCTTCCAAGGGTTCTCCACGGCCTTACCCTTTTTTATTCTTGTTTTTTTGTATGATCTCCGTGTTCTTACTTGAATACCGCACTCCATTATTTGAAGTACGGCAAATTACCTGCCAACGTCTCCTGATTTTCCATGCTAGTATATGTCTTTCATTTCTACGTTTCTTAGTTTTTCTATATATATATATATATGCAAGTAATTATACTACTAATTTTTATTCTTTTTAGTATTAGGGGTGCCCTAGCCTCTTAGGCGATGCTCTTACACATTAACAATTAAATCCAATTCAATGAAAAGCAGGACCTTATCATGTCATGAAATGAGAAGATTCATGATGTGATCTTTGAATTCAACCTATTAAATTAAATAATTAAATTTTAGCCAGTCAAGCTTTATTAGGTAAAGCTATAGTGATATTTAATTTTATATTATTTTCTAAATAGAATAGTGGGGTTTTTTTCTATGAGACCTGATTATATAAAGATCTCTATTCGAATTTTACTAAATTTAAGTGGGTTGTAATATAGAGATTTACCATTTTTTTAATTTTTTTTATAGATAGCATTTGTATTTAGTGCAAATCTATATATACGTATTAAATTAATCACTTTAAAATAAAGATAATAATAACGAAGTTAAAGGACTTGAAACTTGCACAGACCCATATTATCTTGTGCTTAATTTTTATCAAATAAATAGGGATGGTAAGATTCGAACTCATGACCACTTGATCAACAAAACACTAATATCATGTCAAAGAATTATCTCAACTCAATAATTTACGCTATTATGTAAGGTTTTAATATATAATTTATATGATAATTAAATGAGAGCTTAGGAAATTGTTCTACTCTAAAAGGATGTAAATTTCCTTATGTATTGGGATTCAACCGTTTGTCATATCTAAGATAAGACTTTCACAGATTCTTAGCTTTACAACAGAAACCTTAATCAATATGCAAAAATAAGAAAAAGAGGAGGTGCTTGGCTGGAGATGGGGCCGGCGCACCGGATCGGCCTAACTGGATCATCCATAATACGGACCCACGTCCACTTGCAACTTGGAGGGGATGAGAATGAACGAATGATCTATCTGGCAAACACAGAAAGAGAAGGAAAAAAATAATAATAGAGGATATGAGACCAACATCTCTGGATGATAAGGCTGCTTTAGAGACTTGGAACAGTTTTGCATGGATGGAGATGTTGATTGGATATACATTCTTATCCCTTGCCTGACAAATACCATCACTGACGTTGTTATACTTATTGCAACCTCTCCAGCCAACCAATTCGTAGCTCTCCTCGCCTTATCTGTTCTGTTTACTTGTCTTCACAAATTCATGTTCCTTAAACAAGTTTACACGTAAACTTCTATCTATGCCCCTGTCTTAATCCAAACTATTTATGGCACTATCTGTGACTCGACTTACCTAGTGGACCTTCATGACATGGAATATTGATGGATTGCCCGCCCTCCTGCGTAGATTGAAGAACGTTAAGACCTCGAGAGCACTCGTCGCATTCTGGGCCTTAATCTATCCACATCACATCATCTTAGCCTTTATGGGCCTTCGACCTGCATCGCATTTTGGGCAGAGAAACACCTATTCACTTCCCGAAGGAAAGGATTTCTCAATTAATATCGACTTCTTCTATCAAATCAGATCAACTGCCAACTGTGGACTTCCATGGCTGTTACGGGTTTTTGAATTGTTGTTATGGTTATTTGAATTGAATTGAGTACTCCACCTTCGTTATGCCAATGCTACTTGGAATGGATATTTCCCTTGACTTGAATAACATTACTCTTCTGGGCCACGTATGGATTGAAAAAATTTCATGTCGATTGGAACATAAAGGCTCCACATGGTCGATGGACAGAAACAGAGTCCACAAGCATAAAAAATATAACATCACTTCTGCTTTGGAAAAATTCTTTGAAGTGGAAGCTTTCCATCTGTTCTATATGCAAGTTTGCGGACTTGAATCCCCCAGGCCCCTGGGATCCTCGATTTAAATCTTATATTGTAAAAATAGTCATAAATCATTAAAGGCTCAAGCCTCTCAAAGATGGGTGTGTCCATTTAACCAAGGGGAGAGGCCATAGAAGAATTTATTTCCAGTAGACTTTTCAAGTCCAAGCTTTAGTACTATAGCACGAATTGTTCAACAGCCAGAAAAGCCTTGTCACCAGCTATAACTTGCTCGCCTTGATACGTCCCATCTCTTTTGCCTTGGCCCTGAGGAGATGCTTCCGAATCTTCCCTGTCGCTGTTTTTGGCAGGGGTCCAAACACGAGATTTTGAAACCCGGTAAGCAGGCATCTGCGCAAGGTGACTCGCCCCAGCTCTCATCTGGCCGAGCCACCACCGATACAATACATTTTCCACCTCCAAGCTACTTATGTTCTCACCTCCATAGATGATGGTGTCCTTTGATCTGTCCTTAATTTCTACATATCCATCGGGGTTCTTTGCACCAAGATCCCCGGAATGAAACCATCCATCTGCAAAAGCTTCCTTGGTGGCTTTTGGGTTCTTTAAGTAGAGCCCTTCATCACTAAATTGCCTCTCATCACAATTTCTCCCTTGGTTTTTCCATCTGCGGGGACGGGTTTCATGATCTTTTTCTGACATGGCGAAGGGTACAGAAGGGGGAGGGGCAGCGCCAGCTGTCATTACATGCACCAAACGGGGCAGAGGAAGGGTAGTCTCCTCCTTGGAAGCATTGATTATGGTATAAGTATCACAGGTGCAGCACGGAAGTGACTGACACCAGCATTTGCTATGGCTGAAAAGATTGCCTTCGCTGTTACCTGTAGAAAACAAGTGATCATTTTGTAATTATCCATAACGATTGTTCAGTGCAGGTTGCACAAGAATTCTGCAAATAAGTCAATTCTACAACGGCACTAATCAGTATAAAATACTGCACGAGGAATTTGTAAAATAAGTCTAATCTACGAAGGCACTGTTCAGGGCAGAATACTGCAGGAGAATCCTGTAAACAAGTCTAATTTACAAAGGTGCACTGGAAAAATCAGGACCTCATATCATCCAAGACCTGCAAGCTGACTTCTTTTCCAAATACAGCTCTCAACTCACTGTTAAATCATTGCTGAATTTAACTACAGAACCAGACCTTCTAAAGAGAATCGACAAAACCAACACTTTGGGTTTATCTATGTATAAACGCTTGACTACACACAATAGGCCATCCAAGTAAATGAAATTAGCTATTTTTAAGTCAAGATCAGCACGCATGTGCAAGTGGTTGTACAACAACCTCAGAAAATCTCCCATCATGTACTCAAGCAAAGAAAAACAGGGTTACAAAGAGCACAAAATTACCTGTCAAGGGCATATACTTGTCCCGCAAATGGCAGCAAGTGTCCAAGTAAAACACCAACCATTGCAATGGAACATCGGTAGAGTCCACAGATATACAGCCCCTTCATTCGTCCTCCAAATAATAGGATTACTCAAGGACATGAGATATGCTCCACGGTGGTTCAGTAACACTCCTTTGGAGCTGGCTGTTGTACCAGAAGTATAACCCAAAGCAATGCTCTGCCACTCGTCCTCTGGGGTCACCACTTTCGAGGAAATTCGTATATTCTATGGCTCCTCTGCCTAAAGCAAACGTTAGAGACTTTGGATCACAGCTTTTATCACCTATGACAGCCAATAATGGAGGTTTCAAATTATTTTCATGTCCTGCCCAGATTTTCAATTACAACTCTTGGTCCACCATTACAACTTCAGATTTTGAATGACCCAGAAGGAAAACAACAGTTTCAGCATTTAAACTTATATTAACGCAGTTTACAGCAGCTCCTGCCATTGGAACTCCAAAATATGTTTCGTATAAAGCAGGGGCATTAGGTGCAATTACAGCCACCTGCCAGGGTAGACCAGGAAGATACTATTCAGCTGCCAACAAGCTCGAAGACAACATAAAATTAAATCCAGCACAGGATGAAAATTAAATAGTATCAGACACTCTCTATTATTTAGAGATCCAGCGCATAGTATACAGAAACAAACACCATCAGCATGATAATGATTTTCAAATTTGAAGTATGCAAGACACATTAGGCACAGGTGCGACATAAACAACGAGCTATAGAAGTGCTCATTATTGTAATACATTTCAGAGAAAATAAAAGAAAGTTTTTCTGTAAAAAGGAGTGTGATAATCAGAATTCAAAGTTCAATCCTTGTGCAGAGAGTGACTGCATTCACTGGAAAATTGCTCCTACAGGAAAGTTCATTTATAGAAAGCATGTGGGAATCATCAAGGGTTAAAAATTACAGAGTTGAATGGTTTAGGTTGGTATGGTGTCCTCCACACGTTCCAAGGCATAGCTTTATTGCCTGGTAATCTATACTGAACAGGTTGTCACACGGTTCAGACAGGGGAAGGGCATAAACAGGTTTTACTTTGAATGCTCATGTGAAACGAAGAAAAATATAATCAAGCAGGGCAACAAAGGATGAGATTACGTAATCTTAGCAGAAAACACAAGAGGACAACAGGGGCAAATGCAGGACTCGCACAGTTGTGACAAAATTAAGGCCTGTTAAAATTTAATTACTAAAAATCAACAAGTTTGGGTGCACTGAAAACATGATTAAATGGAAAAGGCTCAACATTTGAGAACCAGCAACGTTTTCACATCAAATCTCCACCAACAACCTAACAAGGGACACTGTCTTCATGTAATTGCCAACTGTCAAAATGCAGTGTCATAGAATCATGATATCCGATTATCCGCTCTGAACACTATCGAATGAACATTTCCAGCACCAAAAGGGCAAAACCAGAGAAAAATTGTTTCTTTTTTACTCTAAACGGCCCAGACTTGATTTGTTGACTTTCTTCTCGAGTGTAATTAAGCTGGTATTTCCTTAGCTTTGCTTTCTAGTGATAACTTAGGCAAGTCCTTAGCATCTCTCCACATGTTTCGCCAACATGAAAAATAGCAAACTCATCGAACACCTTTTCAAGTTCAATTTACTACACAACCTTCATTTTCTAATCTTTATCAGCCACGACATTTGCCACTCAAATATCAAAAACTCTTGACAGTTACTAGTTTACTGGTAGAAATAAGTTGCAGGTTCTAATAAAAAAAATTTAGATTATAAGGAATTTTATGGCATTCTTACTAAATTTAGCCCAACAAGTCAAACTAGAAATTTTTGACCTGATTTCTTGTTTGATTCATGTTTCAAATTAATTCATGTGAGAATTACCTTAACATGACTTAGCGAACTTGGAGAAAAAAATCATAAATAAATAAATAAAATTTATAAATCATCGAAAACAAAAAAATAATAATAATAAAAATGATGACTGAATTTAAGGGATGGGAAACTTAAAGGGGATACAATTTAAAGGTTTTTCCCATTTAAAGTGATTTTTTCAAATAAAACAATTACAATTCAAAGAATATAGACTAAACATGAAGGGAAAATAAATTAAAGGGTTGCGATATTTTTTTCATGGGCAGCATGCAAATTGAGTTGGAAGAGAGAGAAATGAAGGGCAAACAATAAAATCAAACCGATGTCAAATCAGACAGAATCACCATACATGCGCTGTCCAGGTAGGAAAAGAACACTGAGACGCATTAAATCACACTATGGAACAAATCTTTCCATCACCAAAGTCAGTTGCACATGTTGTCTGAAGGCGACAAATTGGCTAATGTTTGTCACACACGTGCAACCAACTTTTTTATATGCATCTAAATATAAAATTGCCCCATAGCAATTTCTAGAATAATAAATGGACCATGTAAAAATACAAATATACCCTTATATGTCAATTCAATTGTCTTTTTAAAGAGCAAAAACGTAAATCCACTATTATAATCCATAATTATTTACGCCTATTATACAGTACTTTGGCTAAGAGGTTTAAGTTCTATTAATATTTTTCAAAATGTATTGACATAATTTTTTAGATATTTAATTTTTAATAATTTTAATGAGTTGATATTGAAAACAGTTTAAAAAAAACTTTGTTTTTTCAGTCTAAAATCACTTGTATCTGCCAATCACATGCTTAAAATCAATTTCCAACAATACTGCTCTACATCCTAAAAGCCAGGCCAAGTCCAATTCTCTCTCAACGGCCCAAAGCTCTGCAGCAATGGCATCAGTCCACCCAACTCCAGTAGCGAATCCATGCGGGGACACGCCCAACGACTACGAGTCCATTTATTTTTTCCTTTAAGAAAAATTGAAATTTTTTTATTTTTTATTTCAAATTAATTAATTTATTTTTATTTTTATATTTTTTAATGTGCTGATATTAAAAATTAATTTTAAAAAATAAAATAAATAAACAAAAATTATGATTAATTTAGAGAGTAGAATCGCTCTATATTCTCCAGTAAAATTAACTGTTATTGATTAATTTAAAATAACACAGGAAAGCATGACAACGATGCCTATCAGATGTAAAACCTACCGATAATCAAGTTGCGGTTCATTTGTGTATTTAAAAAACCTATAGAAATTCCAAATCAAGGACAGCGCTAAAACCAATCAAAATATTGAGAATATCAACCCAATTACCTGCCATAAAAAAAAATCCAAGAGCCAAAGTCCATTGATAACCAAAACCACAGTTGATGAATGCAATTCAAAAACATAATATAGGTGATGAATCCAAAAAACATTACACAGAAGTGACCCAATATACACTCTCTACATAGTTGTCCATGGTATTATAGATTTTTTACATAAAAATCAGAAGTTGAATAAATTCTTTCTTTCTCTCAGTATTTGCTTACATCCTCGGAACCACGTCTGTTTGTTCCTTATTAAAGTCTTCCCTTCATATGTAGAAGAACAGTTCAACAATGGACAGACTGCTTCAACGAAGTTCAAGAAGATGATGCAGAGGCAGAGGCTTGGTTGAAAGGAAGCTGCTCAGCACAGCTAAGCACGTCATGAGACCCGGCTTCCTCTCTGCCAACACCCATTAGGTCGAGATAATATAGGTAATGAGAGACAATGTTGTTCATTGACTCATCATCGCCTTTGCCGCAAACTTGATCCCCATACAGAACATTCATGGTGGTGCCAAATCCAGGTACCCTCTTGGCCAAAGTGTCATTCTTGGTAGGTTTCCATTTGCCAACAAATACATCGTGTGCTGAAGGGAGATGCTTCTTTTCTGGTGTCATCCACTTCCAAATAGCAGCCTGGAAAGCTAGTGTAGCATTGTTTTCGAGGTATTCTGGATGGTTCAACAGATCAGTCTTCAGGGCTTCCCCAGTTTTGCCATAGTTGTAGTTCCTGTAAATGGAAGCACCAGATACAAAAATAAACGAATGCTTGAGCTTGTGAGAAGACCGCCAGGTTAATTAAACACTGTCATGGTAGACATACGCCATCCAAAATCTGAAGATTACCTTTTGTACACTCAAAGATTGATTGTACAAAATTTCTGCTTCAAGGTAGGTAGGTAGGTAGGTGGAACCTACTATTCTTAGAAAATACTACTTACCAAAGAATTTACTTTAAATATACTACAAGAAAATATAGTCTTTTAAATGTTTTCATGGAAGTGATATTGCACGTGGAGGATGGTTAATGGAGAATGAGTTTTGGAATTTCCGAATATTGCTTTGATGCCTTCTTACTGTTTGTATTTATCAATTAAGTGAATTCGAGGAGGGAAATATAGAAATTGGTGTGGCATGGGGAGCATGGATAGATCATCAAAGATTAGAAGATGTATACCAGTAAAGAGGCAGCGCACCCCTGCCGTGATACGAAACTCCGGGAGTGCAAGGATAGGTGTACTTGTAGTAATCATCGCAGTATGTCTTGCTGGGACTCATTTCCTTGTTGTAGCACAAACCCCATGCCAATGGTCCTCCAGTGGCCACTCCATAACCACCTGAAATAATCATCACCGATAATAGCCTTCAATTTTATATATATATATATATAATGAGAGAACAAGCATCATCGATCAAAACTACATGTATGAATATATATTATCATAATAGATCAACCCCAATTTCAAAGGTGAACATATATAGTATTGATTTTTCTCTTACTCACATGAGGTTTTGCTTCCAACATGCCCAAGGAAAGCAGCAACTTCCTTCTGCCCCGTAAGTTTCCCTCCGCTGGTACCAAATCCATGAGGCTGGTATTCTGCAGCTGCAGTAATAAAAGAATGGTAATCCCAAAATCCCGAAGCATGAGCCACAGGAGTGTTACGTTTCGAAAACAAGTTTTCGAACTGGTAGGTCTGGAAAAAATCAGAAATGGTTTGGTTGCAGCAATAAGCAGACAAGCCTTTGCATTCCCATCCCTTGTCACAAACCTTCTTTCCCTTCACTATCTTCACTACTGTCTTTACTTGAGATGATTCATCTCCATTTACTACTACCACTAACATTACTAACAATGCCATTGTCACAAGAAAACACCATTTGGCCTCCATCTTGGCTATGCCTGTACGTACGTGTCGAAGAGCTTGTGTGAGCTTAATTTGTTGGAAGTGGAGTGTAAGGAATTTCCTGGTGGTTTCTGTAAGGAATTGGAGTGTGTATTTAAAGAGGGGGTAGGAGATTGCTTTGTTGGGATGAAAGGAATGGAAAATGAGTGTCTAACTTATTAGGAGAGAGAGGTTTTTCAGAGTTTTGGTGAGTTTTGCTTGCATTCTATTCTTCTTCCATTGCAAGCAAAGATTTTCTTGATATGCTGGGATGTTGAACGTTGTGGGGCTAGTAGCTGGGGCTGGGCTGATAATGGCAATCTAAGCTCATTTTTTGTTTTCGTTGAGGCTCAGATGGGTTTTATTGCATCTGCAAATTTCACCCCCAGATCTGACTCGAGGCTGCAGCAGAATACAGATTGTGGGCCTCCAAATTGAAATAAGCAGAAGGCCCATGATACTCTATACTGCTCGGTGAAATAATTTTTCTCCGTTTCTATTACAAATAACATGTGTTGATGAAAAAACATATTGACAGCATGTTCTTACTGATTGGGTGTTTGATCTTTGACGAACTAAATTCACGAGCTATCGGTTAACTAGCAGCCCTTGTCGAACCCCCAACAATCTTGCCTGCACAATTGACAGATCCTTGCCACTAAACATTTTTCAATGAACGAATGAAATCTTAAAATGTTTTAAATAAATAAATGATCGACTTTTATTGCTCGGTTACAAAACACTGTTTTTCATGTTAAGAAATTATACCACTAAACTAAATGCTCATTTGGTCATGTTAAAAGTTGTTTGGAAACATTGATCAAGCAAGCAGTGTTTTATAAAAAAATTATTTTTTATTTTTTTAAAAAAAATTATTTTTAAATTGTTTTGATTTGTTATATAAAAAATAAATCTTAAAAATCAAAAAGATATTATTTTAATATATTTTTTAACAAAAAAAATTTTAAAAAGTAATTATTATCATAATATCAAGAACTGCCTTAATCATTTAACGGATAGTGTAAAAAATGTTAAAGCTATTTGTTAATGTGTTGAGGGGTGTTTTACATCACGTTTCAACTGGAGTTTTAAAAAAATTTGAATTTTTTTATTTCAAATTATATGTTTTTAATCATTTTAAAAATAAAATTTAAAAATATATATATTATTTTGATATATTTTTAAATAAAAAATATTATTTTGAATGATTTTTACATAAAAAAATTCTTAAAAAAAAAAAAAGATT
>Ga0307507_10012296_pt1 | contig 10608 bp, 13 predicted proteins | sample 7_EM_MG_FD_207223 | JGI IMG/M metagenome (GOLD analysis project Ga0307507, IMG submission 207223) | Populus trichocarpa ectomycorrhiza microbial communities from riparian zone in the Pacific Northwest, United States - 7_EM | ecosystem: Host-associated > Plants > Roots > Unclassified | place... | reverse complement strand
GGGGATGAGTCGCGCAGGGCTAGGGTTGAGGGAAGAACCCCTATATAAGGGCACCCTCGGGGCAGGAGATTTGGGTTCTTCACGCAACCATCTAAGTTCTTTCATGCTATTTACTTTCAATACAAATGTCTTTATCTATCACGCTTTCGGGAAACAAGACACGACTGTCTTATAGGAGCCTAGCGATCGACGTTGCTAGATAGGAGTCAACGGACTTTGCTATCGCAACAGCTATTGGGCCAAGAGAAGTGATCATTAGGAGACTATCGGTTACCTGCTGCAAGTATCACCCGGAGAGGAGAGGATTGTAACACTTTGGCACCTTTACTCCTCTTAGGGCGTATTATCGCAAGTGCATCATGGATCTTGCTCAGTCTGATGATGCTGCACCAGTGAAGAAGCGGCGCTTTGTCAACTGCTATCAGCAGGCACGGGAGGAAATCTTTAATCCTCGATATCTTCGAGTGGGCTGGAAAGCAGTTGGACTCTTTCCTCGGAATCCGAGAAGGCCCTAAACTCATCACAAGTCCATTCCATTCCTGTAGCCTCCAACCAGACATCTGAGCTAGAGTCTCCTCAAACCCCCAAGCGATTGCGTACAATTCCTACCTCTTCTCAGTCCTCCTATAATCTATTTCACACTCCTACCCATCCCTGTGATCTTTACTATTCAATTAATTCTCTGGAAGCACCCGGGACCATGACTTGGGATCTCAGAACTCTCTTGAACAAGACAAGTAAGGCCTTCAGTTGTCTTACTACCCAGCATGCCCTCATCCAAGCCTCAAACCAACAGTTACGACAACAAATAAAAGACCTGAAAGATAAGCGCAAGAAAAGGAAGGTTCAAGTGGATCCAAATCTTCAATTTGTAAATATAGAAAGTATTACACAGGCTATGGAAGAGGCAGCTGTACAGGAGGCCCGGATTCAGGCTAGAAAACCACAAGAAGAGGCAAGGCGAACCTCGGCAGCACTTATAGCGGTTCATATGAAGCGGTTTATGTCAGAATGGCAGGTTTAATAGCTTAGAGCTCTTTCATGTAATTTTACTTTGTTGTTGTTGTGGAACAATCACATGTATACAATCGACTTCAGGTTCGTTGTTGGGTGGCCGCCATCCGGGGGTGGCCGGAATCTGGGGTGGCTAGCTTATAGGCAAGAAATGTTAGACTAAACCGATTTGTCATTATGGATTGCTTTCCGAAATGTCCAGAAACCTTGGCGTTTCCTAGACCGAAACCGAGCAGTCATTACTAGCGACTTTAGGAATAAGTGGCTCTATGTTGTGCCTAAATAGCCAGCAACCTTCAACCACATCAGAACCGAAGAGGTCAGTTTGTGCTGCCAAAATATCGGGGCTGACGTCGTCTCGTCCGAGAAGCACTCTCACAACTCCCTCATGTCCACTCATAGCTGCACGACGGAGGGGTGTTTGGCCGTTGTTATCTGGTTTATCGGGATTGACGTCGCTTCTTCCTAGTAGTATTTTCACCACTCCTTTGTGCCCATTATAAGCAGCCCACAGGAGTGGTGTTTGGCCTTCGCTATCTGATTTGTTGGGATTGACATCGCCTTGTCCGAGTAGTATTTCCACCACTCCCGAGTGCCCATTGTGAGTAGCACCTGAAAGTGGTGTTTGACCGTTGTTATTTGGTTTGTCGGGGCTGACGTCGTCTCGTCCGAGAAGCACTCTCACAACTCCTTCATACCCACCCATAGCCGCACGACGGAGGGGCGTTTGGCCGTTGTTATCTGATTTGTCGGGGTTGACATCGTCTTGTCCGAGTAGTATTTTCACCACTCCTTCGTGTCCATTGTGAGCAGCCCACAGGAGTGGTGTTTGGCCGTTGTTATCTGGTTTGTCGGGGCTGACGTCATCTCTTCCGAGCAGCCTTTTCACCATTCCCGAGTGCCCATTCCTAGCAGCCCACATGAGCAGTGTATTGCCCCCACAGCCAATTTGGTTAGTATCACAGCCTCCCGCCTCTACCAGACCAGCTACAATACCATCAACACCGAAGGAGGAAGCATAATGTAGGCCACTGAATAGGGAAACTTTATCGAAATCAACAGCATGATCATACATCTTCTGCGCTTGCAAAGGGGTTTTGGTTCTTGTAGTCGTCAAATAGCCTCAGTGCAGGCTGTTTGGCGCAATCAGAGAGGTCCCGTTTTGCGTGCACTTCCCAATACAGAGAAGAATATTCGAGAAATGGTGTGTCTTGGAGGTCGGGGAAGGGATTGGTCGACATTGCTTTGACCTGCTGGGAATTGAGATAACTTAAGCAGGTCTCTGCCATTGTTGAGTGAGCTGTGCAGAAAAGCTCTGAATGAGCCCGGAGGTATTCTCGAACTGTAAAGTGGATCAACCGGACCGTGGAAGCCCCCCTTCTCTACCACAATAAGTCCTTGACAGCAGGCTAGTAATGTACTTATGGAAGGAACATTGTCGGTATTAAGATCCGGTGACCCTATATCGACTGCTAGGGCGTGGCGCAGTTCATCGGCCTTCAAGGGCCGCTCCGCGTGAGATATCCACACAAAGCAGCCATTCCAAGCCTCGCCTTCTCCCCCCAGTGTTGCGCCATAAGCATCCCCCAACCCTGAGCCATCGGTCGTTGCCCTGAGCTTTTTTCGCCTGCGATGGATTGTAGTTTCCTGTAGGACCGCATCGATATTCAGCGAGACTAGTAAGAATCTAGATATGCATTTGTCAGTAGATGCTTAAGGTCGCTTGGGCAGTGTTGCAGTTTCTACATACATTTCGGAAATGTCTTCAGGAATTTTCTTTAAGATCTCTGCCTCCAGACTATTGTTCATGGCATCCGGGGCTGTGTCATCTTCCAGCCTGGCCCGAAGATATCTAATAATATCATTTTTCTTGATACTTATGGATAGGCTTGTGGCTCTCCCAGCAAGGCGCCTTGCAATCTCAGGTAGAATGTGCGGCCTTCCAGTCACGAATATTTTAGTGCCCGGAGACTCTTGGAGAATTTTGTTTAGCGAATCAAGAAGCTTGGCTCGATGCTCTGGCACACCTTCGTCTAGAGCGTCGATGCATATGAAGGTGCGCTTTTGGGAAGAGGCAGTCTGCAGCATCTTCACAATATCGGTATGTTGCAGTCTCCGCCCACCAATGAAATTCTTCTGCTCCTCATAGGCTTCCACTATCTCCCCCGGTACCTCTTTCAACCCCGCCACAAGTTGTTTGAGCATGGCGCCATTGCGCCATGCATACTCGTTGGTGACCGCTCTTCTTGGGCGGCGAAGCCAATGTAGAAGCACGCAACGGCGACACTTTGTCCTCTAGCCTGATCACACAAGGTGTCTATCACCAATGAGCTAAATCGCGGCTAGTTAGCGCTTGCCCTTTTCCTCCTTTTCCAGGAGCCTCGTCCGTGTTACCTAATATATGTCTTGCCGATGCCCGGATCTCCATAACAAAACAAGAATGCGTTATCTGATTCATCTTCCCAGTTGCCCGCATGCCAGCTCCTAAATTCCTCTGTTTGTAACAGCCATTCCCCTACATTTTTGACTCGGCGACTTTGGATATCTTGATGCTCTGACTTGGGATCTAGTGGGGATAGCTAGGCTAGGATACTAGATCGCTTATCGGCGACTGCAGAGCTATTCGACACGTTAACTGTGTTAAAAGAGTTGATATTATGATTAGAACTTAGAAGACTGCAACATTTTCTCTTTTTCGCGGGGTAGGATATTGTGGATGATGGGCGATGGAGTGAGTCAGCGGCAGGTATTCTTGGGGTTGAAGAAAAGTGAGGTCACTTGTGCAACCTCGCCAATGATAGCAACACTTCGATGGCAACACTAATACGATGGCGACTTAGCCCGAGTCTGTAATTAGTGGAAATGGTGCGTATCTCAGGAAGAAAGCACTTGCGGTGTGTAGAGAAAGGATCATTTCTGTGATTGCACTCTACTAGACTTATATACAGGTAGAGAGCGATCGCAATGCACAAACAGGAAAACCCATGAAAGAACAGTCACAACTGTTGAAAATGGGCTTTCGGATATCCACTTTCTACGTATTGGAGTACGACATAGCCGGTCACTCTTAGTACCGGTTTCCTACTCTCCGAGCTTGACTTACCATATTAGGCTTTTCTCTTATGTCCCCACTCAATCAATTAACCACATACTCAATTCTGTTCTCATCTGCTTTTCTCTTGCCTCCCATATTGCCTCCTCTAAATTCTTCTCCGCTGCTTACATATTTTGCTATTTCTCTGAGTAAATAGTGAGCTTTCCTATCCCTCTGAGATAGAATGAAGTTCTTAAGCATCTCTTATACGCGTATGATTCCGGTATATAACTCGACCTTTGGCCCGTTTTTCAACAACTCTAAGCTAGTAGTCGTGCCCTAAACAACTATCGTACTCTAACAACTATTAGATGGGATTATATCTCTTAGCTGACGCCTTAGGGCTGTCCCACCAATATTCCCTGGATGCGTCCTTCTTGTTCCTCCCATTAGGAGCAGAAAATTCCATCTCTAGTGCTTGTTTAAGTCCCGTCTCGCGCTTTATAGTAATACATACCACAAATCTTGCACCGCGGATTCACAAGCACACTAAGCGCATGTTGATGAACCCACTGGTTCAGTATACTGGCCCAATCGTACTCGAGTAAACCTGTAAACCTCTGTGACAACGATCCACCTACACCACTTATGCGATATAACTTGAGCAACTTCTACGATTATAGGATCCCTGAATAATACCCGTAGTAATTCTGCCATGGGGAGTAAAATATTATACATTTATTATTATTATTATTGATTTTCTTTAGAGATTCATTAAGTTGGAGTCAGTGTGTTGCAACAGTGGTTTATGAGGATTAGGGTGGATGCGGACTTTATGATTGGGGGAGTATACAGGCTCTGGCAAGAAGTTATTGAAAATTTATAATAATATTATATGCTTGGTCACCCAAATATGTTCCTGTCCATTCGGCTCGTGCCCTAAGCACCAATCGACGAGAATGAAAATTGCGTGATCGTAAACCCAGTAGCCAGCGTTGCAACACATCTAGAGTACAAGTACTACGTAGTGCCCCAACTCAACTCCACATACCGGTACTCCAGTAACTAATTCATTACTGGCAAAATGCTCATTATGAGAAGATAAGCACTGTAATATTGGCAGGTAAGCTGTATACCAGGCATTAACTTCTACATTTTATTTATCAATATTGTTGTTCTCTTTTCATATGCTATGTTAGGTAGGGTACATGAGTTGCAACGCTGGCTACTTGGCTTACGATACAGTCGCGTAATTTTGACCTCCGTCGATATCCGCCTCTTCCCCCAGACCAACTATATAACCCTAGACTGCTCGGCACCGCCTCATCAATCAATTCTCGGAGCCCCCTGCACCCACACTCAACAACGAGATGGTCGACCCCGCCCAAAGTCCACACTTCCCCCTAAAACGCCCCCTGGAACCGGGCCTATGAAATTCACACCTCATCAGAACCCAGCTACCTCCCCCTTCTTAAGCTCCTATAGCGAACAAGGATCATTCCCAACCCCTCACACAATGCATCTCCCGCAGAGGCCTTCCTCAACGACGCCACAACCGCCGCTGCCGCATCGGAATCTCCACCACCGGACCGGTCCCATTAAAGCCGGAGAACCGCCGACGCTCCGTAGGCTTTGAAGACGAAGTAGCTGAGCAAGCCAAATCAGACAGGAAGACCAAAACGGTGCATAACCCAATTCGGAGACCGAAAATCCAACATCCAAAGCCCTCTGAGATGCTGATCGCTGCGTTGTCTAACGCGCTAGGAAGGGGGGGTGGGAAGAACCTACCGATTCTGATAATTCTAGTGTTGGGGGCGTCGTCAGCGGCCAGAAGGTTTTCAGGAAGGCCGGAATGGAGTATTGCACTCCTAGACTACTCTTAGAATTAGAGAGCAGTGATGATGAGGATGACGAGGAGTTTGCCCCTCTCCCGTCTACGAGTGGAGGAAAGGTAGGGGGCCGATCGCGGCAGCGATGGGGATGGGGAAGAAAAGGAGGAAGAACAGGGCCCTTTCGCCCTCGCCCCAGGTAGACCGGAAAGGGTCGAAAGATGGGGGGTGTAGGGAAAGCGCACTGCGGATAACGTAGTTAGTAGGAAGCGCCCTGCCAAGGGAAACGCCGAGAACAGCACCACCGCAGCCAAGGACTTATCCGCGTCCAACGAAAAGCACAGGGTTGTCGTTATTAGCATCTCGAAGCGGACTGTACCCTCAACAGAGAAGGAGAGGGAGCCTGGCAGGGGGGAAAGGATTTGGCCTTCGTAGAGGATGTGGTCTAATATGGGTGGGTTAGGGCATCATGGAGGGAGTAGGTGGGAGGGGGTGCGGAACGGGAACGGCGAGAGATTAGAATTTTCTCATGACACAATGTATTTCCTTATTTTTTTTGTATAGAATTGGGCTGTGGGATGAGGTCACGAAATTGTAGCTGGTGAGAAATACGATACGATTACTGGGGCAATGATGTATAGGATCTTGTATTATACCCACTTCTTCCACATATCAACCTTTACACACACGATCTCATAGGAGCGGAAAACAAAAAATAGCGAAGAAACCACCCACTTCTTCAAACACTGGTCTTCATATATCCAATCTCGTCGAAGTAGGAAACAAAAATATCCGGATACCCCCCACTCTTGTAATGCTTAACCTCCCCAAGTACCGCCAGGCTGATTATGCGGCGGCATACCTTCCTCCTAATTTTAGTCATCACCAACACGGCAGCAGCGCATATGAACACGATGATAAGGAAGATAGAAACACTGAGTGAAAGCTCCTGGGAGTATAGCAGGCGGGCTTCTCCATGCAACTGCTGCTGGACCTGGGCCTGTATTCCCGAACTATCGATCATCTTCATGATAGGCTCCTGCGCTTCGACTGTTTCATAGGTTAGCAGTGTTGTGACCTCCACCATACAAGGAGAGGGGGTATTATACTAGAGCGCTTGAGCTTGTAATCCCACCGGTTTGTCGTCAATTCCTCATACTCATCCGTGTTCTGTAGCTCCGGCAGTTCTTCCCACGGCACCTTTTCACGTCCTGCTGGTTTCAACTCAAACCCAGCAGGCAGCTCAGGCGATGGGTTTCGGGGAGGAGAAAAAGTTTGAGTCTGGGTTCCCCTGTCGACGCTGTCAGGTTCTCGAGGTAAGAACTCAAATCCTTCAGGCCACTCGGATGGTGGGACTAGTATAGGAGAAAGAGTATGGGTTCCCCAGCCGTTTTTTTTTTTCTTTTTGAATTTGGACTTGATGAAAGAGGAGATGGCAGAGAATAGGTGGCGGAGAAAAGCCATAGCGTTGGGGATTGCACGGGATAATGGGGCCATTTCGCCGGTATTGATTTTTCGGGATAGAAGTAGGTGTTATGAGTTCGGCAGTAGTAAACAGAAGGTGGAATAGGAAAAGGTTTATGTATCGCTGAAGGGACAGCTGTATTCTCGGAAGCTCCTGGTTGGTAAGTGTTTCCGTGGTCTTGAGCGAGATGTAATTTTAGCAGCCAAATGTCAGACTAAGCAGATTGGTCGTTGTGGACTGCTTTCCGATTCCAAAAGTACCCAGAGATCTTGGCAATTCCTGGAACGAAACCTCACACTTATCTCATTTATGTACCGTACCATACTATCCCTTTGGCGGTGTGAAACAGCAAAATTCCGACCACGGTACGCTAAGACTAGATCTAGCCACATACAGCCAAGTTTGGTCAGAAACTCCGATTTCGATTCCTTCAGGGCTCAAATGACTCAGCACTCTTAGCGAGTCAGGAAATACTCAGCAAATTGCGAAGCTTAAATGGTTCTAGGACAAGTTAAGCGTGCCGGAGTCCGAATTCTACTGTTTCATGCCATCCAAGGGATACTGGAAGGCCAAGAAGTGCTATTTGAACATCTGATAATAGAATCAGATACCGAGATGTTAAGTCTGATCGATGACAAACCTTTGTCTATCCCTTAACCGCTTTCAGGTACTGGCGCTAAGTGCAGGTCTAACTGTTGAACGGATCGGTGGCGAAGTAAAAATAGTAAAGATGGAAATATTTGTGGTAACCACGATGCTAGCCCATATAATGCACTTGAACGCTGGCGCATAGAGAGTCTTGTAAGTCCATACTCGAGACAGTACAGTGCTGCAGTTTGAATACATATAATCACGGTATATCACTCGGTCCTCATCCAGGTTTTCTGGTGAAAATGTTAAATGCGGAGGTAATGATTTACGGGTAGGTTTTTACGCAGCGTAGTGGAACGGCTTAAGTGGAGATACAAGGTATGTATTGTGTGGAGAGGAAGATCATAATTGATCATATTGAGTTGAAGAAAGGAAAGACTTGAGGAAGAAATGAAAGTGGAAAGAGAAAAGGAAACGAGAAAGAACAGAAAGGAAACAAGGAGAAATAGACAGGGGTGTGAAAACAATTTTCATAACTTGTGCGTCATTTACTAGTGCATACGCGTACCAGTGCGGCCTTATAGTGCGGGTACATCCCGCATCATGTGCCGCCATAACACTGCGATTTCCAAAATTTTCATGCTAGAGATAGCAGTTAATGGCTGTACCTAGCGTGGAGATACTCACACTCTAAGAGAGCAGTAGTACGCGCATGTGCCAGCGGAGTAACGCGCAAGCTATGAAATTTTTCTCAAGCCGGTTATTCCCCTCTTCTTGTCTTTTTTCGCTCCATTCCTTTCTTCCTGTAGAGTACACGAATTTTCTCGAGACTTTCCTTCCTATCAACTCAACACAATCAATTATGATCTGCATATCCGCTTAATACAACCTCTGTGTCTTCATTTGAGCCGTTCCAGTGGGCCGCATGTAATCCTCATCGCCAATCGTTATCTCCGCATCGATTATTTGACACTAGCGAGGTGCTCGAAATTGCTCAAAGAGCCGATTGCAACAGGTGCATCTACTAACCACAGGAATGGGGATCAGGTCACGTTCAGGTGCTTGGAGTATAGCCTCCGCAGGGAGATTGGGGGCATGGTCAGATTTGTGAAACGGATTACGTTGTTTGCTGCGGGTGTGGGGAGGGGGAGGCGGAGGGGAGGATGGGATTTGAATACACTCATAATACTGGGTATGGGAAAGGTGGATATGATGAGAAGGATGGTTGGCGGTTATTATGGGGAACACACACGTTGTAGGAGTACATTGCGATGCATAGTGGACACATAATTATCTTTGCCTCCCCTTTCTTCGTTTTCTTCTTCTTAATAGCATGGGTAGTGTCTTGTTTTCGAGTACTTCCTGAACTGGCGGTGTTTTGTTGTTCTCCAATAGCAAACACCCTTTAATCACCGGTGGTGCATAGGTAACGGCCAGTCTCCCTCCTATTGGAAAAAACCCTCAGCTCTCTATGCCTTATGAATCTGCAACACTTTCCCTATCTCTTAATCAACGAATTATACCACGATTTTCTCAGACTATGAACATGATTGCCCTTCCAATAATCCTAGTAGGTAGGCCGTGGGAACAATGATATAGAGATGTGGCCTGGTGGTAGACCTAAGATAAATTTTAGGCAAGGGAGGTGCCATAGCTACGCTTCTTCAAGTCCTACCCAAGAAGTAGTTGGTGAGTTGGAGCATGCAACAGCATGCTAAATTCGAGAGACGATGACAACACAGAGGACTCTGCACCACTATCAAGGGCCGAAGGGCTATCACCTATGAATCTGAAGCGCCATAGAGCAATTAGCAAGAAGGCTGCCGAGCCCACCTTTTTTATTTAAAAGTGAGTGGCTGCAGTTACTTGCGATTGTTCGGACGAAAGAACATCTTTGCCACTCTTCGAGATCTCTTCGGATAGGCCAAGCGTCAAGTATCCGATCATTTTTTGACCCAACCCTCCCTTCGTTGCAACACTGCTTGGGGGGGGCGGCAGGCTAGAATAGTGTTTCTCGATTTCTTTCCCCTTGAATTAAGATTTAACTTCTTTTGAACATGTTGTCCCGAATATCCCCATCATAATAGTAAACACAAGTAAACGCTCTGCCACATCCAAATCATACCCGAGTATGTTAATAGCATTTCTAAATTCTTCACTTACATACAGCTCCTCCTGGGAGTCCCCTAGCGGTTCCTTCACTTCCGCAAGCCAGCAGAGGTCATGTATCGCAATGCTCTCAATGTTAGCTTACATCATCTCCCCCATTTTCACCTCTATCCTATCAGAAGCATCTCTAGCTTTAAAGTCAACCCGATTGCAACCCAAATCATTGGATTCCGGGGTATAACGTACCTGAGGGCATACAGTACCGAAAAATACGGCACAACAAAAAAATTTAATGAGTGGGAAATGTCTTATGATAAGAGAAGCAACCACTGAGGAAAATCTTGGTTGCCATTTTGTTGTGTGGAGTAATTTTAGTGGCAGTGTCTCGCCAAATGCTTCGTTGTTCCGTACCGTGTTTTCCGGTATGCCCTCGGGTACTGTACTGTACTTCCAATTTCATCGCGTATTCGGAATCAGGTATTATTAAAGATTTACCTCTTAGTACTATAACCAAACATGGCTAGCTGTAGTTACTATTACTAGCATCGTTAATTCTCGTATTAGGT
>Ga0307507_10012294_pt1 | contig 10609 bp, 4 predicted proteins | sample 7_EM_MG_FD_207223 | JGI IMG/M metagenome (GOLD analysis project Ga0307507, IMG submission 207223) | Populus trichocarpa ectomycorrhiza microbial communities from riparian zone in the Pacific Northwest, United States - 7_EM | ecosystem: Host-associated > Plants > Roots > Unclassified | place... | reverse complement strand
TCGTCTACTTTACCTCTCTCTGAATCTGTCTCTTACTTACCTTCACACAGTTTAACGTTTGCCTGTGATGCTTTTCCCATGTGGGGTTGGTCATAAAATCAACCTCCTGTGAGAGTGAGAATCAATCGCTTTGCGACTCATTGAAGTGAGCACACCTTGTTTTTTCTTGGCTAAATTCTTGTACTAAATTCCATGCATAACTTTAAGATTAAGGCAATAATTCGGGTAATTTTCAAGGTATGCCTGGATTGGAAATATTGCAATTTGTTTTCTAAGTGCTGCTTTTCACATGCTAGTATCATATTTATGTGATCCATATGCATCAGCCGAGATGATTTTGGCTTTTGCTGGAGAGAAATTTTCTTGAATTTCTCATTTTTATGGCGTTGACGGAATAGGACAGAAAATTTGAGCCACTGTTCCGCTTCAGACTTAACACTTTGATAGTAGAGGAACCCTTTTTCTTTTTACTAAATCATTTGATGTCGTTGTCATTATACCAAAATTACACGTTTATGCATTAAACATCAGAAGAATCCAAATGAATGGATTAAAAAAAAACCTACTTCAAGCCTATCTATCTATTTATTGCATCACATCACATTATATATATATATATATATAAAACTAATCTCTACAGTGAAGTTACTATTGCGTGTTTGGGAGTATAGTTGTGGTTGCTTTTTAAAGTGCTTTTCGCTTAGAAATACATCAAAATGATATTTTTTTTATTTTTAAAAAAATTATTTTTGAGATCAGCACATCAAAACGATCAAAAAACATAAAAAAAATTAATTTTTTGAAAACGCAGGTTGAACCATGTTTCCAAACACTCACATCCCAAGACACACTTTACTATTAATTACAATAATATAATTACTATATTACTCCTTCATCATTTAATTTTTTAACTTGGATTTAGAGATAGGGTGATCTTTTCGTCATGACATAAATATCTTTTAAGAGTTGTTTGAGGTTATATTATTAATTGTATTTTTGAATGCATAGTAAAAACAATCATTGAATCATTGAATAAAATAATCCAATGTTTACTACTCAACGATATTTTTATATTTTTATAAACATAATATAATTACTTTGATATCCTTAAAGATAAAACCAATTAAAAATTCAAGAACAACTCTTTAATTTGTTGGTTCTTCAGATTTGGTTCATTTTCTTTTTATTACAATATTTTTTATCTTGAATGATCCATAAAATTGGTGTGCCTTTTCAATTTCACCCCTCTTAATTTTTTTTTTATCTTTTAAATTTGGTTCACATTCTTTTGATTGCTATTTTATTTTGTTTTGATTCATTTTTTGAATTGATTTTATTTTGTAATTTCACCATTTAGTTTATCTCTTATCAAATTCAATCCATGTTCTTTTGATTGCTAATTTTTTTTGGCCTTGACAACTTTTATTATTTTGGATAACTTTTTAAATTGGTTTTGTTTTATGATTTGACCCTTCTTTGTTTTTTCTCATCAAATTTAATCCATGTTCTTTTGATTGCTGATTTGTTTTTTTTTCTTTTTTTTGCTTTAACAAGTTCTTAAAATTGATATTTTTAAATTGGCTCATAATAAACCTCTTGATTGAACTCGAATCCAGGGTTTAACGGGTTACAAGTTTTTAAGATTTGACTAGGTTTAAGTAGTTTTCTCGGGTTCGCTTGGTTTTTACAAATTGTTTTTTAATTTCACCCCCTATGATTTTTAAGTCTTTAAAATCTAGTCCTTATTCTCTTAATTGCGTTTTATTTTATTTGGGATTTTTTTAATTAAATTGTATCCTCCTTGATTTTTTTTTTCTATCAAATTTTATCTTCATTCTTTTTATTGCTTTTTCAGGGTTTTTTTATTAATATTTTGCTAATATCATCCTTTGAAATTAAATTTGTTGAGAACTAGGCTTCTTGATTGAATCTGAGTCAAAGATTTCACGGCATGTGAATTTTAGAAATTAGACTAGATTTAAGAGCTTTGTTGGGTTTGCTCGGTTTTTTTCTCTTTTTCTAAATTAATGTTTTCTTATTTTTAAATTTTCTTTTTTAACTTTTGTTCTGCTATTTGTTTGGTTTGATTTTATTGGGTTAACCCTCTATAATGTTTTTATATCTCACCCCTTACTATTTTTTAATCTATAAATAATCTATCATATTACAAATAATTTTTAATTTCACCTCTATGATTTTTTTAATCTTTCGAGTTTAATCCTAATTCTTTTAATTGCAATTTAATTTTTTCAGCTTTCTTTCAAGTTTCATCCTCATTGGGTGTTTTCTTATCAAATTTTATCCCCATTCTTTTTTTTTCTTCCTTTTTCTTTTGCAATGTTTTTTATTAATATTTTTTTTGTTGATTTCATCCTACAAAATTAAATTTATTGAGAGTTAAGTTTCTTAATTGAACTTAAGTTCAGGATTTCATAAGTTGTAGATCTTAAAGATTAAATCAGGTTTAAGAGGTTCGGCCGGGTTTGCTTGATTTTTCTTTCTTTCTTTCTTTTAGCTTATTTTTTGGGTTGGTTCTATTGTGTTAGCCCTCTATGTTTTTTTTTTTAATTTCACTCCTATTATTTTTTGATCTATAAATAACCTATCAAATTACAAATGTTTTGCAATTTCATTCCTTGTGATATTTTAATCTTTCAAATTTTATCCTTATTCTTTTAATTGCCATTTATTTTATTTGGAATCATTTTTCAAATTGTTTTTTTTTTATTTCATTCTCTATTTTTTTCTCTCTCTCAAATTTTATCCTTTTGTTTTTTTGCTTTTGCAAGTTTTTTTTCTTATTAATATTTTTCAATGATTTCATCGTTCAAAATTAAATTGGTTTAGACTTTAGAGTTAAGTTTCTTGATTGAAACTGAGTCTAGGGTTTAACGAGTTGCAAGTTTTAGATAATAAACCAGGTTTAGGAGGTTCACCAGAGTTTTTTTTTTAAAAAAAATGTTTATGTTTTTTTTTTTTTTGTTATTTCTTATGACTTGCCTTCTATTGAGTTAATATTAGGTTGTTTGATAATTCAAATATGTTTAGATCTTTTTTTTTTATCAGCTTATTTATTATTGTTATTTTTATATATATTTTAAATTACTACTTAAACTAATCACTCAGCACTTGGATTCTTTTTACCCGTCAAGCGCGGGTAACAAATAAACTGACTTTTCATGGGCTTCTCCATCACTTATGAGAACTTCACACATGGACTCGAATAGCTGCGTCGATCAAATTGTCAGTATCAATATATTCCAGTCTAAGCTAGCAATGAAAATTAAAAATTCACTCGCTTGCATAAGTACACACGAATTGAACACTGATTAAGAAATTAGAGTTCGGTGAACTCCAATTTCTTAATTTCGAGATTTTTCATAAAACAATAATCAAATAACAGTTTTTCCGGTCTTCAAAATTAACTTTGTTTGGGAGTCTAAAATTTATGGACGGAACATAAAACAATCTAGTGAAATTTAACTGTTTAGGGTTATTGTACCTTTCAAGATTCTCAATTTCAATTTTAAACTACTTATTTTTTTTTATTAAATTGAGGAAACAAAACATATATTCTAATGATTTAACAAGAACAAAACTCACAAATAGATTTTAAAATCGTGATTGAAGAAAAGAATTAGATTTACCTTTTCTTATTGAGTTCTAGATGAGAAATTGATGCTAACATCAAAATGCTAGAAAAGAAGGTGATAGAAAAAGCGAATTTGTGTTTGATTTTATCTTAAACAATGGATTAGTGTTTGGATTTTTCTTCTTGATTTCTGTTTATAGAAAGAGATGAAAGAAGAGAGAAGGTTAGTACGAGGAGAGAGAATAAGTTTTTTTATTAATTTTTATACCAAGCTTGCAGAGTATAATATTCAAAAACTTTGTTGTAAAGTGAAAACATGACCAAACCATAAAATACTTAAAGGTGATTTACTCATTTTCTTCTTATTTTTTTTTTCATAATAATCATCTTTAGATCAGTTTTAACATTGATCTTTTAGTATAAAGATCAAACGATAAGAAAAACATTTTTTTTTATTATTATTGTCATAATTACTTTTTTAATTATTAAGATTTTCTAGGTTTTGAGGAGTTTCGAACAAATTCAACGAGTTGTTTTGTTAAAATAGACATAACATGTAATTTTATTTTTGAATTAGATTGAAATTTTACTAGATCTTTTAAAGACCTAATTATATAAGAGCAGCTACCATGCTAGTCATTTTTGTTTTTAGGCTTCAAAAAATCTTGTCTTCTTTATTTTTTTTTAAATTTACATTAGAATTTTCAATTTGATTAGGATTTTACTAATTAAAGACTTTTTCTTGTATTAAAATAGCCTTATAAGCTATTTTTTTAAAAGAGAATTTTATGAAACAAGGATTTTCTAAATATATCTAAGTTTTTTCTACTATTAAAGGTTGTAACTTTAAGCTTGCGAACCCTAGTTTTCTTCTCAACACTTTAGGGTTGTAAACCTTAGGGATTGAGGAACCCTATTCACGCTATATATTGCATAAATTGGTATCATAACATGTTGGCCTATTTGATTAACAGAGGTAAATGGCAATAAATTCTCATTCCACAATATAGGAGTGAAGGTCATATTGGACACTATAAGAGCTCAAGAGACGACACAAAAAACCCAATCCTAGATACTAGATCGAGTGGAGCATTCATTAGCAAAGAGTCAAAGATCGCAAAATGCTTAAACCATCTAACAATACTAAAAAGAGGTGCAAATAGGAATCATGACAATGAGAGAGGTGTGCTTAGAGACTTACCTCAAGGCAAACTAAATCCTGCAAATCAATATATTCATCATGTTTATATGGAAAGTGGTATATATGACAAGATGCATTAAAAACCCATATCTAACACTACTAAAGGGAGGCATAAATAGGAAGCATGATAAAGAGAGGAATGTGCTTAAAGACTTATCCCATGGCAAACCAAATCCTAGATCTAATCCTGCAAACCCATATAAGCATCATGTTTATATGGAGGGTAGCGTGTACAACAAGAGATATACTGAAAACTCAGTTGGCAATCAACCTTTTTATTGATCATGTTCCTAAATTCGAAGAAGATTTGTATAAGTATTGTCATAACCCAAATTTTTACCACAATTTTCATTCAACTTAAAAAAATAAAAAAAAATCCCAAAAATATCCTTTCAATTTTACTAATTGTTTAGTCACTTGTGTATATTTAATTTTGTGCATCAAGAAATATCCATAAATAATAATAAAAGTAAAAAATAAAGGAGAAGGGTAAAAACACAATTGGGAACAAATAATTGAATTTAACAAGCTAAAAACTAAGTAGAAATAGGTAAAAAAATATAATTGGGGTATAATTGAAGCGAAAATGGGTTATTAGGCTAAAATTAAAATGATTGGAGGACACAGGATGAATCTGTAACAAGTGGCCAAATCCAAGGGTCCAAATGATTCAATTATGGATGAAATTGAAGAGGAAAAATGAGATTTATGACAAAATTGATCGAAATGCATAATATTGGGAACCAAAAACTAAATTGAAATAAGCACACAATTTTAGAGATTTAATCAATTCATTTAGGGATTAAGAAGAGAAAAAAAAATCCAAACATTAAAACCCTACCGAATGAAAATTGAAAAATAAAAAAGCCAGGGACTTCAATGAAAACATAGAAAAATCACAAGACCCAATTGGATTATAAGCCTTTCCCAACAAACGTCGTTGTTTTTATAAACTGAAACCAAGAAAAAAGGAAGAAGAAGAACGACGTCATTTTATTCAAAATGAAACAACAGTTTTACATAATAGAAGCAGGCGTTCATAATCAACTTCAGTTTTAATTCTTCAGCAGGAATCACTCTAGCAATCACCCCTGCAAATCTCCAGCCCTTCGAAACTGTCCAGCAAGAATCACGTTTACATGATCTTAACTGCAATATAAAAGCCTTCCATATATATAGCACTCCAAGCATTGTATAAAAAGAGGGGGAGATGAGAGCAGAAGAGGAATAAACTGTTTTGAAAGAACATATTTGATGAGTCTTGAAATTCAAGATGCTTAGGAATAACAATGATGATTTGGATAATTGACTAATCTCTTAATTTAAATAATTTGATCCATTATTCATAGTTAATATATCTGATTATTTGATATAAAAAGCTCAAGGGGTTAATAATTGGTAACATGTGATGCATGGTAAGTCAAGATAACTGATAGTTATGGTAATAACTGGTTGTGCATGGTAAATTAGGTGACCGGTAATTGTGGTACTTGCAAAAGGTCATTTTTGAAAGACAAGGGGACTCTCCAATGGTAAAGTCAATAACTTAATAGAGAGAGAAAGTTTTAAAGAGATAAAGTCTAAAAATATACATGCAGTGAAGAATGAAGATTGTGAACCTTTAACTTAAAGGATTCATTGTGTATTTATCATGAGACTTGTCCTTTTGTGGAGATAAGGGGCTAAAGTGTAATTTCATCCTTGTGATATTTTGAGTTGTAATCTACTCAAAATAATACATATTGGATCGGTATAAAATATTAAGGGACCCGCGTGGCATCCCGGAAAAATCTCTAAAGAGTGTTGAGCTTGGGCCTATTAAAGGTGAAAAATGGATCCAGGCGCGTTGCCTGGACCCAAGAACGTTGGGCTCGGGGTGTGCTCCCGAGCTCAAGAACGTTGGGCTCGAGGTGTGCTAAGCTCGAGGTGCTAGCCTGAGCTCAAAAGGGTGCTGGGGTGCCCGACCTCCATGTTGGGTGCTAGGCGCACGCCCATCCCAGTACATATCCGAGCCCATGCTCCTGTGCCCAGTATGGGCTCGAATTACCATGTTCAGGCCCTTACTCCTTGAGCCCTAGCTGTATATTGGGCTTAGGCTTGGTAGCCCGAGCCCAATGGGTGTTTTAGGACCTATTTTGAGGGAATTTTTTAGGTTCATTTTGAGGGGTATTTTAGGTCCATTTTATTTGGACATGAAATCTTTATTATATTGAATTCTAGAGATTTTTATTCACACGGAAGAGAGGATAGAGGCACAGGAGGGAGAGAAAACATAAAAAGAAAGTCAGGGAGAGGGGAAGTATATAGTCAATGAAATCTATCAGAAGGTTTCCAAAATAAATTGCAGATAGTATTTCTGTTAGCAGCAGCAATATAACCATCTAGTTTTGGGAACGAGATGGTTATAGGAAGAATTAGAAGAACAAGTCAGAGGCACTCTACAAGGCAAATCTAGGCACTACTGTTCTTTCGATTCAATAAATGGATATGGGGCTTGATTTTACATGAAATATGGATGCAATTAACATGTTAGTTCCTGGCATAAAAGGCCACTGGATTTTGTGTGGAGGATCTCATTTCTCATGTTTCCGTTTTGCTATTATTATTATGTAACGGAGAGGATTACATGGTTAATCGTTCATAGTTCTAAAGGGAACAGTCATCTTGTAGTTAGTTAAACAGTCTAGTCTCTCACGGAAAATTAATCAATACTTGTAGGAGGTTCTTCAAAGAGAAAAAATAATGTACCAAAGACTGTTTCTAGGAAAAATAAATATGGTATATAGTAGAATAAAACTTAATAATATATGAACAGGTTCATTATAAATGCATCCATACCAGTTCAACGGATCGTTTCAACAAATGATCCAAGAGAAACCCAGGAGGGTCTGTATGTATATAAACATAGTGTTGGATGTTAACCCCACACCAAAACTTGCCAGATAGATAGATAGTCTGCACTGTACACGTTAAACTTCTACTGTAAGCAGAATTTACTTGATCGGGTATTTTTAATGCCTAGAAATAGATTTAGATGCATGAACCCAGGAAAGCTGGAAATGCGCTTGGAAGTAAAGAACATAGTAAAAGGAAAAGGAAATTTATATGCATACCTCTTAGCTCTTGCTAAAGGCTCACCGTATTATTTGTTGTCTATAACCCTAACCCCTCCTGATTAGAGGAGGGAAAGGGAGGCGGTACCAATGCAATGGAGTTGGACATCTCATATTACCCTTTTCTTTAGGGACAATAAGGAAATGAAAAGGAAAAACGAGCACTCTGTAGAATCATTGTTCATAACAAGCAATTAACTATGAAGGTTAAAACCCAGATTGTCGCTGTTCGATTACACTAACAATAATATAACTGCCCTAAAAAATTATCACTACACCACATTGCTTTCTACCAAACGTAGCAAGTTCGGTGAAATTTTTACATGGCAAAAATGAAATACATCACATGAACAGATGCTACAAAGAATCAATGCTTTACACGATATTAAAAAGCTAATTAGCCTTCACATTATATATGGTGGTTTATCTTCCTTCTTCAATTGAAGAAACAGACATAGAATTTCTAGAATACTCATCAATAAAACTATTACCTCCAGAAACCCTGGTGGCGCCAGTGTTTGTAGTACTAGCATTAGTAGCTGTAGCACTGTTAGTGAGAGCAGAAGTAGTGGTAGTTGTCCAACGACCCCCACGACCTTGAATTCCAGGTTTGCCAGGTTTGGGTAAAGTAAACGAGTCACTTGAAAGCATGAGATGAACTGAGTTCATGTCAGGCCTATCTGCAATGCTCTGTTGGCAGCATAGCAACCCCAGTTGAATGCACATGACTGCCTCATCCCGATTGAACCTGGCAAGGCTTGGATCAACTAACTCCAATGTCTTGCCTCCTTGGTAAAGCATCCACGTCTGCAAAAGTGAGTGAGCGAGGGGGCGAGAAGAAAATCAAGAAGACCATATTAATGATTGTTTCCTAGTATGAAGAAAAAAACTGGAAGCAATAGTTATCTGAAAACCAGTGCTTTGCTCGCAAAATACTTTAAAATCAAGCTTGATATGTATATACCATAATTAAGGTATTTGGAAAATTATTGCTACATTAAAAAGCAGAATCAAGTGTTAACTTTGGTATGTCTAGTCCCTCTATCTTGTCTGGCAACTAAACAGGTATCTCCACTCACTCTGCATTCCCCTGTTCCATTTCTCCTGAAACTTAGTCATTGTACAGTTCCCAAACTGCCCTGACAGTGGCTTAAACATGTAATTTACCCATTTGAACACTGTTGTCAAACAATATTGTCTGTTTTTATGGCAATCTATTGTAGAAGTCTAGATTTTAGTTAAATGGCAAAACATTTACCTTGTTCGTATTAGAAATTATCTGCAAAAGAGGTGATCTTGCCACTCTTGGTAGGCAATGCATGTATATAGATTGTCAAATACTAGGCGCGTGCAAGAAAGTTGATAAGATTATCTTCCCTTTTTTTTTCTTCTTCCTCTTTTTGTTTTTTTTTTGCAGCTTTGTAGAACTTAGCAGTCACATTGAACTTTATATTGAATATTGGCTTCATTTATAGTATTATATCACTTAACAGCATTTCTTTCAAAGAGAATTAACTATAATTAAAAAGCATCAGTCTTTCATCATGCAAATCCACAGTGAAAGACTGATTTTGCTTTTGATAGGGCAATATTAGCTTTAGAGATATATGGATCTTTTACACGAGACTTATCAATAATTACCTTAAAGAAGAATGTTCATTATTACTTTCATGTTTTTTCAATAGTAACCAGGTAACCCTTAATAAAAATTACTCTTTGGTTCAAGGGCTTTTTGGTTTTTTTCTATTTTTTTTGTGCATGTCAATTACTTAAATGTCCCTAAAAAAAAACTCTTTATTATGGATGCAAGGTTATTTTAGGTTTTTTGCTATGGTTTTTTTGTAATTCTCATATAGGGTTAACGGTAATTTGGTATTTTAATATATATAAATTAATTTTAAATTCAAAAAGCCTCGTGTGCTTTAGGTGGCGCGTACAGCTCCCACACAACGCCGAATGCCGCCATCCAAAGCGGCATTCGATGCGCCTCATCACCCGTCACGGTGGGGAGGTGCGTGTTCGCCAGCAATATACGGAGGAGCGCCGGCAAGAAGTTTTTCCCTTCCTCCCTCTTTTCCCTCTCTCCACCTAGAAAAACGGTTGGCCATTGCAAAACAAAGTCTAGCTATTTGTTTATTAAGTTAAATTAGGTCCTCATTCTTTTGATTGCAATGTATTTAGTCTTAAATCAGTTATTGAGTTAATTTGTTTTTTCAATTTCATCCTTTGATATTTTATTTTTATATCAGATTTGGTTCTCATTCTTTCAATTGAAATGTATTTGGTCTTGGATCATTTATTAAATTAATTATTTTTTCAATTGCATCCATATACACTTTGTTTTTATATTAAGTTTGGTCCTTATTTTTTTAATTATGATGTTTTTGGTCTTGAATCCTTTCTTGAATTAATGTCTTTGAATTTCATCCCTTGACATTTTATTTTTATATCAAATATGGTCCTCATTTTTTTATTGTTATTTTTAGTTGTTCTTATCCTTTTTTTTAATTGAAATTCTTTTCCAATTTCATCCCTTATGATTTGTTTTTTTTCTTTTTGTATCAAATTTGATTCTCTTTCTTTTCAAATTTACTTTTTTTCAAAAAAAAATTTCAATTTGTTTTTTCATGTTTATCCCAAATTATTTTGGTTGGTTTAGAATTTTACGTTGTTATTTTTTATTTTTATTTTGCCTTTTACAAT
>Ga0307507_10012293_pt1 | contig 10609 bp, 11 predicted proteins | sample 7_EM_MG_FD_207223 | JGI IMG/M metagenome (GOLD analysis project Ga0307507, IMG submission 207223) | Populus trichocarpa ectomycorrhiza microbial communities from riparian zone in the Pacific Northwest, United States - 7_EM | ecosystem: Host-associated > Plants > Roots > Unclassified | place... | reverse complement strand
TCTAACAAGTTTTATCATGATTACCTTACATTAGTTGGTAGTTAGGTGTCTTATCTCCCGGTTATGGAGATTAGAAGTAACTGGGATATAATTATCTGAAATTTGGATTTGGGGTTTTTCCTGATGTTATTGACAAAGGTCTTTCAACCACATCTGAATCTGACTCAGCCCTAAATCCAGGATATTCATGAATGCGGGTACCAACATGGTTACAACTTGCCAAGAGGCAGCGAGAGAAGTTAAAAGAAAAATTATTCTGGTTTAAAGTCAAGAAGATGCAGCAGAGAGCTCAGGAACGTCATAGTGCATTAGGTGCTGATATTTCAAGCTCTGAATCTCTTTAAACATATGTATTCTACATCAGCTAACAAATTATTTCTTCATCCATATATATCCTCATTAAGCTGCTCAGTCAGACTGAGGCTTTCGGAGTTTGGTGGATCTTCAGTCAGAGTGGGCTCCCATCCGGAAAATGCACTGGTTGGCTGGGAGGCACCTGGGAAGCTGGATGACGAGAGTGAGGATCCTCGAGTGGATGAAGATGCCATGTTAGGCTGCCACCCTGAGCTAGCCTGAGACGAGTAAGAGTTGTAGTTGTCGAATGAAAATCCAGAGGTGTCTTGGTGGCTTGATGGTGAGAAGGTCGAGAAGGACTGCTGGGATGTTGGATAGATGCTGGTCGAAGAAGAATGACTGTGCCCCCCCATCTGCTGCTGCTGCACTGTCTGAAGCCAGAGCTTGAAGTCGAACTCAAGCTTCTTCTGGGCATACTCTGCATGCAACCTATCTTTGTTCATTTGGATCTCAGCCTGTGCCCTTACCCTCGCAACCGCCTTTTCCGTTTCACCCTGGAACTTTGTTTTCTTCAGCTCAAGAACCTTCTGCGTAGTTTCCTCCTCACGTGCTGCAATATCAGCAAAGCGGTCAATCCCAGTCTTTGCCTTCTTCCGTGTGGGTGCTTCGGCAGGAGTTGACTTCCCTGCACATGGCGCGGTTGGCTTCTTGTTGTCAACAACAACCTTCTTCATGGATTTGTTGTCACCAACATCATCCACATCGGGGTCTTGGTGCTTTCACTTCCCCACCTTTTGTGGAATCTCCTCAATCTCCTCCTCCTCCCCATCAGCATCTTCATCATCACCTTCTGCACCCATCCCAATACCATCCGACATCCCGCTACTCTCCCCAAGACAGCCACCTCCTTCTGATGAGTCACTGTGCTGGAGAATGTTGAGGTCATAGCCACTCTCATTGTTTCCGATCCCCGCAGGTACGAGGTTGGGCCGCTCGGATATGATTTCCTTCAACGTCCAAAACCATGGATGCTTCTCGCAAATGCATGCTGTTTTCATTCTGTGAGTTTTGGGTCAGTTTTAAGAGAAATCTTTCACTGACTCCAGCAGTTGGTGATATGATTATCCAGGGACATGTCGAGCTCCTCCTCTCTCACAATACCCATCCCTGTCTGCCCCATCTCTGAAATAAAGCCACGCGCATCCTTAATGATCCTATACAGGGTGATTAAAAGGTATTTCCCAAGTTTGTACACACACCTCTGGAGCTGGTTTTTTATTTTTCAGCCCCAAGCCTTCTTGTCAGTAGATGATGTCACTCAATTGAAAAACAGGCCGTACTCCTCATCATCCTCGAAGATATGTTGTGCTAGAGCCCAGTGATAGTCCGTTTTGCTTCAGCTCCCACCTTTCGAGACTGACTGGTTTCCTCCAGGTGACGGGAAAAGGCCTTCCTTTATGGACTTGTCATCAACAATTGCATTGACAAGCTTCCATGTCAGATCAGTTGTCCAGCTTCATGGAGTAAGTGGACATCATCTTTATCCAACTGGACAACTTACTCAACATCAGCATCAGCCGCAGTGTCTTCACAATCCTCCACTTCGACTCCAGACTCCTTGGAATCGTTGGTTGGGTCACCAACACCCTTCTTGCTATGGGATTTCTTGTTGGAGGTGTTCGTGGCCTTTTTCGAAGGCTTTTCTTTGGGTTGTGCAGGCTGCTTCTTCTTGATGGCTGGTGGCTTTTTCGGCGCCATCGTTGCGGTGCTTGACTCAGATGGAAAAATTTGTATCTTAATTATCTAATTTTTAAAGAAATGGAATTTTATCTATTTATTAAACCTTGAGCACCATGGGTCCGTGAATCACCTCGAGAGAATCATGATTCAGGAGCTTGAATCTCCTTGAGAGGTGATTCAGTGATTCAAAGGTGATTCACCATTCCCACAATTCAAGAGTGGATTCAACTGTCTTGAATCACATCTTGAATCACATCGTGAATCACGCATGAATCTCCTACTCTGACTGTCCCTAATGTACACTATAAGTATAGAAAAAGCAAGAAATGATGCCATAAGAAATTATTTTTAAGGGATGAGGTGGGTGGGTCTCGAAAAAAGAGCTCGTTTATCGCGCTGATCTGTGTAAGATGATCAGCCGAGTTCCTTGATACGTTGAAGAGAGGGTCAGCGGTGCCGAGGAAGCGAGATTCTCACCATGCAAAAATAGTAGTCTTGTTGTTGAAGAGAAGAAGGCGGCGCCGAGAAGACTAATATTTTAAGAGAGGTGAGAGTTCGTCCTTCAAGGGGGAAGCACGCTGTGCTTCCCTGGGATGTCTCACAAGAGCTGGGAAGGCAGCATAAAGGAGAGACCCAGGTTATATACCTCTCTGCAAACCATAGTGCCTGACTCAGCATCGCTATTGAATAGCACTGAGCCATAGCAGAACAGAGAATCACACAAAACAGTTCAGAATTCATGGGTGTCGATCAAGTGTCGATGACAATCTTGGTGAGTGAGTGAATGAGATGCGGCGGTGCCACTGATGAATTTGGCAAGGCCGAATTTGAACGAGCTGGGCCCAGAGGCCTCCGAAAAAGCTCCCCTCCCTTGGAACCCACTTTTACGTCGACCTCTGCAAAAGCACTCTTGCTGAAGGTCAGGAGTAGCCGATAAATGATCTAGTCCTTTGACTAGATCCTAATTTTCTTCAAGTGGAGGAGCTGGCAGCTATAAATGGTGTGAATGGTGTGTGTGGGGGATGGTGGAGGTAGAGAAGATGATAGCGGAAGCACTTGAAGATTAAGAAAGATTGTGGAAATGAATTGCTGCAAGTTGTTGCTCAGCTCGTATGGTAGGATTGTCGCATATGTAGATTTTCCATGCTTGGGAGGACCAACAACTGAGTGCTTGAATAACAGACTCGGAGAGGCCTAAACTGGCATAATATGTAGCTGCTCCAACATGCGGGGAGTGCCCGCCAAAGTCTCTGTCAAGGAGCACAAAGAATTTTCGGTTGAACCAGGAGCGGGTGGGAACAGATCTGTCAGCACAGATGAATAAAGTGGGGTGGGCACCATGCAGATGGTCACGGTGTGTTATATACTCATGCATGAGAGCAATGGGGTTGGTGGAATTGTGATGAGTGAACAGTACATCTGTACCATGATAAAACGGGTCTCCCTTGTGATAGGGAAGGTGATATTGCATGTGATTATATGGAAATGATAGTGACGCACACTTAATAACTTTACACCAGTCCCATTGTTCCAAACTAATTCACCCAGATGATGGCACCCGTAAAAACAACATGAGAGAAGGGTGGCAAAGAGAAGGTCATCATATGCACATGTTGTATTTGCGACATGGATGAAAGCTTCGAGATGGGAGAGGCGGAGTGGTTGCTTCCGACGAATAGGGTCTACACGAATTTTCTTGGATCCACGTATGGTAGATTGGACAAGGGGATGGGCTCGATTTGTGTCAAATTCAGGGTAGATGTCATTGAGAAAATGTTGCGCACCTGTGAGATATTTTGGAGCAGAGGCAATGTATTTTGAGGTGTAAGCGATGTAGCATGCAAGGGTTTGTGGAGTAGGGGTGAGGGGTAATGAAAACTTGAGGCAAAAAGAGATGTAGTCCCAGGCTCCGGTAGCATAGCCCTTTACTGTGCTTATTTCAATAGAGTTTGTTTGAAGGAGTAAGGCACGATTGTCGATGGATTCGAGGGACATTGGGGGGCGGACAGTCTGTCTATGATGGGACTGCCCACCCAGGATGCTTAAAAGGACTTCCTCCATCGTGCTGGCAGGAGATCGCAAGGTGGATCGAAAAGGCGGACGTGGATGGATGGAAATTTTCGATGAAATTCATCGAAAAGAAGGTGTGATAGTAAATCAGCCTTGATGTTTTGTTTGCCTTCAATATGCCAGATATGCAGGTCTATGCCAGAGCAAAGAATTACTTGAGCGACACCGAGAAGGACTCCATTGTGCATCGGTTGAGAAGCAGATAGACTGTTGAAAATTCCAACAGAGTCAAGGCTATCTGTAAAAATTAAAAGGCAAGAAGGGGGATGGAAAAAATTAGATGTGATGTAGTGAATAGTGGAAAGGATGGTGAGTAATTCGAGGAAGAAAATGTCGACCTTCTCAGTGTGAGGTGTTTGGGAGTGGATTTGGTAGACAAAGCCTTCATCGTTGTATGTAAAAGCAAATGCATCTGATAAGTTAGCATCAGTCCATATGGTGAGATCTGCAAGGGAGTCATCCCAAACTCCGCTATCAACAAAATGGACACCAATAGCTTTTGGAATGGTGTCAGCAAGCCATGATAGATCAGAACAGATAGTGCTATTAATGAAAATGGGGGGATTCCGAGTTTTACCACTGGTTTTGCGGTAGAGTTCAGACAATGCTGGTCTTCCCCATGGTAATACATTTAGAACCCAGTTGAGATGTCCGCTGAGATGCTGCCAATCATGAAGATGAGGTTGTCGGTCAGGCATGGCAAGAAATACATGGATTTTTGAGATGACATTGTCAATTGATTCAGGAGTTAAGGTGATTGTTCCGCAATTGATGTCAATGAAGAATCCAATTATTTTTAATACTTCACCATGATCTTGCTTCTTGTCCTCAAAGGGACATGAGATATATTCCCAGAGTAGCAATAGTTGTACTTGGTGGTAAGGGCGGAGACGACCATGGTAAAAGACTAGATTATTATCATAGTCCCATCCAAAGAAGTCATCCATATAGACATGTAAGCCATCGACGTTGAACTTATAGATGGCTAGCCAGCAAATAAGACTAGAAACCGCACACCAACAACGTGGAGAAGCTCGGTTTCCAAAGACAAGTCTCCAGACAATATAAAGATGTTTGTCAACAGCTACAATTTGCCATAACTGCCAGATAGGGTGTGCTGGTAAATTAAGGAAAGCGGAAGCAACGTCGGATTTAAAAAGGATGAGACACTGACCAGGGTTTTCTGCTCAAGCTTGTCGTAATGTTTGACCAAAAGGGTGCATATCGTCATATTTGATGTGTGCCTTGGAGCGAGGAATGAAGTCATTCAACCCTGAGCTTTTGTGATCAGTAACAACATGAGGTTTTTCGTTTTGCCAGACAACGAACATCAGAGAAAATTTCATGTTTGGAAGGAGAGTTGATAGTGGTAATGCTTTGGACCATCTATCAGCAGCTAACTCCTTATCTCAAAAGAGACAGATGGTGTTGAGGTCAATATCCTCAGAGGCATAGTTTCCTGAAATTTCAGAGAGTTCATCACTCCACTCTCCTTCATCAAAAGGCCAGAATCTGTTGCGAAGACCATGCATAACAGATTTGACAAAAGGTTGATTGGGATGATTACAAAGAAGGTGTTCAAATTTGTCAACATCGAAAGGAGTGTCTACCTTGATAAAATCACCCATTGCATCAAGGGTAGCTTGAATAGATGGATCATTTATAAGATGTGGTGGAGGAGAAGGTAATGGAGGAGCAGATTCGGTGTCAAGGGTGGAAGGCAATAAATGTTTACTATTACTATCAGACCATACAAAGCGTTGACAGAAATGTGGTGGATCAATAATGGATTGGTTTGTATGTTTGGCAGCGCTTCTGCTCTCTGAGTGGCGATTGCTATATCCTTTTCCGCTGCGAGCTTCGAGAGAAGAGTGGCACGACTCCTTTTCTCAAGCTTGATGTCTTCCTCCGCATTCACAGCAGATGCCATGCTGGTGCCGATTGACACACGGGTCAGGACATATCCCATGGTTCCAGTTCTGGCATGGTACTGTTGCACGTTTGGCTGGAGTGTCGAAAGAATGATCAGCCATTTCACACTTTCGAAACATTTGTGCAAGGAGAGGCAGATGAAGTCAGCCACAGTCATCCATGTGATAAGGATTTCATGCATAATGGTCTCGAGCTTCCACATCAAATTGAATAGCAACACTAGGATCAAATGGAGCCGCATGAAAGAGGTCGACAACCATCTCGCAATAGCTCTGAAGCTCTTGCTGATGGTGAGGGAAGAGAAGTACGACACCGGATTTCCAAGTTGTAAAAACCCTAATCCACTCAGCTTCATGCTTAACAGGCTTTTTCGCAGAGTACTGATCCTTTCGGACCAGTGCGTAGCCCCCAGCAAAGTCCTTAGCTTCATCTTGGTGACTATAGCCTTGATCCATTGACACATAAAGTTTTTTGAGGTTGACAAATTGATCCTGAATAATATTATGCCATATGGTGCGCGGAATGGGGTCGACGAGTGGTTGGAGTTGCATGAGATCAATAAGAGGGTCAATAGCCTTTTCTGAGGCATATGCTTGTCACAACTTCCATGTTGTCTGAAGGTGGGAGTCATTGAGCACATGCTCAGAAAGGGAAGTGAGGTGTGGAGCCACAGCAAGGACAGAGGCTGGGATGGAAGATCCAGAGGATGAGGGACAATTGTTGAGAAGCTTGACAAAGTCATCAAAAGAAAATGGGTCTGTCGCAAGGCATGTATTGCGTATAGACAACACGTAGCGCAGGGGTAGCTGACAAGCTATCTAGCCCTTACCTTGGGTGTTATGTTGTGAGAGGCATGCTAAGCAACTGACTAGCTAGAAGTATGAGACTTAAGATTAGAGGGGCATAGTGCTGGCCCTTATATACCTACAGGCATGGTCTGTGCTACTATGTAAGGTAGAGGACATCCACTTCCTTCCAACGTCACGTGTGGTTACTTTTTTGTGACAGCCTCATCCAAATCTGGAACTACACCTCGAGAAAATAAGAGAAATGAGAATTAAATATTACTCACCCACAAATCGCGAAATCGAAGACCATAGAATCATTTAAAACTAGATTAAGAATGTATTTACAAAATTAGAAGTGATAGGAGTAAGAATTAGGTTTAATCCCCCCAAAATACGAAATTATGTACAGTAACATGGCAGGAATTGATGAAATGGAAAGGCAAGCAGTCGAGTACTTAAATGCTCTGGATAGAGCAAATTTAACGAATCTTTGCTTTCTCTCCTGTTCTCTGATTAGCGAACGCGTGAAAGAATGCTGCAGCTGCTCACGGCCGTAGGAGGCAAATTCTCCTGGTTTGCTTTAAGTTTTTTCTTGGGCCTTTCTCCATCATTGGAGCCTCCTTGCAGGTTCTTGAGTCTAGATTGGACATACTTAGACTGCATGCTTTGTTTTGGCATTGTCGCGCTGAATTTCACGAGATGCGCTGCAGAATATAGGCCTGTTGGCAATATTTCTGGGCGATCACGCTGAATATTCCATTTTTTCCTGATTTCTTTATTTCTACAAGATTACAACTACTTTTGGAACAATTCTATGGAAGCCGATTGTCCTGAAATTCTTTTGTCATTATTTGAAGAATTTTATTGTAGATATGTAGATGCTTTTGGAATTGTCACGCTCATCACGTGACGTTGGAAGGAAGTGGATGTCCTCTACCTTATGCATATTTACATAAGAATGCTGTGGGGTGTAAACACAGCATATAGTGTAAAAGGCTGTGTATCAAACACAGCATGTGTCATAATTGTGACTCATGTGGTCACGTGGTTTTATGCCAACACTCCCCCTCAAGTAGTGCAGTGTTAGTGCACATACTTGTTCTGTGGGTACAAGAGGCGAATGGGTTATAGAGGGTAGAACTCTATTCCGAGTTGCTTTCTGTGTTTCAAGAAAAGCGTTGGGCCCAGATTCTTGGTGAACATATCAGCAACGTTCTCTGTTGTGGGAACGGTGAATACTTTAACTTCACCTTTTTCGATCTGCTCTCGGATGTAATGATAGCGGATCTCAATATGCTTAATCCCTTTTTGCATTACGGGATTCTGAGCATTGAAGATCGCTCCATGGCTGTCACCATAGATAGGGACATATGGCATGGGTTTTCCGAGTTTGCCAAATAGGATCTTGTACCATGCACAATCACGTGCACAGTCAGAGAGCGCTATGTACTCTGCCATAGTGGAGGACGTGGAGATCAGAGTCTGCATCTTAGAGTGCCATTTGACACTGGCGTTTGCAAGGGAGAAGTAGTATCCCTGCGTAGATCGACGTCTGCGATCTGCATCTGATCTGTCATCTCCATAGCTGGAGTCACAATAGGTGTAGAGCCCTGCATCACTTCTTCCATCATAGACCAAGGCATATTTGCGCGTACCAGCTAGGTATTGCAGTATGTGCCTAGACTTCAGGAGGTGTTCCTCCGATGGATTGTGGGTGAATTTCACCATCTGAGTAACAGTGAAGGCAAGATCAGGACGAGTTCTGAGCATTAAATATAGCAAGGATCCTATCACTGATTGGTACTGAGACTGGAGAGCCGCCGTGGCAGTTCCATCAAATGGTTCAGGTTTATAGCCAGTGGGAAGAGGAGTCTGTGCTGCCTTGGCATCGGCCATACCAAAGCACTTGAGAATTTTCTCAAGGTAGGGAACCTGATCTAGATAGGTCTTCCCTCCTCGATATTCTATCCTCATACGGAGAAACTTCCTGCATTCTCCTAAGTCGCGGCATTCCCATTTGTCCATAAAGAGTTTCTTCTTGGATGCGACTTGGGCAGTATTTGGTCCAGTTAGGATGATATCATCCACATACATGAGTATGATGACCATTGTTCCATCAGCATGTTTAGCGACGAAAATGCCAGCATTGGCATAAAGGCAGGAAAAGCTGAGAGCCTTCAGGCTTCTGTCAAGCTCATGCCACCAAGCGTGAGCAGCTTGCTTGAGACCATAGATGGCCTTTTTCAAGTGAAGAACCTTGTGTTCATTGCCCAGAACTTTGAACCTCTGAGGTTGCTCCATGTAAAGTTCCTCGTCTAACGTTCCATATAGGAAGGCAGATTTCACATCAAGGCCTTCAATTTTCCATTTCTCAAGTGCTGCTAATGCGAGAATGGTACGGACCAACTCAAACCGGACAACTGGTGAGAAGATCTCATCAAAGTCTAGACCCTCAATTTGTGAGAAGCCTTTAGCAACTAAGCGGGCCTTGTTCTGTCCATCGGACTTTAGATTGAATACCCAGCGATTTTTGATAGCCTTTCGGCCAGGAGGTAGGTCAGCAAGCTTATAAACGTTGCATTTCTTGAGGGCCTCTAATTCCTCAAACTGAGCTTTGTGCCATGCCCATTGATCTTCGGCTGATAATTTGCTGATATCCTTGGTCATCCAGTCTTGGACATTCATCGGATCTGGTAATTCATCGTGGTGAGATATTGCCTTTGAAAGCAAATATTCCCACAATGCTCCCCCTTCCATTGCTGATTTAGCATGACCAGGGTCACCCTCAACAGTGTTGCTCGACTGTCTTGAATTAGGAATGGACATTGCGCTATTTGCATCAGGCAATTTTCAACGTCTGTTGGTGTCTGTAGAGGTGCCGGGTGGGTATACATTCCCGTCTTTTCTGGTACCTTTCCTCTCTTGCTCAGAGCGTCTAGGTGGCTCATTACCATGTTCTGCTCCCCCTGGAGCATGTCGGGGTTGCTGTGGTGGCGATTGAGGCAGACGTTGAGGCTCAGCATCATCATGCGATCTCTCTTTGTCTCCTTGTGGAATGATAGAATCATGGGGTGGAGCGAAAGGTGCATCCTCATCGGGCACACTCTCTGTCTCAATTGAGATCTCGGGTTCCTTGGGTTCCTGAATTTGTGTGACAGGTGGCACTTTGTGTTTTGCACACTTTGGGAACAAACATTCATCAAAGAGTGCCGTGGCAGCAGTAAAGATGACGTTGTTGGGAGCACGCATGAACATCATGTTCGATTCATGACCATCACGATAGCCAAGAAAAGTCATCAACTCCGACTTGGGACTTAACTTGTTGGCTCGGAGGTCTTTGTGAATAAAGATGTAAGCTCCACATCCAAGGATGCGTAGGTGAGAGAGATTGGGTTTGAATTCATCAAGATACCCTTTTGGAGTTTTCCAATCAAGGCGCTGCACAGGGGTGCAGTTGTATAGGTAATTCACATGCAGAATGCTGAATTCCCACCAACTGTCTGGTAGACAGGCCTGATGGCGCATGGACTCCGCTTTCTCATCAATAGTATGATTAAAGTGCTCTGCTCTGCCATTCATTTGCGGCTGAGAAGGAATGCTCTGCTGGATCTCGATCCCTTCATCCTTAAGGAGTTTGACATAATCCTTATCAATGTATTCTCCTCCATTGTCAGTCATCCATTCACCAATGGTCGCATTGTATTGTGTTTTGACCATGGCGATAAACTGTTTGGATGCCGCTTTGGAATCACTCTTCTTTTTCAGAAGGGATATCCAGGAGTGGG
>Ga0307507_10012292_pt1 | contig 10610 bp, 6 predicted proteins | sample 7_EM_MG_FD_207223 | JGI IMG/M metagenome (GOLD analysis project Ga0307507, IMG submission 207223) | Populus trichocarpa ectomycorrhiza microbial communities from riparian zone in the Pacific Northwest, United States - 7_EM | ecosystem: Host-associated > Plants > Roots > Unclassified | place... | reverse complement strand
GTATGAAAGAAAAAAAAACACGAAAAGCACAAAAAGCATACTATAAAAACATTGACGTTTACTTTATGAAGACTATAAGAGCCTCTTGGGTCACCTAATTTTGGAACCTTTCACCACTTGCTAGTTTTCACAAAAAGGTCTTTGCAAACGTTTCTTCCATGGTATGGATAGTTAGTTGCGGTAACAACTCTTATTTTTCTACAGCCTTTCTTTTCTTATTGCAACTCTTGACCTTATTGCCATCTTGTTTCAATGTGTTGATGCCCACAACAAATAAGACTTGGGTAGGGACATCCGTCATATCTTCAAAGTGTATTACATAAACAGCTTTGAGGAATGATACCGGGATCGGAGGGATGTAAATCTCTTCCTCTTCTAGTTTTTTTCTTTCTAGCTTAACCAACCTTTTTTCTCATTTAATATCACCATCTCATTTTTATAGTCTTTCTTTAGAGGCTTAAAGTCGAGCCCCAATCTCTGATTTATAGTATCAGACTTATCCTCTTAGGATTTCCAGAGATGGGATCATACTGGCAATGAAGTCTATGCTTTAAGAAATATTTGGTCATCATTCTTATGGCTTCAGAAATTACCGGTTTTCTCAATACTGTGTTTTTTTACACCCATTATGCATTAACAATTTCAAAAGCATGAAGATTTCCATTATTATTCCTTTCAGCTTCTATATAGGGAACTGCCATATTCTGCACCCTACCAAGTTCTCTTCAGCCTTAACTGTCACCAATGTTCCATTCTTAATATAGTTCAAACACTGATTCAAGGATGATACCACTGTGTCAGCGGTATGTATCTACAAACTTTCTAATAAAATGTTGTATGACGGGTGGATGCCCGTCATTTGCAAGGTTACTAAAATCACTTGTAGGCTAATGAACAACTCTATTTCAATAGTCCCCATCATTTTCCTTGGGGAACCATCATAAGCCCAAGTTGTCATGATGTTTGGCAGTATATACATTGAATCAACTAGTCTTTCAACCAGCAAATGCTTTGGGAATACATTTAAAGTTGAATTGGTGCCAGCAATACTTTGCCAATGATGCAATCCTTGCACCTTACAATGTTGTATAGAGGTTTACTATGACCCGTTCCTCCAGCATCAAGCTCGTCTTTAGTAGGCATATGTAATTTGTCACATGAACTCTTCCAATTAGATGCTTCATAGTCCTTTGGGACATGTCTTAGGGAACATATGTCTCGTTCAACACTCTTTGCAGCATATTACGGTAGGGTTAGGAACTCAGGATAAAAGACAACAGGGATATCCTTACAGAGGGTTTCTTCAGCTGCTCAACAACACTATACTTACAGTGTTTCATCAGTTTTAGGAATTCACCGGCTTCTCCTCACACACGGGTTTGTTTATTTCCATATCTTTGATGACATCTACAACCTTTTTGGCTTTGGCTTTTCATTGCATATCTAGTTTTTTAGGTGTAAAACACCTGCCACTTCGAGTTAATCCATCAATATCATTCTGAAACACAAGAGCATGACCTTTAATATTGAGAGAATTTCCATAATTATAAGGCAATGCATTATAGTTCTCATTGTAGATAACAACATAACTTGTTCGGACGAGCTTCGGTGGACCGCTCTTGGTATATTGAAATCTACACATCTTTGCTTTTTTCCCTTGAAAACTTATCATGCCTACGACATCATCCTTTTATTTCTTCTCTATTTGTAACAAACCACAAGTCATCATTTGTATCACCTTTTGGTGAACTCTTTATATTCATCAATGTTATGTCTCATTGCTTTATAGAAGCTACAAAAATTGTCACTCTTTTTTTAATCTATTTCATTTTTTGTTGGGAAACATCCGACTTGCACTAATATGTCATATAACCTATCCATGGTTACCCTTAAAACCTTCTCTTTCTTTCTTCCAAACTTCACAACATTTATTCCCCACTACTAGAAGCATGATTAGGCAAGGGGGTTAGAATTGATATTGGTGGTATCTTCAAAGGTGATCCATCATGCCTTGAATAATTGCAAGAGAAAGTATTGATATCATGGCAGGGTTTCTGATATGGTACTCATTAGTTAGATCTGGTTTGTACCAATTTGGGAAGACAATCTTTAGTGGTGGAAATGACAGAGGAGCCAGATGACTTATGCTTAGCAATTTTACATACATATCTCCTAAGGGCATGGGTAGAGGCGAAAGATGTTCTTGATTTCTTTGGTAAGCTCTTCTTGGATTTTTTTCAACTTGGTTTTATAGCGGGTTGGTATATCGGAAGAGGCTTAGCAATAGGAAGACGAGGTCTAGTAACTTGGGCTTTAGTAATATCCTCTTTCCACATTGTTCACCTCAACATCCTTTTTTTCCTCCTAGTAAACTCTTTCTTCTTGGTAGTTTTCGATATTCTACTAACTCTTATCCCTTTGTTCTATTCTCTCAAGTCTCAACAATAACATCATAAAAATATTGGGCAGAGCTACCTATTAGATGCTCATAATATGGGGACTTGAAAGTATCAGTGAATAGAGTCACCATCTTTTCCTCTAACAAAAGTGTACATGCATTGCCTTATTTTTCCACCCATGAGTGTTTGCCCTTACGATTTCCTTGTTGTTCTTCTCTATCACCATCAAGCTCATTCAGTTTGGAGCGATGTCAATATTGAACTTGTATTATTTCAAGAATGCATCAACAAGATCACTTTAATTCTTGATCCTTGTGTTATCCAAGATCATGTACCAGGTTAACACATAACTAGTCAAGCTGTCTTTGAAGAAATGGATAAACAACTTCTCATCGCTTATGACTTCTACTATTTTATTGCAGTATAACCTAAAATGCATATTTAAGGCATTTCGGTCTTGTATACTTGATAAATTCTAGCACGCTAAACTTTTTGGGCACCACTACACCAAGCATATCTTTCCTCTTGGGATCCTTCTATTGTTAGATTTATTATGGTCAACACTTGAGCGAGCATAATCGGGCGAGTCATCAAAATGCTTGATATTCCTTGTGGTCTAGTAATGGGTTTTCCCCCAAGTTTTATGAGTTGAGGATAACCGTAGCTGTTGGCGGCGGTAATATAGTTGGCTGCTAACTAGATATCCCTTCCCAAACTTCGCTCGCAGGAGTTGCTCGAGTACGCTAGCAATCTGAGCCATATTATTCTTAATGTCTTCCAGCATTTTTTGGTAGTGGGCCTCAAAGTAAGCTCTCTCTTCGTGCTACTAACTGATATCCCTTCCTAAACTGTGCTCGCAAGAGTTGCTCGAGTAAGCTAGCCATCTGAGCCATATTATTCTTAACGTCTTCCAGCACTTTTTGGCAGTGGGCCTCAAAGTGAGCTCTCTCTTTGTTCTCCATCCTTTTGCGAAGCACGGTATTGTAGACTTTGACAACGAGACCTATATTTCACATACATGTCATGCACATTCTATAATTCATAAATGCATATGGATGTATGAGTATGCATGATGATGTATGTTGGATATAAATTAGCTATACCCCAGGCTGATATACGGCTACCATTCTTGTATAAACAGGTAGGGTTCTAATCCTTTCGTAGTTGTCGAGACAATTGAATCTGAGCCAATGCTTAATAAAAATACACTCATCACAAAGAGATATTGCTCAAAAGGTTGGATCTAAAACCTTTTCATTAATACTTGATGAAAACTTTTATATTTGAAAGCCTTTGTTTTGATATATCCTTAAGAAAAGTATCAATCTTAATCATGCTTGGTTAATATTGATGGACATCCCTTCTAATCTATCAAGCATTATGGTGGATTCTTCGGGCATAGATAGAGGCTTAGTCAATATGCTCATCCATGTTCTTCATCTTCTCCAAGACTAACATGTTGTTCATATTCAGTTGATTATTGTTGGTGTCAATCATCTGGTTGTGGCAATCGAGCAATCCATTCTTTTCTTCCAAATGTTTTGCTTGACCTTTTCTTTGTTGAGCTTCTCCTTTAGCAGATTGATCTCATTTTTCTTATTCTCTAAATCCGTTTTGAAGACTTTGATAGCTTTTCCTTTTGCTTTTTCTTCAACCAACTCACTTTCCAGGATCACATATTTCTTGTATAGACTTTCATACTGCTCAATCCGGCTTTCTAACTCGGTTTGGGTCTTTGAAGACATATTAGCCCTTTCTTGGCAATCATTGAAATCAGTTTTCAAAGCCTCTAACTTAGTATTGGTTTTCATCCAATGTGTTCCCATTCTTCTCACTCTTTCTCAGCTTCGTTTCAACTAGTTTTTCTTCTTTCAGCTACATCTCTAAGGACATGATTTTTTAGTCCTTTTTCTCTAGTTTTTACTCTACAAACTTTGTTAATTTCTCTTTAGTGAGGATTTGCTTTTCGAGGGATATCCTAAGGGCTTTATTGATAACCATCTTTATTTGGAGCTTTTTCAATTGTTCTTCCTCGTTGCTAATCCTCTTTCTTTTGGTTAGTGCAACAACTTATAAAGTCTCGACTTCAATTCCAAGAGTCAAAGGGATAATTATTAGTGATAGATTTCTCCATTTTAGATACTTTTCACTAGCATCTGAATCTCTCAAACATTTGATTCATTCTTAACCAATACTAGAAGTTTTCATTCTTGCTTAATGTTCTCCACAACTTCCAAAGCAGATTGGTCCTTGAATAACCTAGAGAATTGGGATAACCCGGGCATCCTTGGCACATGTTGTATACCCCAAGTTTCCTTACAACTAAAGCAGGCGCGCAATTGACATATCTAACCACTCCAATCAGAGGCACCCATCATCTTTGCCCATAACTCATCAAGCAATTTGTTGCTCTCATCCACGGGGCATTTCACTTCACCTCTCATAGCGGGATTCCTTATAATTTTACTTTATAGTTTTCCTCACTCGGGTCCTTTCACTCCTCTTCTTTAACTATCTTCAATAGTTTTTTACTAAACCACCAGAAGTTCTAAAATACCGGCTTCTTGGTTTGTATATGGCTAATCAGCTATATATACAATATTTGTTCATAACATCTCATTGTTCCATTGAAAACCATCTTACAATGGTTGAGCGACAAGATAGTTTTTGCCAATATTGTCACAATGAAGTTTATCTGAGTGTTTTCATTTTTAATAAAAGTTGTTGCTGCCTCTAAACTGATTATTCCAGTGAGGTTTGGAAAAAACACCAACCCGAAGATTCCACTATCCTTTTTACCCTTTTTTTCAATAAATCTAGAGACATTCTTTCTTCTTTCGAATACCTCTTCGATCATCTTCCACTTCAAGCCATTAACACTTTTTCCAATATCTTATAGAGATTTGAAACTTTGATCAATTTGGCCAATTCAATTAGCACTTTGTCATGCCTTTGGAGGAAGTAGACTTTGTATAGATTTCAATGAAATTTGATCAGTAAACCATACTCTTTCAAAGTAGGACACATGTCTACAATCTCAAAAGTGAAGTACTGGTACTCGGGGTCCTAAAAATGCATCAAGGCTTTAATTGTTGAGTTCTGTACGAACACCTTTGTGATTTCCACTATCCTCTCACATATCTTCAAAAAAACTCATCCTCGTAGATGTTTTTCATGTATGAGATGAGCTTCTTCAAGTCATTTCTAGAGCAACTCATATTTTTTTATAGGTGGCAATTTACTAACATTTAGTCTCAGGCAATCCCATTTTAACAACTATAGAGATTCAAAATCCAAACCGTATTAAAAAAAGGTCATCTCTTAAATGGTGGCCATTTTATCAGCCCTAAGTCTTACAATTCAATATGCTTTTTAGGGTAGAGCATGTCTTAATGCAACAATATTAATTGTGTAACATACATTGTACAAACATGTTTTATGTCTTTTTAAGTGAGACATTAAGGAAGGCATTATTTAGTCTCAAAATGGCCTCTTACTATCCTAGTGATTTCCCTCGTGAAGGTAGTATATTGGCTCAATAGGTAGTGGCATGGTATGTATATCAATCATTATCAGTCTAAACACTCATCAAAGAGTCAAATGGTTTTATGAATTTAAATCCTGACTAAAAATCATAGGGTAAGCCGTTAATCCCCTATTTAACTTGAAGTTTTTATATGCGCGCGACGTGGCGTTAAGATCAAGGAGTCGCCTCCTAGTTGTTTGGTTCGGGGTCACTAAGAGACCCAGGTGGACTGGTCTTATCTAAAATTCTAGGATAGGGGCTAGTTGTGGCTAGGGAAGGTATTAGCACACCTAACGCACTTTACTAGAGATAAGCTGCATTGTGTGGTCTGGATATGCTTTAAAGGTATTGATTGTTTCCTAACCGGTTGTCTGTCTATTACTCATAACGAAAATTTATGCTCTCATAACTAAATTTGGCATTTCAAATTTATTATGGACTTGTATGCCCAAGTAAAATCTTATAGGAATAACCCATGTAGGTGCCCTAACAGGATTCACGTATTCTTGAAAGCGAAAGTGTATTTCAAAACTTATATATTGTGGTGAAAAATGCTCCAAGTTAATAAATTTTAATATCCAAAATAATTCTGAGAATTTTCTAGTCAACTTTTGGTACTTAAATACCAGTCTACTGGTAGGTACAACATTTATACCAGAATGTTAACCATTAATTTTCATTAATTAAAATTTTTAGGGTTATTGAAATATTGATCATGTTTAGTAAAAACCCTTTTTTTAAAACCAAAACTATCAAAATAAACCTAGGGGATGTTTGTTAAACACACACTTAAACAATAAAAAAAACCCTTTAGCAAAATCATTGCCAGCCAAACAGGATCTTAAATTTTGACCTAATTTTGAACTGGTCAGGTTGATCAGATCGGGTTAACCCAAAATCTTTGGTTTGACCATAAAGTGAACCAAAGACATTGATTTGACCCAAAAACTAAACCAAAACTAAAACTTAAAACGAATCAAACTTAAAAAAAAACACAAAAATCTTTGACCAAAAATAAATTAAACGCATAAACAAATCCAGAACAACTCAAGAACACGAAGAACATCCAAGGTAAACCTAGTAAACGTGGATCCCAAATTAGACCAAATACAATCAAAACAAAGACATAGACATGTTGGAAAGCATGCAAGGATCCCTAATCTACAATCCATTCACTTTGATTATCAAAGAGTCAACACGATTTTGTCAAAATGAGTTTCGGTTCAAAATCAAAATCCCAGGATTAAAACCCTCAGAAACTTGTTATTAATGCAAATAAAACCCTAGATTATTTTATAGTCAAGTTGCCTGAATGGTTTTGTGCAAATAATTATACCAAAACTGGTCCAAATCATAGAGCTAAGGTAACATTCTTTCCAAGAACACTACCTTAGAACCTAGAAAAATGCACAGATATACCCAGCACTCTCAAACCCTACAAATGGCCTTTTAGGCCTTTAAACATACTGCTTGATGAGTTGAATAAAACAAATAACAAAAAACATCAAATCATCAAAATTATACAAGAGATTCCAATTTTAAAAACTGTCAAGTCTGAGCAGACTATATATTCATGCAATTTGGATTCAAAATTGGTTTTCTAAACATATATTGGTCATGAACAAGCCTTGTAAATCCAAGATTAACAATATTTCTTTACAATGCATTAATCAAACTAACAAAACTAAAAAAATTGTTTTTTTATATATAAAAAACAACCTAACTTGAAAGCTTTTATTATATTGAAAACATCAAACACGTCCAAAAAATGCTTTAGAAAACAACATCAAACCACGAAATCAAAAATCATAACAACAAAAAGGCAAACACAACCCTACTTTCCAAGCATTCCATACTTCATCTCCATGTTTGTAAACATAAATATAAACCAAATGGCAATAAAAAAAACTCAAGCAGGTCACATGGACTATATTTTTAGATTAGAAAGTATACCTTCAAGCCCCTAGAGTTGTAAACCTTCACATGGCTACTACCATATTTGCTTTCATCTGTAAAGTCTTGCTTCCACAAGCTTGCTACCCTTTCAAAGCTTAAGAAATCCTTGTGCTAGGTTTGTGAACCTTCACACTTAGATTTTTTAGCAAGATTTTCTATTCTCCTCTCCTTCCCTTGTTTTTCCTTTTTTTTCCCTCTACTTTGCCTTGATTTTCAAGGGGTATTTATAAGGTTTTAAGCTAAAATTTAATCAAAGATTGATCTTTATTCATCAAAGCATGGCCCTCTGATCAAAATAGAAGAGTTTATTGGTACATTTTATAGTTATAAGCTTTGTACCTATGCTAGTTTTATAATTGTGGCTTTGTAACAAACTTGGTTTTTAGAGATTTTTGTGGTTTTTTCAAACTTGGAGAACAAGGAGCTTGTTTTTTCCCTTTCGATCTTGAGAGATATGTGGTTAATATTTGATAAGAACCCACTGAGAAGCCTTAAAGTGTGAACACCTGAAAAACACTAGGGTTTTTAGAAATGGATATCTCAATCAAGGCTGACTGAGTTGACTAATTTTGAGGCTTTGTCAGAGCAACTCCGATGTAAACGTCATCAGAGACCATTCTTGTTCAATTTGAAGATTTGTCGCTCTATATTTATTCGTTTGAAGGTATCAACTCGATTAGCTGAGAATCTGAAAATACAATAATCACTAATCGGGGACAAGAGTTGTTGAGTTCAATAAAGAAAATGGAAAGTAAATGTTTGGTGGGAGTAGGTGATCTTTATAGAGGGGGTGTTTTTCAGTTGAATGGTGGTGGTTGCAACCCTAGAGGTGGTCGGAGATGCCACATTCATTCGCTTAAAAGAGCCTATTCAATCAGTCAAAATTGCCAAAGAAAAAGCTAAACAGTGGCCAAATGACGCGCCGTCTAGGTTAAACCCTAGAATTTAGGATTTTAAAATTTTTACTTTAGTCCATATTCTTTCAATTGCTTTTAATTGCACTCATAATTGCTTCCTAAACTCTTAATTTCATGCAATTCCACCCTTGCTAAACTCAATTGTCAGCTCTAAAAGTGACCGTCTATTTCATTTTACTTCTTGGTTATAACATTGTGCGTTTTACCCTCAATCGATCAAAAATCTTCTAATTTCTTTAATTTAACCCCTAATTTGATCAATTTCAACCCCAACATTGACTCGGTTTTTTATTTATTTAGTCTTTGGTTTTGGATTTCTTCAATCAAGTCCCTAATTGCTTATTAAACTTCAATGTTTATACAATTAAGCCCCTGATTTGACCAAATTAACTCTTTAAAATTGCAATTCGACCCTCGGATTTTAATTTCTTTCAATTAAAGCCTAAATTGACATTAAAAATCAATTTTTCTACCAATTAAGTCCAAAAATAATTAAGGCTTCTAAAATTCTCATTAAGTCCTTACCTATCCAAATTTTTATTTCTTTACCTAAATAAAAATATTTTCACCAATGGGCCCCTTTGTTGATCAGATTTAGGTCCTCCAATTTTTCCACTTGTAATTTTGGTCCTTCACCACCAACTTGGGCAATCTTCTAGGATTTATTTTTGTATATCATCTTGTATTTTGGATTTTTTTTGTATTTTTTTTCTTTTCTTGATTTTTTATGGGGTCAAAAGTGGATAACATGTATTGTCTACTGTAACTAATAAAATCTTATTATTTCCCCCATCCAACAAATAACTTTTAATCATTTGGCCAATTATCTCACCCTTACAATTAGAAACTTGATAAAAATTTAGACAATTATTTTTTCAAGTTCCAAATATTATTAATCAAATGGGCTGTCAAAAATATATAATTAATATTTTGGATTGATGTTCAGGTATCAGTTGTTAAACATGCTTGTTGACCCTTAAGAGCTTTCTTTAATTTTACCTTCTCTTCTATATAAAATTTTAAATAATCTCTCCAAATTGTGAAAAAGAAGGAACATCAAATCTAGGTTGTATTAACTAACAAAATGATTTAAATCCTTAATTCTCTACGAAGTTAAAAGATAGCTCATTACGTATAATCATTTTTGCTAGAGCTTTGTTACACTCAACATAATTATAACATATTATCTTAATAGTCACCAAAATTTTACCTCCCTTACCATCCCCTTCTATTTTAGGCTTAAGTTCTAAAACCAAAGTATTTTGCTTTCGATCAATCATAAAAGGAAATTTTATGCATGCGCCTAGATGATTCCATATGTTACTTGTCTCATTACATATAGCATGACAAACATAGTCTTTCTCACGATACATAGATGCAGCCCAAGAAGGTTTGGGATCACCATCGAGTTTCTTAAAGTGGTCCCAAATTTAGGATTTTTTTTCTTTAATTAAGTCTAGAAGGTGGATGATTGTTACCTTTAGTATTACTATTTGTATTATAGATAATATCTGGAATAGGTGAAGGATTGGATTCCAAACTTGAAGGTTTTGATTCCTTTGGTCTAGTATCTTCCCGGTTATCCATCTGAAATTAAAAAAAAAATATGAATCAACTGATAATTAATAGTAAGTATTAAGTATTAATAGTATGTTACAGACTCAAAAATCCTAAAATTTACAACAATCAAAATAAATCTAGCATTAATATATGTTAACATTAGGTTAGTCATTGAAACCCTTCATCAAAACCCAAGAGTTTATATTAACAGTAAGTTTTATATATATATATATATATATATATATATATATA
>Ga0307507_10012291_pt1 | contig 10610 bp, 13 predicted proteins | sample 7_EM_MG_FD_207223 | JGI IMG/M metagenome (GOLD analysis project Ga0307507, IMG submission 207223) | Populus trichocarpa ectomycorrhiza microbial communities from riparian zone in the Pacific Northwest, United States - 7_EM | ecosystem: Host-associated > Plants > Roots > Unclassified | place... | reverse complement strand
GTGTTGTGCGCAGAGTCTGGAAGCACGGGAGGTAAGGTTCAGTAGCTACTAGCATCCAGATGTCAGTGTGGATGCAACGGTGCCTCCTGACGCACCTGGCGCAAGTGAGTGCCGCAACCCACCACAGGACGCACCTGGCGTCACGGGCGCAAAGTTACCGGCACCTAGCATCCTGACGCAACACCGGCGCACCAGACACATGATAATTTTTTGCTGATGTCAGTGGCCGATGTCAACACCTTGGATTCCTTTAATATAATAATTGGCTCTAGTGCATGTTTTGTCCTTCTCGCACCCCTATTCTTTTAGATTTTCCAGTGGTTATAACAATCATTTCATATGTTGGTGTCTACGGCAAGGGTTTTCCTGTTGATTCCTCCCTATGTTTTTATTTGATTATTCTTTCCTGCCCGCTTTAGCTAGTCAGGGTTGAATTTCTTATTTGGCATAGCTGGTGTGTGGTTAGTTCCAGACCAGAGGAACGTGGGTTGATGGTTTTTTCCCTGGCACCATTTAGTTTTGTCACAGAGGTTTTTCTTTTCAATAGCTAGTGCTGCATGAAGTCTTTGTACCTAGTCAACAATAAAACAAAGCACATGAAAAAAAAAAGTGAAAAAAAGCATAGTATAGTTAATCACAAACCATCTCCACTACACCTCCGGTGATTGAAATCTCAATACTATGAGATTTCATCGTCACCACCCACCACCTTCTTCCCTCTTCTGATGGCCTCACTGCCTAGGAGGGTGACACTACCCTACCAAAAAGTGTCTTATCAGGGGTAATTAGCTAGCTCATTTCTATATAGTAAAGTATCTTGAAGGAATACAGACAATTTACATAAATTCCTCCTTACAAGAATTACCTTCTTATATAATAGAAATGATAAACACTTCATATTTGCATGAGTTGCACCTGGATTTACCTAGGCATAGTGTAATGAAAGGTGAATCCTCACCAAAGTTAGCGCCAAGCCCCCAAATTTGTATGTGGGCTTGGCACTCCATTTTAACTATTGTATAGAAATGGATACAAAACCTTGTGAAATGAATAGATAAAATAAATAAAAATCAGAAACAGATTTTCCTTGTAAATATCCGCATATAAGAATTTTGTATAAATTTTAATAATTCTATTCTATTATTATTTCAGTTGGTGAATATACCGACTTTGGTAGTAAAACGGGATTTGGGACAATACTTTTGACAGCTTAGTTTAAAATCGATATCACGTGAAGTCGATCATTTCCCTACAGGGTTAGTGTTCAACATTTCAAATCGGCCTGAATGTTTCAGCAGCCTAGGGGATAAGCTCATTGGATTGAAAATTTTGATAAGTACGTAACTTACAGTACATTTAGACCATAAACTCCTTCCAATTGTAGTACCGTGCATATACCAGATCTGAAACCCACGTGGTAATGAGGCCCTCCATCATCAGCATATTATGATATTATGGTAAACTAGCTAACGTAGAATACGGGGAAGCGGGACAACACCGGGAAGCGGGACACATGGCAACGGTAGTGAAACAAGGCAACAGCTCAACCAATTCTTAATCAAATTGGGCAAAACAAGATGATATCAATTGAGAAAGTATAGGAGAGCTAGTTCAAATCTAAAAAGTAAAAAATAAATAATCCCCTACTGAAGAATACCAGAAAAAAAAAGAGAAAATCTGCTCAAACCAGTATGAGAGAAAGGAAGACAAATTGAGATATAAGAGTATGCAAGACCATTTAAAAAGTAGATATATGTAATCTCCTATTGATAGAACTAATATAAGAAATGATAGTTAGCAGAGGTTGAAGTTTATAGAGTACAGAAATGGTTAAAGAGCAGATTGATTTAATGGTAAACCTATACAAATGTTTGTAAGACTCTCAGGAGAGGAGAAAGAAAACTCTGAGGATGAGAAGGGAAATTCAGGAATGGCTCAAGGTCAGTGCACTCAGGGAGTGCAAATTGGTCAGGATTTGATGTGTTTTGATAGTAGCCGGGCCATTTTTATTATATTTCTAACTAATTGCTTTATTGTAAGTTTTATTACAAATTTTGTACATATTACTTGCCCATATACTGCATATTATATAAGCTTAGTTAGATAATGTCTATTTACCTAATAGGTAACAGTAATAGCAAGTCAGTAATCAATTTGGTACTACCCTTTTGAAACTTAAAGGTTTACTTAAGTTGATTATTAAAATTAATCTATTTGCAACAAGTATATGTTATTCACAGCCTGAAATTCTTCCAATAGTAGTCCCCTCCCATTAGGCACTAGATAGTACAACTTAGATACTTTTTATAGTTCTTCCATTCTCATTTTACTTATTCTTTAATTATTTTGCCCACAAACCTCAGCTATAAACATACTATACTATGCTCTCTTTGATTATACTAGATTCAACTTGAAGCCTGATTGAAATGTACAAATTTCTGGCATGTTACTAATAAAGTACTCTTGGCTTGCTTATAAAGTACATTTTACCTGTAAAACTATTCTAAAAAGCAAACTCTGTTTACTTATATCAAATTATAATGATTTTAAGAAGTCATATCACCCTAACTTTAAGTTACTGCAATATATTAACAAATTGATCACTGAATTGCAAGTACTATTACCTATTAGATACATAGGCATTATCTAACTATGCTTATATAGTATTGAGTATATAGGCAATTAACCTATACAAAATTTACAATAAAACTTACAATAAAGCTATTCTTTACAGCCCAACTACTATCAAAACACATCAAATTCTGACCAATTTGCACTCCCTGAGTGCACTGACCTTGAGCCATTCCTGAATTTCCCTTCTCATCCCCAGAGTTTTCTCTCTCCTCTCCTGAGAGTCTTACTAACATTTGTATAGGTTTATCATTAAATCAATCTGCTCCTTAACCATTTCTGTACTCTATAAACTTCCACCTCTGCTAACTATCATTTCTTATATTAGTTCTATCAATAGGAGATTACATATATCTACTTTTTAAATGGTCTTGCATACTCTTATATCTCAATTTGTCTTCCTTTCTCTCATACTGGTTTGAGCAGATTTTCTCTTTTTTTCTGGTATTCTTCAGCAGGAGATTATTTATTTTTTACTTTTTAGATTTGAACTAGCTCTCCTATCCTTTCTCAATTGATATCATCTTGTTTTGTCTAATTTGTTTAAGAATTGGTTGAGCTGTTGCCTTTGTTCACTACCGTTGCCATGTGTCCCGCTTCCCGGTGTTGTCCCGCTTCCCCGGGAAATACGTTAGGTATTATTTTATGGATGCTTGGTGGATACGAGTATGATTTCATCTTTTGGACTACCAGTACTCGCAAATGCCCAGACCTTTGTGAATACAACTACTTACCGAGTACTACGATTTTTTTTCTCCCGCTATGCAATAGCAGTTTTGTTCACAAACCTTAGAACATTACGGCGGAACAGAAATGACAAACTGAAATTCAAAGCCGAGAATGCAATAGTAACGAACGAACAAACGAACAAACGAAAAAGGAAGGAAGGAAGGAAGAAGAACCTACCGTATTATATGTACACTACGGTACAGTTACAAGTGGTGAGGGTAAACGGAATAACTTAACCCCTACGAGTACAAAACTTGCCTCACCCCACGCGGGCATCCAAGAATTGCGCAATCCTCCTTTACCCCCCCGTCGCCACAAGATCTTCGACTGGTGGTTGAACCACACCTTTAATTGCGCAATTCTTGGTTACACCAAATTTCACCCTCCCGAAGTGATAGCCTTTACGGTAGTCCAATTAAGAACTCCCCCCATCGCCCAATCTAGCAGTGATCAGCGCTTCAGATTCCTAACCGGGAGGAATAATTCTCAGGATTTCACTGGTTTAAGGGAGGAAGGCTGGCCCCATGCCGGTTAATCACACTAAGCCAGCCCTAGACTAGTTACAAAATCAGCCTACCAGTAGCTCCTGCCCCATGGACTAAATCTCTAGAGAGTGACAGACCGAATATATTTATAGAAGTAGAAGACCCTTAGTGCGGAGGCTGAAGTTGGTGGGATGTTATTCTAGGCTAGTTGAAGTTTATCTACCGCTTACCTGATCTGAGCACGTCGGCCCTGTATCGGTTCCCGGCTGTTCTGCAACCTTGCGATATTCGAGCGTGCAGGCAGCTCAAAGGATATCTAGGCGTGTACAATACTTGCTCGGATGGAGGGAATTGGAATCACAGCATCATTTATTATCACTCGGGCCTGCGACTAACTAGGGTGCGGGTAGCCGCTTCTCGAGGGGGGATATGACAGGATGGGTATTCCATGTTGTAGCTATACTGTGTAGACTATAATACGTGTGTTTGTGAGAGCGCTCGATATCTCATTTACCGTCTCTCTCGCTGTAGCTAATAAGGTCTACGATCTACAGGCTAAAACCTTTTATCATACTGCTGCCTACCCTCATTCCTTACTCTGGAGAGGCAGGCAAAGAATCAGGCCGCGGGAGGCTAGGTCCTTTTCTTCTTATCATCGTCAGGGCCCGCCTCCTCTTCCGGCTCTTGTGGCCGCTTGAGGATCCTGACGGCATCCTTTGAGTATACATATGAGAGGCCGCTCCAAATAGTGGTAGTTGCAACCGTGCACCTTTACAAAGAAATGAAGTCTTTAGCAAACATCCCAATAACCAAGGAGTTGGAATGCTAACTGCATCGCCCGAAGAGCAAAGTCCCAATATGGGCCCATAGTAATCATGAAAGGGTGCGCCATACACGCCCCAATCAGCCCTAGCTGTAACACAGTATTCAGCTGTATCTCGATTAGCGCCGATAATATTGCGTGACATCCAGGAGTGGTGCAATTAAGGTAAGAAGCGATAACCCATGGAACCCCTTTATCTGCGGGAAACTAACCTTACTGATGGTGGTGGGGTGCACTTCTGCGCTTGGCAAGGAAAAATCCCAGTACCTTGTCATAGTCTTTGGTGGAGGGAGTGATATCCAACGGAAATAGATTGCGGAGATCGCCAACCCGATGTCCCTGCCCAAAATGATGCTCGCGAGCCAGACTGCAAGTGCCAATAGAAAACCCCGCCTCGTTAGCGATGGTTATTTAGCCGCCGGGCGCCTCGGGCGGAGTACAGAAGATGAATTCAACGGTGAAATGCAACAGAGCCAAGGGCGGGCACAAACCTGGCAGCAATCCCTTCATAGCCAGAGTGACAGTCAAAATGGTCATTAGAGTCTTGTCCGCCATAGGGTCAATAACTGATCCAACGACCGTCTTAAGGTTCCATCTCCTTGCCAAGTAGCCATCAGCAAGATCCGTCAGTCCTGCCGCAACAAACAATGCCAGCGCCGCGGCATGTTGCTCTTGTAGCACCAAGTAGCCGATAACAGGCGAAGCTAGTAAACGTGAAAAAGTTAAAAGGTTGGGGATGTTATAGATGTCCTCGTGCGGGGTGATAGGGAGTATCTTTCGGCGCTTCTTTACGGGAGTAGATGTGGTAGTGTCGGTGGTGGCCGTATCATGCTTGGATCTGTCAGGTACGGTGAAGGTGGTGGTAAGTCTTGATGAGTTTGCTTTCAGTAGAAATTGAAGTAATACGTTGGTACCCCTCTTCCATCTCCGGTTTCCAATTGAGTCCGGGATGGAAGAAGGTAGATAGGATGGATTGAGAGGGAAGGGGGTAAGGGGGTAAGGGAAGAAACAGTGTTTGCAAGGGAAATCAATTACGTATTTCCTCTTCCTGATACGAGAAGCACTGAGGAAGTATAGAAAGTGCGATGATGATTGTAGCTTCGGTGTTGCAAAAGGGCATTCACGGAACTCCGAAGCGAACCCAATCTAGTACTGGTCCTCCCGATTTCTTCCTTCCTATTTCAGAGTAGAAGTGCGTGTGTCAGCCTGCGGTGACATGGTCACGCCTAATTCCGATGAAGGAGAATCGTTGGCGATGGGTGAGGGGTGGAAGAAACGGGAGATGTAAATATCGCTCACCTCGCTGCATACCGCGAACCTGCAATCAATAAGACACCCTTTCTCCCATCATTCAAACCCATTGTCATCACGCTCCGACGGTGCACCGGTGCCCGCACCCTTGATGGCACTAACTGCTGCCGTCCAAGCATGGAGAAAGCGTTAGTAGGGGCAGCATCAACACCGATGACGGTGGTAACACCAGCAGATATTCTTGCGACTGATGAGATTGAAATCAAGGACCGAAGTGGCCGCGTTATCATTATCGTTGTCATTTCCTCACTCAATCTCCCCAATTCTTGATATCAATATTGCTCCTCCTCACCAATGATCAAAGAGAGGCGGATAGGTTTGGTGGAGTTGAACGAGGATCAACACAGGACGGGCAAACACACGATACGACAACAGCAGCCCAAACCCTCGACTATCCAGTGACGTTCAACCGGTAATAAAACTACGCCCTCCTAGCTATTCGGCGAATAGCACTGAAGAAAATATCGACCCACAGGGCTGACGGGATCTTCCTCGGGAATGCTCTCTTCTCTCCCTCTTCACCCTTTCTCCCTCGTTTTCTTTTTTCTTTTTTTCCTTTTTTTTCCTCCCCCTTCCCCTCCCTGCCGTGCCCCCCGCTAACACGATCGGCAGGGGCTTTGCGTAAATGTAGCCTAATCACTGCGGGAATGCGCGATGGTGAACAACCGACTGGTGAAATGACCACAGATTTGTGATTATTCGCACTATTTTTATTTTTTATTTTTTCGCACCGCCAAGATCGCAAAGGGTAAGTGACCGGACTCCCATGTATTCACAAGCTCTCTACCCCGTCTCAATCATATGTAATGCTCCCATCCCCCCCCCCCCCCCGCTAGCCACAAGCTGGACCACCCTACGAGATTGTCAAGGCCAGTTTATTCTCTCTCCCCTCTCACTTGCACACAATATTTTCTTTCTTCGCTTGAAAGCATCTATATGATTACCCCACATACTCACTTTCCATCCCCCTCCAAGTTAACAAATATTCCTAGTGACAGCAGGAGAAAATCTCCTATACTTTCCTCCTGACCCTCATCCCTCGTTCTCGTCCTCTTCCGTGTAGATACATTCATATTACATTGCATACAGTACGTAACATAATTCGCGCTTCCGGTCCTGTCGTTCCCCGCGTGATAACTGAGCCGAATTATCATCAATGCTGTACAAACGCTGGGGATATAAGTTTCGCCCTCGCCATGCTTCGACCTCCTTGCAAACATTTTATGCACCAACCAATTCACCTTAATGGCTACTTGCAGTGAATGTAACCACCACAACTACCGCACTGCTACCACTACTATCACATCACAAGTACAACTCATCAACCGCAACCTCCGGCTGACAATTTTGGCCCATCGCCTGACTTCAGGTGTGATTTTTTACAAAGCATACCCCACCACCACTGAAGTTTCTCTACTAATGATAAGTCATACACAACGTATACCGCCAAACTCCAGATTGTCCCAGATAGTCCTCATTTTCATTAACAAGCCTCAACAAAAGCGACGGTCATGAGCGCATTAATACTGCTTGTCCCTCCAACAGAAAGAAACGAAAGGAGAATTTCGTCCCCCCATGGAAATACAACCGGGAACTAAAAGCCCGTCAAGCTTTTGAGAGAAAACGCTTCCAAAAAAAAGTGTTACCTGATCCTACTCTGACCACGAGAGTAGATAGTTAACATTTTCAGATGTCATATCCCTACCAACCTTAATCAAGAGAACGAAATGAAAAATTACCAATACAAGAACATCCACTTTTGGAGCCGAGAAAATGCAAAAGAAAAGAAAAAAAAGAAAAACAAACAAATAATAATTGAGACGATTCCCAAAAGTTTGGTGGTCTCGGGAGCCAAGCGTCTTTATGGAATTCAGGATCCACAAACTAGCCACCAGAAACCAACAATGGATTGGTATAACGACCGAATGTGACTCCCAAAGGGAAAAGTAATCTTTGAGAGCACAGTGATGCCCGGGACCCAATACTCAGACTACTCTCAAGAAAAATGGAAAAAATGCCGAGGTAAGACAGGAAATCCCTTTGAAAATGCAGAAAATGAACGCCATCCCAACCGTACCATCACACCGAACATCTATCAATTTCGAAATTGCATTACCCAAACGCCCCACACCAATTCATAACATGTCCCTCGTGTATCGATGGAATTAGTGGCCATAACCACCCCCACTGGATTGATCTGGATTGAACGGGCCGTGGGGAGGTTGCGGATGTTGGTGATGGTAATATTCACTGTTCGGTCCATTGTCACTCCAAGGAGAATTAGAAGGAGAATATTGTGGGTCGTCGAGGCCTTGGCTACTACGGGACTGGAACACCCGAGGGAGTGATCCTCCATCAGCAATTGAGGTACTGAAGTTGGCTGCCGGGGTCCGAGGAAGACTGCTCCCAGCGGTAACGGTATGACTGTAGTGACTGGAGAGGGTGCGGGGCAAGTTGGCCACCTCGGTATGACTATAGTGACCTGGGGCTGTTCGGCGCATACCAGGTCCATCGATGGCATTATGGCTATAATGAACCGCTGTTCTAGATAAACTGCTGTCACCTATAGTGGTGCTAGTGTAGTCCGTGGGAATCGCGTGGATGGGGCTTGGGTGTGTACTTGGGGGGAAGTATGTCCCGACATTTGTTCCCATGGGGCTAACGTGATATCCAATTGGTGTTTGGCCTCCAAAACTCTGGTGTCTTTGAGTTACTCGGCCACCAAATCCTCCAAAGCCACTGCCTTCTCGAGGACCGTTTGGCGAGTATGCATATGAAATATCTTGGGCACTCGTGTATCCGCTGTTGTCGTATCGTTCTATCGAACTGTACCCGCTGGACTGGTAGTCGTATTCCGAGCAGGCAGGGCTAACAACTTGGTTGGGGTGCGTACCGGGCAGTGAAGGGATGTTCGGATATCTGGTTTCGCTTGGCTGTGAGAGCTCGACGCCCCTGGAATCAACAATCTGACGGAAGGATTGTTTGTTGACGAGGTCTTGATGAATAGTCAAGTGAGAGCACCGAGGGTCCTGCACAGGCCTCTTCATGGGACCGTCCACGAAGTCAGATAATCTATAGTAAGAAACCATGTGGTAAGTGCCAGCCCCGAATTGAACACTGATAGTTTTTTTAATCAATCCGTCAGGCTTGAACCCATATGAATCGACTAGAGACCCCACGAGCATACGCTCCAATTCTGGCCCTAGATCAGGAATCCTCATCTCGCCTTCCTCTGGCGAAGAGTGGGGCTGAGGAGAAAGCGATCCGCAATGGGAGGAATGATGTGATCCGGGGCTTGATCCATCACCATCACTTGTAGCACGGGAATATCTTTGTTGAGAAGTCTGTCTGCGTTTAGCCACTTTGGTAGCGCGCTTCTTCTCTCCTGGTGCAAATGGTTTTTTCAGCTCTCGATAAATGAGGAAGTTTCCAATTATTCGACTCGGGCTCCAAGCAATCCCGTCTGTCCACCTCTTAATCGCTGAAGAATTCTCTTCGTACACGAAGACGGCTCCGGATCTTATCAGGGACTCTCTCTCCCGTTCGTGAGGACGGCGAGGCACCATCGGCAAGGTTTGGTTGATGACACCTTGAAAAAGAAGGAGGGCATCCCTGGTACTCTCGACGAATCCTTCAAAGGTCGGTTCTACCGAGCTCGAACTCGAAGTTTCGTTCATGGTTGTTGTTGTGGGTGATATTGTGCTGGGGGAGGATAAGGAAAAGAAAAAACCAGAGTGTGGTGATGACGATGATGCAGCCGGAAGGGAATTGGGCAAGATCTAGAAGCGAATATTAGCAGTCCGACCTCTGCACCTCCTACTACGCTACCGAAAGAAACGTGGCACCAACTCACCTCGATTAAATGGAAATTTAAAAAATGAGACGAAAAAATAAAAAATAAAAAGGTGAAGCGATGATGTGGAGGAGACAGGGAGTAGGGAGATTGGAAATAGAGTGAATAAAGGCTGAACCAATGGGTTTGGCTCGAGATGTATTAGCTCCTGGAAAGAGTTGAAGGTGTTTGAAGATAATACACGCAATCGTGCGTGATGGTTCCTGCAGTCCGATGTGGGAGGTGGCTGAAGCCCTTCTTATACGTCGGGGACCGCCAGCCAATGGATAAAACTCGGTGCTTCAAGATAATCCGATGCACCGGTATTAAGGCTCAATAGGCAAAGTAGTTGCCGACTCTCTGAAGTTTTTCAGCTCCGATTTTCTCAGGCCGGACAGAGGGCAATGCAAACTGATAGGGTGGTATTGAACAAGCTTTTATTTTGGCGAATTCCGTATTAGGTTCTGTTGCCTGGTGGTCTGAAGTTTAAATTCAAAAAAGCCTGGATGAATTTCTTGGATTACCGGTATCCACGGCCCGATTCCTCACACTTTCAACTCTTTTTTTCTCTTCAGTGTGCTGGATGGATCAGAGGTAACTGTAGTGTTATTCAGGTAAGCAAGCAGCCACTAGGTTGACAAAATACAACAATTATGGCAACTGAACTCTGCAATCTGACAGCTTCATGCGATAGTTGCTTTGATTGCTCAGAATGAAGGAGGCGCGAATGTTTAGCAGGGGGGGTGGGTAGAACTAGCGGGGTGGTGGTGGAAAAGAAAAAAAAAGGAAAAAAGGTTGG
>Ga0307507_10012290_pt1 | contig 10611 bp, 8 predicted proteins | sample 7_EM_MG_FD_207223 | JGI IMG/M metagenome (GOLD analysis project Ga0307507, IMG submission 207223) | Populus trichocarpa ectomycorrhiza microbial communities from riparian zone in the Pacific Northwest, United States - 7_EM | ecosystem: Host-associated > Plants > Roots > Unclassified | place... | reverse complement strand
ACGTGCGGTTGAGGTTGACCTGGAACGAGACCGGGACCGACTTGTTCTGGCGCCACAATGATTTGAACGACTTGTCCTTGCACTTGCGATTGAGGTTGACCCGGAACGACACCAGACACGACTTGTGCTTCCACCAGAAGGGCACCTGTTATGACTTGGCCTTCCGCTTGCGGTTGGTTAATGGCCGGGAGAGCATTTCGGGGAACAGGAGCGCGGTTCGGACCAGCCGTAGCAGGACCGCATTGAATTGGGGCCCCCAGAGGTCGTAGCAAAGGGGGAATAATCCCCTGCGCAGTGGGGACTTCTGGCTGGCCCAGTGCAAATGTAGGCTGACCATTAGCCACAACCTCAAGCTGATTGTTCATCATGGTTGTCAACTTACTCATACAGTCTTTAACAAGTTGAACGATTGCCTTATCGGCCTCCTGCATACGACCCACATTATTCACAGCTGATTCTTTGGCGAGCTGATCGAATGCAGAGCTCAATCTCCTCATTCCTGCCACGATATCCTGGAATTCTCTGATAGGAAAATTAGCGAGTGGCATAAAGTTGCTTGCTACCAACTTCTTCTTTCACAAGTCGCCGCCCTTCTTTATACACCTCCGTGTCTGCATTATTAGCTTGGAAGCCCATGGCCCACTTATAGTGAGTAATTGACTGACCCCCAGGATTAGGGTGTGTTGCGCTGAGCACCCCTAGGATAGAATTAGGTGGAAGTTGGTACGTCTGGCCCGCCAGAACCTGCTGTGCTCCTGGATTATGCATGTAGACGTATCGTATGTGGATGATATTGTGAGCCATATTGGTTGATTCTTTGTGTATCGAGATGAGAGTATTGGAACTAGTGGGCTGAATATGGTGGCAGTTGTGGACGTTCTGAATGTGAGATGGTTATTGATATGAAGTCCCTTCTATGGCGCTCTATCCCCTTTATGTATACAACTTCCAGACCTTCTAGGGAGTTTGAATGATTCAGGCTGTGTTTTCAATATTGGCTAACAATAGGTAAAACCTGACCCTCAAAGACAGGACTCTGCCATTATCCGATTTAACTTGAATAACGGATGATACGCGCATTTGCTCATGAACCTCTCAGGTCTTGAAAGAAACAATGGCTGAAGCCACGTGACGTCTGCGCTAAACCCCATGGACGACTAGTTCCTTTTCGGAGCGTCTGACCTCCTTGACCCTGCATGGGAACCACACGCGTTGAGGTCAAGACTAAACATAGGGCCACAAGCAACCTCCAATCTACACATAACTCACAATAGAGACTGAGCTGACTCCCACCATGCCTAGCAAATATCTAGTCTGCCGACGAAAATACATCCGGTCAGGCGCATATGAGAAACACCGGCGAACAGCGCACGCAAATCTAGACCTTGTTCTCGCATCCACCGTAGGATATCCATCATCCGGAGATATTATCAACAACCTGGAAACAAGCATATTGCACCACCCAGAGGCGAGTGAGCTCCTGGATTCTGACTATAAATCAGATCCGGATGCTACCGGACATGCGCTCGATGCATTTACTGCTTACAAGGCTGATACTAAGATACCGGACAACTCTACGTCTTTGTTACCCAGCAGACACGAGAATTATTCACGCGCCGAAGAAGCAATTGGAGACGTCGACAGATTTGAGCAAGAAAACAGCAATCTCTGCGAGGATCTGTGGGCACCGTTCAGTTGTGCCCAGGGTTTCAAACTGGGGTCTTGGTTCATTCAGTGTAAAGTACCTAAATGACGAATCAAGAAATACTTCTCGAGTGGGCCCGGTAGTTTTACATTAGTCGGCTATAGCTCTATGGATACGCTCGAGAACCACCTCCGGTCGTTGGACCCGCACAGTTCGTATCTGCAATGGTTTGAAGAACAAGTTGAGGATTGCAAGAGAACTCTGCCATTCTCTTATCGTAACGTCCTGGATTGTGTCAGATATCTCCTTCGCCAGATCACATACCAGGATAATTTGGTCTACGCCCCGCGGTGTGAATTTGATCCTAATGGTGAAAGGATCTATGCCGAAATGCACACCCCGGACTGGTAGTGGGATGTTGAAGTACAGCGCCCTAACTTCCTTTACGGTAACGTTAGCTGACTAATTATAGAAGATACTACCCCTTGGTGCGACTGTAGTTCCCATTGTTGGGAGGTCCGATCAGACCCATCTCAGCAACTTCTCCGGTGACAACAAATCGTGGCCTGTCAATAATAGACTTGGAAATCTTCCGTCAGCCCAGCGCAATAGCCCTGGATCAATGGCTGTTCTGCTTCTGGCACTATTTCCTGTCCCCACCAAACTCCCAAAGTCCGCCAAAACAGATCAATACCAGAGTCAAGTGAACGCCAACACACTGCAAGAGCTATTCGAATTCATTTGTGCGCACCTGCGGCCTGGGGCGCTTGATGGAGTCCCAATTGATTGTACTGAAGGAAATGTTCCGAGGTGCTTCCCACTCTTGTCAGCATGGGTGGCGGACCATATGGAAAACATGTCACTGCACGGGTTAAAATCCAACACCTGTCCTACATGTCCTGTGCCTGTCAGGGAATTAGGACCCAACATCAAGAACTATAGAGCTAGAGATTACGCAAGATATGAATGATATGGATGGAAAAACCCGTTCTCAGGCTTGAAGTTAGATGCCACCGATGTCAAGTTCTGCGGCCTAGGTATCCCTTTAGGCCAAAACGTTTTTTCATGGACTTCTTTGGGTCTCGGTGCCTAACTTGCACACCCCGAACATGCCCCATACGGTTTATCTCGGATTATTGAAGCACATGATTGACTGGATCCAAGCCTTTCTCAAGAAACACGGGCGGCTGCAAGCTTTTGACGCCGTTTGGACAGCATTAACGCCGTACCCGGGACATTTGGTACCCAAAAAAGCCAACCACGAGGTTGCATAGTGGCAAGGGAAAGAGATGAGGAATCTGGGGCGCTGTGTATTGTGGGTTCTCGCGGTGGCACTCCTTGAGCCACCAAGTTCACCAGTGATGCCTTTCAAACATGCTCTCGGATGCGTCAGAGCACTCGTCGACTTCAGTATGATGGCACAATACCGAAGCCACACATCTGACACCATAGTTTATATGGAAGATTATCTGGACCCATTTCACAGGAGGAAAGGTATCTTCTTGCAGTTTCGAGTAACTAAGCGTACACTGGCCAAGGTTGACGAGCAACGGAGGGAGATACAATATCAGAGAATGCAGATGAGCCAGCCCGTGGCTCCCTCTAAAGGGCGCTGGATCCGTGACGGCGATCGCGAAGAAGAGCACAAGCGACGTATGGACTTGATCCATCACTAATTGCACTTCAACTTTATCAACATACATCTACTAAGTCATTTGAGTGATCATATACGCCAGTTTGGCAATATACCAATGTATTCCATCAAGTTTGGAGAGCTCGTTTACAAGGAACAAATCATGGACGGATAGTAACGATCGAATAAAAATGATGCGGGGCACCAAATCGCACACACCTACAGTCGTCAGCACGCCATCCGAAATGAGGTTATTGAACGTTGAATCCGTTCGACGCTGCGGCGCCGATCTCTCTGCGGATGTCCTGCCATATTTAGAGAGTACAACGCGTGCCGTACCCGCGCCGGTGGTCATTAGGAGGATCCTGAATGGGCGTTGGGACGACGTGTCCAATGCCTTGCATTTTAGTAAGGTGTTGGGGGTCTCCCTTCAGAGTATACGTCATGAATTGATCCGATATAGCTGGCATAACCTGCCTACAGAGTGCCAGCTTCCTGAAGATCATGCAATACTCCAATCACTCCCGGTTGAACAACTAACGCAACTCGAAATACCGATTGTGGCTGTCCAAGAAAGCGACGTTTGCGACATCGACGGTGCGCGATGCACAGGCACCCTAGACTCCAGGAACCACTGGAGTCGCAATGATTGGGTTTGGGTCCAGGCGGGTAGTAAAGGGAGGTATGGTGCGCTGAGGGGCTGTCTGCCGGCAAAGCTTGTGGCACTCTTCAAAATCATGGACTACACCTGTGAGAATGCTCTGCGTTCGATCACGCCTGTTCGGCTGTCCATTGCAGTCCACTCAGGATTCCCCACGGACATACATGGCCTTGTTAAAGTGCAGATGAGGGATAATGCGCGAGAGTTTACCATAGTTGACGTACGGAAGATTTACGGCCTGGCCCAAGGGATCCCTGAGGGTGAACGGCGCTGGCGGGTTAATAGCCGGATTGATTTGAGAACGTTCAACGAACTATATTAAGGAATCGGAATACGGGGGGAGAGGGGAGGCTGGCTCTGCGTATGTACTTGTTACAATCCTCTCTTCCCGGGTGATACTTGCAGCAGGTAACCGATAGTTCACTAACGATCACATTTCTTAGCCCAATAGCTGTTGCAATTGCTAAGTCCGTTAACTCCTATCTAGCAACGCTGATCGCTAGGCTCATATGAGACAGTTGCGTCTTCACTGCCGAGAACGTGATGCATCAAGATCTTTGTATTGAAAGTATATTGTATGAAAGAACTTAGATGGTTGCGTGAAGAACCCAAATCCCATGCCTTTTGTTTTTTCTTTGTTTTTTTTCATCTGCTTTGTATTAATCAACTACTGGGAACAAAGACTACATGCAGCGCTAGCTATGGTAAAGAAAGAACCCCATCCCCTATTTTTCTCCAACCCGGCACCAGAGATAAAAGCATCAACCCAAGTCTCTCTGGTCAATAATTGATAAAACTACTAATGAAACCCTAAGTACCAACAATGAAGGAAGAACAAAGGGGGTGCGGGATTTACAATAAACCGTGTGACATTACAAAACACTACCACTCTGGACCGTGTGACGTTCTAAAACATTACTCAAAAACCCAAGGCGTTGACATCCGCCACTGAGGCAGTGCAATACGACGACTGAGCGTAACCGAGGGGTGTGACCGTGGCAATCGCTAGGGCGGCGAAGGCCGTATGGTGCAAGCCGAGTGAATGTCCTGTAGCTGTAACCGAGCAACAGGAAGTGACCTCAAGGGGGGGGGAGGGGTGAACCCAATAACCGTGGAAACTATCGGTAACCGTGTGCTTGTCTGACTAGGTAGCCTCTAATGGAAGAGAAGAGGAGGGAGAAATCGACTGTGGCCTGTTGAAAGGTTTTCTCCTACTGCGAACTGTAGTCCCAGCCATGTGTAACATGGGCCAGGGGTGTTACCGACCGTGCAAACGCTAAGCGAGGCAGGGAAGCGCAAGCCGAGAGAGAAGGTGATGATAGAGCCAAACAACCCCTAGAAACAAGGACGCCAGGGCCCCAGGATATGATAAGGGAAGTAAGGCGGGAGCGGGAGGGTGCAGCTCACGGAGAGTGCGGGTGCAGCTTACTGAGAGTGCGGTCGTGGTGGATGTTGACGATGAATTCTCATGGTGTTGAGATTTCAATCGCCGGATGTATAGGGGTGATGGTTTGTGACCCAAATCACATGCCATTTTTGTTTTTCTTTTCCTGTGCTTTGTATTATCAATTACTGGGAACAAAGACCGCGTGGAGCGCTAGCCATGGCAAAGCAAAAACCCCATCCCCAAACTATATCCACCCTGGCGCCAGGGAAAAAGCAATCAACCTCAGTCGCTATGGTATGGGACCAACCACACACCGGCTACGCAAATTCAGAAATCAAACTCTCACTAAAGAGGCGGAACAAGAAAATCAAATAAATACATGGGGAGGAATCAACAGGAACACCCCTTTCGTAGACACCAACGACAAAAACAAACAATTTTTATAACCACTTCTGAAACCCAAAGTAACCGACAATAAAAGAAGAACAATGGGGGTGCGGGGGCCACATATAACCGTTGCGGCATTGGAGACATTACTCAAGAACCGAAGGCATTGACATCCGCCACCGAGGCAGTGCAATATGACGACAGAGCGTACCCGAGGGGCACGACCGTGGAGAAATCGCAAGGTGAAGCGAAGGGGCAGTAGGGTGCCAGCCAAGTGAGTGGATTGTAGCTGTAACCGAGCAACGGGACGAAACCTGATGGGGGAGACGAGAGGGAGACCCAATAACCGTGGACACTATCGGTAACAGTGTGCGTGTCTGACCAGGCAGCCTCTAACGGAAGTGAAGAAAACAGAGAAATCGACCGTCCCCGGTTGAAAGGTTTTCTCTTACTGGGAACTGTAGTCCCAGCAGTCTGTAACATGGGCGAGAGGGTCTTGCCGACCGTGTGAGTGCTAAGCGAGGCAGTGAAGCGCGAGCGGGGAGAGGGGGGAGTAGAGCCAAACGCCCTCTAGAAACAAGGACGCCAGGGCCCAAGGACATGATAGGGGAAGTAAAGCGGGAGGGGGGGGTGCAGCTCACTGAGAGTGCAGGTGCAGCTCACTGAGAGTGCAGTGGTGGTGGATGTTGACGATGAATTCTCATGGTGTTGAGATTTCAATCGCGGGGTGTATACAGGAGATGGTTCGTGACCCAAATCCCATGCCCCGAGGGTGCCCTTATATAGGGGTTCTTCTTTCAACCCTGACCCTACGCCACTCATACTCTCGCGTCACGCGACTCATGACTCATAGTGAGTCGTAGTGTGAAATCAATCAGCTGACACGTCCGAGTCAGCTGCGCCATACCTTGCAGCCAATCAAAACTCATAAAACAAGTCATGTGCCCTAACGGGGTCACATGCGTGAAACCCATGCCTCATACATATGAGTCATGTGCGAAATACACAAACCACATGACCACGAATGGGTGTCATATCAAATATCAACCAATCACAATCAACCAATGACGCGCTATTGCATCGTCATGTAAAATCCCATGAGTCAACTGATCTCATAGTGTGAAAGATAACAAACCGATGACTAATAACTATTAGTCATGTAAGAGTCTGTCTTGCTCAGTCACCGTTTGTGACAATAGGCAATATTCAATGTCAGGTTAATGAATAATAGCGATCATAGTAGATTCTGTTGCACTCTCCACAGAAGACAGCAAAATCCTGGGTTTTGATGCGACAGGGACGTACTTTATACCGGCGTGTAGCTGGCGTTGAGCCCAATGACCTCTGGAAAACAGAATTGGAATCGGTCCAGCGGTTCTGGCGTAATAAGCTATCGAGAAAGGTTCCGCCAGGGCCTAAAGCCGGTTTAGCAACTCCATGAGTATTGCCCGCGTAGGGATGAGCTTTATACCATTATGTAGCTGATGCAGAGCCCAACACCAGTGAAGAAACAGAACTGGAGTCTGTCCAGCTGTCGTAGAGGAATCAGCCATCGAATTTTGAAATCGCCAGCCCTATAATCTTATCAAGAACTGTCAGGTTGGCATGAATCCTATACCAGTGTGTAGCGGGCGACAAGTTCAGAATGATGCAGGTGTCAGAATCAGGATCTGTAGCGTGGTTGTGGTGGAGTCTTCAGGGTAGTGGTGGGGATAATGATGTTGAACGGTAAGAAGAAAGAGAGTAGTCGAGTCGCGTCAAAAGCTAAGTGCCGAGAAACCACAACAACTCCTAGTACCAGTAGTAGTGAATGTCATAGGAAATCACTAGCTTGCAGACGGGAGTAAGCTGGTATTTTCGCTCTCTGAAAGATCAAGTTCTGAAAAGAGAACTCTTTGTCGCTCACTGGCAGGCAGGTGTGATTAGCGCCATATTAAGATTAAGAGTACGGTGGCTTTCTCACTTGGCGCCCATAATGACCCAATCATTTTTACCAAGGGTACCCCCTTTCCAGGTAGGAGAGCTGGCTGGAAAGAAATAGGGGGCATATTCAAGAGGTACCCTGAATGTGGAGTGAATGAGTGGTGCATCTGGAGATGTGATGGTGTTGTGAGCTGCGTCAGGAAGCAAGGAGTGTAAGGTTGTGTAGCCGGCAGCGTCCGGGGTAAGGCTGTATGGCAAGTGTACCACTAGAACCTCCTGACTCACCTGGCGCAAATGAAGGCGGAAACCCAGCTCTGGGTGCCTCTAACGTTAAGGGCGCAATGTTACTGTACCTGGTATCCTGACGCAACAGCGGTGTGCCTGACGCAAGGTAGGTTTTTGCTAATGAAGAAATATTCATGGAACAACTCACCCTACAGCACGGCGGCCCGAGCAGTTCCCGAAACGACTCAGGAGGGAAAAGAAACAGAGAAGAAAAGGCGGTCACAAAGCCTAGAAAATAAAGAAAGCAATATTCTGCTGAAGAAACGGCCGCCTACAAAATAAAAATGGAAGCCGAAAGGAAAGGAAAGGGCCCAGCACCAGCACAGGGAAAAATAGAATATACAGATTGAGATAAAGCCCACGAAAGAGTCAAGGACCAAGTTATCCACGATCGGAAAAGGGCAAAACAGTGTTCCCGTTGTGGAATGAATAACCACAAATGGGCAAACTGTAGGAAAACAATCCAAGTATCCACGATGGGTACGTAACCAGGGAAACATTTTGGTCAAAGACCACGGCACCCTACTTTCCGGCAATGGAAAGCCGCCCCTATAATCCCCTTTCCATGACCCCAAACCTCGACGGTGACCAGACAGAAGTCACCAGAAAGGATATCCCTTGTCAATCAAATTAAGAGACCCTTGGCATGGGATTTTAGTGACATGAAGTTAACATAAGTCAGCCCCGGCACCGATGGCGACGGCACTCAGGTACTCGGAGTATGCCCTCCCTCCAAAATCAAAATCAAAAATGAGAGATTACGACAAGTAGATCGGACGTCACCCTGCAGCCAAAAGAGAACAAAGCGGAGCGAACTGGGGAAAGTATCATCTGGTACCTAGATGAAGAAAAACAGTTAGAATGGCAATAAGTAAAACAAACTTAGTATGACCAGTCCAACGAGGACCCCAAGAAAAGGTTCATACTAGCGGCGGCTAGCAGAACAAGGAATCGCTCCTCGAGAGCAGGCCGCGGGAATTTTATACCCAAACCTATGAGGTGAGTGATAGGACACGTACGTCGTACTATCTCTAAGTTATCCAACGAATAGAAGGTCAGGCTAGAAGATAAGTTTGAGTTCACGGATCTGGCTTAGAATCCCTTTATACCTGAACTCTACCACTAGAAATCTTGCTAGCAGGTAGTCAGAGAACTGGTACACCAGTGGTTATGGGAATTCCTCGGCAGGAAGTAAACACTCCTTGTAGTGGGCTGCCCTATAACCAAATACAAAGAGGTTTTTCAGTTTGTCTGAGGATACCTCAAGAGTCGAAACTACTCGGGCATAGTAATAAACCCCTATTACCCACACCCGAAAAAACACGATGAATAGTAAACAATAATGCAAAGACACGCTGCTAATTGGCAAACAACTCAGGACTCAGGTCCCAAAACCTTCACACTACAGGTGTCCGGAGGGACCCGCATTGATTGAAGTAGCCTGAAAAAAAATACGTATTCGAGTACTGCTTGATTCTAAATGAAACATCTGTTTGATAAATTAAGTCTTAGTCGAACACTTCGACATACCTTACGAGGCTCGCCACAAAGTGCTAAACATCCTAGCTTTCAACAGCGAAATTAATTCATCAGGAGGAAAACATTTCACCCATCCCATCCTTCTCGAAATTGGAAATAATGGCCACCGCACCAGCATTTCTTGTGAGGTAGCCGCAGCAGGACAATATGACCTCATCATCCCGTTCGGATGGTGGCACAAGGAACACCCTATAGCTAATATCGACGAACTCCAAAAATGGACGTTCACTCAACAGTGCTGTCTGGGACACGTCGAAGATGAAGGAGTAGGAGGAATGTTCGAATGGGATGAAATAGTGGCTTTCGACGAGGAAGCCCAGTACCTTGGGAGAATATTTCAATAAGAGGATCCAAACCAAGTATTGCTGGACAAAATACCACAATGCTACGAGGATTACCACAACCTATTTCTCACAGCAACAGCGGAGAAATTAGCAGAACGGAGAACGTTTGATCATGCAATAGACCCAAAGCCAGGCGCCGAACCCCCCTGGGGACTTGTCTACGCCATGTCAGCATATCAGCTAGAGACACTGGACAAATATCAAAAAGAAATGCTGAAACAAGGAAAGATTGTCCACAGTCAGTCTCCCGCAGGGGCTCCAATCCTATGCGTCCCAAAACTAGATGGAAAGTTATGGCTATGCGTCAACTACGGAAACCTCAATAAACTCACAATTCTAAACAAGTACCTACTACCATTAATGGGGCAATTAAAAGACCGAGTAGCAGGAGCTAAGATATTCACCAAGTTAGACTTAAAAGACGGATACCACCTGTTAAGAATTCGGGAGGGAGATGAATGGAAAACAGCATTCAGAACCCGATACGGTCATTTTGAATATAAAGTCATGCCATTATGACTTGTCAACACTCCCGCCACATTCCAAGTGAGGATGAACAAAGTCCTAGGGGAATTTCTTGACCGCGGAGTAGTCGTCTACCTATACATCAGCAAAAATAATCATTGGCACCTGGTGCGCCCACTGCGTCTAGCGCACCTAGCGCACATAACGTCAACCGTGAATCAGGACGCAACCACTTAAACTAATTATCACTGGGCGCAACTTGCGCAACACCAGATCTTCAGGGCGTCACCTGGTGCAACACCATATCTTCTGGGCATCACCGGGGCACCATCATTTTTGCCG
>Ga0307507_10012289_pt1 | contig 10611 bp, 11 predicted proteins | sample 7_EM_MG_FD_207223 | JGI IMG/M metagenome (GOLD analysis project Ga0307507, IMG submission 207223) | Populus trichocarpa ectomycorrhiza microbial communities from riparian zone in the Pacific Northwest, United States - 7_EM | ecosystem: Host-associated > Plants > Roots > Unclassified | place... | reverse complement strand
ATAACTTTAATAGGAGCTAGAGAGTATATATAAAAGTCCAAATTTAAATTATTAAAATTTATTATTAAGTGGTTGTTAAGATATTAAAGTGTTATTTTTCCATTTTTTGGTGTGTTTTTGAAGTGATTAGCTTACCTATTTGACCAGCTTACCTGTGAAATACGTTATTACTTTAATATATTATTTTTAACGCTTTTTATATTTTTATAGTATATATATTAAGTAAAAATGACTAATAATGTCGGAATATATGGACAGAAGTTACGTGGTTACGCGTCGTTGACGTGTTATTGTTGTGTATCTGATTAGTCATCCTTATAATGACTTATCAGCCCCCTACTTAGGCACTGCGATTCTTATAATCCTTTGCTTTCTGCACCTATTGATAACAAGACAAATCCAGAGATTAATAGGCCATATAAGTGCACTTGGGTGATACCGACATTAATTAATGGTCAACCTCACCAGTTGGCTATAGAGTAACAAGATTTACTTACCGCCCCAGCAGCTTTGTTTAATCAAAAGCAGCAATCTAGTACCTAGCAGCAAAACCAGCACCTAGTAGCTTGGGCAGCATCCAACTACCTAGCTAGCTTAGAATGTATTTATATATTCTACAGCACGCAAATCAATACCCAGTACGACCTCTTTACTGAGTGCCAGTACCCCCAGCTTATTAACAGCACCCAATACCTAATAGCCCTCGGGCAGTACCCCATTAGCAGCTACCTCAGCAGCTACCTTAGTAGTACTACGGCAGCGCTCTAGCCGTATACAGCACACTAGCTTATCAATAGCACCTAGCATTACAGCAACCTAATAGCCTCGCGTAGTATCCAATTACCTAACAGCTTTACGCAGTAACCTAGTGTAGTAATATAACTTAGCAGCAAACCAATACCCAGTACGCGTCTTAGCATATAAATCAATATCTAATAGCCTTGTGTAGTAATCCAGCGCCACAGCAACCTAGTAGCGTCAGCAGCACCTAATACCCAATTACCCAACAGCCTCGTGCAGTACTTTAGCGTCACAGCAACCTAGCAGCGTCAGCAGCATCTAATACCCAAATACCTAGCAGCTTTAGCAGCAACCCACAACTCAGCAGTATCAGTAGTATCTAATACCTAAATACCCAGTAGCTCTAGCAGCAACCTACAACCTAGTAGCGTTAGCAGCACTAAAGTACCCAGCTTTGCCAGAAGCAACTAGCTCTAGAAGAGCACCCTATATAAGCTCGACACTCTGCCACGATCCTAGCGGCTCTGCTACGTCGAATACCACGTCCAATAGCGCGCCCATAACGCCAGCGCGCTCTCCCCCCCCCCTCTACGGCCTTTGTAAGCTACGAATACTACGTTAATAGGGTCTATATATTGGTAGTTTTACGCACAAAGAAAGAACCGCCAGGGGAATCAAGACCTGCCAACACGCGCCTACAACGCCAGCGCGCTCCCCCTCCTCTGCCCTCTGCCCTCTGCCCTCTGCCCTCTACTAGTGTCTACGGCAGCTACGAACACCTAACATGGCACAACAACATTGTCAACCCTTTAAGTGTACTAAGTGCGGATCTACATTCCCCTTAAATACTACTCTCTATAAGCACGTTCGGGGATGTCGTCGTCTAAGAGATATAAATGGGAATTTAGATACGGACCAAGCTTTGTAGGATAGAGGATCAATTTCAGTTGGATTAGTACTAGGATGGCTGTTTTACGCATAAAGAAAGAACTGCTAGTGTCGGAATATATGGACAGAAGTTACGTGGTTACGCGTCGTTGACGTGTCGTCGTTGTGTATCTAATTAATCATCCTTATAATGACTTATTAGCCCCCTACTTAGGCACTGCGATCCTTACGATCCTTTACTTTCTGTACCTATTAATAACAAGACAAATCTAGAGATTAATAGGCCATATAAGTGCACTTGGGTGATACCAACAAATAAAAATCAATTTTATAAAATTTGCTAACTTTTAATATAATAAATATAATATTTTTTACTTTTTATATATTAAAAATTTAAGCAAAGTAATATATAAGTAATTATATATAAATACTATTAGGCCGTCGAAATCGGACTCTGCACCTGTATGTGGTGACGGCTACGAACTTGGGTCTTCGAAGTTTAGACCCAGAGCTAACGCAGAGACGTTGCATAGCGTGCGGACAGGACCTAGTGGTGGTTGTGGGCGTTAAGGGCGGTGGTGAAAATTTTTCGGATGGTAAGATCTTGAAAACCACTACTGTTGGCCCTCTATAGTACGATAACTACTATACTGTTCTCCTATCTAGGGCACCTATACAATCTAACATGGATGCTTAGTATTTGATAACATCCCCTAACCCCCAGTTAAAGGCATTAATGACCTTATATTAACGAACGAGTGAACGAACAAACGAGTAAGCAAATATACGGCCCCTTCTAACCCCTAGGGCGATTGCCCGCGGAGTATGCGGTCACTTGCCGTACTGCTATAATACTACTAAAACCGGCAGCTGGATAACTCTGTACGGTTTTCCTTGTCTCCTCTTAACGGAGTAGTGCCTTTAGAGAGGGCCTAGTGACTAGGGCCTAGGCATAAAAGATACCCAGATACATATATACATATATCCCGCTTTCAGCTTTTAGTATTAGGATAGTAGAACGGATGAATCCCCCTTACGCCTTTGATAGGCCTTGGGGGGGGGGGGAGGCAAGGCGTATATAGCAATGGTCAACAAGAGATAGTATATAGGGGGTGGTTAAGATACGGGACATAACTATAAGCACACGGCAATTAATTGGCAAGGCCTAGCTAGGACGTAGTGAACCCTGGCTTTAGATAAGCTAGAAAAGGAAGCAGTAGTTCCTAAGGAGTTTAAAACATCTAAGGAGGAGGACGTAGCTGTAGGCCTATAGGGCCGCTGCTACGTGCAGGCATGGTAATTTGGGGTTTTTTATCCTACTGAGGTGGCTTATAGGGTTTTTCCTCCCCTAATATATTAGGGGTTTTCTTCCTGTAAATTTACAAGTTTCCCCTGTGTATGGAGTAGTCTGCGTGGGCCGCATAGGATCCGTATCAGACGTTAAGCAATGAATGAATAATAATATATAAATACTATTAATTATATTTTTATAATATTACCTATATATATATTTAATAGTATATAATTAAAAAACTTAAAAATATTATATAAAATATTATAAAAATATATAGTTTTTCTTATTTTCCTTGTTTTTCCTTAAGTTTTCTTTAAAAAATTAATTTTTATACTTATAATAGTAATATAATAGTAATAATAATAATAATTTTTATTATTTTTATATATTATAATTATTTAAAAATACTTTTTTTATTAATATTTATTATATTACTATATTACTATATAGGAAGTGGTAAAGTTGGCAATACCTATAGACCAAGTAGCGTATATAGGATTGTTCTTAACTAGAAGAGCACTTAAATAGTTTAAATCTTACCTTACCAAAATCTAAGTAAATGGAATAATAACCACTAATTAGGAAGTATAGTATATATTTACTAACTAGAACGGGTTCTTAGAAAGGTTAATATAGATATTTAGGGATCTGGAGGTAACAACTATAGTAAAAAGAAAACTTTAGAACTTAGTATAATGCACTTTAGTAATTAAGTATACAACATAGTTTCAGACACTTATAATATAGGTTAAGTAGAATAATAAGGCGCTTATAGCATAGTATAAACAGGGACTTAAGGCTAAAGTCCAGGATATAATTATCCTAATAAAAGATATAGAAACTCTAAAAGAGTTAATAGATTAGTTAATTAAGATTAATAATAGAATCTACTAGAGGGAACAAGCTAAGAAAGGGCAAGATAGAGTTTTATAGTTGTATAAGGCGTAAAGCATGTAATAATAGATATAGAGTTATAAACTATAGAATAGCGAACTAGAGCTAATAGACCTAAGCGGTTCTAAAGAATTTAGAAGATAGAATAAGAAACTATAGAAACCTAGAGGTTAAGAATTAAGTAATTATAGGACTAAGGAGCAGAGGCTAAACTAGGGATCTTAGTAGTAGAAGATATTTAGATAGACTCTGTAACAAGAAGAATGGTTTAAAAAAGGAGCTTGTATAAATTATAGAAAATAGGGTTATTTCGCCAAAGACTGTAAAGGTAGTTAGGGTAACTATATAGTAAAGGGCATAAGGTTATTAGAGTATAATAATGTGGATATAAGTATATCACGCAGGACCAAGAAGTGTTTAATTAAGCACTTTGCGTTTTGTTATAATAACACATACTAAATTTATAAGGATACTAAGTATAGTGTAAGCTATTAGCTATAAGAGCTAGAGTTAAGAGGATTTAAAGGAACCAAAGAGTTAGATAAAGAATAGTATTAACTCTATAAGCTAGATTAAGATATTACAGTAATATACAGACAAAGATTAGCAGAAATAGTAATAGAGTTAGAGTACTTATTAATTAATAGCAATAAAAAAGAAAGGTGCTAACTAGGGGTACTTAAACCTTAATAACGCAATAGAAGTAAAGACTAAGACCACCATAAAACGCGGTTTAGTAATAGGTATAATAACACCATTAAATATAGTATCTATTACTTTATAAGACAGAAGGGGTAATATCTAAAGACAATTAGGCAAGTAGACAACTGCTAGTACTAGCTTACTACTTAATAAAGGTAAAAGGCTTAAGATTCTTAAGATAAGATAAGATATACCTAAGAACCTAAGATAGATAAAACCCAATAAAAAAGGATAGAAGCTTAGTTTAAGGATAAATAAATAAGCACGGGATAATAATTTCTAGGGAGCTAAGATTTTAAAGAATAAATAAGGTCTACAGTGATTCTAGGAGAATGTAGTATTTAGCCTAAAGGTTAAAAGGTTTAATAATATTAAAAACCTATTTATAAGACGCAACAAAACGGAAAGTATGGAGGAGTTTAGATAAAGAATTCTTATATAGTAAAAACAGAAGCTAGATTAGAGATTAGCTATACTAGGATATATAAGGGACAAAGTACCTATACAAAAGGTTACTAATAGGCTAAAGGCAGGTATATTAAGAGCTAAGTAGCTAAGCAACTTAGAATAAGAAAAGGATCTAGGGATTCTAACTAGGTTTATAAAATAATACACCAAAGGTTGTAACAAGGTAGTAATAAAGAAATACTTCCTTATAAATAGATTATATACACTTATAGAGCTATACTAAAAGTAGTATTAGCAGCGCGGAAACAATAAGTAGGAAAACTTCTGTATATAGCTAGATAAGAAAGCTATATTAGATTAGGCTATATTAAAAAGACAGATAAGTTACATTAAAGGAGCCTTAATTATAATATTAAAGAATCTAGAGGAGTAGGCTATAGACTAAAAAGAGATAATGTAGATATTGGTACCAGCTAATAATATAGTAACATTTAGATTAATATGGGAAAGGTTTAAACTTAAGGATAAAGATAAACTAAAAGTTAACCTAAAGCACCTAGTGTATTATATATTGGCATAGATTGTATATATAATATATATAGGACACCTAAGGATAAATATTATAAGTATCTAATAAGAATATATTGGGTTTTCTCAAGTAGAGTTTTCTCCCCACATGTATATAAGGAGTAGTCCGCGTGGGCCCAACAGGGATCCGAATCGGACGTTAAGCAATGAATAATAATAATAATAATAAGAATATATTAGACAACAGATAAAAAGCAGTATAGAAACGCCAAGTATATATATAGTTGGCACCTAGTAGAAGTTAAGAACTAAGGGACTTAATACTTTAACCGGGAAGATTTCTTATAGAAGAATGCCTAAATAGATAATAGTAGTAGAAGTACCTAAAGAATACTTATCCATAGTATATTAAGGATAAAAAGCAAATTAAGTATTAGCTATAGAAGGACCAAGTATAGTTAAGATCTAATAGTTAACAGTTAGGAAAATCGGAGGCCTATAAGACTAGAGGGAGCTAGTAATAGAGCCTTAGACCCTTAAAGGAATTACAGGACAACACCTAAATTTATAAGTTAGTTGGTAAGATTAAAAGTTTAAAGCATTAGTAGATAGTAAAGCAACGAGAAACCATATATTACTAGCAGCAGTTAAAAAGATAGAGTTACTATATAGATAGAAAGAACACCTATATCTGTTAATAACAATTTTAGAAGATCTAATAGCCTATAGAGAAGGCATTATTAATCTTAAAACAGGACCTATTTAGTTAACTATTAAAGGAAGAAAAGTTAAGATATCCCTTAATATCCTACTATTAGGAAGGGATAAGGCAATACTAGGGATACCTTAGTTATAGAAGTACAATCTAAAGATTAATTAGGTTATAGGTTAGGTTAATATTAGAGATACTTAATAGCGTAAGATGTAATAATAAACTAAGATAGTATAGTACTAAGTTAGAGCAATATATAAAGAGACTAAGTAAGGCTTAAGTTACGTACCAAAAAGATATTCAAGGCGGAAGCCGATTTCGCTAGCGACTGTAAGTCACATAAAACCGGACTACACAAAGTGCACAAAATTCGAGTGTCAAGATTAATGGCAAGGTGGCCGAGTGGTTATGGCGTTACGTTTAGGTTGCATGATGCTTATTACTTTCCGTAATTCGAAAGAGCGTGGGTTCGATCCCCACCCTTGTCAGTATGTTTTTGCTTGTTGGTCCAGGTTATCTTTCTCTTTGCTATTGCGTTCTCAAGGGTTGAACGGTGGGGCAAAAGCAAACTCGTGGCCTACCCGAAGCTCATCCCGAGTTTCCCTGCTCTTAATCCTGCTCGAGCAGCGAAGCGAGCTCAACCCTGGTTAAGTGATATAACGAATCTTTGATCTACTCGATATCATGTATGATTCCTTCTTCGATATCCATCTTACATATCCGGATATTGCCAGCAGGAAAACTAGTGCATGGTCGGGGATTCTGGAGTAAGGTGCTGAATCTCTCATTCATTACGTCTCTTGGAGGCTTCTTACATAATCGACATTGGGCTTTTGTACTGGTACTATCTTTAGAACGATACTATTTAATTACCGCACAGATATAATTTCTCCAAACGTGTTCTGTGAGTATATGGGGAGATGACTTTTCTGGCTTAAGAAATCTATGCAATGCGGTCACTACTATTCCTTTGGGTTCTACAAAATCCAAGATGTCTTATGGAGTGAAACAGTTATTGCGAGCATTCTTCGTGTAATGGTACATTTACACCCTCACCAAGGCACAACTCTCATTTCCTCTTCCATAAACTCCCACTGTGTTCCAGCTGGATATTTCCCTTCCTGATCCTCCATCAATCTAACCACTGCCCCAGTGCCCTCCTTTGGGTCTTTTCCTAATCCATGAAAGGCTGTAAGTGCCGTCTTCAGCAACCCTGGTGCAACGACGTAGTACTTGATGCGTCCTTCCTTTATTCCCTCACCTTTAACCTCCTCTGCTGCGATACGGTCATTCTCTGCAGTCTGCATATGGGCCGTTAGCCCGTTCATGCCTACTTTGCTTGCTCCGTAGGGTGGGAGTCGGCCCATTTTCTTAGTTAGAGTATTGGCAATGCTGCCCAGACCTGAAGTAATGTTGATAACTTTCGGGTCGGGCGATTTGTGGAGGTGCGGGAGGAATGCGGTGGTTAGGATGGCAACGGAAGTGAGATTGGTGTTGAGCATAGTGTTGTAGGCCTGGCGGAGAGCAGGGAGGTCGTCTTCTGGCACGCGGATAAGAATACCGGCGTTGTTTATGAGGACTGAGATCGTCAAACTTTGAATATATTAAAGGGGTATTACGGGAAGGTATATTGAAGAATGGGAGGTTATAGGGGACCAGCGACTTGGTAGTGCCACATACCATCAAGCTTTCCGTATTTCGACTCGACGAATTTGGTAGCTGATATTATATGCTCGTCATTGGTAACATCAAGTTGGAGAACTTCGATCTCTGCTTTAATGCCTTCACCTCTCAATTGGTTTAGTGCTTCATTGCCTGAGGCAACGTTTCGACATGCTAGTATGTATATTGGGGATGGGTCACGCAGGGCAGCGACCTGGAGTATGGCCAACCCCAAGCCTTGATTTGCTCCTGTGCACAAGACAACTCTTGGAAAAGACATATTATACTTGAATATCTCAATTTTAACTAACTTTGCAGAAAAAAAACGATGCGTAAGCAGCGAAGTTCGGAGCATGAAGTTATTTATACAAGCGCATCTAACGGAGATAAGGAGGACTTAAGGAACCAGGTCCCGCAATCACCGGTACTGATTTCTCATTTCGTGTCGCCCTACGGAGCTAATAATCAAGCCTCATTTGCCGCCTTAGCTAGTTACGGCTAGACCTTTCTAGCTGGAAGACTCCGTAAGCTATGATCAGTTTGGAAACAAGTATTTTTCTTCAAGTCTTACCAGGGAAATGATAGAGAGCCACCCTTACTCAAACAAAATAGGCAGCGGGGTGGCATTTTCTCGCCCACGATCAATCACCGGGTTGCCCAAGGAATCTAATCACTTCTGCGCCTTCAACCCTAATAACTTCTCCGCATTCCTAAATACAATTCCTTCCAACTCTTCCTGCGTCACTAACCCACTGGCCCTCAAATCCTCTATAAAGTTCTTCCCCATCTCATCACAGAATGGACACCCAACGGAGAAAATGATACGCGGTATAGTGTTCACCAAAACAAGCCATTGGTGCCACTGAAAACATCCCACTGGTCGTCACCCAGATATTGTTCAACCACACCTCTTTGTCCTTGGTTTCTCAAGCCAATTATGTGTCGCGCTAATGTGGTCGAGCATGAAAGGGATCAGCCGACCCATTTGACAAATGATGAGCTTGATCCGTGGGTGGCGATCGAAGACCTCGGCGGCGAAAAGACGAAGAATACACAGATCCATCTCGGAATGCTAGCCCCAGTCGGAAGTACCTAGCGATAAGGCCACCGATCCCGCATAGTCACCCTGATAATGAGGTGTAGATAGTGGTGCCGGAAAATTCGGGTGTATGTAGAGCGATACATTGAACTCTTTCGCGGCCATAAGGAGTGGCCAGAATCGCTCTTTATCCAAGAATTCTCCATGGTGGTGATTATTGATAAGAGCATCAACAAAATGGTGTTTTTGGACGCAGCAAATAAGTTCGTTGACGGCTTCCCTGGGCTCGGCGAGTAGTAGAAGCGCAAAAGCGGCGAATTTTCCAGGGTTCGCGATAATCGCAGAGTGAAGAGCATCGTTCGCTTTCTAGCAGGTGTTTTAATTTGGATTGACTAGAACATGGGAGAGTACTTGCATTGAGATCCTGCTGCTGCGCATGTCTCGGAGACGGGACGGGCCTGTTGTCTTCAGTTTGGACATACAAGGAGGGGCTAGGCTGGCATATTGTGTGTGGAGGCGGAGACAACCTCAGGATTAAGATATTGCTCCTCAAGGGCAATAAGAGGAAGTAAAGTGCTTTCCTGAAAAGGCCTCATTTTGAAGGAAACCCGTCCGAGGATATGAATGTATGAGAGGAACGGTGTACTTGATTCTAGTAGAGAGGAGTAGAGAGGTGGATGATGAAGTCTAGACGATTTGTTGAATTCGTCGATTCCGTTCAATTTCTTTGCCAGAAGTGGTATTCGTTTCTACTTAGCATACTCAAGTAAGGCGGATTTCAAGAATATACCTTTACTGTATTTTTATTTGGACGGAAGTTGCAAACAACGTACCTACTTGATCGGGTGAGAGTTTTGATCAAGCCACTTTTTAGGTCCTATACGTCGCTCGCCTTCATTTCAGAACAAAAATAGGATGGTATGGGCACAGTTCAGAAGCCAATTCTTAGAAGCCAGAAGGTAACGTTGGAAAATTTCCTTAGGGCGATATTCATCGAAAATTATTTCTTGATTGGCCGAGATATTGGAGAATCGAGAGCTCTGAAAAAGTTAAGGGATGGTGGTCTAAAATATTCTTCGCGATAAGACACGAGAACATCCTGAATGGCCGTTCGAGCAGTCCTTGTCCCGCCATGGGAAACTCTTGATGATTAACTGAAGCTGCCCAGAACTAAATATACAGGAGCGCCCGTCAAAATTTCTTTATTTGAAGCTTTTCATGGAGGCATAACTGGGACACCAAAAATTGAACGCCTCAGAAACGCAAGAGATAAGGGATGGAATCGCTCTCCCTAAGGCGGCATAGGCGAGCACTACAAATACTGCTTTACTCACATACCCCTGCAACAGAAGAACTTGCTGGGTATGACGGTGCTCCAGATATTGGGGTCCAATGTTTTGTACAATATGAGGTGTGGAGAGGCTTGAAAGGTTCGTCGATTTCTGCCTTCGGTTTCCATCCCGCCCGCCCGGCCCGACTCTGTACATCTCATTTGAATTCGCCTAGTCTTCGAACGTTCCAAATGCTTCCTTTTAGCCTGAGGAAGCTGAGCGCTTACTGTTTACCGCTGGAATGGCATCTGCATCCGCAAATTACGTTTCATGAGGTAGAAGTACCAGCGTGGTCGATAATCTTATCTCAGTAAGCGACTCAGCCGGCAATCAAGACAGTAAATCTCGCTAGTACTTAACTAGTATAGCTTTACCAGACCCTTGCTAGTATGATCGAATTAGGGTTAGTTAA
>Ga0307507_10012288_pt1 | contig 10611 bp, 9 predicted proteins | sample 7_EM_MG_FD_207223 | JGI IMG/M metagenome (GOLD analysis project Ga0307507, IMG submission 207223) | Populus trichocarpa ectomycorrhiza microbial communities from riparian zone in the Pacific Northwest, United States - 7_EM | ecosystem: Host-associated > Plants > Roots > Unclassified | place... | reverse complement strand
CGACAGATGTCTAAAATTGCCTGATGCAAACAGCACAACATCCATTCCTAATTCAGGACAGTTGAGCAACACTGTTGAGGGTGACCCTGGTAGTGCTAAATCAGCAACAGAAGGGGGAGCATTGTGGAAATATTTGCTTTCAAAGGCAATACCTCACCACAATGAATTACCAGATCTGATGAATGTACAAGATTGGACAACCAAGGATATCAGCAAACTATCAGCTGAAGATCAATGGGCATGGCACAAAGCTCAGTTTGAGGAGTTGGAGGCCCTCAAGAAACACAATGTTTACAAGCTTGCAGACCTACCTCCTGGCCATAAGGCCATTAAAATTGCTGGGTATTTGATTTAAAGTTCAATGGATGTAAAAAGGCTCACTTAGTCACTAAAGGCTTCTCAAAATTTGAGGGTCTAGACTTTGACAAGATCTTCTCACTGGTTGTTTGGTTCAAGTCAGTCTGCACCATTCTTGTGTTAGCAGTGCTTGAGAAATGGAAAATTAAGGCCTTGATGTTAAATCTGCCTTCCTATATGGAACATTAGATGAGGAACTTTACATGGAGCAACCTCAGGGGTTCAAAGTTCCAGGCAAGGAACACAAGGTCCTTTGCTTGAGAAAGTCCATCTATGGTCTCAAGAAAGCTGCTCACACTTGGTGGAATGAGCTCAATCATAGCCTGAAGGCTCTCAGCTTCTCCTGCCTTTATGCAAATGCTGGAATTTTCATTGCTAAACATGCTGATGGAACAATGGTCATCATACTCATGTATGTGGATGACATTATAGTCACCAGACCAAACACTGCCCTAGTCATGTCCAAAAAGACACTCTTTATGGACAAATGGGAATGTCATGACTTAGGAGAATGCAGGGAGTTTCTCTGAATGAGAATAGAGTATTGAGATGGGAAGACCTACCTAGATCAGGTTCCCTACCTTGAGAAAATTCTCAAGCACTTTGGTATGGCTGATGCCAAGGCTGCACAAACTCCTCTTCCCACTGGCTATAAACCTGAACTGTTTGATGAAACTGCCATGGTGGCTCTCCAGTCTCAGTACCAATCAGTGATAGGGTCCTTGCTATATTTAATGCTTGGAACTTGTCCCAATCTTGCCTTTGCAGTTACTCAGATGGTGAAAATTGCCCATAATCCATTGGAGGAACACCTCCTAAAAACTAGGCACATCATGCACTACCTTGCCAGCATGTGCAAATATGCCTTGGTCTATGATGGAAAGAGTGATGGAGGGCTATATGCCTATTGTGACTCCAGCTATGGAGATGACAGGTCAGATGCAGATCACAGACATTGATCAACACAGGGATACTTCTTTTCCCTTGTGAATGCCAGTTTCAAATGGCACTCTAAGATGCAGACCCTGGTCTCTACATCCTCCACTATGGTGGAGTACATAGCTCTCTCTGACTGCACATGATTGTGCATGGTAGAAGATCTTATTTGGCGAACTTGGAAAACCCATGCTGTATGTCCCTATCTATGGTGACAGTCATGGAGCGATCTTCAATGCTCAGAATCCCATAAACCAAAAATGGATTAAGCATATTGAGATCTGAGAACAGATCAAAAAAGGTGAAGTGAAAGTATTGGCTGTTCCCACTATGGAGAATGTTGCTGATATGTTCACCAAAAATCTGGGCCTGACACTCTTCTTGAAACATAGAAAAGAGCTTTGTATAGAGTTTCACCTCTATAGACCATTTTACATCTTGTACCCACAGACAAGTATGTGTGCTAGCACTGCACTACTTGAGGGGGGTGTTGGCATAAAACCATGTGACCATACACATCACAATTATGACACACAGCCTCTTACACCATATGGTGTGTTTAACCCTGCAGCATTCTGTGTGTAAATATGCATACATAGTAGCATAGACCATGCTTGTAGGTATAAAATGGCCAGCACTATGCCCCTCTAATCTTAAGTCTCATACTTCTAGCTAGTCAGTTGCTTAGCATGCCTCTCAACACACAACACCCAAGGTAAGGGCTAGATAGCTTGTCAGCTACCCCTGCACTGTGTGTCCTGTATACTGTGCCTTATCGGGAACCTGGCCACCTTAACTCATTGTCCTGGTTAAAGACTTTCGCACTATTTGCCATTTTTTTTGACATTTCCTGTTAGGCATTTTTCTCCTCTTTATGACCATGTATATTTTAGAATTTCCAATTGAAATTTGACTCAGTCATGTTTTTTTTGTGTAAAAAGACCATAAGCACAGCCCTGACTGGGAAGCTGGCCACATCGCATTTGTATTCAAATTGTGTTCGGCTCATTACATTTTGTGGTGATATATAAATAGAATAACTCCAGAGTAGCAATCCAGCAGTAATATGCCTTTATCTTAATGGATAATGGTCCTATCAGAACAGAAATTTTCGTAGCTACTTAGAATTATATGTGCATAATTATCACTGAGTTTTGTAAATTTTAGATGTGTTTCGACCAACCATTTCTTTCAAACTTTCTTGTGCAAGTAATCTGTACTTTGGGAAGTCCTGGTCAATAACGCCAGGAGATTGGGGAATAGAATTCAGAAAAAAATTGAATATAAAAGATGCATTGGATTCAATGACTATTCCTTCAAAATATTAGAGTTGGTAATAATTTCTGCATAAGATCTCCATAATTACTTTCCAGAGGTATTTAAGAATATACCCACATGAAGACATTGAATTTCCAGTCCAATCTCAATTGAAAAATATTGTTCTAAAAGGCTACTGGCTGCTTTACTCTATTTGAGTTTTGAAGGTGCAAAAAATTGGGTCAAGGACCTATAATTCTGCACATCCGAAGCTGGCCATGTTGAGGCAGCATCATGTGAACATGGTAAAACTGCTGTGGTATCTAAATACGAGGAATTATTCATTCATGAGGCTCATTTAAAGACAATTTTCATTTTTTAAATATTCTCACTTGATCGGCCTAATCTCAAGCTTTCCAATGATATAAATTTTTTGACATTTTGTACAATACAAACAGGTGCAAAAAATCAGTGGCCAGCTTCCCAGGTTGGCCTGCTTCCTGATTACATACAGTACATGATACAGGCCTTGCAACACTCTCCTTATCAACAAATTATCACAAGTGTCATGAAGTTCACTATCATTCAAATCTTACTCCTCACTTTATCATCAGTATCAGCCAGTGTCATTCCAGGGGCTGCTTGGAAGCAACACAATGATATTAACCAGGCAGAACACTTTTGGCATGCCACAAGTGTGCAGGAGCATGCAAGTGTGGCATGCTAGTAGGATTATTGGCATGCATGCACACTAATTTCTGCACCATCTATAATATTCTAAAAAATTCAACAGTGAGTGAATTACTCTGCTTGGGACCCCATAAACAGGCAGGCAGCTCAATAATTCTCAATTTTGACAAGTCACAGATCATTGGGGAAGAGGCTTGAAGGCTCAAATAAAGCACATTTTCCATTTAATGAGCAATTGGTGTTCAATAGAAATATTTTCATGGGTGGCCATTGGCTGTAACAAGAAACTGACTGGTAAAAAAGGAAGTAAATCATGCCTAAGGATAACAGTTAAGCCAAAATTTACCCAGCATTTACAATATGATGTTAATATAACTCCCCACCATTCAACCATTATGTGGCATGCTTGAAGCATGCAAAAAATAGAGCAGTTTTACATAAATGCCTGGGAATTTCTCAAGTGTTACATGCAATTGATGTTAACAATAGATTATGGTGGAGAATTTGTAGTTGACAATCAAGACTTGCTCAATACTTCACCAGGGGATGTCTGAATGTCTGATGTATTTGTATGAGTTAAAAAAGTTCAGAGATGGATTTCTAGATGCATGTCACACTCTCTGAGATACTAAAATGCATTGTAATTACTCTGGGATGTGGTGAGATGGTTGAGTCGATGAGGATTGGGAAGATGGATAGTTCAAACCATCGATTCATGTCTGAGAAGATGTTCAAAAACAAAGACCAAAGATGGGAGGATAGAGACTCATGTGTGAGAGCTGTGATGACAGGCCAATGCTGCTCTGTAAGGTTGGAAAGGTTGTAGATGTACATAGCAGCATGGCAGCATGTTGTGAAACCTTGGCAATCATTGTGTCATATCCTGATATTGTGTTCAGAAGCAAAAATGGGAGGTGGTGGGCTAGGGACTTACAATTAGAGGGGTTCAACCTGGGATGCGGTATGATCTTGAAATTGAAATTGAATGGTCTACACAAAAGAGATTGGCTCTGACTTGCTTGATAAAATGGGTGTGTGGACCTCATCGTAACCTTATATGCTGGGAAATCCCTGCAGGTACAGCATCATTTGATGTGATGGAGAGGAGAGAGGGGAAGATCAACAGGAGGTCGAGGAGTGTCTATTTTCAACATTGCATCAACATCGTTGTCCATTGATAATGTGTGGTGGCGAAGGAAGAAGGGGGATGATGGACCTTCTGACATGGAAGGAGGAAACAGCTTGATGGGATGTAGCAGAGGAAGTTGAGGCGGAGGAGGACTGGGACAGTGGAATCACTCCAAAGCCAAAGTCCTGTGCAACTCTGAGGAATGTGGGGTCTGGTTAATCCCTTATAAAAGAATGAAGCCAGGTGTACCTAGAGAAGCATCTGTGCCCTAGGAAGAACATTGTATGGGTACAGGATTGAGGCCACATGGAAGGAGGGAGGGAAGAAGCTCCACCTTTGTTCAGAACAAGGGGAAGGTGCTGCAAAGTCCAGGAAAGCATTGAAAACAATATTTGACAGCCATTGTGTCGCATTTGTGCCTCTGAGGACTGAGTATTGAGCTTTAGTTCATGATGTCAGAGATGGAACAGCAATAAACACACCTTCAAAAAAGGTCCCCTTGGGAGGTTCCTTTCAATACTCAAAGTCTTCAAAACAAGGTGCTGCCAATCTTCAAGACCCATCAGCTACATATCTGTGGTGCTATTGAAATCATCAGGCAAGTAAGTAATTAACCATGCCATCTGAACCATGTCAGAAATTGCTTATGTAAAGTGTGGACTCTGAAACTGCATCATGTCAATTTTGAGGAATGCCCTCAGAACTCTCAACACATTTAAATCTTTTTAACACTGTCTACCATCACAAATTCCATTTGTATTTCATTACTACCTCAACCTAAATGGATAGCAACATTCGAATTGTCAGATCCTTCAAGAAATTGGAACCAATCACTGAATTACATCAGGAGGAGCTGACTTGAGTCAGTAGCTTTCAGTAACCTTGATATCCTCAGTGGCTGGGTAGACAAGTCCCCTAATCCATAGTTTCCAGTAGTTCTCATATTAATCTCACTAGTGTTAGTAGTTTTCTGTACATGATAGGTAGACCTGGATTGTGCCTATTGTTCTGTATCTACAGAAGCTACCAGGTAAGCCAAGGCTATGTAATCAAGTATAATCACATGTTGTTTGCATTGTCTCTGATCTACCAAGACTACTGGTTCATGGTACTTAAGTCCTTGGATGGGTAGCTGGTCATTTTTTTGAACTGGATGGTATTGACATCTGACAAGTATTACAAGACAAGATATACACATTCAAGCTATCTAATCATGAGCAGAACATTCGTCGAGGGGGGTGCCTGTTTGTCGAGAGTGAGGGAGGCAACCATTCATTGAGGGGAGTAGGCGACCATTCATTGAGAGATGGGAGGAACCATTTGTCAAGGGAGGAAGGAACCTGTTCATTGAGGGAGGGAGGAACCGTTCATTGAGGGAGGGAGGAACCATGCATCAAGGGAGGGGGGAACCCATTCATTGAGGGAGGAGGCAACCCTTTGTTGAGGATCAGAGGAACCATTCATCGAGGGAGAGGCGACCATTCATTGAGGGAGGGAGGAACTGTTTGTCAAGGGAGGGAGGAACCATTCATCATGGGAGGAGGCAATTGTTCATTGAGGATTGAAGGAACTGTTCATTGAAGGAGGGAGGGCCTGTTCATTGAGGAGGGAGGTGCCTGTTCATTGAGGGAGAGAGCCCATGAAGAGGTGACTGTTCGTTGAGTGATGGGAGTGCTATTCATTGAGGGAGGGGGGAGGCAACTGTTTGTTGAGATATGGGAGAGCCTGAGAGAGGAGGCGAACATTTGTTGAGGGAGGGAGGCGCCCGTTCATCAAGGATGGGACAAGCCTGTTCGTTGAGGGGGGGAGGAGCCTGTTCTTTGTTGAGGGAGGGAGGCAATCGTTTGTTGAGAGAGGAGGCCATTCATCAAGGATGGGAGGTTGTTCATTGAGGATGGGAGGAGGCTGTTTGTCGAGTGAGGGAGGAGAGGGAGGCCTTCGTCAACTTGATGTGGTGAGAAGGAAGAACAATGAATTTCCACATTGGGAAATTCAAAATTCAACATGATCACATGATGTCAGAGTTTCAATGGACTTGGAATGAATTGTGGCTCACGAATTGCAGGTCATGGAATTGTACCAGATACATGAACAACAACAATGACTGAACCCCATTCCATTGACCTTCTGCATGCCAGCTAGTTAAGGTCTGTTTGTAGTAATGGTAGTATTACCAACTTGTCATGTAATCTGTAGACAAAAAATTATTATGGCCTTGTGGTCCCAAGAATGTGGTCCATATATGCAAGGGGGTGCCATCCAGGTCGGTTTAGCACAGTACTCATTCAAGAGAGCCCGAGCATCGCAGCAGAGGGTCCTTTAAGTGGTAAGCCCCAAACATTGAAATGTCACTCCTTCATCTCACCAGCCATTCTCTTGCTAGAACTCTGTGTTGCTCAGGTATGGGTCATCTTAAACTTGCCAGCTGAATTCAGCCAGTACAACCACTCCCTTGCCTATGTTCATTGGTACACACCCCTGCAACACACTCCAAATGGCCTCGACACCAACATGTTTACAATTTCATGGTCCTCTCACAACCATCACCAGTGTGCATCTATCATACCCATGGCCAAGATAATACAAAGCTACCACCTTGCTCCAAAATTCAGCCACAAGATACCCAATACATGGACGTTTTCTACTGTTCTTGATGATGCAATGACCTTTTTTCTCAATCCCTACCTTCATCATGACTTCTTCCTTTTACATTATTTACTTGATCTTCATGTATCTCAGAAGTCCCTTCATTGCACAAAATAACCATTTTTTCTCTGGAACCTTCACTCCAATTTCCTTCTCCTAACTACTACTGCTTGTTAGCTTGGGTTATCTCTCCTACCAAAGCTACAGGTCTCAGGGGAAAGAATATTGGGACTACTGACATTTTCCAAACAGCTACTAGAAATATGTACATGCAACGCCAACTACCAGCCAAACCATGGCTACTGCATGCTATGGCAAAGAACCAAAAGGTACCCACACAATGGATTTTGCTGATAAACTACCTATATATTTCCTGTTTCCTGATGTACCAATGTACAAGCACAAGCACAGTGCACCTTTGCCCAACCTTCACTGGCTTCACCACTTTATTCTGAGCACCATGCCTTGTTCTCACCTTCAGTCTCTCCTGGGGAAATCTTTCATGCTCATCTGTCATTGATTCATGGGCAACAAATATTGTCGCCAATCATGTTCACCATGAGATCCATGTGCTTACTGCCAAGGATGATGTTACCCACCTTTGAGCATCAACAAATGGCCATCACCTGGATCATGTTAACCTTGTAACTGGGGAGGCTCTCAATAGATTTAGTATTGCCACTCTCTGCAAGAAATACAAGGCACATGCACCTGTTTCTTGGTACCTCACTGAGTCAATGACTGCTATAAGGGAGTCAAAGAGCACTGATCCATGACTGATAAATGGACAATGTTATCAGTCAACCCCTTTGATGGTGTGATTACGACCCTGATTGGCTGCTTCCCAGTTGGAAGCCCAGCCACATATGCTGCTGGGTGTTTGTTATACTCCAAGAGCATAAGAATTGGGACCGAGAATGCTGCTGATTCTCCATCACCAGTCTCAGTACAGCATAGCATGCTCTTTCCATTCAGAATGGCAGAAATGAGCTCCAGTTGGAGCACATGCAGTCCGTTCATCCAATTCGGTATGAGTTTCTTGATGATGGTATTGATCATATTGAGGCCTTCAGGGTCCTGAGGGTTGTCAAGCCATCATTGGGTCGTCATAATGGATTCCAATAAGTAGAATATCAAATTAAGGTCTATTAGGGTGGGTGTCACATCGAGAGCAAAACGGCAAGGAGGAAATATTGATGCAATGCAATTTCAAAGTAGTCCTGTTTTCTTTGCACCCCAAAAACTGCATCAGGAGATGTTTATGTAAACTGCAGAGTTTGAAACCTTGGTGCATCAACAACACGTCAACAACAGTGTGCTCCCTCTTGGCTTTCTACATGTTTACAGCCCTACTGTCCTCCCTTCCTATCCAAATTCTAATCTATTTTCTTTGAAACTTCAATTACTATGGAAAACAACACCAGAACTGTCCAAACCTATAATAAAATGCCACTGGTTGAGGTGCCAGAAGCCCCACATTATATCGCACATTTTATGCCCCCTGCCTTGAATTCCCACCTTCTTTCACATCTGGACTGCATATTTGGGTGCTCTTTGGATCGCTGGATGAGGAGGAAGTTGCCTTCAAAGAAACCCAGGCTTTTGCAAACAGATGTTGTTGGGGCTCCAGGTTCCAGTGTCGCATGGAGGCCAACAACAGATATCAATGCCAGAAAGCATCCACAGAAGAAGGTTCCAATAGCTGCAAATGCTGGACAGAATGAAAGTCCCCATTCGTTCATCAGGTGGACTTTGCCAATGCAAGCAAACAGGACATTGGATCGAAAAGTCAGGCTCTCAGTGATCTCTCTCCATTCCTTGTCATGCAGATGCTCCGGATTCACACATATGACCTAGCACTTAATGCATTCCATGATCTCTCACACCAAATGAACTCCAACATTTCGCACCTTGCTGAGGGTTTCATGGCAATAAGAGAAAGCAGATATGTTGAGCTTCGATTGAAGTTTGTTCCCCTAGAAAGTTGTTAGTGACAGAAAGTGTAGAGAAGGTAAACATACAATATTGCTGGCTAATCCCTTTGTTGGTGTGACCAATTGGCCTTGAACGGGTGGGCAGATTAGTGGGATATGACTCAGGGTGTTGGTTGTACAGTAAAAGCACGAGACAGGGAATAGAAAAGGCTGCCAATTTCCCATCTCCAGTTGCAGTGCAGCAGAGAATGTCTTGTCCATCAAGGATAGCTGAAATGAGTTCAAGCTGAACCATATGAAGCCTGTTCGTCCACAGTGGTATAATCTTTTTGACAGTGGTGTTGATGCGTCCTGCCAGCAGGGTTTGGCCATACTTTGATGTTCATAACACATTCAAAGTAATTAAAAAAGCAAAAAAATCAGTGTTCAGGATGTATAAAGGGAAGATTATATTCAAAATAGCATCAGGGCATGAAGGGAGCAGACCAATATCCAACCAATATCAATGTGATGAGGCTGGACTGTGATTTCAGAGTCCGAAGATTATATAAACATTTCCTGACATGGTTTTTGGGGTGCGACAAACAACAGACTTCATATGATTGTGTGCTAAGGTACAACTTCACATCATATCAAAGCTGTCTAGGAGAGACTAGTTTCAAAGTCCACACTTTACATAAGCATTTTCTGACATGGTTTGGAGGGCATGGTAAATAACAGACTTCATATATCGTGAACCAAGGTATGAGTTCACATATATTGAAGTCTGTCTATGAGAGACTAAGTAAGTAACCCATCCTGTACTGTCAATGGTCAGGTAGTTGGCCACTGTAACTTTTTCATTGTGTCATTAAATGAATAGACATCCTTTTGGCCCAATTTTTTTTTCACCACATAGATAAATGTATTGAGAGTTGGTACATATAACTTTCATATTTTTAACATTCTGTAAAACATCAGTATGAATATTTTTCTAACAGAGGTCGTGAAACTGGTGTAAACCAGGTAGTTGGCCATCATATCAGTTGCTAGCCAGCAATCTAACTGATCTAAGTGCAAAATAATGCTTATCCAAAATGACTAGTGCTGGTCAAGTTGCTCTAGTACAGCCAAAATTGAAGATAGTATTCTAAAAATTTTACAGCTAGTAAATAGTCTCTTGTTCTTTCAATTGTATGTGGCTTCGTGTTTTTTGAATAAAAATCAAGCTATATTTCTTTAAAGTTAATTGCCTTCAGTGAATTCAACCTTTTTGGATTTTGAGGTCATGCTGGCCAGAAAAAAAACATGTAAAATACCTTTTGGTGTGTTTTATGCTGCTATACTTATTCTAAATAGCAGGATTAGAAATTTATTCCAGCTTTCTAGGCCTCTCTCTTGAAAAGGGACTGACAGTCTAGGTTCTTAAATATTGAAAATATGCTTGATCACTTCACGAAAATACGAATTTTATAGTGAAATTACTGGTAAAAAAGGGCTATTATCCCTCTAGTTTATGATGCAATGACCTTTGTGCTCAAAAGAACTCAACAACGAAGGTTTCTTGGTGTTGAGATATCACTGTCCCCTTTAGGCCATGTTACTACTTATAGCTGAAATGGTCTCATGCTATAAAATCAAGTTACTTTGGTGGTCTTCAAGGGCAGGGAAGTGGAAATCACC
>Ga0307507_10012287_pt1 | contig 10613 bp, 8 predicted proteins | sample 7_EM_MG_FD_207223 | JGI IMG/M metagenome (GOLD analysis project Ga0307507, IMG submission 207223) | Populus trichocarpa ectomycorrhiza microbial communities from riparian zone in the Pacific Northwest, United States - 7_EM | ecosystem: Host-associated > Plants > Roots > Unclassified | place... | reverse complement strand
TGTTTAATTTATACATATTTTATCATGAACCTTGGTATTCAATGTCTGTCACTCCTCATCTTTTGCTTTGCCTTTTAGAGATAATAATATGGTGTTTGAATTCATTTATTAATCTTACAGAGTCTCAAGGAAAAGGAAAACTCAGCTCTGATATCATTTAGAATAAAGTTGTTCGTCCAACTAAGACACACTTTTGGTTGGTTCATACTTGGCCAGTAGGGTTTTGATCAAAGAATAAATATCATTGTCCCTAGAGATGACGCATGCATTCATCCCTAGAGATGTCATTGTCCCTCGTGAGTTCTATTGTTTAATTTATACATATTTTATCATGAACCTCGGTATTCAATGTCTATCACTCCTCATCTTTTACTTTGCCTTTTAGAGATAACGATATGATGTTTGAATTAATTTATTGATTTTGTAGAGACTCAATGAAATGGAAAACTCACCTCTGATATCATTCAGAATAAAGCTGTTTGTCCAACTAAAACACACTTTCGGTTGGTTCATACTTCGCCAGTAGGGTTTTGCTCAAAGAGTAGATATCATTGTCCCCGTAGATGACACATGCATTCATCCTAGAGATGTCATTGTCCCTCGTGAGTTCTATTGTTTAATTTATACATATTTTGTCATTAACCTAGGTATTTAATGTATGTCACTCCTCATCATTTGCTTTGCCTTTTAGAGATAACAATGCTTGACAAGTAGGGTTTTGCTCAAAGAATAGATGTCATTTTTCCCAGAGATGACACATGCATTTATCCCAGAGATGTCATTGTCCCTCGTGAGTTCTATTTTTTAATTTATACATATTTTATCATTAACCTCGATATTCAATGTCTGTCAGTTCTCGTCTTTTGCTTATCATTTTAGAGATAATAATATGGTGTTTGATCTTGTAAAGTCTTAAGGAAAAGGAAAACTTAGCTCTGATATCATTTAGAATAAAGTTGTTCGTCCAACTAAAACACACTTTTGGTTGGTTCATTTTTGGCAAGTAGGATTTTGCTCAAAGAATAGATGTCATTGTCCCCAGAGATGACACATGCATTCATCCCTAGAGATGTCATTGTCCCTCGTGAGTTCTATTCTTTAATTTATACATATTTTATCATGAACCTCGGTATTCAATGTCTCTCACTCCTCATCTTTTGCTTTTCTTTTTAGAGATAATAGTATGGTGTTTGAATTAATTTATTGATCTTACAGAGTCTTAAGGACAATGAAAACTCAGCTCTGATATCATTTAGAATAAAACTGTTCGTCCAACAAAAACACACTTTTGGTTCGTTCATACCTAGGCCAGCAGGGTTTTCCTCAAAGAATAGATGTCATTGTCCCTAGAGATGTCTTTGTCCCTCGTGAGTTCTATTGTTTAATTTATACATATTTTGTCATGAACCTCGGTATTCAATGTCTGTCACTCCTCATCTTTTGCTTTGCCTTTTAGAGATAATAACTTTTGGTTGGTTCATACTTGGCCAGTAGGGTTTTGCTCAAATAATAGATATCATTGTCCCCAGAGATGACGCATGCATTCATCCCTAGAGATGTCATTGTCTCTCGTGAGTTATGTTGTTTAATTTAAACATATTTTGTCATCAACCTCGGTATTCAATGTCTGTCACTCCTCGTCTTTTTCTTTGCCTTTTAGAGATAATGATATGGTGTTTGAATTAATTTATTGATCTTGGAGAGTCTTAAGGAAAAGGAAAACTCAACTCTGATATCATTTAGAATAAAGTTGTTTGTCCAACTAAAACACATTTTTGGTTGGTTCATTCTTGGCCAGTAGGGTTTTGCTCAAAGAATAGATTTCATTGTCCCTATAGATGACACATGTATTCATCCCCAGAGATGTCATTGTCCCTCGTGAGTTTTATTGTTTAATTTATACATATTTTGTCATCAATCTCGGTATTCAATATCTGTCACTCCTCGTCTTTTGCTTTGCCTTTTAGAGATAATAATACGGTGTTTGAATTAATTTATTGATCTTGTAGAGTCTCAAGGAAAAAGAAATCTCAGCTCTGATATCATTCAGAATAAAGCTGTTTGTCAAACTAAAATACACTTTTGGTTGGTTTATTCTTAGCTAGTAGGGTTTTGCTCAAAGAATAGATGTCATTGACCCCATAGATGACGCATGTATTCATCCCTAGAGATGTCATTGTCCCTTGTTAGTTCTATTGTTTAATTTATACATATTTTATCATCAACCTCGGTATTGAATGTCTATCACTCCTCGTCTTTTGTCTTTGCCTTTTAGAGATAATAATGCTTGGCAAGTAGGGTTTCGCTCAAAGAATAGATGTCATTGTCCCCAAAGATGACACATGCATTCATCCCAGAGATAATCATATGGTGTTTGAATTAATTTATTGATCTTGCGAAGTCTAAAGTAAAAGGAAAACTCAGCTCTGATATCATTCAGAATAAAGCGGTTTGTCCAACTAAAACACATTTTTGGTTGGTTCATACTTCACTAGTAGGGTTTTGCTCAAAGAATAGATGTCATTATCCCAGAGATGACACATGCATTCATCCCTAGAGATGTCATTGTCCCTCGTAAGTTCTATTGCTTAATTTATATATATTTTATCATCAACCTCGGTATTTAATGTATGTCACTCCTCATCTTTTGCTTTGCTTTTAGAGATAATAATATGATGTTTGAATTAATTTATCGATATTGTAGAGTCTCAAGGAAAAGGAAATCTCAACTCTGATATCATTTAAAATAAAGTTGTTTGTCCTACTAAAGCACAATTTTGGTTGGTTCATACTTGACTAGTAGGGTTTTGCTCAAAGAATAGATGTCATTGTCCCAAGAGATGACACATGCATTCATCCCATGAGATGTCATTGTCCCTCGTGAGTTCTATTTTTTAATTTATACATATTTTGTCATCAACGTCGGTATTAAATGTCTGTAACTCCTCGTCTTTTGCTTTGCCTTTTATAGATAATAATATAATGTTGGAATTAATTTATTGATCTTGCACAGTCTCAAGGAAAAGGAAAACTCAGCTCTGATATCATTCCGAATAAAGCTGTTCGTCCAACTAAGACACACTTTTAGTTGGTTCACACTTAGCCAGTAGTGTTTTGCTTAAAGAATAGATGTCATTGTACGTAGATATGTTATTGTCCCTCGTGAGTTCTATTCTTTAATTTATGCATATTTTGTCACGAACCTCGGTATTCAATGTCTGTCACTCCTCGTCTTTAGCTTATCCTTTTACAGATAATAATATAGTGTTTGAATTAATTTATTGATTTTGCATAGTCTCAAGGAAAAGGCAAACTCAGCTCTGATATCATTCAGAATAAAGTTGTTCGTCCAACTAAAACACAATTTTGGTTGGTTCATATTTGGCCAGTAGGGTTTTGCTCAAAGAATAGATATCATTGTCCCTAGAGATAACACATGCATTCATCCCAAGAGATGTCATTGTCCCTCATGAGTTCTATTGTTTAATTTATACATATTTTGTCATGAACCTCGGTATTCAATGTCTGTCATTCCTCATCTTTTTCTTTGCCTTTTAGAGATAATGATATGGTGTTTGAATTAATTTATTGATCTTGCAGAGTCTCAAGAAAAAGGAAAACTCAGCTATGATATCATTTAGAATAAAGTTGTTCGTCCAACTAAAACACACTTTTGGTTGGTTCATACTTGGCCAGTAGAGTTTTGCTCAAAGAATAGATGCCATTGTCCCCATATATGACACATGCATTCATCCCCAGAGTTCTCATTGTCCCTCGTGAGTTCTATTGTTTAATTTATACATATTTTATCATGAACCTTGGTATTCAATGTCTGTCACTCCTCGTCTTTTGCTTTGCATTTTAGAAATAATGATATGCTGTTTGAATTAATTTATTGATCTTGAAGAGTCTCAAGGAAAAGGAAAACTCACCTCTGATATCATTCCGAATAAAGTTGTTCGTCACTAAAATACACTTTTGGTTGGTTCATTCTTGGCCAGTATGATTTTGCTCAAAGAATAGATGTCATTGTCCCCATAGATGACACATGCATTCATCCCCAAAGATGTCATTGTCCCTCATGATTATTTAATTTATACATATTTTGTCATCAACCTCGGTATTCAATGTTTGTCACTCCTCGTCTTTTGCTTTGCCTTTTAGATATAATAATATGGTGTTTGAATTAATTTATTGATCTTGCAGAGTCTCAAGAAAAAGGAAATCTCAGCTCTGATATCATTCAGAATAAAGCTGTTCGTCGAACTAAAACACATTTTTGGTTGGTTCATACTTGGCCAGTAGGTTTTTGCTCAAAGAATAGATGTCATTGTCCCTCGTGAGTTCTATTGTTTAATTTATACATATTTTGTCATGAACCTCGGTATTCAATGTCTGTAACTCCTCGTCTTTTGCTTTGCCTTTTAGAGATAATAATATTGTGTTTGAATTTATTTATTGAACTTGCAGAGTCTCAAGGAAAAGGAAAACTCAGCTCTGATAGTATTGAGAATAAAGTTGTTTGTCCAACTAAAACACACTTTTGGTTAGTTCATACTTGGCAAATAGGGTTTTTTTCAAAGAATAGATGTCATTGTCCCAGAGATGACACATGCATTCATCCCCAGAAATGTCATTGTCCCTCGTGAGTTCTATTATTTAATTTTTGTAAATTTTGTCATGAACCTCAGTATTCAATATCTGTCACTCCTTGTCTATTGTTTTGCCTTTTAGAGATAATAATATGGTTATTGAATTAATTTATTGATCTTGTAGAGTCTCAAGGAAAAGGAAAACTCTCCTCTCATATCATTCAGAATAAAGTTGTTCGTCTAACTAAAACACACTCTTAGTTTGTTCATACTTGGCCAGTAGGGTTTTGCTCAAAGAATAGATGTCATTGTCCTCGGAGATGACACATGCATTCATTCCTAGAGATGTCATTGTCCCTCGTGAGTTTTATTATTTAATTTTTGCATATTTTGTCATTAACCATATTCAATATCTTTCACTCCTTGTCTTTTGCTTTGCCTTTTAGAGATAATAATAATTGACAAGTAGGGTTTTGCTCAAAGAATAGATGTCGTTGTCCTCGGAGATGACACATGCATTCATTCCTAGAGATGTCATTGTTCCTCGTGAGTTCTATTATTTAATTTATATATATTTTGTCATCAACCTCGATATGCATTGTCTGTCACTCCTCGTCTTTTGCTTTGTCTTTTTGAGATAATAATACTTGGCAAGTAGGGTTTTGCTCAAATAATAGATGTCATTGTCCCAGAGATGACACATGCATTCATCCGAGAGATGTCATTGTCTCTCGTGAGTTCTATTGTTTAATTTATACATATTTTGTCATCAACCTCAGTATTCAACGTCTGTCACTCCTCCTCTTTTGCTTTGCCTTTTAGAGATAATAATATGGTGTTTGAATTAATTTATTGATCTTGCAGAGTCTCAAGAAAAAGAAAAACTCAGCTATGATAGCAATCAGAAAAAAGTTGTTCGTCCAACTTAAACACACTTGTGGTTGGTTCATACTTGGCAAGTAGTGTTTTGCTCAAAGAATAAATGTTTTTGTCCCCAGAGATGACACATTCATTCATCCCTTGAGATATCATTGTCCCTCGTGAGTTCTATTCTTTAATTTATGCATATTTTTTCATTAACCTCGATATTCAATGTCTGTCACTCCTTGTCTTTTGCTTTGCCTTTTAGAGATAATAATGTTGTGATTGAATTAATTTATTGATCTTGCAGAGTCTCAAGGAAAAGGAAAACTCACCTTTCATATCACTCAGAATAAAGATGTTCGTCCAACTAAAACAAACTTTTGGTTGGTTCATACTTGACTAGTAGGGTTTTGCTCAAAGAATAGATGTCATTTCTCACTCATTCCAAGCACCTTTACCCTGCATGGTTGGTGGCCAGTTAACGAGAAGGGACAAACTCTTAAACACTACGGTAGTCAAAATGTTAAATGCTTTGCAAGTCATAATTTCTTTAACTTCTTTTTTCTCAAAATAGAAATTAAAAATATTTTGACTTGGCTTGTATTTTTTTTTTAATAACCTGGCTGGTAACTTTCAATGTAAAATCTAAATTTCTTTTAAGTAAAAGGAGAATATTCTTTTGCCTATCATTAGATATTAAATATTTGATAAATGTCCGTGTGACACACAGTTTCAATAAAAAGACTATCGCTTCCACAACAAGATGTTGCAGCATTGGCCAGATCTTAAAAAGAAAGCAGCGGACAACAACCAATTTATATTTTGTAATCATGAATACAACCGACATGGAAGCTATACCGATTTCATCCCTAAAGAGTATTTCAGAAAAGCCTTGGATATGAAAAAAAAAATCGATATGCTTCCTGTGCTGGGAAATAATCAGATTAAACCGGTGGATTTTACTTAAGGTCTACAATTGAAGAAACTTTTCAGAAGAAATTTGATACAACTGGTTTTGGAGTAAAATGCTTTTGGAAAGAAGGTAAGAGAAGGTTGATTGAAATAAAAGTATGTACTGATAGAACTCACGTCTTTCCATGTAAATGATTTAAAACACTAGAATGGAGAACTTGTGGTATAAAAGAAATATGGCTATGAAACAAAGAAAAACTATGTTGGTAAGCCTATTTCTAACCTATTTTACCTTGCATCAAATCTAATTACTAAGTTTTATTTATAATACTAGGCAACTATCTTCTTCAGGTTCTCCTATGCTGTGGGATTGTTTCTGCAATTGCATGTGGTGGCTGTTTCTGCAATATCAAAGTTGCTGATCCGATCCTATCTTTAGAAAGTGAATATGTTACTGTTTTTTATTTTTAGGCAGCAAAAGTTTCTACTTTTGGACGGTTGAGTGCTAATTGAAAGGTTGTTTTGTAGTCTTGTTGAGTGCTAATTGAAAGGTTGTTATGGTTATTTCTGTTTAGATGCTTTTCAAAGAACTAAGGTTACTCGTTATCAAGAATGGTTACTTGTTATCAAGAATTGTTGATATTGTCTAAATTAGAACTCCATAAAATACTCTTGAGTAAAGGTAGTCAGACTTGTAATCACAGTGTGTTCATGCTAATACCATCGACCAACTCTCATGCAGCTTCCCAGATAGTTTAATTAGCCAACAAAATATTCCAGTCAGAATCTTTTCAATATTTTATTATTTTGAAAAACATAAAAAAATAAAATAAATTTTCATGAATAGTATGGAATGTTGAAGCTGCAATGGTAGACGCTCACAATTGTGGAAGACTTGTAAAAAACCCATGAGGCTGGAAAATCTGGATATTCATAGAATAGATTAAGATTGAGTGATAAATAAAAATTGTTGACTTAGTATTTTGTATGAATGTACATGAGCGTGTTTTGTCTTGTGATAAGCTTTCAAATATGGTTCCTTGAGCAATGTTGATGTTTAAGATAAAAAATATTTTGGTATTTTTTGAAATATATATCCCAAAATATATACGAAAATATATACTTGAATTTTAATTGTGAAATACAATGTGACTTTTTATATTTTTTAAATATTTGACCATATACGAATTAAAACAATTATTTCTTTTCATTATTTTTAATTTTAAATATTCAAAAACATTAAACAAACGCGCGCACACACTCTCCTCTTTTTACTATAATTTACTCACATCCACAATTACAGGTTTATGATGCAACATAAATTTAAAATGCTAACAATAATTTAAATACACATTTCAACATCTAAACATTACAAAATGGACAGTTAGAGGCCATTGGATTGCTGCAGGGCTTAGCATTTTCCATCTTGCTTCTTTTAAGCAAATCAACAATATATTTACGTCGAGTCAAGTACATGCCATCTGTGCACCAAAGTGCTTCAACACCATGAAAATAAATGAGACTACCAAAATCTTTGACAGCAAAGGTGGCTTGTAGAGAATGGATAATATTGTTGATGACAAATGCACTTGAGCCAATTATCAATATATCATCAACATATATAAGAATGTAGATCACAGAATTAAATTTCTGAAGCAAAAAGAGAGATGTATCTGCCTTACTTTCATTAAACCCCAAGGACCGGAGCTTGGTGGAAAGTTTTGAGAACCAAGAGCGGGGAGCTTGGCGTAAACCATAAAGGGACTTGTGCATTTTGCACACATGATTTGGATATTGAGGATGAACATAGCCTTGTGGTTAAATCATAAACACGATTTCATGTAGGTCGCCGTGCAATAAAGCATTTTGCACATCTAACTGTTTGATAGGCCAATTATAGGTCACTACAACAGAGATGACTAACCAAATGATGGTATGCTTGATGATTGGACTGAATGTTTCAGAGAAATCAATTCCCTCTTGCTGGTTAAATCCTTTAGCTACTAATCGAGCTTTATAACGTTCAATGGTTCCATCCGACTTCCTTTTGATTTTGTAAATCCATCGGCATCCAACAATATTTGCTTGTGTGGGAGGTGATACCAAGGACCAAGTGTCATTTTATAGTAATGCTGAGAATCCTTTATTCATGGCCTCTCACCAATGCAGTGATTTGAAGGCTTGAATATATGATGTTGGTTTTGTTGTTGTGGGAACATGTGCTGTTGTTAATGCTTTTGGTAATGGATAGCGAATGAAGTTGTCACTTGATTGTCTAGGGCGATGAATATTATTCTTGGACCTTGTGACCATAAAGTGAATATTGGTAAGAACTGACCGTGTATCAACGTGTGGAACTGGAGCTGTAGCTTGAGAAATAGTGGGAGATGGAGTTGGTTCTGTTTCTATAGAGTTTGCTGGAGGTGGAGCCTGATCTATGTCTACAGAAATCAACACAAAAGGTGCAGGTGGTGTGTATGTAGAAATATGGTTAGGTTGCAAATTTGTGGGACATGGGGATAGTGGCACAATGATTTGGTGGGGAAGAGAAACAGACGTGGAAGGATAATTTTTATCACTCACGGAGACAATGTTTTGTGAGAAAGGGAAGAGGGTTTCATCGAATATAACATTGCGAGAAACATAGATTTTACCCGTAAAGGGATCTAGACACTCGTACCTTTGATGACAAAGACTATAACCAATGAAAATACAAGTTTTAGATCTGAATTTGAGTTTATTCCTGTTATATGGTCTGAAGTTTGGTCAGCATGCATAACCAAATACACGCATAAAATGATAGTCAGGGATTCTACTATAAAGAATTTTGAAAGGGGACTTGCGGTGTAAAACAGGTGTTAGAAGTCTGTTTACAATATAGGTAGCGGTTTGAAACACATCTTTCCAATATATCATAAGTAAATGTGAATGAGCTAACAGGCTCAAACCAACTTCGACAATGTGTCGATGTTTGCGTTCAATAAAGCCATTTTGTTGGTGAGTGTGTGGGCAAGCTAGGCGATGGTTAATGCCATTTTGGTGAAAATAAGTGTATAGTCGTCGATACTCCCCACCTCAGTCTGATTGGATTGCTTTTATTTTCATATCAAACTGTTTTTCAACATATGTTTGAAAATTTAAAAAGACATGTTCAACATCAGATTTAAGTTTAATATTAAATAACCAAAGAAACTTGGAATAATCATCAAGAAATAACGTAATATTTAGCACCAGCCGTGGAAGGCATGGAAGCAGGCCCCTACACATCGGTGAAAATTAAATCCAAGGGTTCAAAGAAACAAACGTAGAAGTTTTAAAAAGCAAATCATGGCTTTTTTTCATTTGACATTTAGGGCACACATTGTGTGTTTTATTTTTCTCTACGGGAAAAGGAAGGGTGAATAAAACTTGATTGACCACTAGAGCAGATGCATGACCAAGTCTACGATGTCATTCATAGGAACGAACACAAGAAAAAAGCTTAAGGAAGGCTGGATTTATTGGTGAATTGATAGAGTCCATCATGAAGATAGCCTCGATGAAGGACATTCCCCGAGTAATCCTTCACAAGAAAATAATATGAGTGAAACTCAAAATACACGTTATTGTCAACACAAAACTGGTGCACAGACAGTAAATTCTTTTGTATTTCAGGAACAAGAAGAACTTGATTAAGAACAAAGGTAGAAGAGGGAGTGGAAATTTTGGAAGACCCAGTTTTTGAGATTTGCAAACCTTGTCCATTTTCGACTTGCACACTGTCTGCACCAGCATAATCGGATTTCTGAAGAGTCAAATTATTAGCATCATTGGTAAAGTGATGTGTGGCTCCTGTATCTGCATGCCATGCAGTTTCCCAAGGATTGTTGGAACCATTACGCATAGCGACCACTTCGTGTTTTGCTTATAGAGGAGGTGCATCCTGGTAAGATAAATCAAATCAAAAATAACATTTCTTAGCAGAGTGTCCGATTTTAGCACATATATGCAGTTGCAAGTTGTGTGCAAATTTACAGAATGTGCGCACGAGATCAAGAGGAGAAGGTATCATCCAACGCATTCCAAACAGCCTTGGAAGTTGTATAATTGACAACTTAAGCAAGAATCGGTTTAGACATGGAAGTCATAAGGGTGCTGAGGATGAGATTATCTTGACGAATCCATTGAGAGTAAGTTGGGTTTGGACATTCAGAAACAACATAAGTTTCAGGGTGAGTAACAAAGATGATTTTAGATGGTTTTGGA
>Ga0307507_10012286_pt1 | contig 10613 bp, 8 predicted proteins | sample 7_EM_MG_FD_207223 | JGI IMG/M metagenome (GOLD analysis project Ga0307507, IMG submission 207223) | Populus trichocarpa ectomycorrhiza microbial communities from riparian zone in the Pacific Northwest, United States - 7_EM | ecosystem: Host-associated > Plants > Roots > Unclassified | place... | reverse complement strand
CAACAGTGATTCCATGGATTCCACATGGAATACCTGATGGATTCCATGGATTCCATATGGAATCCATATGGATTAACCCGGGCAAGGTAAAGACCTCCCTCTTTCCAATCAAAAGCTTTTCTTGACGACTAGACGGTAGGGTTGAGCATCGACACAAGGGATGTCCGCACTGAAGGTGGCAGTGACGCACGTCAATAGACTTCTCCTTGTGTCGTAAGTTCCCCGAGTCATCCCTAGTCCGATGGATTGGCCGAGAAAGGGAAGAGGTGAAGTTATATCTTTAATTTTCGGTTTATTTCTATTTTTAGAACCTTCTTTTTGGTCAGGCGGCACGCGAGTACGTGTGTTCATCCTGTGATTGTTTGTAAAGTATATAAGGTGTCCTCCCACCTTGCGAATGGAGTATTCTCCCCCCCCCCACTCTTATATTTTGTCCTCTCTAAGAACATCAAGAAATTCAAGTCTTTACCTTTTAACGTACTTCAGACTTGTTCCCTCTCGACATCCATCATCTTCTCCAACGTTTCGCTTCAAGAACTTCAAGAACTTACTCTTATGCATACAAGTACCCGATGCGACACATATAGTCGACCGGATGCACGTTCCCTCAACGATGCTTATAGGCTTCTTATCTGCATGTACTCACATGCTTTGACGCTGAGTGCCTCTTCCATCATTCCTTTGTTCTTTTTCATTCCTTCCTTTCTTCCTCCCACTTATTTTGGTGGATGACCAGTTTCCATCTCTCATTGTTGAATGTCCGTTCTTCCACACTGGTTGGGAACCGATAATGAAGGCTCAAATTGAGGTGGATGGAGGTGTGGTGTAAGTTAGGTGCAGCTGTGAGAAGTTCGAGTTCAGTGCATATTTCATGAATGGTATTATGGTCAGGGGAGAACAAGTTGGGTCAAATCCAATATCAGATGCTCAGATTTTATAATCTGAGTTTTCCCTACAAGAATCATGCCAGATTCATCGCATGAGAGCATGTGCAAGTGAATGGGAGCCATTGCAGTGGGGATAAAACCACTAGGTCATAATTCGACACTCCACAAGGAGAGCTCTTCAATACCACCACACCAGGAGAAAATGGACAGAGGGAGGTTGATGATAGATGCAAATTTGAGCTGGGTCAATTGGGTAAGCTACTAATGCGATGAATGCAGGATATAAAATACCAATCCCAATTTAATGAAAAACCCCATTGATCTGAGCAATCATGATACAAGGAGAATGCCATGAGGTTGGAGATCATATTTAGTGCACAGATGGTTTTTGGGCAGTGGGAATCCTCTGGGAAGATGTATAAATCAAAATCCTGTATGTAGAATGCAATTTCAGGTGTCTGATCAAAGATATCAAGGAATAAGGTTGTCCTGCAAGTGGGACTGGGAGGGTGTGTCAAGGTATCATCGCCATCATAACCCTCATGACTTTGAGGTGCATAGCTATAATAAAGTCCAGGGTCTAGATCTATCCTGAAGAAAATATGTTTTCTGCAGCGGGGGAGAAGAGCTCTACATGTTTGGGAACATGCCTGTACAGCATCAATGTCGTAGTCTGCAAGCAAGTCAATCATGTTTCTATAATTTCCAATGGAACTCTTGTAGGATTGACAAAGAGAGTGGGCATGGAGGCATTGTGGGTTACTGTGGTCATTCAAAATGCAGCTAGCCTACAACATTCCAACGTAAGTACTCATGCCCAGTGAAAAACACCTTGAGTGAAATTGTGTGAAATTGAGTAAAGTTGAGTTGTTCCCATGTAACCAAGTGAATTCAAGCATTTTCAAGTGTTGTCGATGCCTAGCATCTTGGCATTCCTCTTGGCTTCTCCTTTCCTTCCAGGCTCAGGGCATGGAAACTGCTGACAAATGAGGGGTTCTTCAAGTTCACAAACTCCAAGTTCTTTCTTTGCCACATACTATGCACCACCTCACCGATTCTTCCCCACCATCTCAGCGACATCTCTCTGTCCTCCATCCCTTTTATGTCTCTCTGCCACTGTAAGCTACCAGGTCCTTACAATCCCCCATCAACATTCAGCAGCCAGAGCAGATCACCTGGTTCCAAGTCGCATGGATTTTGGTATGTTTCCTAGGCTTGCCTCTAGATAAGATACTTACTGCTCTTAATAGAGGCACTTCCTTTGTGTTCCGGCACATCTGCAATGGGGTCCACCGAAATTGTGAGATTTGTTTGCCCCTACTTAAATTTACCTCTTCTAATTGCCATCCCAGTTGCACTATGAAAACTCACTCAACATATTCTGCAATGTGTTACCTCAGGTAAGTGAACCTTGTCACTTGTTCATGTTGTCTTTAGTGTAGCATTGTGGTACAAGCAGTATTTGAATAAACATAATTGAATCAATCATGCTCGAGAAGGCCCTACATTACTAGAATAGCAAGGTCATTGAATCTAGTCTGGTAGAGTCAATTTGAGTATATCCAAAAATATTGTTCTTGGCATCACTGGACTTGAGGGGATGGGATTCCACTCAATTTGGCTCTAGAAATTTTCAAGCCATTCTCATTTTTCAGATGAAATTGAGTGCTATTCATTGGATTGATGGGACATCAATTCACTCAATACTGCTCTACAACACTGAATCCCACTCGAGCCATTTCTCACTGGGACTCATGTTCTGAGGTTAAGTTCAATGTACATACTACTCCCAGTAAATTGAGAGGAAAAACGAAGTCAAGGAACAGCAGATGGTGGAGATGCAATTGGTTTGAATGGTGCTTGGTAGTTGTGCTTGGAGTATATACAAGAAGAGTAATAGTGGGATGGTAGATATAGACTAGAAATAGTGGGATTGGTTTGCAAAGAGTGGGATTGAATTGTTGATAGTGGGATTGAAACAGAAAAAATCGGATTCACTGCGATTTAGTGTTACCTGTTGCATGCACTTGTTATCCAGCCAAATTTTATGGATAAAATTTTATTTTATTCAAAATTAATGCTCCTTTCTAACAAATGTAATGGTGTTATATTTTGTGCAAAACTCGCCAAGTAATTGTGAAAATAAGATGCATGAGAGCTTTTGCGAGGATGTACAAGACAGGACACACACACACAGATGAGGATCATGACACATGGGCTAAGCAGTGACACACCAGGGAGCCTGTGTTGCACATAGATTTTTGAGTGTGCTGCTCGTGAATTTAAAACTCTGATTGTTGGGACGAGTATGACAGCTGGGATGTCAACCGCTGTCACTGCTTTCTCTTCCCCCACCACCATCGCCCATGCTCATACCCGATCACCCCATGCTTTCTTCCTGCCCCTCCCCTCATTGAGGGATGTGGACTGATCTTGATGGTGACACCTCCAGATGCACCAGCAACACCAACTATGGAGTTGAGAATGAGGTGTTGGTAGAAACCAAGTGGTGCAGGATTTCCTGGGGGATGTAGTACACCCATGAGGAGGAGGTGAGCCCAATGGCAGAAATCTGAACCTGACACCCAAGCTAAACTGATCTCAATGGTGACACCTCCAGATGCACCAGCAACACCAACTATGGAGTTGAGAATGAGGTGTTGGTAGAAACCAAGTGGTGCAGGATTTCCTGGGGGATGTGGTACACCCATGAGGAGGAGTCCAATGGCAGAAATCTGAACCTGACACCCAAGCTAACCCAGCTCCCACATGGCAAGCCAGGACAACAATGAGGTAGGGGACCCCGCGATGGAGGTACCAGCCTGCCGCTGACTTGGTGAACCACAGGACAGCAGGACTGGCCCAATGCCTACATAGTGAACCCCACAACAACATGATCAGCCCAACACCTATGTGGTGAAACCACAACCGCAGGAGTAACACATACATGGCGACCCCCATGATGGCAGGACCACTGGACCAGCACAGCGACAGGGTAATGAACCCCACAATGGTGGTACCAGCTCCCTGCTGATGTGGATAATGAGGCCCACAACAGTAGGACTGGCTCAACACCAGTGGTAGCAAATGTTGTGGTGGCAGCAGTATCAGCCCATCACCAATGCTGCCACCATGGTGATGAGCAACACATTGACAGGACCAGCCCGTTGCCAGCGCAGTAACCCCCAAAGCGGCAGGATCAGCCCCTAATGTGTTGTCAACATGAGACAAGCCCAGCGACAGCATGAGGGACACCGTGCCCAGTAGATAAGCCACACCCCCAACCAGGTAAAGGCAACAAGGGCAAAGAGGTGTCACCCAGTTTCATAAATAATGTACTTAGTAATAGTATACCTGAAATGTAGATTTAAACTGCTCATTCTTATGCCTTATGAATACATACAATATTTATCCAACACCACAAAACACCAAGGTCCTTAGTCAAAAATGAATGAGAGACTCAGAGGGCAGGGCACCAACATGTGGCTGAAGATTCAACACACCAAGTGTCCCAAACCACACTCTTGGCATCAAATGTGTTGTGTTTTGGGATGGTGTGTCATCTTATTTCTCATGTGTCGCTTCTTTTTTCTGTGTGTGTGTGTCTATTCTTGTTCCCCCTGTGCACATAGCTGTACCCAAAGCTGAGCAAATTTCTGTGAAGTACTGTCACATGGATCAGATTTGACACACTTGTCCAGAGTCTTCCGGAATAATGAACCCACACCTTGGCATCAATGTGTCGACATTGGGATGAAGATGTGTCAATATTTGGGTGAAGTGTCGCTCTTCTTCCTGTGTGTCTCATCTCATTTCTGTGTGTGTGTGTGTCTCTTCTTGTCCGTCCCGAGCTTTTGCCACATGTGATCTTGTGGCAAAAGTGTTGCAATGGTTGCTGCTTGGCACTCTGAAGGACTCAAACCAAGATTGCACTGGCTGAAGATGATGTTTTTTTAGTAAAAATATACAATAGATAGGTATTCAATACACTTTTCCAACACGTCTATAGGGGAGTGGATACATTGTGATCTCGTCATACGATTTCGCCCACACTACAATTTAATGTTATCTGTCGCCTGCACTCGTTATCCAGCTAAACCTTACAAATTAAGTTGTATTTTATTTGGATTTGAAATACCTTTCTAAGGAATGTAACTGCGTTGTGATGCATAGAAAGCTTGCTGGGTAAACACAAAAATCCATTTTCTTCTCCTCATAGACCACCATTTTGGCAGGTAAGGCACATCCCACTTTTGTGATACAATCCCACTGCCGGGACTCAGGACTGCACTATTTTGGCATTCTATCCCACTATCTGGGGTTAATCCCACTATTTTACTCTTATAATATAATCCCACTATTACTATTCTTGTCATCACCCTTGCACTTGGGAAGATTGGAAGTAGTGATGTGACAGCCTGGCTTGGCCTGGAAGCTGTGGCTTTGGCCTGGCTTTCCAGAGCTCAGGCTTGATAAATCTCAAGCCTGAGCTCTGAGCCCAGGCCAGCCCAAAGCCACACCTGGCTCGGGCTCAGGCCATGGCTTGCACTAAAAAAAAAGACAAGGATTGTGTAGCTAGTACATGTACATTGTGTGTATTCTATGCAACATTGTCCTCATTGCCATCGAGTACTAATTGGTCCCATGAAAAATCATCAGCCTGGGTGACAATTTCATCAGCCTGAAAATCTAAATCTAAAATCTCCTCCCCATCGAGGTCCTCTTCCACCTTCGAGGAGAGCAGTACATCACGAAAAATGATACAGACACTTGAGGCATTGGAGGGCCTCAACAATGTCCAGTTTGAGTCGATTATGCCACTTGCTAATGGTGATTCCTGCAGAAGAGAACACATGCTCGCTCAAGACAGATGAGGCCATTATGGGCAGGTAGTCATGCACTATTAAGGTCCATGTTTGTCCATATGTCCCTGAGTGTTCCTTTTTTTTTCATGAATGAATGTCAAAAGGGGGGAAAAGACACTTACCCCCCACCACTCAACAATCCCCACATTCTTTGGGATCACATCCTTTGCATTCAAAAAGCAAAGAAATTTTCCCCTCCATGGTTTTGTCAGATCCAAAAGCGGGTCCTCATCTTTTCATCTCCTTCATATTCTGAATCTGTCTCAATGTTATCACAAATGAGGCTGTCAACTTTGTATGATTTTGTTGATTTTTTTGATTGTTCAGAAGGGGGCATCATATGATGGAGAAATTCATAATGCTCAATAAGCTGTGTCATTTTGATGTGAGGTCGATCCCTTGCTCAGGCCGCCGGCAACTGATCACTTTCCAATAGCTACTTATGTCGATCTACCACAGGAGCGTATAGTCCCAAAAGTCTCATACAACTTCAGGGCCGTGGATTGGGAGGACTTCCAGGAGAATCTGGCTGTTCGACTGTTAGAAATCCCTCCTCCTCAGCCACTTACAACTAGGCAGCAGTTCCAACAAGTGGCAGAAGACCTCACTGCAGTAATTCAGGACACAATCTGCACCAGAGTCCCAGAAAACAAGCCATGCCCATTTTTGAAATGATGGTGGAACAATGACCTTAGTCAGCACAGAAATGGGTTGAAAAAGCTAAGTCATTTGGCATACAAATTCAGGGCACTTCCAGATCATGTCTCATACACAGAGCTACGGAAAGCCAGGAATGCATATGGAGAGGCTATAGTCGAAGCAAAGCGGCAGCACTGGGAAGAATTCCTTGAAAATGCAGCGGAACAGGACCTTTGGACTGCAAATCGGTATTTCAAGGAGCCGACTGGTGATGGGGGTAAGTCACATATCCCTACCCTCAAGGTGCCAATGGAAGGAATGGATGGTCTACTATGGGAAATCAACACCAACGAAGGCAAGGCAAAGATCTTAGCGCAAACCTTCTTCCCTGAAAAGCTGGATCGGTCATTGGTCCCAGAGGATTACGACTACCCAGAACCACTCTCGCCACTGTCACCTATCACCCTGGAGCAGATCACATGCCAAATCAAAAGGTTGTCGCCCTTCAAGACGAGTGGCCCTGATGAGATCCCCAACGTTGTTCTACAGAAATGCCTCGAGCACCTTTTGGACTACTTGGTATATCTGTTCAGAGGAGTTCTTGCATTGAGAACGTACTATCTGGGGTGGCAGATATTCACCACAGCGGTGTTGAGAAAACCAGGTAAAACATGCTATGAGGTGCCCAAGGCATATCGCCCGATTGCGCTTCTCTGCACAATCCCAAAAGTACTAACCGCTATAGTTGTGGAAGACATCTCTCATATGGTGGAGAAGAACACTCTGCTCCCAGATACCCACTTCGGGGGAAGACCAGGTCGTACTACGACAGATGCTATCCACTTTTTGGTCAGTAAAATCAAGGCAGCGTGGGGCAAGAAGAGGGTCGCCTCAGTTCTGTTCTTGGACATAGAGGGGGCCTTCCCGAACGCAGTCACAGACAGGCTAATACACAACCTCAAGAAATGACGTATACTGACCACATATGTCAAGTTTGTCGAATGGCTACTAAAGGGATGGAAGACCAAGCTGAAGTTCGACGACTTTATCTCCAAATTCATCAACATTACGAATGGTATAGGACAAGGTGACCCCATTTCGATGTTACTCCATGTTATATACAACGCGGACCTACTGGAAGCTTTACAACGATTGGACGAGGACACCATCGGATATGTGGATGACGCCTTGGTAGTAGCAACAGCAAAGACATTCAAAGAAACAACGTGATCACTCAAAAGATTCATGGAGAGAAGGGACGGTGGCTTCAACTGGGGCCGAGACCACAACTCAAATTTCGAGATCAGTAAAGTCGCAGTGATGCACTGCCAACCAAATGTGAGGAAGCCCACCAACCGCCCGTACCCGGTGCTCTGGCTTAGGGGAAAGGCAATCAAAGAGGTCGAAAGCTACAAGTACTTGGGAGTTCATGTTGATGGGCAGCTGCGGTGGAGGATACAGGAGAATGAGGCCATGGCGAAGGCTACGTCATATATTATGATGTTTCACAGACTGACTTGCATGAACTTAGGTATCCAGCCCAGACTAATGCAGCAACTCTACATCTCGGTGGCCATTCCCAAGATGACGTACACGCTGGATGTTTGGTTTGTACCTCTGCACAAGAAGGAGGGCAGACGGAACAACAGTGGGTCAGTTAGAGCGCTAAGGTCAATGGGTAAGATACAGAGGATAGCAATGCAGGCGATTACAGGAGGGCTGTGGACCTCACCCAATGATCTCCTGGATGCACATGCCAGAGTTCTCCCAGTGAATCTGATGCTCGAACGTATCTGTCATGCAGCAGTAGTCCGAATTGCAACTCTCTCAAAAAGTCACCCTCTACAATCGATGGTCTGGGAATACAGCAAGACCATGGCGAAGACTTGCCTCTCTCCCCTTCAGAAACTGGTTGAATGCTTCAACATCAAGCCACGGCGCTTCGAGACAATCAAGCCAGATCCACTGCCACCAACTTACAAGAGAGTGTTCATGGTAACCATAGCGGACTCGAAAGAGGAGTCGATCAAATGGGATGCAGAGGATAATTCAGATGTTAAGATCTACACAGATGGTTCAGGGTTTGAGGGGAATGTGGGAGCAGCAGCAGCCCTATACAGAAAGGGTTCTGAAGAACTGGAGAAAATCTTACACTTTCACTTAGGTTCTCTGAAGAAACACACCACATTTGAAGGAGAGGCAGTCGGATCCATACTTGCAGCTTGGATGTTACAAGGTCGACCGGAGGTAGGCCAGACAAAGATAACCAGTTACACAGACAGTCAAGCGTTCATCAAAGCAACGGGAGTGAGGAAGTCAGGGCCAGGACAATATCTGGTTATGGAATACCTGGGTTTAATGGAGACTATGGGCAACAACACTGACATCCCTTACCCCACAGATACAACTAAGTTCGCACTCAACTGGGTGGCAGCGCATGAGGGGGTGATGGGAAATGAGAAGGTCGATGAAGAAGCAAAAAGGGCTGTGCAAGGGGAGTCGAGCCCACCAGAAGAGTTACCACCGATTCTTCACAAGCGATTGCCATACAGTGCATCAGCGGTAAAGCAGGAGTTTGCAGAAGTGCAGAAGGCCAGATGGAAGGAGGCATGGCGGGATTCACCACGATTTGCAAGATTTCAACACATTGACCCCGACTTTCCCTTCAACAAGTTTAGAAAGCTTAGCGACAGACTGTCCAGATCCCAAGCGAGCCTCTTGATGCAGTTACGAACAGGCCATATCCTGCTCAACAGTTATCTTTTCCATATCAAGAAATCAGCCACCAGCCATTGTGAATCCTGTTGGGGAATAGCGCGCCTGACAATCAAGGAGATGGTGATCTATTTCCTCTTTGAGTGTCAGGCATATGCGGTGGAATGATATGATATGGACAGGGCGTTGGGCCGAAATTCAAGGGATCTTCATGCAATCTTGGCAGGTCTGGATGGGATTAAGGAGTTGCTCAAATATATTGGAAGGACAGCCAGGTTCAAGAATATGCTAGGGGATGCTCCAGGTGATGTATCATACCTGGATTCCGAGGAAGGTTAACAGATAGCACTTTTATTTTAGGTGGTGTCTTTCAACAAGCACAAAACCTGAAGATAGAGCTGGCCTCTCTAGCTGGTGGGCTTGCCCACAACCCTTCTTCTTTTCTTACCTGCATCTCGACCTGCGGACTTCGAGTTCAAGACACACCACACCAGCATACAATTTACTCAGATTCTTTCAAGCAGACAGCTACACCCTTTTACCACTTTCCTCTTTTTCCTGTATCACTCGTCCCACTTTGGTTGTACCTATCACTTGTGATCGGGTACTTGGAAGACGAAACACTACTTAGGTGGACTGCACAGTTAGGCAGAGAGACAAGGCTACCCCACTCACGTTACAAGTTGCACCTCTAAACGGTGTTTCCGTGCTGGGCTGAGGGGGGGGATGATCACCTTGGGCATGCCCTCTCCAGTGCATGGGGTGGACTTAGGGGGTCAGGAAGTAAGGCACTAGGAGCCTTGGGTAGTCTACGGAGTTGTAAGGTCTGACATGGGGCTCTGCCCCAATAGACTTAAATTTGACCGAAAAAAAAAAAAAAAAAAAAAAAAAAAAGCTGTGTCATGGAGTTCAGAGAAAATACAAAATGAAGACAAGGAATATGCACCTTTGCTTCAATGAGCTTCACCACCTCATCATACTCTTCCTTCTTCCAATACTTCTTGAAGTGAGAGAGCTTTTTTTCTGGATTGACAACTGGAGGTACAGCAGTTAGATAAATCTTACAATTAGATTGAGATGAACTCATCGTGATAATATGGGCATCAGAATTAGCGGTTTTCATATAATATTCTTCAAGCTTGGAAGTGGCTGCATCGAGAGCTGGTTCGAAGATGGCATACTTTTCTTTCTTTGCATGGTTAGTCCAAGCTGCATAAAGAGCTTCAACAGCAGGGAGGGCATTATAAAGAGACAGTGCTTTGACTGCAGAGAAAGCTTGTTGTGCTTTATCGGCATGCTAAGTGGGACTGAGGTTTGTTGCATGATCAGCATGAAATATAGATAAATAACTCACACTGAGAAGGTCCCAAAACAAACCAACTCACTTCAGTCACCCATAGGTAACAGACTATTAGTCATGTAAACTCCAGGTATATTACATGACTAATAGTTGTGGTGTATATTTATATTTTATATATATTTGGCCTATAAATCTTCACTTTTACAA
>Ga0307507_10012285_pt1 | contig 10613 bp, 9 predicted proteins | sample 7_EM_MG_FD_207223 | JGI IMG/M metagenome (GOLD analysis project Ga0307507, IMG submission 207223) | Populus trichocarpa ectomycorrhiza microbial communities from riparian zone in the Pacific Northwest, United States - 7_EM | ecosystem: Host-associated > Plants > Roots > Unclassified | place... | reverse complement strand
TTGCACCAGACTTGGATCCACCGGTGATCTTGGTAGCTGCCTGGCTGCGGGAGCCGGGTGTCACGTGCAATCCGGCACGGACCTACTGGTCGCGATCAGCCGGTGGGCCGTGCTGGTCCGTGATCAGTGTGGGCTCCAGGGGTTCTCGAGCACAGGGTGCCGCGCCGGCATGCACCCAAGGGCCCCCTCGCTCCATCCAGCCCCGAGGGCGAGGTCGTCAATGACGCGTTCAGGACGTTGAGCGTCCTGAACGCGTCATTCACGACCTCGCAGACAACGCCAGATTTTCCTTACCCCTCAATACCACTCAGGTGACCGGCACGGCAGTGTCCACCGTGGACTGGTCGAAAGTGCCCGTGCGGACACTGATCTCGAGGCGCCAGTCACCGGGGATCGGAATCGCCATCCGCGCGGCGACGAACTGGCCGGCCAGTGTGCGGACCAGCGGCACCGGGATGGGGCCGACCCCGCGCGCAGCGAGGCTGAGCTGCGCCGAGACCTCCGGGACGTCCCGGTTCACGCCGCGCTCGTCCCGGACGTTGATCGCCACCTGGTTGTCGCCTGCGGTCGCCGGCTCCACCCAGACCTGGACGTCGCCGGACGACGGCAACGCCAGCGCGTCGAGATACGGGCCGGACCGCGCCGCCACCGGGGCAGGGCCGCCCACGCGCTCCGCGGGCGGCGTCGCCACCAGGAGTGCCGCGACCCCGAGCACCACGGCGGCGATGACCACCTCGCCGCCGACCGTCCGCCGGAGGCGCCGGATCCCGTCGTCACGGCCCTTGCGCTCGGCCCGGTTCCGCGGCTCAGGCTGGGTCAGCCGATTTCGGACGACCGATCTGGACAGCGCCGCCACGCACAGCAGCAGCCCGAAAACGGCGACCTTGAACAGCAGGAGCCCGGCGTAGCGCGAGCCGGCCAGGTCCGGTGAACCGAGAATCTCCTTCGCGGCCACGACCGCGCCGGACACGGCCAGCGTCACGACGGCGAGCAGCGCGATCTTGGAGAATCGTTCGGAAACGGCTACCGCGTCGGACGTCGTGAGCCTGCCGCCCGCGAGCACGCAGCCGCCGAGCACGGCCAGGCCGCCGAGCCACACCGCCATCGCCACGAGGTGGACGACGTCGGCCGCGGTCGTGAGCGGCGCGGTCGCGCCGACGCTCGCGTGCCCGGTCCCGCTCCAGGTGAAGGCGAGCGCCGCGCCACCCACCAGGACGACCGCGGCCGCGGCGCGCCCGCGTACCCGGCGGTAGAGCACCACGAACGCGACCAGGATCGCCATCCGAGCGAGGACGAGCATGCCGTAGCCGGTTTGCAGCGTTTCGCCGATCAGCGCCGGATCGACGATCGAGGCCGGCGAGGTCCCGGCCGCGGCCGGTCCCTGGAGCAGGAACATCCCGGCAGCGGAGCCCATGGCGACCAGCCACGACCACCGCAGCAGCCGCCGCACCCGCCTGTCACCGCGCCCGCCCGGCCAGGGAACGGCGACGAAGAAGGCACCGCCGAGCAGAAGCGCCAGGCTGACGTATGACAGCAGCCGGACGCCCCAGAACAGCGCTCCCACCCAGGGGTCCGTGCCGCCTTGGGCGCCCGCGTCCGCGACCGGCGCCGCCCGTGCGTCCCCGATGCTGAACACGAAGGCACCGTGCACGGGATGCGAATCGGCGGAGACCACGCGCCAGGTCACGACGAAGGCGCCGTCGCCGAGCGTGCCCGGCATCGGCACCCGGACCTGGTCACCGGCTCCCGGCACGATCTCCGGAACCACCGACCCGGCCGCTCGCCCCTGGGCGTCGAGCAGGCTGAAACCGCTGCGCACCAAGGAAACCGGCTCGCTGAACCGCAGCGTGATCGCCGCGGGCGGACGCGCCAGGTGCTCGCCGTTGGCGGGCACCGTGCCGATCAACGTGGCGTGCGCGGCCGCGGCCGGCGCGGTGGCGAGGAGCCACCCGGCTGCCAGCAGGAGCGCCGCGAACAACCGCCGCGATCCCCGGCGACGTGAATCGTGCATTGCCGACCTCCGCCCGCGACGGGCACGCGAATTCTCAGGAAACTTCGGAACCGTCCGGCAATTCGTCCGGCGCCCCGGGCGATTCGACGAGCAAACCGAGTTTGTGCGCGGTCGCCAGCGCGGCGGCCTTGTTGTGCACTCCGAGCTTGCGGAACAGATTGCTCTGCAAATTCTCGACCGTGCGCACCGAGATTCCGAGCAGCCGCGCCGTCTGTTTCGAAGAATGGCCGCGCCCGATCGAAATGACGATCTCGCGCTCACGCGGAGTCAGCGCCAATTGCCAGAGCCGATGGCCGTTACCGCTACCAGGCGACTCGTTGAGCACCAGGCGCGCCTGCGCCACGCCCAGCATCAGATACCCCTGCCCGGCCGCGCGGACCGCGGGCACCAGCAGCCGGTCGAGCAGCGCCGCCGGGACGATCGTGGCGCCACCCCCGACCGCGTCGAAAACCTGGTCCGGCCGCGGCTCGCCACTGACGAGCAGGACCACCCGGCCGTGCCGGTGCGCCACCGCCGTCCAGTCCGCCGGCGCCGGATCGATCAGCACCGTCACCGGGCCTTCGCCCCGCGACCGCCCGATGCCGAGCCCGTCGACGTCGAGCACCGGGATCTCGTGCTCGCGCAGCAGCTTCAGCACCCGTTCGGCGAGCGGACCGGTGCCGCGGCGCGTCGCCGCCAGATAGACCTGGGGCGTCGGTGACACCGCGCGGGCCGGCGTCGACAAGGTGGTGACCTGCGACAACAGCCCGAGCCTGAGCGCGCTGGCTGCGGCGTGGGCCTGGCTGTGGACGTCCAGCTTGGCGAAGATCCGCTGCTTGTGGTGCTCCACGGTGTTGACGCTGATGCCGAGCTCGGCCGCGACCTGCCGGGGCGGATAGCCCGCGCTGATGAGGTAGAGCACCTCGAGTTCGCGCTCGGTGAGCAGCCGCCCGCTGCCCGCCTCGGCCCGCGCGGTCTCGATCGCGGGCGAAGGCGCGCGGATGGCCGCGGCCAGCGTGTCGAGCCCCCGGGTGTAGGTCACGATCGCGCTGACCCCGCACTGGTAGGCACGGATCACGTAGGCCGCGGGCAGCGCCTCGTGCACACCGACCATGCGGAGCTGGGGCTGCGCTTCGAGCGCCTGGGTCACCAGCCGTTCGTTGCTCCAGCGCGGCGCGTCGGCCTCGAACACGGCGACCGCCGGCCGTTTCATTCCGCACAGTTCGATCAGTTCCGGGCCGGAGGCGACGGTTCCTTCGAGAACCATATCCGACTGTCGCGTGAGATACGTCGCCAGCAGCTCGCGAACCAGCCGGTTCTGATGCTGGACGACGATGGCGGTCCGTGCGTGCCCGATCATGCCGATTCTCCACCACTCGTGACCTCGTGACACAATGGCGTCCGTTCTCGACATATTGTTTCACACCATTCGAATGAGGTCTATACCACTTTTCCCTCCCCTTTTCAGAATTGTTTCGCGCAGCACGAAGCCGCCCTTGTCGCGGGCCGGTGAAAACGCTCAGGGCCGCGCGAATGAGCCGTCGAACGGCAACCCGAGCACCGACCGCCCGACCGCGGCCAGGATGTGGTCCGCGTTGTCGTGCCGGACGTAGAAGCTCAGGTCCCGCAGGATCCGTTCGACCGGGCCCGGCCGGATCAGGCACCGCGCCCCGCACACCCGGACGCAGTGGTCGACCCCGGCGAGCGCCAGATGCTCGATCAGGTGCCGGGCCCGGCTGCCGGCGGTCCGCGCCTCGGCGTGACGACCTGTGTCCCACAAGGCCGCGACGTGCCGAAGCCACAACCTCCCGGTTTCGACCCCGATGGCCATCTCGCCCACCCGGTGCTGGACATACGGGTCGTTTTCCTTTCCGTGGCGACGGACGTAGTCGAGCGCGTACTCGTAGGCCGCTTCCGCCGCGCCGAGGAAACTCGCCGCGTAGTGCGGGGTGAACATCGCCTGGACGTCGCCCTTGAGGTACTCCCCCGGCCCGCCGATCTGCTGGTCGTCCGGGACGAACGTCTCGTCGAACGCCACCAGGTGGCTGGCGGTCCCGCGCATCCCGATCGGGTCCCACCAGGACGGATCGACCGACACCGAGGGATCGGCCAGCTCGCAGCCGAGCATGAGCACCGTGTCTCGCGAACCCGCGTGCCGCGCGCCACCCGGACCGGCCGGGTCCACGAGCAGGATCGCCCAGTCCGCGTGCGTGGCACTGGTCGCGAACGCCTTGGTGCCGTCCACGATCCAGCCCCCGGCCACCCGCCGCACGGACGTGCCGAACCTCCGGGCGGTGCCGGCGCCGGGCGACGGCGGCTCGCCGCTCCACGTCACCCAGACGTCGCCCGCGCCGACGATCCCGCCGAACCAGCGCTCCTGCTGTTCGCCGGTGGCGAACGCGTCGAGCAGGAGCAGTGAGTTGGCGTGCCCCTCCCAGCATCGCGCCAGGGAAAGGTCCGCCGCGGCGAGCCGGCCGGTCATCGTCCACAGTGTCTCGGTGTCGCCCTGGCACGGGCCCAGCCCGAGACCGCCCCGGCTCACCGGGACGGTCGGTGCGTTGAGCCCGGCCGCGAACAGGTCGTCGAAGTCCTGGGCCGGGAACGTGCCGTCCCGGTCGTACTCCTCGGCCCGCCGCGCGAACGCGGGGATCAGTGCGGTGAGCCGGTCGAGAACCCCCGTCTGCGGAATGTCGAGACGTACAGTCATCGCAACCCCCAAGCATGCGCACGAAGGCCTTCGACGATCGCCGGAGGCATCGAGCGGCGGGTAAGCAGCCGGAACTGCCGTTCGACCTCCACCGTCAGCACGTCCCAGCCGTCCGCCACCCCGAGGCCGCGTCGCCGCGCGGCGGCGACGAGTTCCGTCTCCTGCGCCCCGTAGGTCAGATCCACCACCACGGCGCCGTTGTCCATTCGCGACACCGGGAACGGGCAGTACTCGCGGACGGGTGTCGCGTGGACGACGAGGCCGTAGTCGCACGGGTCGAACACGGCGAGCGACAGGTAGTCGAGCCCCAGCAGGCGGGCCGCCCACTGGCCGCGCGTCGGCCCGCGGTTGACCATGACCGGGCGAATCCCGGCACGGACCAACCCCGCCGCCGCGCCCCGGCCCGCACCGCCGCAGCCGACCACCGCCACGCGGCGCCCGGCGAGCGAGAATCCCTTGCGGCGCAATGATTCGATGACTCCCGCCGGATCCGTGGTGAACGCGCGCCACCCGGACTTGCCGCGCACCAGCAGGTTGGCCGCGTGGGTGGCGCGGACCTGCGCGCTGACCGAGTCGGCAAGCCTGACCGCATGCTCCTTGTGCGGGGACACCACGGTCATTCCGCGGAAGCCCAGCCCGAGCTCGGCGAACCCGCGCCGCACCACCGTTCGCCAGAATCCGCCGATCTCCGGCACGGCGAACGGGAGGTAGAACGCGGGCAGGCCCAGCGCGCGATACGCGGCGTTGTGCAGCCGCGGCGAAAGTGAGCCACCGACCGAGGTTCCGACGATTCCGTAGAGCTGCTCGACCTCGCCGGGCGCGAAGAACGGATAGTCGTCGGCCAGCTGGGCCAATCTCGTCCGGGCGTGCACATCGGACCCGGCCGGGCCGGCGAAGAGAGTCCGCGCACCCAGGAGCGGCGCCACGAACCTGCTCCATCCGGCCGCTTCGTCGGCGAACGCCGTGACGTCGGGGCGGCCGAGCCTGTGCAGGAGCCGGAGCGGAAGCATCCCGTCCTCGACGCGTTGTCCATGCACCTGCAGCAGGTACAACGCCGCCGGGACAACACTCATCGACTTGACCTTCGCACTCAGCTCGGGGAGCCCCGAAGCCTTTCCGTGCCAAGCGATCCTGCGTCGGTGTGCCGGGACCGCGGCGAGCAGCCGCGGTGTCAGGTCCCGATCGGCCTCCAGCTCCACCACGTCGTACCGGCTCGCCGCGCGGAGCAGGCGGTGTTGCCGTTCTTCGGCGGAACCGGTGAAGCGGCCGCCTTCGGCGGCGCTGCGCAGGCTGTAGCTGATTTCCGCGACGCCGTGGCGCGCGAGCGCCTCGGGCGGGAGGTCACCGGCGAGATCGGCCCGTACCTCGACACCGTCGAGGCCGGGTGGAAGCCCGTTCGGCAGCTCGTCCAGTGAAGCGACCACGGAACAGGTCCCTCTGGCCGGGCCGCTGAACCGGGAGGCAGGCGTTGCCATCGTTCGGAGGCTGGACATTCCGCTCACCACGCCCAGAATTCAGGAGCATGGAGTCTTTCGCGGCGATCGTCCGCTCCCGGCACAGCAAGCGCGCCTTCCTCACCCGCCCGGTCGATCGCGGTGTGCTCGAAGACGTCCTGCATCTGGCCGCCGAAGCACCGTCCACTCGGAACGGTCAGCCGTGGCGGGTGGAGGTCGTCACCGGCGCGAGCCGCGACGCGCTGGCCGCGCGGCTGCTCGCGGAGTTCGATCGCGGCGCCCCGGCCAGCCCGGACTACCTCAACCAGCCGGCGGCGCCGGATCCCGCGACCGAGCACCGGGCGGCCGAAGCGGGCTCGGGTGTGTTGCGGGCCAAGGGAATCGCCCGCGAGGACCAGCAGGCCCGCCGGGCACACCTGCGCGACAATCTGCGGTTCTACGGTGCCCCGGTGGAGATGATCTTCCATCTGCCCGCCGGCTCGCCGCCGGGCCTGTTCCTGGAAACCGGGTTCTTCCTGCAGAACGTCATGCTCGGCCTGGCCGCAGCCGGGCTGGGAAGCTGTCCCCAGTACAGCGTGGCGGGCTACGCCGACGTGATCCGCGCTCAGCTCGCACTCGGAGCCGGACGGCTGATCGTCTGCGGTCTCGCGGTGGGCCATGCCGACACATCGGCTCCGGTCAACGATTTCCGGCCGAGCCGCGCCGAGCTCGGCGAATTCGTGCGCTGGCATGATCACGCACCCTCGGCCGTCGAAGGGGCTGGATAGGACCGGGCCCACTCGGCCAGCCGGCCGCGCACGAGACCCTGGATCCGCGTCGCACAGTCCACATAGGACTCTGCGGAGCCGCGCGCCGGCTCGGGCACGTCGCCGTCCGGGTCGAGCAGTGCCACTCTGTCCTCGACCTCGGGAACGAGCTCGAGGACCGCGGTCCGATGCGCCTCGGTCAGGCAGTAGATCGCCGTGCTCGCGGTACACATCCGCGGGGTGAGTTCACGAGACGCGTGACGGCCCGGCGGAACGTCCAGTTCGCGCAACGCCGTCTTCGCCGGGGGCGACATCCGTTGTCCCGGCGTGGTGACGGTGACCCCCGCGCACAGGACGTCGCGCAGCCCGAAGCCGGAGATCGCCGACAGCTCGGCGGCGGCGATCGCCGCCGCCATCGGCGAGCGGACGGTGTTGTTGCCGCACACGAACAACACGAACGGGCTCGACGGCAGCCGCTGCAGCAGCCTCGCCCGGATCGCCGGATGACTCAGCACGAAGGCGGCAAGCACCACGCAGCAACCGGCGATGTACTGGGCCGTGCTCGGCGACGGCGCGCCGAACAGCCCGTGCAGCACGAAGGAGGCCGCGACCCCGGCGAGCAGGCTGGCGCAGACGTGCACCGGCATGCCGAAGGAGTACTCCCGGCGATCGAGGAAGATCAGAGTGGTGAAGACGAACAGGCCCTCGTAGAGCACGCCGATCCCGAAGGCGGGGATCGCCTCCGGCGTGAGCAGGAAGGTGGTGAACCCGTCCCGCAGGGCCTGCATGCCGCTGCCCACCCCGACCAGCGCGCCGAGTCCGAGCAGAAGCACCAGGAACACCGGGGTGGTCATGTGCTCTTCGACGAAGTACCGCCGGTCGGCGGCGAGCACGCCCGCCTTCGCGTGCCTGCTCATGACGAGGAACCGGCCGAGGTAGCCGAGGCCGTACAGCGCCAGGCTGGCGACCGCGAGCGCGGTCAGCCGATAGTTGGCGACGTCGGCGAGGGCGACCACCGCCGACGCGAGGCTGAGCGCGACGGCGATCTTGGAGTAGGTGTGGATCCGGCGGCGGCGGACGAGGTCGACACCCGGCGCGACCAGCAGCGTCAGGATCCGCATGAGGACCAGGACCAGCAGGATCGAGACACCGGGGAAGGTGAAGTTCAGGGTCGTCGTCCCGACGATCAGCGCCATGCAGAGCGCCGAGCGCGCGGTTTCCGGACCGGGGAACGGGATGCTGACGCCCGCGACGGTGCGGTGCCGGGCGTGCCTCCACCATCTCAGCGCGGTCAGCGTCACCGGCATCGCGCAGAGCGTGCCGAGCGCGGCCGCCGGCAGCAGGACCAGTCCGCCGATCGGGGTGGGCATCGACGGGAGCAGGCCACCGGACATCGCCTTCGCCAATGCGCTGTAAGGCGTGTACCACAAGAAGTAGCCGATCCCCAGCCCGAGCATCCCCATGCTCGCATAGCGAGTATGCGTCATTGCGTCTCCTTAACCCTGGAAAGGGAAGACGGTGATGGACGGCAGCACCGTTGGTGTTACCTAGGGACTGATGCACACTGGACGCGGCGGCCGGCGCCGGTGAGCGCGCCGAGTATGACAGTCGCCGAGTTGTGCGGGCAAGAATGCTCGTCGAAGCGGGCTAGGCAGATACCTAGGGGATAACCATCAGGTCCGGTCTGCGCAGATGGCGCACCCGGTGATCCGTTCGGCGCAACCGAGTCCGGCAGCAGGAGCACCATCTTCGCGAAATTCGGACATTTAATCTCGGGCACCGGATAATCACGCCGCCCAAGCCCAGGATAGGACCTTTCGCCGGTTCTCACGCCATCGGCTGGATCATCGTACTAGGGGGAATTCGCCATGCGCGGTGATCGCCGCGGGACCCTACTCTCGACATGGCCGGAATTCCCGGTCACGCTTTCCGCAGGAGGCAGCCCGATGACCACGGACGGCCGGACCGCACCCGGCACGCTCCCCGTGACCGCCGCCGCGACACTGGATCTCGAGCCGATCGTGGGCACGTGGCACGCCACCGACCAGCACACGCCAGGGGTCACCCGCCTCGAACTCACCGGCACCGACGGCGTCCTCGTGATCAGCGCACGCGGCGCCGACGAGCCACAGCCCCGCGACTGGGGCGAGACCGAGGCCACCTGCTACGGCCCGGATCCAAGTTCGGACAAAGCGATGGCGTTCACCGCCGAGTACGACTTCGGCTTTCTCACAATCCTGCTCGCGGCCTATGCCAAACAGGGAATCCTGGTCCTTGACACGTTCACCTCATTCCGTGACGGGAGCGGCCGGTCCGACTACTTCACCCGCGAATTCTTCCACCGCTAGAAATGCCTCTCAACTGAGGGAAATGGAGTGCGCCATGGGCTGGGCGCGCGCGAGGTCGGCAGACATACCCGGACCGGGTTCCCTACTTTCCCCGGCCGCCGGAATAGACCCGGGACCACTACTGGGCGACTGGGTCAACTACGACCGGAACACAACCGGCATCGGCGCTCTGGCGATCGGCCGCCGTTCCGGCGGGATCGGTGTCTCCGTTCTCGACGCCGGTCCACTTTGGCCGCCCGAGGTCGGGGAGACGCGCGGTTTCGCCTTCGCCGGTTCCGCCGGCGAAATGGCGGCCACCGGATTCACCGCGTGTTTCGGATTGGCCGGGCTCGACGTCCTGCTCGCCGCTTATCTGAACCTCCGCCTGCTGGTCGTCGACGCCTACACGGTGCGCCCCGGCACGGCGAACCACTTCCACCGAGATCACTTCTACCAGCCGTGAAGGCGGTGACGTCGATGCGCGGATCGGCTCGTGGACTGCGCTTCCACTGGAGCATTCCCGGCACCGGCGCGGCCAACGCCGTCCGCGGTGCCCAGGAACGCGCCACGATCAACCCGGTGGCCGACCTGGAGAGCCTGCCCCACTTCTGCGCGGAGATCCTGCCGCGGGTCCGCGAGCGGGAGCTGCTGGAAACCGCCAGTCCGGCCTGAGGAGGACCGATGCGCGTGCTCTTCACCGCGACCGGGGCCCGGCCGCACCTCTACCCGCTGGTCCCGCTCGCCTGGGCGTTCCGGGCCGCCGGCCACGACGTCTGCCTCGCCAGTACCCGCTCGGTCGCCGCCGACCTGCGCGACACCGGGCTGCCCGCGGTCGTCGTGCACAGCGAACCCGGCCGCGACCCGGCCGCGCGGAACTCCTTCGTGGAGACGACCCACCAGCAGGATCCCTGGCCGGACGAATGGGCGGTCAACCTGCACCGGCTGTCCGACGCCCAGCGGCGCTATTTGCGCCGCCTCGGCAGCGTGCTCGTCCTCGGCTCGGAGACGATGGTCGACGACCTCGTCGCCTTCGCCCGGCAATGGCGGCCCGGCCTGGTCGTGCACGACGCCGTCAGCTACGCCGGACCGGTCGCCGCCGAGGTGCTCGGTGTCCCCAGCGTCCGGCACAACTTCGGCACGGCGTCGGTGCCCCGCCTCGAACTGACCGGGACGACACCGCTGCCCGAGTACACCCGGATGTTCGCCCGCTACGGCGTCCGGGTCCGGCTCGAACCGACCGCGACCGTCGACCCGACTCCGCCGCGGATGCGGCTGTCGGCGCCGGGTTCGCCGTGTTTCGACGTACGGTACGTCGCCTACAACGGCCCGGGTACGCTCCCGGCCAGGCTGCGGGTCCGCGACGGACGTCCGCGCATCTGCGTCACCTGG
>Ga0307507_10012284_pt1 | contig 10614 bp, 8 predicted proteins | sample 7_EM_MG_FD_207223 | JGI IMG/M metagenome (GOLD analysis project Ga0307507, IMG submission 207223) | Populus trichocarpa ectomycorrhiza microbial communities from riparian zone in the Pacific Northwest, United States - 7_EM | ecosystem: Host-associated > Plants > Roots > Unclassified | place... | reverse complement strand
CATCTACCGCATCCCCTCTCGCTCCTCAATCAAGACAGCTATCGCTCAATCGAGGGGTAGTAGCAGGTCAAGCCCCCAGTGCCTCCTTGATCCCCAGCTTTCCTCCCGTTCCTTACTGCCTCATCCCATGTCCCGAGCCGCATCTGTTGTTTATCAAGCACCGATGCAACTTCCCCTCCAAACCACTACTCTCGCCCCCTTCCTCCAAACACACCATGATGATAAACAACACAATCGACGATGCGAAATCGGGTGTCTTACATAGCAACAAACACATGCGGAAGGATAATCTTGGGAAAGCTGCAATGACTTCTGCACACACAGCCGCTTGCGAAGCCCTTAGTGCTCATGAAGCTGTCGAAAGCGAAGTAGAAGACGAGCAGGAAGATGGAGCACGAGATGACGAAAATATAGTTGAGAGGGAACTTCTGCAGCAATACTCCTCTTACTCGCCGCAATGCAGTTCCAGATGGACCGGATTGCTCGGTGTGCCTTCTCCGAGAGCTTCGATGGTCGGTGTCGGTGCCGGCCCTTTCATCGCATTTTTGTCGTTCTTTCCGTGACCGCAATTGCTCATAAACCACTCATTACCAAATTACTGGGAGTACTATGGACCACTTGTAGAGCCAATTGCGACTGTATTTGCCCACCTTCAGAGTTTACTAGCCTATATTCAGATCCTTGATATTCAATATTCAAAGAATCAAAGCCCTTCCCCCCCTCCATGTCCCCACCGCCACTTTTCTCGTATCCTTTCATCATTAAAGGAGAGCTTCCCGCTATGCGTTCTTTTCGCTCTCACCATCGCCATCCACCTTCTCGTCGTCTCGTCATCTCAATCCTCTTCGTCATCCTTCACGGATGATCATCAAATGCGACCTGTAGGATGGTTAATTACTAGTGAAGAGGGGGACACAAAGAGTTTTGGACATCAATTGAGCAGGAAAGGCCAAGGATTGGTGTGGCAAGGGGCTTGCATCGAGGTATGAGATATGAAACGAAAACACGGATCGATGAACGTACAATGATCTCGAACAAATCGTGCCACTTCTTCATTTGCATTCTGAAAGTTCTTGAATGAATTATGGACTTCACGAGAAAGTATACTTTATGCTAAGATGAGCCAAGCTGAATATTCCTTTTGGACAGCCCATAGTCAGTGTCAGTCCCGGATGAGTCTCAGCCGACCATGTATCTCTAGACAAGACACCGTCAAACGAAACCACAGAAGAGAAAGAAGCGCTTTCAATAGAACGTCCAGACTTATCAGAGGACAAGAAAAGCAACGACAACGCATGATTGGAACGTGCAGTGGTGCAATGCCATCTGACATCCGCTCAAATGAAGACATAGTAGATGAATCTTACAAATTAAGCAAGCTACTTGCAAACCCGTTCATTTGTACTGGCGTGCGCCCAGACTCGCCTTCGTATTCCTCCAGGTCGATTGGCTCATGGGGCGAGGATCAGATATCAAAAGCCCATAGCAGACATGAGATTGCGAGCCAGAGCTCCCTCTGCCACATGAATATCCGGACAGATGCGACGACTTGATTTGAAAAAAAGTCAATGAGGGAATCTGACCAAGACTGAATACCAAACACTCACTCTGCGCCGAACGGTCAGTGGTCCCGATCCATGGCATTGGGGAGTTTACTCGATTCTGCACACGTTAGTGTATCTCCGAAGTAGCGATCTGGATTGAAGTAAAATCTACCTTTATTTCTGCCTGGGTCTGCTAGCAGACCCGGGAACAAATAGAGATAGAACCTGACTGGTCAGACGATTAGCCTGGGGGTCCTATTTTTATTACATCTCGGGTCGAGCACTGGACCCGGAAAGTAATAGGGATAGGGGTCAATATGGTCAGCGTCTGGCGTGCTGAGCACCCAACAAAAGAGGCTGACTGTGCCAACGAATTAAAGGTCTGACTGCTCCTGGTTAATGAACACTTACCGGTGTTGGATAGGTCATATAGATCGAAGTCCGAAGGCAAAGAGGCAATAATTGAGTGGAGTTATCGAGGTAACCAACAGCGATGTCTTGGGTTGGAATATGATATCTTTCAGCGATCCTGAAGGTAAGACTGTCCCAGGTTGGTAGCATATCAAAATATTCGACGTAAGTTGGGGCGTCGGCCTTCTTTAGCTTAATTGAAATCATCGTGACGAACAGGGAAGAGGATTTATGTTGAGTATGGCGCGGCAGCGGAGCTCAAAATTCAACTCGCTCTGCAACAGCCAAACTATGCTGCACTAGCCCAACACTTGGCGGGTGTTGTAAATGAAGTTCAATTTATACCAAATGCGCCTATTGCGAACATGGCGAACCTCCCAAACCAATTAGCTCAAATCCAACAGCAACTCGACCAAATGCAGCAACAACTTCACCGAGTTGAAGGGAAGCTGAACGATTTGTGAGCAGTTCTCATTCCATCCAAACATTTGGTGGTCTGACAACTTGCAGAGACATGCTTTCCCCGATAAGGCTCCACAATTCAGTTGCATCTTTGACAGCGCCACTAGTATTTCCACCCCTCGCGCAAGGCGTAAATCTCCCTGCAAATCACCCCCGCACAAAAACTGATTTGTTGTACATGGATGGTAGGCTCGATTTGATTGGTTATTACTTTGCAAATTTATCAATAGCCCCATAGCACAGACCTGCCAGGCTATGGCCAACGCTTTGGGGCTTCAAGTTCCAGTCGGTGCCCCCCTTCAACTCCTTCGTCAACAAGTAATGAACTACATTGGAGCATTGGCTGCGTAGATTTTGAACCAATCCAAATTGTCGAGATACGGCCAATTGTAATAAATGTTTCTCGTCACTCCCCAAGTCGCCTGTTAGCTATAGAAAGGAATACCCTGCCCTACTGAATGCACCCGTGTTACGCCAAACACTCGTTATTTAACGACACGCTCGTTCTCGGGGGTGGTTCTTTCACTCTACCCATCAACGGACCGAGAATTGTTTTTGGGAGTCGTCGAGGTGTCGTTGACCTTTTCTGCGCACTCCTATCTTCTTCGCCAGCTCCAAACTGAACATTCATGTTCGTTTTTGGGCGCTGTGGTTCTTTAATACCCCTTATGCAAGGACACGAGCAATTCGTGCTCGTTTTTGGGTGTCGTAGTCGTTTTTCGGTGACATGGCCACGATAGACTTCCAACACCACGAACACACTTTCCGACCTGCTCGATCTTGGAAGCCTGTATGAAACCTGTGGCAACTAAATCATCAGCACCAAGAATGCTGGCATGGGACAATGTCTGAAGCTTCTAAAGAATGCCCAAACAGCTGGTATGCCGAGCTGAGGTTCGGATAGGGTATCAGGTAAGAACTCGCAGTATCTCTTTTATTTTTGCACTGTAACTGACATTCTAACTCACAGTTGATGCCACTTTCGTTCTACTTCAAGACCCCGTTATTCAATTTGGCCAGGAAAGTTGCGCTGGGATTCGGTGTGTGGACACAGGTGTCAGGTAAGAACTCGCAGTATCTCTAAGGATATTGATTCCCGGGTCCAGCGCCAAACCTGGGAGGTAATAGAAGTAGGACCAGGCAAAACGAACACTCTGAGATTTCGAGCGAAGTTGGAAACTTATCCTGGCAAAACAATATAGATGTCATTACTTTTACAAACCAACTGACATTGCAGATTCAGTATCATACGACTAGTCTACTTTTAGGGCTATCCTATATTCATTTGAATGCATAAAGTACTAGGGTTAGTCCGCATCTTATAAAAGCAGAGCAAATCTATTAGACGAGGAATCGAAAGCAATCAAAGCGTATCTGGTATCGACGCCATCAAAGAGTCGACTGCATCACTTGGGCGCTGACTCAGATTTTGTGGTGGGCTTGCTGGACACCCTGACCTTAGGTTTCATCATCCAGTGTAATTCATTCTGGGGGTCCTTCCAAATGCGAGATAATTCAGCGGTTTTCTTTCGGACTTCCTGTGCAAGTAATGCCTGCCGTTTGAAGATTCGGTGGATACTTGTGAAAAAATGGAATGCCTGCAGTGGGCTGGAAAGATCAAACTTCTTGCAGTTCTGGTCAACCAACATATTGAACCGCGTATCACCCTGAGGGATCTACATTGCAGATTAGTTAATTTCATCAATGGACGTAATAGGCTCACCCTCTCTGCCGGGTACGAAGGATGGTAGTCGGCCTCCACAGATTTGGAAGACTTCCAGGCCATGATGATTTCCCCTTCCGTACCAGCAGTGATGACTCCAAATACTGGGAAATCGGTGATTCCTAAGGCGGCAAGAAACTCGACACCAAAAATGCAGTACATCTGGCACTGATGCAATGCTTGGTGCAAGCTTTTCGTTGCCCGCTTATTTTCAACATATAAAAAAGGGAAGTAGAACCTCAGCAGTTTGTCATCTTCGACAGAAAAGGGTGACGGATTTGGCAAACTTTGGGTGACTTCGGGACACATCAGGCACTCAGCATGTGCGTCGTTGAAGGTCATTTCCTTAGTTTCCTTCGTAGATGGCTCCTTATACTCGAAAGTATGGTATTTCCCGTTTGAGCACTTGGGTTTACTCGGTTTCTTGAAGATGGAGAAGAACGAATGAAACCATGAGGGGGATTTATCTGCTGCCTTCTTCCCCATCACAGTATGATCCACGGAGTATTCCAAACAGTAAAGGCCATCTACAAGCGCAGTTGACGGTTCGAACGATCGGTCTTGGGCCCGAACTGTAGCAGTGGTTAATTCACTTCGATCCGCATTGGCTAGCGCTTGCTGTATTGCGGATACGATGTTATTCTTGACGGCCTTCTGCTCGACTGGGACAACTCCCCTTTGTTTCATGATCAAAATAAGGAGGAGGCGCGACTGGAGGACATCCGGGAAGTTTGAATTTTCAACTGCTTGGTTTTTTGGGAGACCAATCGATTTCTCCACGCTATCAGGACATGAGCGCATCATCAGAAGTGAAAATAAAAAACATACAAGAAAGTCTCAGAAACATCCTTCATTGGATCACAACATGCCGCTCTGAACAGCTCATCCCAGGCACTCCGCATAGTGCACTCTCCTGCGCCCGAAAAAGCGGCCTGGTGTCTACTAGCTTGAGAGGTTGAAACGGCCCTTAGAAAGGTCGTCATATGATTACTGACCGATGCCGCGACATCGGACTCGAGGTCCAACGGAGTAGGATTACGGTCTTTGATATATCGCTTGTATTCCTTAAGAAGGTCCGCTCGTTGCCCTAAGCTCGGACCATCACAGTTGGGTAGTAAAGAAGTCTAGGTAAGGTAAGAAAGGGAGATTTGGGTAAAATAGTGAGTGGCTGCTCACATTACGATTCCACTCCTTAGGCCAGCGAAATTCGGTAATCTGATCATACAAGGCAACCATAGCGTTGAATTGCTTCGAGAAATCAGACTTGACATCAGGGAGTTGCAGCAGGAACAGCCTGAGCGTGGAACGCTCCCAGAGCCAGGTGTCCGTCCCAGGCTCCATTGCTGCAAACCCATTTGTTGCTTTTAGTGCCGCAAATCTGGAAATCACCGCATGAGAGACTGGAGAACGATCGATTGGAAAATATGGACATACTCCGAGGCACTATAACTGTTAGCTAAACTGGAGCCTGATGCGCTACGATGAAGAGGAGGTACTCGAAGGAAATCAGTGGATGAGGTTCGATTCTTCGCTGAGGAGCCGGGCTTGCTGCCAGACATGAAGGCTAAAGCCGATCGTAAACGATGAAGGATCGATGGCCTGAATGATAATCGTCAGATAAGTGAGAAAATCGTGATGCATCCACAACACACTCGGCATTTGCCGCAGAAGGCAGTCCGTGAAGCCAAGCTTCAAACAATGAATCGGCTTCGTTTGCTGGAGGAAATGAGGGAACTTGGTCCAATCGCCAGCAAAGATCTCGGGTATCTCGATATTTTGACAATTGTTCGACTGAGGTGAAATGAAAGCGGCATCCGAGGATGAACTGTCCAAAATATAATGCACTGACAGGGTCTGTCAAGTCAAATATCCCGAGTGATGGTCGAACGTCATCTCTCCTCTCGGAAAGGGTAAGATGTATCATCGGCTAGAGAGTTGGCATGTCAATTTGCAATGTTATTCGAACCAAAAGGATTTCTTAACCGATGCATCAGGGTTGCCGGTATCGACTTCTGACCAACCAATGACGATTGTAGCAGTTGTTCCCGTCTTTGAAAGCGAGACACCAATGACGGGAATTGGTATTTTCCACACATAACGTTGACACACGACGCTTGTCACAAGGGATTCAATCTCATCTTCGTCCGCTGCACATACCACAGGTAAAGAACATTCCACGCGTTTTCCACGCCCAGGAATGACATAGGCACCTAATGGAAGGTCGAGAGATGCGAATGGGTCTTCTGAAGGACATCCTGCTTACTACATGCATCAGTACAGTTGGATCGTGACGAATGTTTGAAAACTTACATTCACTGCATTGCGAGGATTTACTTCTATCAGAAGCATTGATATCTGGTGGGCGGATGGATCGTGATACGAAGGCTGAAAGGAGTATTACAGCCTTTCCTTCCAAGTCCTTGCTGTCCCTGGCTTTTGGCCGGTTCATGGTTCGTGGCCTCAAGAAGGCAGCGTCTTCACTGTCAATGGCGCATTAGAAGAGAAAAGTAAAATAAAGCATTCGTTCCATACACAAAATAAACGCTTTCTGATATCGCTATCCCTAGCATCGTGATAAGTGTTGTCCAACTGAAGCGTGCTTGCTCTCCACCCCTCCCAAACGCGCTGGCCGCTCTCACCATCCGAACAGACGTTAGAATTGCGTCAACCACGTCGATAACTGGTCTTGCTTGCCTAAAGTCGCATTCTTCGTCTTCCAATATGAGGGCCGATGACCGTAAGGCTATTCCCAACATTTCTCGGGTTCGGGGTGGGAGGACCGACTGAAATTCATTTGAGGCGAGAAGTCTTGGCAGAGGTTGCGAGAAACAATGAAATATATCGGAAACATCTTGTGGCCATGCATATTCGTCAGTAATATCATGACGGACGACCTCCAGCACAATGGACATGATGGCTGGAAGTGCTTCCAGAAAAAAACATACATTGATACAAGCTTGGTCACGATCCACTGCAAAACACGGTCACATGCCAACCTCTCAAGTTCTTCACCTCCTTTTTCTGAGGTTTGTTCCTACAACTTCTCCAAATTTAAACAGCAAGCCCACTCATTGTAGAGCAGAGATATGGATAATTGGCGCATCGCAGTTTTAGGAGATGGTGGTGTCGGAAAGACTGCTCTGGCAGTACAGGTGATTATGTAAAGGTATGCTTCTTGTTTACGCGCAGTTGCTGACCTTGTCTTCAATTTGAATTTCACGGCGAAGCGCTGAAGATGAAAGTTCATTGTCCCATGTCACATGTCACCCTTTATTTAAACACACCAGGCTGAAAGACAACTTTCGCAGACAAATCAATGTCTTCCCTACTTACGAGTTACGTGCACTTCTCGGGCTTTTACAGTGCCCGCCGAATCATTCATCAGCTCTGCAATCAGCTGCTCTCAAATTTCGCGACACATTGCATCTGGAAGTTTGTCCCGAAGGCAAGTTGCAACGCTCCCTGTAGACCTGTCAGGAGAAATCGCCTGGAGAAAATATTTTGCAGGAAAATGGAGCTGGGAACTTAGTAAACACTTCTGGGGAGTGATCAGTGCGATTTAGCCTCTTTACCTGTGCTTTAAATCTGACAGAGTTTTAGTTGGAACCGCTCAGTGGCCACAATCGGGACAGAGTTCCCTCTATATTACCCCCTGTCCAAGGTTGTGCACCGACTCCTACTGAAAGTGTAGTCCAACTTGCTGCTGGCACTCATACCCATAGTACATACCACGACTGAGAAATCTTCCACGCCCGCGAGTAGCCCTGTCACATGTCCCCCTGGTCCCACTCTGTTCCATCCGTCGCGTCACCGTCTAACCGTGTCTTGTATTTCCTAGCTTCGTAGATGCCACCTGTCATCCTCTGCGCTCGTGATAGTTTATTCCCTTCTCTTTCACCCCGTGTTGCGTCCCCGTTTAACATCGGCCAGCCGATTATCAAGTTCTGGCCTTCCCCCTACATAGTGGATGAACAAAGGTGCCAGTAATGGAGGAACTCAGACGAGCACCAGTAGTCCTGGCTCTACCTTCTCCATCTACCAGTCGATACCACTCCCTTCGCAGCTTGGCCCTTCTTTCCCCCAATTTCATTCAGCAAGGCCAACATGGAGGGTCGAATGGAACTCCTCAGTCACCTTCGTTTTTGCGACCAATCCCCGATGGTTTGATTTGTAGAGGGGGGACCTTGCTGGGGACGAGATTTTAGTTACCAAGCGCTAGGTAAGTACTTCTCATATCTCCAATAATTTTTACCCATTCCTCGATTTCTAAACTAATAAAGCATTCATTTGTAGTCTATCTCAATCTCCGATGGTTTGATTTGCAGCGGGGGAAATGGCTGGAGACGAGATTTTGGTTTTTGGTGCACGGCAAGTACTTCTTATATCTCCGTCAATTTTTACCCGTTTCTCGAGGTCTAAACTAATAAAGCATTCATTTGTAGCCTATTCCAACCTCCGGTGGTTTGATTTGCAGCGGGGGAAATGGCTGGGACGAGGTTTTGGTGACCGAGTGCACGGCAAGTACTTCTTATATCTCCGTCAATTTTTACCCGTTTCTCGAGGTCTAAACTAATAAAGCATTCATATGTAGTCTATTCCAACCTCCGATGGTTTGATTTGTAGGGAGGGAAATGGCTGGAGACGAGATTTTGGTGACCAAGTGCTGTTGGAGAACACGTCAAAGGTACCGAGCGATTTGTCGTAGTACCACTTGTTGGAATAATAGACGGAGAAGGTTCTGCCAACTTCGTACTTTTTGACACACGCACTAACCAGTCTGCAACTCGGGCCACGTTCGACGGGTACAGTCAAGATGTCCTGGCGAGGTTGCTGTCTCCTTGCCACGTCGCCACTCGTTTTTCCAATCCCCCTCGTTTTCGGGGTTTTGCCATCTCTGCTGTCATAATCCCTGAATCATGCAATCTGTGCGTCTAAACGGCTAGCAGGTTACCCGTACCCTTTCCGACTACAACATCCAGAAGGAGTCGACACTCCTCCAGGATTGCTGCTCGTCTCGTCCATCCGTATAGATACCGCGTATCATGCTCAGCACCTTGCCACAGCACAGCAACCCAAGTTCCACGTCAACCCTCTACTGATTCCTGAATCTCTCGTTTCGACAGGTGTGGAGGCGGATAGTGCACTTCTCACGAGGTTCTCAAATGTTCGCGCAACCGTTCGATTATGCCTGTCCTTCAAGTTCACAACGAGAATTTGGCCGTCGAATCCTACTTCATGCCTGAGTCGACAATTTTCCCTGCAGAATTGCAGATGGACAGAAAGTTATCAAACTTAGAAGAATCCAATCATGGCCTACCACTATTTACATTCGGGTTAGCTAGTCAACCCGAGATTTAATACAAGTAGTGTTAGGTTATTATTCTCACTCAACTCACCATCAATAGATGCAAAAGAAATCCCTTGCATTGCTGCTACATAACAGACATATGGCTAAATGATGGCAGAGGAAAAAAAAGACAAAATCTACGGGCAAGTCTTGACAAGTGCCATAACTTGTTTTGCAGTAAGTTGACGCGATTCATTGCAGATTCTGACACCAAGCGCCCGGAGATCCAAAGAGATATCCAGAGCTTCGCAAGTTTTGATCAGACACCCAATACCCCAAATATCTACCTCTGCTCCATGGCCATCTTGAAAAACATCAGGTGAGTGTATTTCATGACTTAACGAGCTTTGGGCCTTCGTGGGTGGAGTAGCAGCATCTTCCCAATCGATCAGAAACCATTTCGATCCATCACGAATGCTCCGCATAACATTAGGCCACCGGATATCGCGATGGAACAAGGGTATCGCATGGGCTGCCTAAATTTGACATCAATATCAGATAAAACAAAGAGGGGGATATCATACAACAAGGGCATCTAGGATATACAGAAGACATTCTCTCAATTCTCGTTGGACTTCAGGCTGTGTGTCTATGCCACGTGGACAAAGGCGCACTGTTTTCCCCTGCCCGATGATGAGTTCATCGGTATTCGGGATCGAGTGTCCAGCTAACAACGCATATATTCCTTTAAGGTGCTGCACTTTCGTTTCGGCGTCTATGGATTTGTAAGTTTTAATGATCGCGGTGCTTGTCACTTCGACATTGCTATTTGTCCTGCAGTCCAAAAGGTCATTACATCCAGAATGGAATGCATACCTCGCAAAAGAAGCAAAGTCTTTAACATGGGAACGAACGAGAGCAGCAAGCTTGGGTAGAATGTAAGCAATGTTGATCAAATTACGAATGTTGCGAATACGTTCCTTCTTGGAACTCAAACAAGGGGGGTGCGGAATTGTTAAAATTACACGGGGTCGGTAAATTTTTTTAAGCAAAACCTGTTGACCCCCCCCCCCCCCTCCGTGGGAGACCATTACTGTATATAGTAATATTATATAATATTTGTCAGCGTCTGCTGGCAACCGAGTCACCAGGCACTCTCACACACTCGACAAGCCTCGACGTCGCGC
>Ga0307507_10012282_pt1 | contig 10616 bp, 12 predicted proteins | sample 7_EM_MG_FD_207223 | JGI IMG/M metagenome (GOLD analysis project Ga0307507, IMG submission 207223) | Populus trichocarpa ectomycorrhiza microbial communities from riparian zone in the Pacific Northwest, United States - 7_EM | ecosystem: Host-associated > Plants > Roots > Unclassified | place... | reverse complement strand
GCGGGGGGCCGTAGGGATATTAGGATAGGGTCGTGGTCGGATCCGGTTGAGGGGAGGGACTACGCATCCCACGAATCAAAAGCAGGGAACATCTGTGGGTTGGCGAAGGCCATGTCGATGGTGCTGGGCCTATGGGTCCCCCTGAAGGGGAACCAAGTGTAGATGCCAGGGGCGTTGAGGAGGGTGAAGCCTAGGTCCGAGGCTGTGTCGAAGTAGGGTGCGGATTCCTTTTCTTCCTTTGAGGAAAGGAGTCTGGAGGGATCGGTGGCTGCGTTATGGATATTAAAGTCGCCTGCGACTAGGTATGGGTAGGCGAGGTCCAGAAGGGATGACTCGGGGGAAACTGAATGAGGGAGTGGGGAGAGTGGTCTGGCATAGGCATTGCCGATCGTAAAGCGGGAAAGACATGCGCCAAAGCAGCCTTGTGGGGTGAAAACATCTAACGCCATAAAGTCATCTGTTTCTGTGGGAAAAAAAGGTAATACTGCGAACTTTTTTAAGAAGTTCTGGGAGGCATAGCAGGCCACCCTGGGCCTGGCAAAGGTGGGGGCGAAGGACTTAAATGCTGAAAAACTAGGGAGGAATCCTTTGGAGGAGGGGGGGTCTTGCAAAAGAACAATATCGACGTGTGGGCCCTCCAGAATGGAGGAAAATCAGGAAAGAAACACATCCCAGCTTCCCAGGCAGTTGTGTTGAACGAGAGTGAGGTTGGTTGCCGGAACCAGTCCTTGGCGTGAAACAAGGGAACGCTTTTCAATCATTTCCGGGACGGACCCGAGTGTTTAGAGGGAGTTACTGGCGGCGGGCCTTGGCCAGTGGGCGCTGGCTGGGACCCGCTGGGGGGGGCGGGGGCGTTTCTGTTCTGTTGGAGGGGACCTGGGGTGGAAAGGTCAATGGTTTGGGTTAAAGGGGCTTCGGGAGTAGCAGGTGCCGGACCGCAATCGTCGCCCACATCCATGGCTTCGTCACTGTCGGAGGAGGCGTCCGATAGCTCTTCGTCCGAGGGAGGGGGGCCTCGGGCTGAGGGGGCGGGACTGGTCTAGCCTTACCCAAATCTCATGTCCCGAGTGTCCCCTTATATAGGGGTTCTTCTCTCAACCCCAACCCTGTGTGACTCATACCCTCGCGTCACGCGACTCAGGACTCATAGTGAGTCATAGTGTGAAATCCATCAGCCGCGCCTTATCTCGCAACCAATCAAAACCCATAAGACAAGTAATGTGCCCTAACGGTGCCACATGCGTAAAACCCATGACTCATAACTATGAGTCATGTGCGAAATACATAAACCACATGACCACAATCGTGCGTCATGTCAAATATCAACCAATCACAATAAATTAATGACGGGCTATTGCGTCGTCATTTGAAATCCTAGGAGTCAACTGATCTCATAGTATGAAAGATACAAACCGATGACTAATAACTATTAGTCATGTGAGAGTCTGCCTTGCTTAGTCACCGTTTGTGACACAGACAGTCAATTTCTCATAGATTTCTAGCACCACAGATCCCGGACACAATATACACCCAATATTACTCAGGCCATAGAGGGAAAAGCATGATGGATGAGAGGTTCCTAGGCAAGATTGATGGCCTGTTTATCTATCTGACCGCAGCCATATTGTGCCATTCAGGGTGATGCTGGCGGACTAGCAACTTTATCGATACTGTAGCTTGGACACGTGCCGGTTGCAAAGGTATGGAAAATAACGCTGACTTGCAGTTTGCAGAACAGTCCTGATGCCTTGGCGCGCAGGCATCGAGATTTTCTGGAAAACGGCAAGTGCTTACAGGGGCCCTAAGCCACCTAAGGAGATGATAGACCTGCTAGAATGCCAAATACAGCCAGGGGATGGTATGGGAGAGGTCATGCGCGGAGGGAGAATCCACCAAATAAGAACAACATTAAAGGCTAAAATCGAGAAGGAGCGGAGAAAGCCTGTTCAGAGAATGGAAGGATATTCCAATGATGAGGAGACAATAAGCTTCGACTTCGGGATGGATGCGGAGGTGCATGGCTCAGTAGCCAATGGTGGCCTCGGAGACGCAGGGAGAGGACATGGTCGGCGCAGAGCGCAAAGGGTTCAAGTGGCGAATCTCTGGCTCTTAGATGATGTAGCTCTGTTGTGAGAACCGGCGGAAGCGCCATCACAGGGTGAAGACACTCACCCAGAGGAGGGGGATGCACCAATCGGTATGCTATGATTATAGATGTATATTATGCAAGAGTACAATGGGAAATAAATAATATATGCGAATAGAGTCCGGAAGTGACAAAACCTTAAAGTCTGTGGGCCAGTAGGACGGTGTCAGTCAGGCAATTGTAGGCACTAAATGCATGTGAGTGCGTCGGCCGGATGTGGACAAACTGGCCAACCGGAAATTGTAGGTTCTGAAGGCAGGGGAATGTGTGGGGCGGACGGTGAGAGGCCGGAGGAGTCCGTCCCGGATCCAGCGGACAAGATGGATTGGCGTGGCAGGCAAGGCAAAGGTTGTGCGGGGAAAATGTCGGCCGGATCCGGGAGAATACGCAAAGGGTTCGAGGGGTGGCGGGAGAAGAAAAGAGCTTTGGGGTGGTTATGACCAAAAAGGAGTCCGAGAGGGACCAGGAACCTTCTCCCCACTTCTCCTTTTTTCGCCCGAACTCCCCACAAGCTCCGTTCTACTCCCTGGACCCCCCGAACCCTTTGCGTATTCACCTGGACTCGGCGGATGAAATCAGGGCAGGGCGGGCTATTACTGGGTGAAGGGAGGGGGACATGGGTGTGTGGGAGAGGGTTGGCTGTAGATCAGTCGCAGCCACAAGGGCCCTGCGAACAGGAGCCTGCTGAGAGGGGCATTCAGGGCTAAGGGGGGAAGAGGTTATGAGCTGTGGGCAGGGTTGATAGGGAGAACTGCGGCAGGCCACGTCCTCTGCCTCCAAACAGAAAGGGGCCGCGTCCAGTCGAAGCCCGCCAGGGCGTTTGCATCAGGAACTGAACTTTACTGAATAAGCGCCTGGAGCATGCGGCACACAGGCCGATCAGGCCACACCAGGACGCAAGGTAATATTTTTGCTGATGTACTGCAGTTCGTGCTACAGTCAGAGTGGTTGTGGTCGTACTCACCTCGAGAACTTCGAATCGTGACAAGTTTTCTGGATTGGATTCTGTGAAGTAGGTAACAGGACAGCTGTCGTTACCTGAATCTTGTTCATTAGGGTCTTGCACAGTATGAGGATAGTTTATATCTTCTGGGTAAAGGCGTGATACAGCCTCTCGTAAAAAGTTCCATTGCCCTGGCAGGGATATGATTCTTGTAACGGAATCTACTATTATCGCTATTATTCCTTAACATGGCATTCGATATTGCCTATTAGGATTTCCCCACTAACAAATCATTCCTTACCTTTTACCTTTCCTATTGTTATAGTTTCCTATTAGGTACTACTTTCCTTAGTTTGTTTATTACTACCTTTTGTTTCTTGTACCCATTTGGGAAACTCTATGTATTACTGGTTTAGTACACTCGTAGTCATCCCTTACTTGTTTGATTCTATTACTTGTTTTGTTACATATATCCTGTGGCATCTACATCTTTCTTTTAGGACTTAGTTGTTTTGGCTTCTACCTTAGCATAGCTTAGAATTCTCGTTTGGACAGGATAGTGGTTATGATTTATTTTGATTTAAAAAGCTCCAGATTCCTTAAGGATTCGAACTCTAAAGCCTTACAGAAACCCTCACTTTAAACATTCTAAGTTGAACGGTCACTCTACGAGTTCCTAAACTTTGTTATATCTCTTGTTGAGATTTCCACCTACGCTTCTCCTCCCTCTCCTTAGAGTCTCGCTGGATCTCCGTCAGGAAGTGTCGCGATACTCAGGACCAGGTTACAATTCTTATCCTAAACTGACCTATGTATCCTCGCCACCTAAGCTCAGCCTTTGTTGGTGTTTTCCTTGTTTTGAGGTAGATCAGAGGCTGGTGATCAGTGACCATCATGAATTCGTTGCCTGCCAGGAGATGATGGAATGTTGTAAGGGCGTCAACTATCACCAATGCTTCCTTGTCTGTAGTGCCATAGATCCTCTGGGGGTTAGAAAACCTTCCTACTGTGGAGTGCTACCGGTCTGGCTGTATCAGCTGTTTCTCCTTGTCCTACCCTAGCACCAACCCCTGTATCTGAGCCGTCGGTTATCGGCTATATTGGTAATGCAGATTCATCCCAGATCGGTTTGATGATATGGTTATGTTCCGCAGCTCGTCTAACATTATCTCTGGCGTCATCATGTGTTTCAATTCACACAAACCCCTCTGTTCTAGCAGATGAGGTCAGGGGTGCTATGATCGACACTAAGTGTGGTATAAATTGGCTAATGTCATTCACAACTACGAGAAATGCCCCTAATTCTTTCTTATTTTTTGGAGTAGTCCAGGCTTCAGCTCTTGCGATCTCCTCAGGTGATGCTCTTAACCCCTGATCATCAATGATATGTCCTAAAACATCCATCCGTATGGCAAAGAATCCAGATGTCTTTCTGATAGTGTCAAACTGCGCTTGTTTTAGCTTATTGCACCCTATTGCCCTGTGTTCCAGGTGGTCTTATTCTATATCAGAATATATGAGGATATCGTCAATATAAACCTAGATGAATGGACCTAAATAATCAGGCATTAAATCTGACATTATTCGCATAAATGTTCTTTGTGCATTCCTGTCCCCTTGAAGGATGACTTGGCTGACGAGACATCCAAAAGGGGCCTTGAAAGCATTCTTATCAACATCCTGGGTTCCACCCTAGTCTGCAAGTAAGCATCAGTGAGGTGAATCTTGCTTTGGCATCTCGTTCTTCGTAGGGAGTTGATGATCATTCTTTCATTTGGAATCTTTGATCGTCCGGGATGCTTATCTCATTCGTTGCTGTGAGATCGAAAACTGGTCTCATACTGAATTTGTCTTTCTTTTCTTGAACGAAGATAGGTGCAGCTCCAGGCACTAGTTTCCTTTCGATAATGCCTTCTTCGATTTTCTCATCAACTCATAAACTCATCTCCTTCGCTCATCGTCCTGGAATTGACTTAGTTGGTAGGGTCCCCAGTTTCCTTCGTGGTATCAGACGAATTTCATGGTTTACCTTTCTTAGAGGTGCTAGTCTTGCTGGTATGACTTCAGGAAACACTACCGCATGTTAGCTCATTACATCTTCAGTGGTGACAACTGCTGCTCTAATTCCTCCCCTAGTTGGTGTACAATTGATCCTTATTTCAAACATGGGAAAGTCAATAGCTAACCCGCGGCATTCGATTATAGCTCCTTGTTGTTTCAGGAACGGCATTCCGATAAGTGAATTGTACTTCGCCAGGTTTCCTAATAGCATTTTGTTTCCTTTAGTGTGTAGTTTACCTACTGCTAGGTCAACAGTGCACTCTTCATCGCTCTCGGATTGTCATGCCATCATGGCCATGAGTATCTTTGTTGGTTCCTTTTATTTGTATCCATGGTATACTGTGGGTATTGATTTATACCTCATCATATTTCCTGAGCTCTGTTGCTAGGTTGGAGATTGCTTCCTTCTTGACCTTTGTCTTTCCGTTGTCCTTCTTGCTTGGGCAATTCTTTGCCAAATGTCCTTCACCACCACAAGTAAAGCACGCTCTTTTCTTTCTATGTTCCTTCATTTTAGCGGAGGTGTCATCATTATTGAACTTCTTCTGTGCTTTGTCTTCTTGTTTCTTGTGGGTGGATGCCTTAGGTTGTTGCTCATAGTGTTCTTTGCTATACACTCGTGTACTCCGATGGATAGAGTCTAATCTTTCTCCCATAGCAATAACAGTGTTGATATCCTCATCACCTGGGTACTTAGTTTCCACCTCGTGCCGGAGTCTTGGGTGCATGCTTGCAAAGAATTGTTGTTAGAAAGGATAGTCACTTATAGTATCTTCAGGTAGTCGTGATCTGTGCATCAGTCGATCTGTAGCTATGATAGATATTTTGTGAACTTGTCGATTCCAGGATTGCCTGATGCTGTTGAACTTGGATGTGTATCGTCCTTATGCTTAGATGATTGGAATCGTTCCCTGTGGTAAGCTACCGGTACACCCCTCGTGAGGGTTTCCCCAAATACTTCCGCTGATTGGAATGCCACTTCTTGGGCTCGTCCTTCCGTATAGAGAATCCAGTAGTTTCCTGCTCCTGATGCGTTCTGGGATACATTATGCAATCGTAGGTAGAGTTGAATCGAGTTGTACCATCTATCAAATGCCGCTGGTTTAAGGTCTTCGCCATCACCAATGACTTTCTTTGGTGCAGGAATCTTGATACTATGCCTTGGCAAGGTTTCTGGTACTGGTGCAGGTGCTGATCCACCAGCACCTTCACCATGGTCAGACATGTCGTCTGAGTCGCTGCTGCAGCTTGAGCTGCCTGGAACGCTTGCTGGCACAGCGATAGGGGCTTTGCTAGTTAATCATCTTTATGGAGACTCCGGGAGTCTCCTGGGCGTGACTGTCCCTGCTTTTGCTAGTTCCGTTGCTAACTCTGTTAGATCTCATTGAGTGCTAGCTCTGGCTACTTGCCTAGCTGCTTCGTCTGTTGAGAACTGTTCCTTTGCAGCTACTTTGACAAATCATGCCTGTTCGTCTCTAGCTCGGTGTTGAATCTTCTTCTTGGAATGTCTGCTCCCGCTGGGTTCCTGGTGTTCTTCGATCATGGTACCTTGTTAAAGGTAAAAAAACGTTACCGCCTCCTGGGTGGTGGCGGGAATCGATGGGGTAATGATACTATGTCTATACCAAAGTGTGGTATCTAATAAGACTAAGTACTAGAGACTCAAACTAAGTTATTATAACACACTTCTAACTATATCACAACTACCAAGTAGTTCCTAATAGCTAAATACTTTTTAGTTTTATTGGATTCTCGAAGTGAACTGCAAAAGTAACCGTTCAACCAAGTTTATTGAAAACTCTGTCTGTCCAACTCTGCCCTCTCTCGGTCCAGAGAATACAAGGTCTTAAATACTCTTGTCAGCCTAACCGGAGTCTTGTAAATAATGACCATAACAACTCCAAAACGGTAGCCTTGAAAAGTTACATAAAACATATCAAGTAATCCATCATATCTTGACACAATAAATACAACATACTAAGTATCAAACGATACTTGCAAACCAAACATGAAACATCATAAGTATCCAACACAATCATAAAACATACTGAGTATCATACGATACTTCGCAAACCAAACATCGTAACCTGTACCAGTTACAAAACCCCTCCAAAAACCCAGCATACCAGTCACTCCTCACATAATATTCAGGTAAGCATAAATCATATACTGCCCTATAGCTAGCGTGGAGCATAGCAGCATCCTGGTGTCAGATCCATTATCATTAGAGTGGTTGTCGAGATGTCTTGCGGCTAGAGTTGGTATTAGAAGGTTGAAGCTATTATGAAACGTGGGCTGAGTCCGAAGTGTCCGGAGTTGCATTATTTCCAAGGCTACGTGCTGAGAAAACACCACAATGTCTCGTAACTAGAGACTGTCATAGCTAGCACTCGCTTTGAGACTTGACTTAGCAAGCATTTTTGCTCATGGAAGAATCAGTTTTTGAAAACAAACAGTGACTGGGAACCTTTAGCGAAAATTACAATTGAAGGTATAGTGGCTCTCTCACCAAGTGCCCACATTAATCATTCTCCCTTTGCCAAGATTAGCCTATCTCTCATAATAGTATCTATCCAGAAGGCAGGTACTGAGCATGGGATCGTCAGAAAACAGAGCGGATGAGTGGTGGATTTGGTCTAGTCTCCCGATATGGTATCGTGTTGTGAGATGTGGCGGCATGCTGAGGAAGCTAGGGTATGTGGCAACCGAGCACACAATGCAACAAAGTAGTCTGCTCACACTCAGGATCCCCAGGACGTCCCTCGCATCCTGATGCAAGGCTTAGGCACCTTGGGCAATCCAATTTTTGCTGATACACAGGGAGCTGCCAGAATGAGTGGTGGATCTGCTGTACCATCCAGATGTGGTCTGGTGTTGTTGGATATGTTAGGAGGCTACGGGAGATAGGGTGTGGGGCAACCCAGCACAGGACCCAACAAAGTAGTCTACTTGCACTCAGGATGCCCAGGATGCAAATCTGACGTCCCTTGCATCCAAATGCAAGGGTGATGCACCAGACCCACCCGAATCTTTTGCTGAGGTACTATTGCATCTCAGGATTTCCATTTGATCTGCTCCTTGGTGACCATTTCGGTAGTTCTGGACGTGGACCAAGTAAAAGTAATCGAAGAACTCCCCGTTGTAGACGTACTCAATGTCATAGACGAACCTGCTGGATAAGTCTCCAACCCCTGAACAATTAGGCTTAATTCCTTCCCCGCCATAAGGATTATCATTTCACGGGCCCACCTCTGGTAGTTAGTGTAATTCAGCAATTCCCCCATGATCTTTGTATTCACAACCGATTACTCGATACTGGATTCTGCCCTCCTTCCAAACAAACGGTTATCTTCTCTGCGATCTGCATCGTTCTTTCGTGAATCCCTTCTCATTTGGTGCTTCGTGTGCTGGTGTGAGCTGTCGTATATCCCGGGCTGATAACCTCTTATAATATGGGGTTTTGTAGGCGAACAGACTAATGGCGTGATAGTTAAACAGGTCAACACTAAAGCTAGAGTGGGACCTATCTCAAGGGCAGCGCAAACAAAAACTTTGTTCGCTCTTTCCTCTCATAAACTAATTAGATAAATGATAAGAATATATACCCTATTCTCCAAGCCCTGGACCGGTATATTGCGGATATCTAAATAAGAAGGGAAACAAGGAAAAGAAATGAAGTAAACCAACGCCAAAGGAAAACACAAGACCATCTCCTCCGCTCGGCTGTCGTTCCATTGATTCCTCTGATGGAGGCGTTGGGGAGGTGGGCGCTGCCCTTGCCATGGGAGGTTGTTACCGCTGCTGTATCAAGTTTAAGGCATTGGCTAGACTGTGTCCTAGCCGGCCATGCTGGAGGTAACGGCACTCCCCCCATGATAAGGCAGGCTGGACAAGTTGCCTACCTTGGCTGGTGCGGCCTGTGCTGGAACCGCTTGGAGAGTGAGATTCGCTCCACCCGGGAATACTCAATATATGCGTTGTACGCGTCAGATCTCCACTGGCCCAGTATTTGAATTTTTGCCTCCGTGATTCCAACCTCTGAGGCCCATGTGGCTGCCCCCCTCCGAAAACTATGTCCATTCCAGCTACCTTGCCCGAGCCCAGCGGTGATTGATATTTTGTTGGAGGCTTCAAACAACGTACTCCCTGGTGAAGACGTGCTGCTTGTATCGATCAACACAAAAAAGTGGAGCCTGAGGTGGGCGGTGGGTGTCGATTTCTTGTAGTTGTTTCATTGCCACCACTGGGCATCCAGCATCCTGGCTTGCAGCTATGGTTAGTATAATCCCTTTTCGGAAGGGGTCGGTCTTCGAGGCTGGTAACATTAACTCCAAGTGGGTCCTGTCCCTTGATATAGAGATATGCTGTTTGGTTAGAAACCACTTCCAGAATGATCCTCCCAGTTCCCGGTCCTCTTCTTCATAGGTAAATTCGCCCACTCTGAAAAATCCTGTGAATCCTAATATGAATGCGGCGTGGAGCATTATGTAATTGTAAATGGCAGGGTGCATGAGAGTAAGTAGAAGGAGGAGGTATGGGCGGGTGAGCGGGGTGGGTTCCCGGGGTTGAGGTTCGCTGTGCTCCAGTTTTATTGCCTGTACTGTACGTTCCAATCATTGATCTGTGAATGCGGTGCACTCAATTCCCAAGTAGAGTTGATATGATTTGAGGCCAGCGAGGTACTACTTCATTGTTTTGGCTTTAACCGTTCCGGCTAGTGAGCACAACCATTCGATCAGCCAGGTTAGTGTGGCAGGGAAGCAGTCTCACTTTGCCTGGCGAAAGTTCAATAGGGAGCAGTAAAGAGTAAACCGTGACCTTTGGGGTGTCATATTTCCATCTCATAGAAGGTGCGAGACCCCGCCAGAGATACTGGGTAGCGATGGTTGACAATCCCGCCTGGTAAATGTTTGAAGTTCAAGCATCTGGGGGTACCCTTCTGGGTGTGTTAACTGTGGTGCTAGGTCAGTAATTCTCTGGTAGTCGAACCGGGAGGGCGCATCGGCCAAGGCATTTTCCTTGGTGGAAATCCAGCGTGCCTCTAGCCCCAGGTGATATATCATTGCCAGAAGCATGCATGTCCTTGGTACTGCCATTGATTTAGCACAGGTTGTGCCATTTGCAATGCTATAAGCTACTGTCCGGTTATCTGTCACAAACGGTGACTAAGCAAGGCAGACTCTCACATGACGAATAGTTATTAGTCATTGGTTTGTTACCTTTCACACTATGAGATCAGTTGACTCATAGGTTTTTCACATGACAACGCAATAGCGTGTCATTGGCTTGTTGTTATTGGTTGATATTTGACATGACGCACGATTGTGGTCATGTGGTTTTGACATGACGCACGATTGTGGTCATGTGGTTTATGTATTTCGCACATGACTCATAGTTGCGAGTCATGGGTTTTGCGCATGTGACCCCGTTAGGGCACATGACTTGTTTTATGAGTTTTGATTGGTT
>Ga0307507_10012281_pt1 | contig 10616 bp, 15 predicted proteins | sample 7_EM_MG_FD_207223 | JGI IMG/M metagenome (GOLD analysis project Ga0307507, IMG submission 207223) | Populus trichocarpa ectomycorrhiza microbial communities from riparian zone in the Pacific Northwest, United States - 7_EM | ecosystem: Host-associated > Plants > Roots > Unclassified | place... | reverse complement strand
GGTCATCAATGCTCGTCTTCGTCATCTCGAGTTGATTCTCCAGCTCCTTGATTGATGATATGGTGTCCTCCATTGCAATTTGATGGTCGACTTCAGCAGACTTGTACCGGATCTGGAGATCTTCTAAAGCACGTTCACTGTCTACCAGACGTTGTTGCAGTAATGTGACCGCTTCCGCATGTTGTAGATTAAGTTTTTCGTTATTTTCGGTGTCGGTATACATCGTGTCATGATCCTTGAGACGGGTCTCCAATTCCTCCAACTGCTGCAACAGATCCTGAATGCTGAGCTCATGGCCATGCTGATTTTCGTTAATTTGTGTCTCGAGACGAGCAATTGTCGTCCGCAGCGCTCCCTCACGGTGCGCAGCAGACTCTTTAGCGCCCTGGATTGCATTGCGGGCACCAGCCGCGGTGTCAACAACCACGGCAATGAGATCGGTGACAAGTCGTTCATTCTCGTTCCCAGCTTCCAATTCCTCCTCCAGAGCTTCGATACGCGCAAGTGCCTCGTCTCTTGCCTCTCGAGCGTCAGCACAATCTTCGACCATCGCATCCTTTTGGGCCGCCATCATTTCGAGTTCAGCCATCATCTCCGAGAGGCGCTCCTCCTGTAGGCGAAGATTCGTTTCAAGACGTCGAATATCATGTTGGTGGATGCCAATCTGTTCCGTGCGTCTCATAACTCTCGCCTCTAGCTCCTCGATATGTTCTCGCAAAGTACGTGTGGCTTCGTTTGATGTCATATTAGACAACTGATGGAATTGAAGGTTGGTATATCGAGTCTCGGCGTTGGATAGTTCATCTTGCGCATTCTGAAGGTCGGATGTCAAGTTCGTTACTTGCAGTGAGAGGGAATCGCGATCGGATTCGACAAGGTCGATATGTGCATTGAGTTCGACAACCGCTTTCTTGAGTTCGTCAATATCGTGCTGTGCCAATCTGATTTCTTTCTCCCATTCCGCATCCTTTCCTCCCAGCTGTCCCAGGAGGTCATCTCGTTGACTTGTCATTGCCTCGAGACACAGAACGGTAACGTCATACTTCTCCTCCAACAACTTCATATCGCCTTGTGCGTCAGGCGAAGGAACAGATGTGAGAGATAAGTGTTCCGAGGATGTCATTCGGCTGAATGCAACGGCCAAACCCTCCAGGCAAAGACCCAACCTATAAATTTCGTTGTTCTTAAAATTTAGCTTTGTGGTGTGGTCCTCTGTCACCTCCTTGAGGTGAACATACAACTCATCCATTTCGTGTTTCATTTGATCTAGAGTTTTCGTAGTGGGATCGATATCGGAATACACAGACACAGACGAGGATGCCAACTTGCGTTCCAGTGCTTCAATAGTGAATCTAGATTCCGATTCCAAAAACGAGAGATCACGCCGTAGGCCATCTCGCTCAACCCGAAGTCTGTCAACAGCCACAAGAAGCTTCTCCAAGTGACTAATGGCATCGGCCTGAGGTTGAGAATCATCAGCACTACACACATGGAGTGATTTGTTTGCCCTGCCATACCCGCTTATTAGTGGGAGAATAATTATAACAAATATAGAATACCTTTCTTCAAAGTCTTCATCACGGAGTTGTCGCTCTTTTAATTCGCTTGCAAGCCCAACTGCTTCCTGCCGGGCCTCACCCAACGCTTTAAATGCCTCGTCCCTCTCTTTCGATAGTACAGTGCATCTCTCTTCCATTTGTTTTCTCTGGTGGCGTTCTTCGTTCAGGTGGACTTCCAATCGGCGGAGTTTTTCTTTGTATTCTTTTGAGTCGTCGGCATCGCGCAACATAAGTTCAAGTGCATCGATCCTGGCATCATCCTCTTCTATCCTTTTCAGCAACTCGTCTTCTCTTGACCCGTCACCAAGCTGTTCTCTCAAAAATGCCAACTCTTCTTCCTTCTCGTCCAAAGCCGCTTGTAAGGTCTCGATTTGGACCTGCCACTTCCTCTCCATAGCAATCCTCTCGTTTTCGGCCTTATTTCGATCCTGCAATGCACGAGACAGCTTCTGGGACATATTATCATATTCTGCACCCTTGTTCACTAGCTGTGAGCGAAGGCCAGTGACATCCTGTTCCAAGGTGTTGATTCTAATGTTGGAGAGCGACGACGACCTTGGCTTAGGAATTCGCCGACCGGGGGTGAATGAGGGAGCAGGTTGAGAGACCGTTCGTAGTTGTACTTCTAGCTCGTTCACACGAGCTTCAAGTATAGTTTTCTCCTTCTCCACTTTCGTCCAGTGCGCCTGGTGTTCGTCCGAAGTGCGGGAAATTCGTTCAAGGGTGTCCTCGAGGTCGCGCAATTCTCTGCTGCTTCCCTTATTCTTCTCTAAGGCATTGCTCAAGGCATTTCTGGCATTCTCTGAGACTATTCTTTCGTTCTGTAGGTCCTCCGACCTTCGACGAAGATCTGCTTCGAGTTCTGTTGCGCGGTTTGCTTCGAAGGAGAGCTATAATGGTACCATGAGCAGTGTATGAGATATGATCGTAGGGTCCCACCTTATGTAGTGTCTCATTGAGTCTCTCTTGCAGCTCTTCCAGACCCGCTGTTTGTCTGAGGAGTCTATCTTCTTGAGCGGCGATTTGGCTGTCTGCAATCCAGGTAAGTAACATTACTTTACTGGTACACCGCCAACAAACAAACCTTTGCTTGCGAGTTTTTCTCTGAAAGATCGTGTTTCCTCTGAGATGTCATTGGCACCCAGAGTCCAGGCCGACATGCTTCTTGTGGACGACGATGGGAAACAGATTTCCGTAAAGCCACGTGCCCTTTACTCAACAAACGCGGGTACGTGATGGTCAGGTGATCGCGATTGATGAGCATTTTTTTAAGAATTATAATAATAACATTATCGAACCTGAAGTCCAAGTCTTTGTCAATGTCAACCAGGAACTGCCTTCATGAATTCGCCTCCCAATCTATACGTTTCGCCAATCCTTTGTTGGTGGAGAACGCAGGAATTTCGGGGAGGGGCTGCCCCATCAATGTTTCTCATTCGGCAATGAAATAAGCAAGATCGCCTGGAGCTTCAGATCGACGGTATAAAAACCACTCGAACTCTTTAGGCGATCATCACTCTTTCCTGTAACCACGACTTTTATTTTTCTGCAACGGTATTTTCTCTCTTAATGGCGATTTCGCGTGATTATTGATATTCCAGCGCAGAAATCATGTCAAACGATACTAAAGGGCGTGACAATAACCACGCCAGTAATCGTCCTGTACCACCGGCGATGTCTGCAGCCCCTTCTAGGGTTACATTGCACCTCGGACATCTTCCCAGCAAGAAGGACATTAGACCTCCTTGGCCAAGGACGCCAACAAGGGTGAATACTTCCATATCGCATTGTATACCCCCGATTTTACTACCCGCCCTTTCCAGATTGACCCCAACAACCCTCCCTGGCCGGCGTATAGAGGTTATCATGAGTTCTCCTTCGCTCATGCTACGATGTCCAGTCGTCTTCCCACCATCTTGGGCAAGGCGGTTGACGATGCCGTTATTACTCTTAACACAGAGTCGCTAGAAGAACGCGTTGTCGATCTCGCCCAGTGTATCGACCGCATGGGCGAACTCATGGCTGACCTCAGCGAAAATGCGGAACTGCGCCCCATCACTGACGATGGTGAAGCGGAAGTCGCCCTTTGGAACAAAGCCATTGCAAAGTATTTCCAAGGTAGTTCTTGTTATCTCTGTTACATGAACGCCTATTAACTCGCTCGCCATGCAGGGAAAGACTTCATGAATGCACCGTGGCTTTTCGCGGAAGCTTACAAGTACAGAAGACTTCACGAGTGCTTCAGTGTCAGCAAATTTTGGGGCGACTACGACGTATTCTACCGTCAGAAGGTACCTCTTCCAACCTTCTTTAACTTTAACCTTCTGACTTGTTCTCCTAGTGCGACACGTTTTCGCGCTCAACTGATGCGGTCTTCGAGTTGTCTATGCGATTCGCGGAACCTTTCAAGATTACGGACAACCTCCCTGCCGATGAACGTATTGAGGCAGAGCGTCTCATGTTCCTCGAGTTGACTCAAGGTCAGTTTTTTTTTTACTGATGTGCAGATATCCCGTCTAAGTCTTGGTAGTGTGTCTGTGGGGCAACTCAACAGACCTCTCCCTTCTGATTAACATGACCGAAGAACAAATAAAGGCTCTACAGTCAACAGGTGGAGAACATCTGGCTGCGACTGAGAAGAACATCCTTGGAAATGATCTCCATCGTCTGTGGGAGCACGTGAAATGGCTGCGAGACAAATCTGGCGGCAGGATCGATTTTATTCTTGACAACGCTGGTTTTGAATTGTATTGCGATTGCGTTTATGGTGCGTTGCATCAAGCGCGATAAAAAGTCATTCCTCAACCCTCTTTACAGCCGACTTCTTACTTCAAAGTGGCCTTGCAACTCAAGTCAAGTTCCATGGAAAGCGATATCCATGGTTCGTTTCCGATGTCACAAAGAAAGACTGGGACTGGTTGTTGAACTCCATGGTGTACGGCCAATTGTTCCCGAAGGCCACCGACGTCGAGACCGAATCACTCCGCAGGCTCGGCCAGCGCTGGAAGGTATGTAGCCTGTTTTCGCATTTGACCAGACGTGAATTCATTCGACCAATAGCAATACGAGAGAGATGGGAGATGGGTCTACGAGCAGCATCCATTCTGGTGTACTGGTTACACTTTCTGGGAGATGCACTCCGAAGCACCAGATTTATTTCTTCATCTCTCCCGTTCGGATTTGGTGATCTTTAAAGGTGATCTGAATCATCGCAAGTTGACCTACGACTGTGCCGCCCCGGCCAGCACCCCATTTGACGTTGCCATTGGGCCTATGGCGAGTGCAGCGGGTGCTCCTGTTATTGCGAGTCTTAGAACCATCAAGAGCGATGTCGTCGTCGGACTTGGGCCCGACGGTGATGAAGTCGCCGAGCAGCTCGACAAGACAGAGCCTGGATGGAGAATTAGTGGCAAATACGTGAGTTTTAAGAGTTTACTTGAATTTATACCAATCCTGAAAGACTAATTGGACTCTAGGCGATCGTTCTTGTGTCAGAAGGTCGACCAGGCGAACCCGTACAATTCTTTTAGGTTTTGAACATTCAACTCTTTTTTCTTCTCGATATGATTCTCCTCCCTCTGTAATTCATACTTCCTGCGTTACCAATCCCCGCCCTATTCAATGAACATCACTATTCGATTACAAAGGCCGATATCATTTGGTAATAATTGTTCGTTTCAGTTAGAAAGACATTCGCATTTCGGCGTTGACTGCAAAGTAAGATACTTCCTCCATACTTGCCCGCAGAGAGAGAAAAAAGGGTTGTACATTACTCAAGTACACTATTGTTTTATGCAAGTTTGGTAATGGGAGGGAAAAAATTCAAAGAACAAATGTACGGATCTAATACAACAATAAAAGAAACGAGTACTTGCATATAAATGGAAACTATCGTGGATGTTCCAAGACCCGAGTTTAATCAAGTTCGTCCGCCCAATTTCCCGGAAAGTGTCCACGGTCGTTGTTTCCTCGTGGTGAATGCGGTGGGCCAGATCGCCTTCGAGCGGAAGCCGGTCGGGGTTGGCTGGGTGACCTTAAGTCATGATCAGGACTTCGATTTCCAGTGTTGCCATTCATGTTTGAATTTAAGGCTCCGGGAAAACCAAAAAAGGATTGAAACAGTCCGCTCGGCCCAGCTTGATCTGGACTATTCTGGGTAGGGCTACGGCCTCCACCAGAACCTCCGCCCTCTGGCACCGAACCCGGTCGAGGAGGCATTGAGTGATGTTCTGGTTGTGGCACGAGTGCATGACTACGGAAGGGACATGAGATGGGCAGCTAGACCAATAAGTCATTGCAAACACACCGGCAAACGGGGCAAGTACCACTAGACTTAAGCCATGGGGAAATGCAAGGTTCATGGAAGGGGTGTTGGCAAGGAAGAGTGACGACAACTTGTTCGTCAGGGTCCTCAGTTTCTAACTTGAATTGGTCCTTGCATACTGCACAATCCTTTCCAAGAGTTAATGCTATGAACCGAAATTATTAATGAACCAAGTAAAGCAACAAAATTTACTTACATCCTTCCATCAGGACCTCGCGGGGAAGGTTATTCATAATTTCCTCAGTAGCCGGGACAGGCCTGTGCGAATTCGAATTTTCCATTATCTGTGTTATTACTTGATCCAGAGCTAGGTATTTTGAAGCTTCATGAATCCCGAGTGGTGACTAAAGCAAGATTGACTCACCCTCCTGATTGAACACATAGTCCCCCATCCTGCCGTTTCCTGGCATTCCAAATAGCATTCCGCTATGATCGTGGTTCCCTAACAAAGCCGTGAGATACTGAGCCATGAGAGCGCCGGCAATAGAAGGCCTCTCGTGGTCGGTTTGTGGATCGGAATGAATGAATCTATCGAAGAATCAGAATGCGAATACGAATGCTGGGATATTACTCACGTAGACATGTTAGGAGTATGAGCCCCAGGCATAGGAACTTGATTACCATTCCCCCGTCCCAATGGATGTGTACCGGTGCCAAGTCGAATTGTTCTCTGACCGTTCTGATCGTTAATTTCAAAAGTGAACTTGATTGTATATTGGGGATATCAGTAAATGATATAGAAGATCAGGATGAACGACTTACAGATGGTGAAGTCCGCGTTGCCCTTCGAGGCTGAGGTGTATTGGGCGTCAATCCTCTATCCATCAGGGACTGCATATGGTCTATTATGAGGAGATAAGTTTCCAGGTACATCAAGATTGTGAAGACGCGCACAAAGCAAAGGAGCTAATCCCTGTGGCATTGCACCTGGATCCATATCGTCAGAATGGTCGTGGACTTCCTGTGCGAAGGCTCTGGGATCGTCGTCGGGGTTTTCTATCTAATCATGCAAAGGATTGTTTGCGTTCAAGGATCTAAGTTCCAAAGTCAAGAGCTGACCTTTTCGACAAAGGAACTATTACATCTTTGGCAAACAGGATCAGGGACCTGCATTGCAAAACTGAGCGGTGCAGAACAGGCATGGGGAGGCCAAGCGTACCATAAGAGGCGTCATTTCATTTTGACACTAGCGAGATAACAAGATATATCACTACAACGAATCAAACAGGATCCCAATAGACATACCCCGTGGCAAAACCAAAGAGTGTCTCTCGAAGACATTTTGCACAGATGGTGGCTGGAAACAAGATGGGTCGGGAGGAGCGTCAGTGCCGAAACCGGAGCGATGTGACAGGGCAACTTGAAAGTCACGCATTATGACTTAGCAATTTACGACATGGACTGGAGTACTACAAGGAGGCAGTGAGTATCCCCTCGCATCCGTTATTTTCCGTGATGATTTCTTTGTTCCCTATTATATGATTTTCTTTCATGAAATCACCCCTGAGTTTGAATCCTGACCTTGGCCAACTTCTCGTTCCAAACATTTGAACTGACAGTAAGCTTCATTACAGGATTTCGACTGCCTGGCACAGTTCTTGCTCTCCAAGTTGTTCGACAGGGCTGCAAATTCTCGGGATTACTGATCGACGGATCGAGTGTTTAACCGATCTGCACCTGATCATCATGCGGTACTCTTCTCAGTGAACACTCAGGATAATCTCAAATGTATCCTCCAACTTTACTTGCGCACTTTTGCTCGTTGCTCTTTGGCCTGACCAGCTTTACAAACGCCACGCCTTTCTTCCTCATACATGCCACTCCCACAATCATCGAGCGAGATCTAATAGGTCTACTCGTCGGCGGAAATGGTCCTCCAGAAGGCGGAGCGACCCCGCCAAGCAGCCTAGGTTCCGTACACACACCGACTGTCTCTGCGATAGAAACTAGTCGACTCCGTACATACTCTCTGGAGCCAGTGGAGCCGAATGTAGTCACTACTCCCGTCCATGCGACGCCAGCATCGACAACAAAACCGAGCATTGACACAGCCTTCCTGGTGCAGACGTCCCCTGTTTTTCTCCCAGAGGATCCCAGCAATCTACCACCCTCCTCGAATCCGATATCGACCGGATCGGTTGGCGATACCTCCATTACGCCTCCTGCAGAGTTGACCGAATGGAAAGTTATCGGAATCTGCGTCACCACAGTTACCTTGATTGGCATTCTCGTTCTGTCAATAAGTTTCTTCGACTCGTGGTGGGGCTTTCTCCGCTCTGTTACCTGTGGAAGGAAAAACGATGAAGGCGAAGGCAAAGAAACGATGGTTCCCGATGAGGAGAGGCTCGGAAAAAGCTGGGAATTCGAGTTGGCCAGCGAGGATGGCCATAGGTACCCGACGTTATCGTCTATGGAGTCGATTCAAAAGAAGGGCGGCTTTCTCTGACGCGCATCCATCGACGAATTTCATTGGTAGTGATTCCATCAATCCCTCATACTTTCGACTTTCCCCATCCCAATCACATTAGACTACATGCCTTTTGAACGCGCCATATGGTTAAACCCAATCACAGACCAACTTTGGCAGAAAGCTAGACTTAAGTACCTACTAGCCTTGAATCACTAGCACTACTCAATCCATCATTCTACCGAAAAGCAACGAATTGTAAAGCACTCCGGGTTCGCACCAGGTAGCGGGCCAGCTCCAAGCAAGAAATGGTGGTGTCCCTATGTACTTTTATTGCAAAATTACATCCCATACTACTTTCCCTACTACATCCACGCCATCAGTCTTCAAATGCCTCCTACGCTCGGCTTCCTCAGCAGTGGGAGCATCTATGACACCAGCAGAGGCTCGCTGCTCCAGTATGGAGAAACATATTAACTCCGTGAATTCCGGATGGCCCTGTAGAGAGAGGATTTGAATCTTAGGAAGGGGGGCAGGGATGGAAGAACCAGTATCGTCATTGGGAGATGTAACTGGGAGGAATCGAACCATCCCTTGGTTAGGAGTGAGAGCCGTTGAGCCAAGCAAGTCAAAGTTTGGCGGGGCTTTCGAAACGTGGTCTCGGTGCATCTGGTTAAGAGTCTGTTGGGAGTTCGACACGAAAAAAAAAAGTGTCAGTACTACGGCATGATAAGATGGAGAAATAATAAGTGATGGTAGCTTTGCAACCTTTGAACATAATTCACAGTACTTACGATGGTGTCGACTTTGAAGAGCTGCCTTCCTAGTTCTGTGAGTTGTATGGGGATTGGCCCTATCTCCCATTTACCACCATTGAAAACACATTCGCCACCGAGAGCTCGCGCGATGATTTGGTGACCAAAACAGAAGCCTGTTGTTGTACGGTGAATATATGAAGAAGAGATATCGAAACTGACCTACCTATTAGCTTGATATGCGGTTTGGTCTCTGCGATACGTTTAACGTAGTCGACGAGTTTATTTATCCATTCAATGTCGTCATACGCAGAGGAGGCTGTCACGGTTTTAGGTATCAGAGGTAAAGAAACGAAATGGATGTGGAATAGATGCACCAGATCCAGTGAGCAGCATGCAAGTGTAGTCGTCCTCACGGACTGGATACTCCATCTTTTCACGTACATCGTACGGGTGGAATGTGAAAGTCGTGCCTAGTGGACTAGATTGTTGCATATAGCGCAGATAGATATCGTTGTAGTCCCCATTTTCAGCGAGAGGCTTCCCTGTGAGACGGCCACAAGTCAATAAAGCGATGGTTGTCATCGAGAGAGAGCCCGCAGAAATTGATTACTCGGTACATAATTCACACGAGCTATTACCCTTCTCTTATCTTTAACGATGTTCACTGGCCTAGTATGACCCTTATTACGAGTTCCCCAGCCTCTGACACTGATAAATGTAAAGATCGAACACCTTGGAACAGTCTCCTCGATCGTGCGCGATGACGGAGGGTGCACTCTAACGATCGCAGAGTCTGCTGCAATCTTGGTGGATTGTCACATTGGCGACTCGATAGCCGTCAATGGCGCTTGTTTGACCGTTACGAAGTTTCACCCAGAAAACAAAGGTGGATGGTTCGAGGTATGGTTGGCAAACGAAACTTTGGATAGAACCGACCTAGGTATCTTTTTTCCCCCTCATTGACCTTGATAACTAATTCGCAAAAGGCGATCGAAGGGTAGGAGATAAACTCAACCTTGAACGTGCTATGGGTGCGCATGTACGTTTCGGTGGTCATTTCGTTCAGGTTAGTACTCGCTCTCTGAGCGTTGGAATTACTCAACTGTCATCAGGCTCATGTCGATGGGACTGCAACTATAATCGAACGATACCCCGACGGGGATTCCCTTCGTCTGACATTCCAGCTTCCTTTACCTACTCCAGAGCGACCATCCTTATTGCCTTATCTTATTCCAAAAGGGTACATCACCATCGACGGAGCCTCATTAACCCTTACAGGAGTAAACGACACGGACCGCACGTTCAGCATTATGCTCATCCAACATACCCAACAGAAAATAACGTTGAGTGGGAAAGAAATTGGCTCAAAGGTGAACATTGAGGTGGATATGGTTGGGAAATATGTCCGGAAGAGTGTTATTGCTGCTCTTGGCGGTTCTGGCGATGAAAGTATCAAGAGTATGATCGAAAAGGTGGTCTATAACGCACTCAACAAACCGTCTCCTCCGTAAAAATAGTCGAATTGGGTGTGAACGAAGAAATTTGTAAACATGAATTGTATGTGGTAT
>Ga0307507_10012280_pt1 | contig 10616 bp, 12 predicted proteins | sample 7_EM_MG_FD_207223 | JGI IMG/M metagenome (GOLD analysis project Ga0307507, IMG submission 207223) | Populus trichocarpa ectomycorrhiza microbial communities from riparian zone in the Pacific Northwest, United States - 7_EM | ecosystem: Host-associated > Plants > Roots > Unclassified | place... | reverse complement strand
TGGATAAAATAGCTAGAAAATCAGAATAAAATGTGGATATAAAAAAAGAGCAAGAAGATATTCACTGTTGCTATGGTGTTCAAAATGAGTGAAAAAGATAAATGGCAAAAATTATGATTTAATTAAATATTATTAACTGCCCAATGAAAGAAAAGGACTCGTATTTGCCGTGCTTGCAACGGCCTCTTACACAAGTAACTGAATGTGGTATCTATGAAAGTTCCAGAATGGACTTGCACTGCTTACCATGACACCATATTTAGGCAAAAGTTTGCGGCAACTTCGAACTGGAACTGTTGCCGAACAGGCCCTAAGGTCTGCAAGCATGTGCCAGAATGGAGAACGGCCTGAATTGAATGATGGGCATCACATGAACTTGTTACACTGGTTGTGACACCACACGGATCGTTGCCCACCTCCCTCGTGTATAACTCATAAGTTGTTCGTTCACTTACAGTGACTTTACTTATGCCATGAATAAATTTTATTGTGCAGCTCTGGTTTGTTTTCCATATCTAAACCATTTGCTGGTCACTCATCACCATGCGCACTTGTTTCCACTCCACACAAACTTCTTGGAGGTGAGGTGACCATCTTTTCGTGATCTGACAATGATAGCGATGACCATATTGTATTTATAAGTCATGTGGATGAGAAAGTGTTTCAGTTGGGTGCACGTGGTCACTGTAGGATGATGACTAGGAGCAGGAAGGCTTCTGGCCTGTGCAACTCTGAGACAGCTGATCAACATCTTTGCAGGCATAGTTGGTTTACAGTTGTTGTCACGTCCCATTTTCGCTGGTGAGTTGGTGATAGGCCTGTTGAATCATGAGAATTAGAGACTTGTGATGCATCACAATAACCTCTATATACCTTCTCATCTCTTGCCAAACAAAGAATAGTTTTAATTATCTTACTTCCATTAAACCTGAATGATAATAAAAATTTGTTCATGATCAAATCCCTAGTCAAATGGTAAGTAAAGTTACCAAAGAAGAAATTTCCACATTTCCTTGCTGATCCCCTCCCGAATAAATTTTTAGTTTGTTCCTAATTTATTCTCAATATTTCCTGTGAATAAATAGGCCAACAACCCAGCACGTATATCAATAAACTATTTTTCAAGAATAGTTACAAATAGCTGCATATATCATGGCAAAGATATCACCACTCAGCAATACACTTTATCAAGGTGGATCTCAATTCAGGTCGATGTTTGATTATAAAATTAACTGCTAATGTTTCTGTTTGTTGCATAAGACCTTTGGATTCCCTATGACCCTTCATGGATTGTCTCCAATTTGAGATTGAATGAGGCTGTGCCTTGCCTGAACAAATTTCAGAAAGACGGGTTGAATATAGCGCTTCCGCCCATTCATTCCATTCACCACCAGCTTCACTTGCATATTCATTGTCAAGGATGACATATGGTGGCCACCAAGACTTCATAGCTGTTTCATTGGCATGGCCTATCAAATAAATCAGGTCACCACTCATTTTTTTTTTTATACAAATAAATAAAAAAACATACTTGTCGCACATTCATATGTCCCACACAAAAGATCCATCTCATGTTTGGATAACTTGTTATCCAAAAATTCTATACCATCGCCCTCAATAGTAAACATACTGGCACCACCAATAGGACCCTCCAATATTTCATCCAGGCTAACATTGCCTATAACCAATCTCCAGAAGTATCCACCCTGGAGAATTGCTGCTCGGATACGAGGCCGATGAAGCATATGTGCCCTGAAGTAGAGATAAGCTTCATAGTCAGCTCGCATGAAGACATATCCTGAAGGACGGCTAGGCAAATAAAAGTCAACTTCTGGGATAGATGGTGAAATTGGGATCTGAGCTCGTGAGGCCAAGGTCCGAAATGCAATTCCACGACCTGCCAGATACCTAGCAATATCTATATCCAGGAATCGATCATCAAGCCTACAGACAAGCAATGCATCTGAAGCTGATGTAACTGCCAATTTCCATGGCATGGTAGCTTCTAAACCAAAGTCAAACATATACCAATTTCTGGTGTGTTTTTGATCATCTTTGTAACTGTGATTGGGATTATGCCATTCATTGTCAAGAATGTTGATCACATAACAGATTCGTTGAAGGCATTTGGATTTTGTTAAGGAATTTGGGTGATACATGTTGATATCTGTGTGGATATTTTGAATGTTATCAAAACATAGCTGTTCATTGGTGAAGGCCACCCAAAACCTGACAACATCCAATGTCCAGAATTGGCGTAACACATCTTGATTTTTATTTGTTAATAATAGACCAATCCATCGGAGCCAAAACTTTTCTTCTTTACTTGTCAAAGTTTGCAATCCTTGTGATTTGAAAGTGTTTGGAGTGACCAAACCATAACGTTCATACATGATGCATTGTACATCATCAATTAGACCTTCTAAGGTGCATCTTGGGCCCTTCAGAATGTCTTGGTAGTGATCAGGCAATGTATTGGCATTCTCATAGTCTTCATCAGACATGGACTGAATTCTGGGTTGTTGTGGTGGGGGTAGTTCAATTGACTCATCATACTGCTCAGTATTTTGGAAAGGATCTGCGTCTATATAATCTTCATCTTCCTCAAGGCTGGAAGCATCTGGTGGTCCAAACTCATGGCAACAGTCCCATTGATTCCAGAATGAATCATAGAATTTCTGCTGAGAGCCATATTCTGCCAAAGTTTCCTCACGTTCGCTAACAAGAACCTCCTCACGAACAAGGTTATCAGGGTCTTTGTCCCATACAAAAACCTGTGCACTCTTTATTGGTGGCATCTGTTCTCGATTCAACCTTCTCTTACATTCAGATGGCTTCTCAAGCAACAGCAATTGGTGTAAACGCTCTCTGCATTTCTCAAAGAATTGTTTCCATGTTTGGCATGGGTAAGCATTTGGCAGCATGGAGGGAGTTGCTGGTATATGAGTATGAGCTTCCTCCCTTAAAAACTCCATCTGATGAGGCAAGGGACCGATTGATGCTAAATGAGAGTCCCATTGGGCTATTTTAATCTCCTGCTCATCCCATTGGTACCAAACAGGAATGTTCTGTGCAACAAACCATCAGACTGAAGGCTGTTTGGTGGCTCTAATGTCCTTCTTAATTACATGTAGAAATGCACCCACACGACGACTTTGAAGGGTACGAGTGCCAATGTCAGATGAACGGATAAGGTCAATAATTGACGGATGGAACTGCAGCTTTTCTGCTAAAAAAGATTGCCATTCCTGAGCAGAGCTTGTATCCGCTCTTGCGATTAGATAAGAGGCCAATCCACAGAACAAAAATTTTTCTGGCTGCCTGCGCTTCTTTCAATGCAATAGAACGTGATGCATGTGCCCTCCGATATCCTCGTGCAGAAGGACCAGCTGGAATGAAAGATGGCAATTCAAACTTTCCTCTCAAGCTTGTAATAGCGCTATACAACCAACATTCTATATTTCTCCATCCATCCATAACATAGGTAGGCAACTGGTACTTGCCATCAACCTCATCCAAATGATTGGGTATATGAGCAAGAAGGCCAAGTAAAGCACCTTCAAGATGAGCCTGTTTAGGAACAAATGCCATCCAGCCAAACATTTGTGTCCACCAATGAGGCGTATGGATCGTGTTGGAAAGATTCTCATGGAAATATATAATGGGATTGTGTGAAGTTCCCAGATCAAACCAGGGCGGAGGTAGTTGAATATCGTCATTACAATTTGGAGAGTAAAACAGCATGCCTTGAAGTTGTTGAAGTCGTCCACGAGAGCAATCAAGGGGCCTTGATGTCAGTTAGTAAAAGATGAAGTGCAATTATTAACATACGCACGCATTTTCATTCTCGATGGTGGCGCTGTGCCAACTTGGAGAATAAGGCTCAGGCTGGGGCACGCTAACTTCAGGCCGGTACCAATCAAAATCGATGACGCTAAAGTGCATAGATTGAGTAAAGTGAAGTACGCAGAAATGGCAAGGCTTACTAAGATGGAGTACCCATACAGAGTTTACAAATTCAGACCAGACTGTTAGATACCCCGATAATGACACAACTAGTAGAGTTGGTTGATACCACACATATGATATGTTCGTAATAACCAAGACTCTATCGCGTTTGAGGATGCAAGTATTTGAACCCATGCAACGTTCAGTGGAGCAGCAGTAGTTTTGTTATGACCACTACTATATAGTGGAGGGAGGACCTTGACCGAAGATAGGTTTGGTATAACCAAGACTCTATCACACTTGCGTTTGATGATGCAAATACTTGATTCTGCAATAGGTTTGGTATAACCAAGACTCTATTGGACTTGTCTTGATAGTTTGAATCAAGAGAAATCAATGTTCAATGGAGAAGCTGTTGTTCTGTTGCAATTGCTACTATGTGGTGTTTGAGGATGCCAGGACCTTGATAGAAGATAGGTTTGGTATAACCAAGACTCTATCACAGCAAACTTCAAGGATTGAATAGATGCAGCAAGTCAAAGCTCAATAGAAACGTGGTGGTTGACGAAGCAAGTAGCATTTGACTCATCAAAATAAACACATTATAATTACATAATATAGATCAACAGTCATCAACGGTGGCCCCATATGTACACTAAACTGCAATATACTTAGTCCGTATTTCATAGGTATCTATAGTTGACGATGAGAGTGGGGGCCTAGTGCCACATGGGCGATGTCGAGTGAGATGGGGGTTCGTCGGATGGAATGCCGCATGAATGGCTGTGAAAGCGAAGGTGGTGGATGGCCACGACCGCTGTGGCCACATTGATGATGGGAGTAAAGGCCTAGGGCCGTATGGGCAACGTTGAGTGTGATGGGGAGTTCATCGGATGATATGCAGCATCAACGGCGGTGAACAAGAAGATGGTGGATGGCCACAATCACTGTGGCAATGTTGACAGCGGGAGTGGAGGCTTAAGGCTGCATGGGTGACGTTGAGTGACATGGAATTCGTCAAATAGAATGCCGCGTCAATGAGGTGGATGGCCACAACCGATGTGGCCACAGTGACAGTGGGAGTGGAGGCCTAGGGCCGTATGGGTGACGTTGAGTGATACGGGGGGGTTCGTCAGATGGCATGCAGTGTCTACGGCAGTGAAAGAGACAGTGGTGGATGGCCATGACCACTGTGGCCACGTTGGCAACGGGTGGGGAGGCTTAGAGTGACCTCGAGTGAGTTCATCAGATGAAATGCCATGACAACGGCGGTGAAAGAGGATGGCCACAACCACTGTGGCCACGTTGAGTGCGATGGGGAGTTCGTCGGTTGGAATGCCGCATCAATGGGGTGGATGGCCACAACCGCTGTGGCCACGTTGACAACAGGAGTGGAGGCCTAGGGCCGTATGGGCGACATTGAGTGAGATGGGGGTTCGTCTGATGAAATGCCGCATCAACGGTGGTGAAAGAGAAGTCATGGTGGATGTCCGCAGCAGCCGCAGGTGCAATGCCAGCGAAAAAGTGAAAATTGTGGTGGGTATTGAGCGTCGACGGCAGTGGATGCGAAGGTGAGATGGCGATTCTTCGCAAAGACGTAGCGACCGGTTCAGGTGACGATCTATCGTCGTCGAAGTGGTGGCTATGGCCTCATACCTCGTTTGCCCGCACACCATTCGAATGCCCCCCCTCAGTCTTTGTGGGGCAGCGCTTGACAGGGTGCCATTCTACGCATCGTGTGGTCCTAATCCCGTATATAAAATGAAATAAAGAAGATAGCATTGAAGAGGACTTATGATAGATTTCTCGAGGTGCTGAGGGGGAACGTACCTCCTATAAACCAAAGATGAGGTCGAATGCACTAGTGAGAGGGAGAAGAATGATTTGTGCCCTCCATGTAAAGGGGTTGGCCCTAAAGTCCTGCAAATGACCACAAAAGTCATGGTGTCAACCTCGGTGCCTTGCTTTGCAGTTGTTTGCAGGACATTTAGGGCCGACCCTTTCATATCAAACAGTGTCTTTCTTTCCGGGGCCCTTTCTTCCCTTCCCTCTGCCATTAGAACTTTACACTTTTATTTCGCTTTGCGTATATAGGAGGTAAGTGATGTGATATCTTATGATAAGTATATTATCAACTAAACTTCCAAATTTCCAAATTAGATGCCAACTGTTTATCCACCAGACAAAACGGAATGCATGCGAGCTGACGGTCCCAAGGATAAGTGATTTGTTGTCGATAATGGCAGTCTTGTTTATTGCAAATGCCGTGACAAAAGATTTCCTTATCTTTATGAGGTTTCTTCGCGCCCTCTTGTGCACAACATGCAGGCAGTAAAAAGGATATTAGTGTACATAATAGATACAGACCCAGCCGCTTTGAAAACATTGGCCAATTGGGAAGAAGCATTGGGTATGCCTTTGGGCCCAAATGATACCATGGATCAACATGGCCAGTCAGTTTAAATTTGTATAATGTCTTTAGGTTAAATATTGATTCTGAATATTATAATATAGGTCTCCTTCGTTTGGGTGATGGGACCGTGGTATATGCTCGAGCATTAAATTGTCCACGACATCCTGACACTGGCCTTCAAATGCCAGAGTTTGATGTTATCAACTGCTGGGGTTTTGGGGGGTAAGTTATGATTGTGCTGTTGTTACCCCAATAAATAACCTTAATGGCTTATTAGCAAACGGCTGCTGAATCCATCATACATCGAAGAGTTATACTTAGTGCAACAGATGATTCTGGGGAAATCAGAGGACATGACCAGAAATCCGCCAACAAGAAACAACAAAGGCGAGTATGTTGGAGGTGCAGCAATTGAACACACTGGAGTCAAGGGGGTCAAGGGTGCTCGTTGCTACTCAACAATGTGTACCCATCAACATAGCAGAGGCTTAGTAGGTCCAACGGCACAAGGAAAACTTTATACTGAGGAAGAAGAGTCTGAATGGACCAAAGATCTCATTGCCCGAAAGCATTCTGTCAAAGTAAGTGCTATGTAGTTTATATGCAGCCTCTTTTCTTTTTGGTTAAGCCCCTATAAGATTCACGCACAAGTTGCTATGGAATCCTTAAAACTCTTTGCACCAAAAAAATACATCGAGGCCATCACCTTGAATGCGGAGGTTACAAATATGCCTCATGTGGGCTCCGATGAAAATATAATAACGCCCTCAACAAATCAATTTGGCTCCTGCGGTTAGGCTAGAAGACAGCGAAGGTAGGAATTTTTTTTTTTTTCTTCTATAAAAACAATTCCAATTGATTGATCTACAGATAAAGGGTTAGAGGGGATGGGTAATTTTGGAATAGGACATACCGATGACTTGGATTCAGGAGGCTCATTGACATGTATGGTGGCGAATTCATGGTTGCCAGAAGGATATGAAACTGGACGGTTTCATCTTTTAGGGTTGGGGTGTTATTTTGTGCTTGATTCACTTTTCGTGATGAGTTTTTCTGGTTTACGGAAACATGGTGGAACGCCACCAATTGCACCTTTGGGCATAGAGCCTGCAGAGGATGCCTATCGCTGCATGACAGTCTGCTACCCACTGAAATCTATGATATCCACAGCTGGAGCATACATACATCCTCTTGCATCATTGCCTGGAAGAGCTCAGCAAGATGGTCTGTTGATGCTTGGGCCAGAGATCACTTCACAAATGTAGGGATTTTAATTAGTATGAGACACAATAATACTAATATTTTCAAAGGAATCCACAGTGGCCACCTATTTCAAACCATGCGAATTGGGCATCCGATGGTATCGTCATAATGGATAGAAAATCTCTTTTCCGTTTTTTTGTGCGATCGCTACTGCAGCTATGCGCATTTTTACTTGGTCAACTTTCCAAATGTCTTGGAGCTCACATAGATTCCACAAAATTTTTAAGTGCCTTCTCATTTATTGATAATGACGGGAAGCAGTATTCATTAGGCCCTTGGATTGGTGCTGAGGATGGAATTGTTGTTGATATGCCTTGTGAAGATCCATCAACGTGGGGTGTAGATGCACCATCACACATCTACAATGATACAACCCTCAATGCTGAGGCTGTTCCAAATGGTGACCTCCAAAGTGAAGAGCCAGAACAATCTATTACACTACCTTGCAATCCATCAACATCTTCGCAGCATCATATAACAGAAACCTCTACATTCAATGGTCAAATTCTTGATGAAGAAGTGAAGCGTAACAGACATGGAAGATGGAATGGATGGTTTGACCATCTTGAAGATCAAAGCAGATTTATTCCATCCCAATATGCATTGTTTGAGTTGAATGAAGCAGGTCTCACAGGTTTCGACATCCTTAGGAACCAATTCAATGAAGGCCCAGGAAAGCCAATACGAGGAAAGGGTAAAGGAGTCTCAAAAGGTAAAATACTTGATATATAAATATTTTACATTCTCAGATAATCCGGCAAAGGTAATAAACGACCAAGAATAGAGTCTAGCAATCAATCCAATAAAACCAAGAAACGTAAATATCCTATCAAATTATTTGCTGTTTCATGCTCCTGATAAATTTTGAAGGCAAAGGTGATTTGGCCTATCTGCTCAACAATTTTGAAGCATTGTCAAAGTATGGAAGTAGAATGGAACCAATAAATATGTCAGAGCATGGTGCGAATACAGTAATTCAACACCAAAGGATGACAATGACCTCATAATCTAGGTTCCCAATCTAGTTACAGCAATTCTCAAGCCTTCGCACAGGCTGAGCAACAAACTGCCAGGTGCAGCTATGTGGAGGTTGTCATTGAAAGACCACCTTGGCTTGATGCATATAGATCCCACACTGGTGCAACACAAGATATATGCAGGAGACAAGAAAGCTACAATCATGGTGTGTAGATGAAATATTAATTAATTAATTAATAAATGATTTATAAAGTGTTTGAACTTGCATCGTCTGTCGAAAATTCTGCTTCTGGCAGCATGGAATGCTGCGATGAAGAGATTGAAGAACCACATCAAACAGATGTTGACTATGTTAATGATGATGCTGAGATGATTGATGTTGTTGATGGCGATGAGGAGTCAGTCGTAACAGGTCAGAAAGACCTATGTTGGCGTCTGAACCCATTCGATTCAGATGATTCACTTGACGACTATGACTTTACCAAATACATGAAGAGAAGTCAATCACAATCATCATCAGAAGATGAAGAAGAAAGTAATCCATCTGATGTTCATTCTTCTCATTCATATGAGGATGATGCAGAAGCCGCATATGAAAATGCCTTTCTTATAACTCCAGTAAATGAATTTGAGCAAGTAGAACCTTCACCACCAAGCGAGGAATACGATGATGAACATATTAATGGCATATGTGAAAATGACATCCATTTATCTCATTCATACGATGATGACAGAGAAGCTATGTATGAAGATACTTTCAATAGAACAACTCAATCAGCTGAAGTCAATCAAGGAGAATCTTCACTGTGGAGTAGAGAATATGATGATGCATCTATTAATAGTGATGATGAATACAACTCATTGGACAAAGATTATGTACCAACTCAGTCGGATGAAGAAGACAAGGATTCTCCAGCTGAAATAAACTCAGACTCCGATGACTATGAAGATCAGGAGGATGGTGACTTATTGTATTGTGGGTAATTTTAAAATATGGAAGCATTAGAATTTTGGCTAATGGCGCATACTCGTAGATGATCACCTTGGCAATTTATTTGGATATCTTAATCTGTCAGAGATTTCAAGAGCATATTGAGATTTTCAGTTCGGAAAACGTAAACACAAGCCATCAATAGCAATTGCTTATGGCACATCAACCATGGCCCTTGATGAACATTTAATAACAATTCTCAAACACCCACATTCTATTGAAGCGGTGATTTCAATTCCACACATGTGGTGCAATATCAACCAAGCCATTGAAATAATTGATGGCAGTCATCTTGAAATACGAATTTCCCGCGCCCTTGTTATGTGGGTGGTTTTAAGCTTACAGCAATGGGTTAAGAAGGTGGTTGATAGTGCACAGTCAGGACAAGTAAAGGACACTTGGATCAACAAACTGATTGCGAAAATCGAGAACATGCTCTACTCTAAAGGCCATACAGGAACAGAAATTACTTTGAAATCTTCTGATTTCATACCTGGAGCTCGAGAACATTCCACCAGGATCAAAAAGCCTGGAATGAGCTACAACACCAAGACAATTAAGGAGAAGATATGAAATATTGCATATGATGTCATCAGAGAATGGCTAAATTACCCCAATGACAAGAAAATGCTAGTGCAATGTGAATTCTTGGAGACAATTGTCTCTCGTACTCAAATCTCAATTCTTCTTCTGGATATTGTGTGGATCGCATATCGTGACCCATTCAAAGTTATCCTCAACAAAACTGAAGGCTGATATATTCTGCTTGATTATCTGAAAGGATTCAAAGAGCGTTATTACATTCATCCATTTGTCGACCCGCATTCAAAAGAGTATAAGGCATTAGAGAGTTTGACGGTTGAGATGGAAAAGATTTTTGCTGATGAGTCGAAGAAGAAACAACACAGATTCAACCACAAGTCAGTAAAGAATGTAACCACCAATGGGAATGACTAACAACAAATTTATTTCTACAGATACCCAATCAAATTGGAAGTGTCATCCACAATACAACAAATGCAC
>Ga0307507_10012279_pt1 | contig 10616 bp, 12 predicted proteins | sample 7_EM_MG_FD_207223 | JGI IMG/M metagenome (GOLD analysis project Ga0307507, IMG submission 207223) | Populus trichocarpa ectomycorrhiza microbial communities from riparian zone in the Pacific Northwest, United States - 7_EM | ecosystem: Host-associated > Plants > Roots > Unclassified | place... | reverse complement strand
CGAGCTGTAGAAGACCAGATTTAATCAGCGAATTATGGAATGTTTTGAAGGGAATGTCTCACTTGAACACGTCTTTTCTTTTGAGGAGACGGACAATCGCCTGTTCTTGCCCCGTCTGACGCCATTCAATTGACGCATACTGCTAGAGCTTACCGTCAAAGGATTGTTGAGGATATGGCATACTTATTTGGGACATACACATCCATACCTCGAAATGTTATTGTTTTTGATCAGGAGCACACGTCAACAGTGAGTTAATATTATGTATCCGCATTCTGCGAGGGCAAGGCTCGCTTCGCCATCCTAGTCGATGTGGTCATCGAGTGTACCAAGAAGCAAAGGCGACTCTTCAAGCGTTCTCTGTCAATTCTGCTGTCAAAACCTGAGGGGCCAACAGCACCACGTTTACAAGCTCAAAACCAAGTTCAAACACGAAAAATATGGAGTTTTTTTTCGATAAATGTAAAGAATACAGCTTCCCCTGCTCATATATGTAATTTTACCAAGATTGAAAGAGAAATGAGCAAGGAATAGGACCTGCAAACCAGCTACACTTTTCTTCAGAATTCTGCGCCGTAAAATTTGGCTTTGTTTGTTCACCGTTTTCACCCCTAGAGAATGATTGCGAGCGAAGCGAGCAATCATTCCCGCTTTTTCATTGTTCTCACTCAGGCCCAATCACTCTCCAAAGCTACATCAATGGGCTAACTGGAAATCAGAAGATGCAGGTGGGTTTATGAAACAGTGAACCACCGATCGGACGAAGAAAGGTCTGAGAGCCAACGACACATCACCCACTGTTCTCAAACCCCCGGCCGTTGAGCGTCCAGGCGATGTCCTGGTTCGGGGTTGTAGCGACGGTCGTGGTCATTGAACGGCGCTCGTTATTACTTAATCCCACGGCAACTGTCCCTTGGACACTATGGCTTTAGGAGGACGTTAGTGCGTTCAATGTTTAATTTTCGTGTTCGAGCTTTGTGCTGACGAGACTCTCACTTCCTGCAGAATTTCTTGATATCCAATCGTTTGGCGAAACGGACTGGTTCAGGAAGTTCGACTGTACTCCGTGGTTTGACCGCGCATTGCATGTATTCAACTTGGATTGATTCGACAACTGAGGCCCCCCAGCCGATCATTCCCGCTCTCAACACCTCGATTTGCGGGAGTAGCCCGTACTAATTCTTGTACCCGCTGATCGGCCAAAGGCGGTGACTCGCGCTGGTGAGATGCGGATCCTGTGGATATGGACTAGGAAGCCAGGATTCATCGGAAGGGTGGTGGTGGTGAAGAGGAGGAGGTGGTGGTGGTGGATCATGGTGTCGGGTGGTGAGCGGGGTGATAACCTGTCGCCCGCCGATGAGGTGTGCACGACGGAGGACAATCAACCACGACACGATGACACAGGATGATACAGGACGGCACCCGCCCCCCAGGACGAGAAAGCGACACCAGCCCTCTTCATCAGCGGAGGAGAACCTCCGGCGACTCGGATGGAGTCTCTCAAGCTTGCTCGACTCTCCGAGGCTACGACGTCAAGAAGTTCTATAATGTTGTCACGAACTTCAGGGGTGCTCGGAATGCATTAACTTCTCGCCTGATTCGATAACGCGCATCCATGCTGTTCCACACTTTCCTCGTGTATGTGTCTGACTCCCTCTCCAATTCCAGTCGACTGCCCATGTGGCTGACATCCCTTCCTCCATGATTGAATTGTCCTATGTTCGTCTGTCAGTTAGGCTTGGGCGAAATGCTCTCCTTTCCGACACCTCCCCGTTCAAGGCGTGGTCAGTTGTGATCGAAGATGCGGGATCATTATGTTCGCTCACCACCGCCACCAACAGTCACCCTCCACCAACGTTCAGCAATGAATCGTTTTAGCTCATAAGGAGGGTGTCCTTCCTAACTTTTACGACATCACCTCTCCACAAGTGCATCACTTCCTTCACCTCGCGGTGTTCATATAACGAGTTTAGCTAGTTACAGGGCTCAAGTACTAAAATATGAAAACGACCGAGTGTCCAGGAAGACAAAGACGAGATTTCATAGGCATGGAGGGAGTAATGAAAAATGTGGAGTGAATTGGAAAGAGGATGAGATTCACACGTGTATAAATAACGGTAACAAGACTCAACAGAAAAACAGATCTGCCACTGTGGACCAGGTCCAATTCCAACATATCCCTACAAACGCGACATTTCGACCCGATCAACTTCTTGATTGACCTGAAGGGGGACATATCGCGTGAAATACAAGAATAATTGTTCATAGTAACGAGACAGGGTTCAAGTACAAAAATATGAAACGACGGAGTGTCCAGGAAGACAGAGACGAGATTTCGTAGACATAAAGGGAGTAACAAAGCATGTGGAGTGAATCGGAAAGAGGATGAGATGTGTCTGCGTATAACGGTTGTAACAAGGCTAGACAGAAAAACATATCTGCCACCGGATCAGGCCCAATTCCAACACATCCCTACAATTGTGACATTTCAACCTGATCGACTTCTTGATTGACAAAGGAATCAGTGTCATCTGCCTCGTCGACTTCATCGTCAAATAATCGAAGATCGATGAGTTGATCGCAAATAAATGAAAGCAAGCCCCGTTCACTTGCAGGTTGTCGAATCTGCTCCCTAATTTTTGGATACTCTTCGTGGAAGGCCTTCCGTATTTTCTTCTGCTGCGTGGAGTGGGCTAGTCCGAGGATTGAAATTGGTTTGATTCCTAAAGAGAGTCTCAGAAAAGACGAAAAAAAAGGAGAAGGGATCCGGAAATGCTACCAAATAGAATTTGGATGACAGTACTTCCAAATATTGCCGCAAATACACCCGTTAGAAAGGTCCATAAACCTCCAACTTGGGAAAATCCTTGTAGAACGGATGCACTTCTATAATCCTGTAACATCCTTGATTCGGAGAAACGGTATTGCATAATCACACGGAAGGTGGAAATATTGCGACCCTGCTGAATGAGAGGACTTTCTGATGCTAAAGGATCTGGATATACACTGAGCATCCGTGATACTGGAATATTTTCATAAGACTGAGAAAGAACAGAGCTGTGGTTAATAATAAACAGAGATTCAATGCCAGCATGAGACTCACATCAAACAGACTTGCAAAGGCAGACAGATGAGGACGTTTAAACACCTGACGCAACTCCCAGGTGGTAACACCAACCAAGTTGACCCCAGGAAGTATTGTGGTGCCAACTGTTCTTTCAACCACAGTACGAGTATCATTGGTGAGACCAATCATGATCTGCACAGAGTCTATGGAGAAATTACTCATTCTGCTGTTACCTAGAAGGCCCATCTCTGTAAAGTTTAAAGTTATGAGAAGTTCCGGAGTGAAATACGGGTCTGGTAGTGAGGAAGATGTTTTAGTGTCTGCATAAAATGATAAAAGCCACTGTTATGCCAAGACATTATAGAAAAAATATATGAACCTGCCTAGGAGTATTGGCAGACCAGAACTACAGTAGAATTTGTTGGCTTGAAATCCTATTGAGGGATCATATTTGTTGTTCTCATGTATCTCCGTTTGGGGCACAGGTAAGAAATATCTTGCCTCTGGGTCATAGAAGCATGAACCAGAATGATCACCTGCCCAGCGGACTGCAAGAAGACAATAAGTAATACTGCAAGATGTGTGGCTGGATTGAACTGACTGGGGTCATCTGGAAATAGTGTTACATTGACTACCCTTGAAAAGTCTTCATGATATTTAAGAGATGGGATTTCAGATTCAAAATATGAGTAGTAAAAATCACATGGAGTGACCTAGTTAATCAATATCTCCTTCAGATATGTCTGAGAGACATTTAAACAGAGTGATACATACAAGGACCACATTCCATGACATTGTGTCAGCTTTCAAAACCAAAGGTGTCTTAATGGAGCGGAGATCTTTTGTTGGTGTATGGCCAATTTCTTGAATGGGACCTAGAACAACATTGACGAACAAGGAGAAGAGAAGCATTAAAATCAAGATTGTTGCAAATAATCCTCTTGATAACTGGATTATATTGGTTTCTCCACTATAAATTGTTAGACTAAATTTTTTAACCATTCTTTAGACATCACTAACCTGAAATGCCTCCTCCATGCTGCATGGCCAAACAAGACTTTGTAAGGTTCAGAAACTTTTTGTCCCAAAAAGTTTGGAGTTGTTGAGCTCCAGACATGTTGAGTGAGGTAGAGAGCCACACATCCCATCCAAATCAGCACTTCCAGTACCAGGCTGATGAAGATGACCCAGGCAAAAATGGTATAGGTGACTGATATATATGACCCTGGACCAGTGCCAAACATATATGACAGTGGATTGATTGACCCCAGTTCTGCCATGTAAGGTGCAATATCTACAGCCATATTCAAGTAAGTTCAGGCATAAAAAAGTTGTAACATACTTGTGATTTCAAAGAAGAGGGCAGGAACATCAGCAAAGCCATATTCACTCTCCAAATTAAGGCAGCTAAAAGTTCTCGTATCAGATGATAAACAACCCAATAATTACATTGACAACCATACCTGACCAGATGATGCAGTATAATAAATATGAGCATTGAAAACCAAAAGAAATCTGGTAGAAGTAAGCTTTGCCATAAAGAAGAGAGCAATCCCATGCATGCAAAAGATAAGAGGAGGACAACCCGTAGAAGAATTTCTCTTCCAGAAACTGCAAATTTCATCTGAGTGGATGAAATATAATATTTGGTTGACATATTTGGCATAGTGGTTCCACTAGAACAATAATATAAGGATTTTTCTAACATCTTCAAAGGCCCACTCACATTAAAAATATGACAGATGCAGATCTACCAAACATGATTTGATAGGGTTTAAGATGGTCTTCTGCAGCAAGAGCCCGGTGATGCAATAAAACATGGTGTTGAGAGAGGTAAAGGATCAAAGATCCCATCCGAAGAAATGCTTCAAGGAAGAGAAAGATTGCAAGAGCACAATAAACAACTAGACAGTTTTTGATTGGTTGTCGACCTGGGATTGTTCCAGAGGCATGCAGTAAAGATATCGATCTAGTGATGAATGGAATATAATACACAATACCTAACATATATTAAGTAAAATGAGGGTTGCTGCTCATTGGTAGTGAGGTGACTGCATACCTGCTACTTCAAGCAGCAGAAGTGGAAGGTCAAAAATTCCATAAAATGGGTCCAGGTTGAATGTCCTACAAAAAATGAGGATAGTGGACCAAATAGATTTGAAACTTACAAGAGAAGGTGGTGAGCTAGAGTAAAACTGACCCCGCCCAGTGCAAACCAATGCTGAGGAAATCCAGTCGGCAAGCCATATCTAACATCCATCAACTCTTCGTACTTCCAAAGAAGTGGGCCAGATAAGAGCAGTAACAATGAGGCTATGCATAATGGAACCACAAATCGCAAAAGATAAATTCTGGAAGAGAGCAATAAGGGCGTCTTCGTACGCATTGCAACAGAAGTCGGAGACTTGGAGATTGTAACTTCAAAGTTGGGAACTTATCAAGAGCGGAACCTGTGAAACATCAAAGAAGGGAAGCGCCAGAACAGCCATTTTGACAGCGATCATGAAGGGTGCCCATGAGGCAATTAGGAGGCTATGCGGGACTCTTGGTCTCGTGTCCGTATAATCCCCACTGAGATCCAACTGCAGAGAGGCGTTTCCCATGAGAGTGGGAAGGCATGAGCAAATATTCCTCGCAAAGGGAAATCAGTGCCTTCGCGCTTATCCTTGTCATGTCAGATTACCTTGCCTGCAGGCTTAAGGGTGCTCACGCGCGATTTCGAATTACCAAGCGTTTATCGAGACGGCGTCACGGTCCAACTCGTGCCAGACGTGCCAAAGACAGCTATGGTTGATTAGGTAATGCCAGGCATATCCAGCTCGTCCCAACAAACAGCCATTGGTCGTCTTCGACTAAAACAAAACATCTAGAGACCCAGTTTTCCAAGTGAAATATGGCAGAAACACATTTTGCTCGCGTGTCACGGCAGAGGTGTCAGAAGAAGACGGTCGACAAGAGTCGTGATGCCACCACATTTATATTGAACGTTTAGTCCAACGGTGAACTTCTCTCGGGAGATTTTGAACTTATTGTAGCTAACATAGTTGTCGTTCTAGATCAGCCCGCATTTGCGGCGCTGCAGCTGCAAGGACCCGAATTTACTTGGTGGATGAGGTGGATGAGTGGGAAGGCAACTGGCGATTGTCAGGTACGTTCACGACGTGTATGACTTGAATACGTGGAACTGATGTGCCATTTTAATAAATCACGCCTTTACATGGATATTTTTCAGCAATGGAATTCACCAACGACGCCGAACGGACACAGCTCTGGCGGCAAGGAGTGATGCTGAGTTGATATCTGTGAGATGTGAGACGGTGAGCTTGTTGAGAAGGGGACCTGAGGAGAGTCAAGTTAACAAACCTGTCAAGCAGGGATTCAAATATTCAACATCTAGCTTTCGGGATCATGCCAGTATTTCAAACGATCTCTAACAACTTTAGAACATGAAAAAAAAAACATTAAAATCCCACCACCGTCCCTCTGTATCCCAAATCTATCGGCCGATCGATCGATAACGAGTCAATTGCCCTCACCTCTCTCCCGCCCATTCAACATGGACCAACGCTGGCCTACGAAGATCTAAGATAATCCTGGGGGTGGTAGCAGTACCTTTGTCATTTCCGCGGCCAGGTCCCTATCGCTCTCACTTGAGTCATTGCAGCACAATCGCTGGGAGTGTCATTTCTTCGAACCTGTTCTCAGTCATGATCTGGTATGTGTCAATCTCAGCGTAAGTCGTTTCCTCGACTTAAGCTCTTTATTACTGGTATTGATCCAAGAGTCGTTTAAAGGTCTGTCTTCAGATTTAAGGTTGCATCCTTCATCCCCCGACTCATCCGGAAGGTTGCGTCCCATACCGTCGTCATGCTCACGATGACCGCAGAAAGTCACGTTATCTCGGCGCACCCATACCTTTTATCCAGTATTGGACCTCGCTCAGGAAATAGACACCTATCTGGTTCCTTATCATCTTCCACCTGTCTCCGCCGCGTTCTCGGTCCCTACTTCCCCATATCGTTTGGATCCCGTTTCACATTTGCCCCTGCGAACCTCACAGCTCCTGATGTTCTTGAGCGGCACAGGTCACGAAGTCTGAAACGCAATGTTGAGGACCTTAATACAACTGATCCACTTATATAGCACTCATACTATGTATCGGTGATTTGTCGCCTGGTTTTGGAATGCACCGCATAACCCGTATCCGACGTTATTAGACGTGCGCCGATCGCCATCGGTATGACTCGCACAGAACGAAGGCCCAAACGTTGGCGCTCAACCGTCTGAGATTCTTCATGGTCGATCCAGGTTAAGCAACCCCACCACGTCGATGAGTGGCGACAGCAGTTACACCAGGGTATGAGTTACCGCCTGACTGGAGAATAGGCTTGTCGTGCTAACCCTAAACTGGATTGCAGTTCTATGACTCCCTTGGAGAGAGCCCATCTGATACGTCGCTCTTGGAACACACCCTCTTCAGTCGCTGGACCATCCCTTGTACGTCGTTCTACCTAGCCAGACTTGTCTTTATTTTATTGAATCGTCCTTCTCTGAACCAGCTTGTGCCAACGAATGTCTCGCTACCGTTAACCTCGGCGGCTGTTCAGCAACCGACAACGCCTGCCTCTGCAAAAACGAGGCCTTCCTCTCCAGCATTTCAGCCTGCATCGAACAGACCTGCACTATCTCCGACGCTACCACGGCTTCAAGTGCTGGTAACCAGCTCTGCCTCGCCGTCGTATGTCCCAACCTTCTAGCCATACCACCCCACTTTCCTTACTTTTTTTCTTGTAGGGAGTAACATTGAGCGCCGTTCCAACTGGATCCACCACCACAATGTCTGCGATATCCAGCTCAACCAGTTCCAATAGCGCAAACGGAAGGTCAACGGTCTTGATCGGGCCAATCATCGGAGGTGTTGTAGGTTTTTTAGTGCTGGTGGCTTTCGTTGTTGTGGGCTTGAAATGGTTTCGCAAATCCCGCAGGAGGAGAGGAATATGGGTCCGAAGGTTTCCATCAGATATTTCACTGACGAGTGTGGAGCATTCACTGGTCGTCCCCTCTTTCCCCTTAGAACCCTTCCCGATCTCCTCCGCAGCGTCACAGAATCTTGGACGGCTGCCAAGGAACAACAAACTGACTTGGTCTGGTGGGCTGCCCACGTCGCCATCAATGAATCAAATGGAGGCAACTCGGGGCTTGATCCCAACCACTGCGCAGACACCCTCGTTGATGCAGATGTCATCATCCTCGGCTGGCACACCCATCGGTGGGTTGTATAGCCATGCGATGGTTGGAAGTGGGTCGAGGGTGGTGTTGCACAAGGATAGTGGGGTTCGGTTGCCCAGGCAGGGGGTGGTGGTTGTGGAGATGCCGCCGTTGTATACGCTCAGCTGAGGAGATTAAGAGGTAGATTCTGTGGATGCCGGCAGAGACTCAAGATTGACAGCGTAGAAATTTAGGCTGCCAAGCACCAGCTTGGTATCAGTGGACGGTGATCTAGTCGTGTGCATTCAGAGTTTTAAATCTGAAAGCCCAAGGAACTTTCGTAGTCTTGTTGTACAGATTGTCGCGGTTCATAGCTGTACTACAGAGGAAACGCCGGCAATGCACGAAAGCTCATTTGTTTGTGGTCTGATGACAGTTACGACCACCTCATTCCCAACAGCAACATCCATTTTACATCTATAGATCTAGCTCTACTGCCCTAGCGTCTAGCACCACAGCCTCATCCACCTCCGCCTCCCCCACCTCAAGCGTCACTTCAACCATCAGTTCTGGAAGTTCCAGTGCAGTTACGACATCTGCGTCCAACCGAGCCAACGGAAAGTCAAACATACATGACCACGGCAATCGTCGCAGGTGTAGCAGGCTTTTTTAGCGCTGGTTCTGTTCGGTGTGGGTTTGTTGTGGTTTCCTGCTAGGCTGTAGCGAAAGAGAAATTGCGGTGGCAACATCGGCGGGAGGATGTTGATCGGTATTCGGCGACGTAGTGCTGCTGTTGGGGTGCGGCCTGAGTCGTTGGAGATGTGTACCGGTGGATAAAATATTGAGGCAACTGATGATCGTCAGGTACGTTCACGACGTGTATGACTCGAATACGTGGAACTGATGTGCCAATAGATGTTTACATGGATATAGTCTTTTTCAGCAACGAAATTCGCCAACGACGTCGAACGGACACGGCTCTGGGGGCAAGGAGCGGTGCTGAGTTGATATCTGCGAGATGCGAGACGGTGAGCTTGTTGAGACGGGGACCTGACGAGAGTCAAGTTAACAATTCTGTTGACCAGGGGATCACAATCTAGGTAGCTTGGAGATCACGCCAGTCTATCAAACGATTACCAGCAACTTTTAGAACATCAAGATCGATCCCCAAGTCCCACCATATCTCAACTCGTTCGGCTGGTCGATCGATAACGAGTTAATGGCCCTGACCTCTCCCCCGCCCATTTAACATGGACCAACGCCGGCCTACGAATATGTAAAACAATTCTGGGGGCAGGGGTGAGCAGTACCATTGTCATTTGCGCGGTCACATTCCTATCTCACGCAACTTCCCATTTCCTCTCACTTAAGTCGTTGCAACACAATCGCTGGGAGTGTCATTTCTTCGTCAAAGTTATTCTCAGCTATGATCTAGCATGTGTCAACCTCAGCGTAAGTCGTTTCCTCGAATTCAGCGCTTTATGAGTGGTAATGATTCAAAAGTCGCTTACAGGTCCGTCTTCAGATTCAAAGTTGTATCCTTCATCCCTCAACAGATGCAAAGGTGTCGTCCCATACCGTCGTCATCTCACGATGACCTGGGAAAGTGCCGCTATCTCGGCCCACCTATACCTTATCCAATATTGGACCTTGCTCAGCCATCTCTCTGCGGCGTTCTCGGTCCCTACTTCCCCACTACCATTTAAACGACGTCACATTCGCCCCTGCAAACCTCAGCTGATGCTGTTCTTGAGTGGTGCGGGTGACGAAGTCTGAAACGCCGTGTAGGATCTTAATACAAATGATCCATTTATAGCACTCATTCTACAGTTGCTGCCTGCTTTTGGAATTTCTCGCATAACATGAGCCACGCCGGCATCTGGGTTTATTACATGTGCAGCTATCGCAGATTTCTTATCTACCAACGGTGTGACTCGCACAGAAAGAAGGCGCTGAACCGTCTGAGACTCTTCGTGGTCGATCTAAGCAAGCCTGTGGGTCATAGCAGCTGCTATCAAAATAATTCCGAAAATGGAAACCATAGCAGCTGCTATCAAAACAATTCCGAAAATGGAAATCATAGCAGCTGCTATGATTGCTGTATTCGGAATTGACAGCTGCTGCCATTTAATTTGGTAAATAGTTCACGCGCCTCCTGTATTGTCTTGTACTTTGAATTTTCGACATTTTTGACATCTTCCCCTCCCACAACATTGTGCTAATCATCACCATATGTAAGATTTATTAATCTTAAACTACTTATTATCTTGGAAATTTTGCCAATCCCTTCCATACAGCATACTAAAGCCCTAATGCAGCCAAATATTCCTGGAGTTATTTC
>Ga0307507_10012278_pt1 | contig 10618 bp, 11 predicted proteins | sample 7_EM_MG_FD_207223 | JGI IMG/M metagenome (GOLD analysis project Ga0307507, IMG submission 207223) | Populus trichocarpa ectomycorrhiza microbial communities from riparian zone in the Pacific Northwest, United States - 7_EM | ecosystem: Host-associated > Plants > Roots > Unclassified | place... | reverse complement strand
GTGCCCTTCGGCTCGCCGGGCGCGTAGTCGACCTCGCCCATCTGGTCGAGGTGGATGAACGGGTCGAGCTCGTTGACCGGCACGCCGGCGAAGGCGCGGCGCACCGGGAAGCCCTCGCCCTCGTAGCCGGAGGGCGCGGTGGTGAGCCGGCGGACCGCCCGGAACTCCGCGGTCGGGGCGAGCTCCGGCAGGCGGGGCAGCACGAGGACGTCGTCGACGGTGATGGCGGGCATTTCAGGCCTTCCTCACTTTTTCGAAAACCCGGTGGACGACCTCGAGCTCGTCGGGGTCGAGCCGATCGATGAAGCGGTCCCGGACGGTGACCAGATGCAGCGGGGCGGCCGCCTCGAGCGCGGCCAGTCCCTCGTCGGTGAGCACGGCCTCCTGGCCGCGACCGTCCTCGGGGCAGGGCTGCCGCAGGACGAGCCCCCGCTTGACCATCGAGTTGATCTGGTACGTGACGCGGCTGGGCGAGAACCACAGCGCGGCGGCCAGCTCGCCCATGCGCAGCCGGCGGCCGGGCGCCTCGGACAGATGAACCAGGACGTGATAATCGTTCATGCTGAGGCCGGTCTTGGCGCGCAGATCATCCTCGAGCACAGTGTGCAAGGCCCACGAACTCTCGATGAACGTGCGCCAGGCGCGCTGTTCGTCGTCGTTCAGCGGATCGGCCATGCCGAGACTCTAACTCTTTCAAATCTTAAATAACAAGTGCCGTGCGTCACGGCCCGGCCACTACGCGTGCCATCAGCTCCGCGAACTGGCCCGGCTGATCGAACATCGACCGGTGCCCAGCGTTCTTGAGCGTGACCATCTCCTTGTGCGGCGCTTGCAACCCCGAGAACCAAAGACCGAGCTCCCGTACGCGCGCGGGCACCTCCCGATCCCCCGAGACGAAGTAGACAGGCACGCTCAACGCGGGCACCTGGGTCTTGAAGTCGATGGCGCGGGTCCGCGGATAGAACGCGTCGAACGAGTCCAGGAAGCCGGACAGCACGTGGATCTTCTCCAGCGTCGACAACTCGGGCGCCCGCGCGTTGGCGACCAGCGCGGCGTCGTTGTCCGACCCGTACACCCGGTCCTCGTTGAGCAGCATCGGCTCGTATCCGTAGATGTTGGTGTAGGGCGGCGGGCCCACCTGGGTGAGGCGCGCGGCCAGCCGCGTGTCGTGGGTTCGCGCCCAGGCGATCGTGTCGTCGTACTGGGTGCGGTCGCTGGCGGTCGGGTTGGCCAGCTGCGCGACCCCGACATACGCGCGGAAATCGGTGGGCTGCTCCTGCGCCGCGAGGGTCGCCGGGATCGTCCCGCCGCCGTGCGCCACCAGGTAGATCTTGTCCTGCCGGAACCGGGCCCGCAGGTAGTCGGCGGCCGCGAGCACATTGTGCGTCTCATCGTCCACCGTGAACGTCGGCGTCGGATCAAGGTCGCCGAACGATCGCCCACCACCGCGCCGGTCCATGGTCACGATGAGGAACCGCTGCTCGAGGGACCCGAGGCGGTCGCGCATGGCGGCCAGTTCCGAGCCGCCCGGCAGATCCGGGACGAACAGCAGAACCGGCAGGTCCGATCGCGCTCCGCGGATCATCAGGCCGAGTTTCCCGGCGTACGCGAGCTCGGAGACCCCGCCGGTGATCGGCGCGGCCCGCCCCGGCAGCGCGACCACCACCGCGATCGCGACCACCACCAGGGCAAACAGGCCGGCCAGAAACTGCCCGACGAACCGCCAAGCGCTGCGGCTGCGTCGCGTGGACCCGGCCCCGTAGGCGGCCGCCACCCCCATCGGCAGCAGCGTGATCAGCGCGTAGAACCCCCGCCCCACGACCAGCGCGAGAACCCCGACGTAGGTAGTCCGCGGATAGTCGACGGTGGGCCCGGCAAACCCGACCCGCGTGACCTCCCCCGCCGCCGCGAACAGCACCGGCGCCAAGAAGATCGCCGCCCTCGACCGATAGACCCGCCCGGCCACCACCCCCACCGCGATACTGACCGCGATGATGAGCAGCGCCTCAAAAGGAAAGATCGGCCCGCGCGGGCGCCAAAAGGCCGCGACGACGCCCCAGACGAGCGCCGGAAGCAACCCCACGGCTCGGAGCATGCTGGGACGCTAGTGGAAATTCGCTCCGCCGTGCGCGCCCGCCACGTTAACTTCCGTGCCATGATTGCCCGCCCAGCCACGCCCGATGACGCAGACGAGCTGGTCCGCCTACGCGCCGTACTGCTAACCAGCATGAACCCACCCATCTGGGACGACGCCTGGCGAAGCCCAACCCGCGATTCCCTGACCACCCGCCTGGCCCCACCCACGGCCCGCCCCGCCCGCCGGCCGGCAACCGCCGCCGAGGGCCACGACGGTCTCCGCGGCCGGCGCCTGGCGTCGTCCCCGACGCTGGCGGCCTTCGTGGTGGACCGCCCGGACGGCACCGGCCTGGCCGCCTGCGCCGTGGGCACGATCGAGCACCGCCTGGGCGCCCCCGGCGACCCCCAGGGCCGAACCGGTTACGTCTTCAGCGTCGCCACCGACCCGGACATGCGAAGGTGAGGCTTCTCCCGCCAGTGCATGACCGCGCTGCTGGAATGGTTCCAGTGCCAGGGCGTGCGCAAGGTAGACCTACGAGCCTCCGCGGAAGCCGAGCCCCTTTACCGCTCGCTAGGTTTCGCCCGCACCTCCGATCCCGCGATGCGCCTTCGTCTCGAGCCCTGAAAGGGGTGTACCCGGAAATGGTCTTGATCTGCCTGTCAACCGGGGTTGACGTTCGCGGGATGTCAACGTAAGTTGACAGCATGACTGAGGCAACCGACCTCGCCGCGGCGGCCGGCAGCGCCGATCCCCGGGTGGGGCTGCGCGCTGTCGTCGCGCTGCGCCGCCTGCTCGAGGGGCTCGAGCATCTGCAGGTCACCAACGCCCGCCGCAAGGGCTGGTCCTGGCAGGAGATCGCCGACGCGCTCGACGTGACCCGCCAGGGCGTCCACAAGAAGCACGCGCACCTGATGCCGGCGCACGACCCACGGGAGGGCTGACATGTTCGAACGCTTCACGGAGGCCTCGCGCGAGGTTGTCGTCGTCGCTCAGCAGGAGGCGCGCCAGCTGGGCCACCCCTGCATCGGCACCGAGCACCTGCTGCTCGGGCTGATCCACCAGCCGCCGAACGCGGTCGCCCGGCTGCTGCGTCCCCAGGGCCTCGAGCCGGCCATCGTCCGCACCGACATCCAGCGGCTGCTCGGGGAGAGATTCGAGCCCGATCTCTCGTTCACTGAGGCCGACGCCGAGGACGCCGCCGCGCTCAAGGCGATCGGCATCGACCTGGCCAAGGTGCGGGCCGCGATCGAGGAGAGCTTCGGCGCCGGCGCCCTTCAGCTGTCCCAGCCCTCGCCCCGCCGGCGCGGCCTGTTCGGCCGGAAGACCGGCGGCCACATCCCGTTCTCGAGCCGGGCGAAAAAGGTGCTCGAGCTCTCGCTGCGGGAGGCGATCCGCCTGCGCCACAACTTCATCGCGCCCGAGCACATCATGCTCGGCCTGCTGCGCGAGGGTGAGGGGCTGGCCTGCCGGATCCTGGCCGACCACGAGGTCGACTTCGCGAAGCTGCGGGACGAGCTGGCCGGCTCGATAACGAACGAGGCGGCGTGACTCAGCCGCGGAAGTAGATGCGGAGCTGGTGGCCGTTCGCGGTGTGATGCCAGCCGACATCGCCCAGGACGTCGATGTCGGGCCGGCGCTGGAGCCAGTCGGCGGCCATCGCGAACGCCTCCGCCGGGGTGCGGCCGACGAACGAGACCCGGCGCTCCCACTCCTCGACCACCCGGCTGCCCGGCCCGGTGATCACCGCGGTCCGCCCGACCCGGCGGCCGTTGCGCACGGCCTGCACGAACCAGTCGCCGACGTCCTCGTCGTGCTCGACCGCCCAGCCGTCGAAGCGATCGAGGTCGTTGGCGATCGCGTTGCGGGCGCAGTTGAGGGCGGCATCCAGGGTGGCGAGCTCGATGTCTTCGCCGTTGTACTCCACCCGGTACGCCATGGGCCGTCCTCCTGAACGCGCGTTGATGATAATGGAGCAATGCGTGTGCTAGTGACCGGTGCGGCCGGTCTGATCGGCACGGCGGTACTCGCTCACCTGGCCGAACGCGGCATTCCGGTCACCGCGCTCGTGTTGTCGGCGGCGCCGGGGCTGCTCGCCGATCGGGTGGTGGCCGGGAACGCGGCCGACCCGGATGCGGTCGAGGAGGCCCTGCGCGACGTCACCGACGTGATCCACCTGGCCGCGATCCCGACGCCGAGCCACGATCCGGGCGAGGTGGTGTTTGGGCAGAACACGCTGGCCACGTTCACGGTGCTCGACCGGGCCGGTCGCGCCGGCGTTTCTCGCGCGGCCATCGCCAGCAGCTACGCGATCTGCGGGCTGCCGTTCGCGCGGACGCCGCTGCGGATGCCGTACCTGCCGATCGACACCGCGCTGCCGTTGCAGATCACCGACCCGTACGCGTTGTCCAAGCAGGTGGACGAGGCGACGGCGGCGATGATCCACCGGCAGTACGGGATGAGTGTCGTCGCGCTGCGGCTGCCGTTCGTGGGGACGGCGTCCGGGCGGCTGCCCTGGCTGGCCGGTAGGTTCGTCGACGAGCCATCCCTCGGCGCGGCCGATGTCTGGAGCTATCTGGACGATCGGGACGCGGCGCGGGCGCTGGTGGCGGCGTTGCGGCCGGCTGTGGCCGGGAATCATGTCGTGTATGTGGCCGCGCCGTCGACGCTGGCGCCGCAATCCACGGAGTGGCTGGTGGAGACGTTCCATCCGGGGGTGCCGCGGCCGGTCTTTCCCGGCCGGTCGGTGCCGATCGACTTGTCGCCCGCTCGCGAGTTGCTGGGCTTCGAGGCAAAATTCCTTTTCGAGGTACGCGGATGATGCCGCCCTGGTCTTCGCCGCCGATCACGATCACCGGGGTACGAACGATCGTCACCGCTCCGGAAGGCGTCAATCTCGTTGTCGTCCGGCTCGATACTTCTACGCCGGGTTTGTTCGGGCTCGGCTGTGCCACCTTTCATCAGCGCTTTGCCGCGGTGGTGGCCACTCTGTCGACCCATGTGGCTCCGCTTTTGATCGGCCAGCGCGTTTCCGACATTTCCGAAATTGGCCGTATGCTGGATTTCTCGGCTTATTGGCGGGGTGGGCCGGTGTTGAACAGCGCTCTGTCCGGGGTGGACATGGCGTTGTGGGACATTGCCGGCAAACGGGCCGGGATGCCGGTCTACGAGCTGCTCGGCGGGCGGCTGCGCGGCGACGTGCCGGTCTACCTGCACGCCGCCGGCGAGACCATCGCGAAAACCATCGATCATGCGGCGGCTCTGATCGATGCCGGCTTTTCGCGTGTACGGCTGCAGACGGGTCAACCGGGCCTGGGCACCTACGGCGCCCCCGGGCGGCCGGGCGGCTACCCTCTCGCGCCCTACCCCGACGGCTGGAGCGTGCGGCACTACCTCACGCAGACGCCGCGCCTGTTCGCCGCCGCCCGTGACCGGCTCGGCGACGACGTGGAGCTGCTGCACGACGCGCACAGCCGGCTGACCCCGAAACAGGCGGTGGTCTTGGCGCGTTCGCTGGAGGCGTACCGTCTCTTCTTCCTGGAGGATCCGCTGGCGCCGGAGCACTACGACCGGCTCCCCGAGGTGCGGGCGGCCTCGCCGGTGCCGATCGCCTGCGGCGAGCTCGCCGTCTCGGTCGCTTCAGCGGCGCGACTGGTCACGTCGGGCGGCGTCGACCTGCTGCGCTGCCATGTCTCGGCGATCGGCGGTCTCACGCCGGCCCGCAAGCTCGCCGACCTGTGCGAGCTGTCCGGCGTGCAGACGGCGTGGCACGCCCCCGCCGACGTGTCGCCGATCGGCGCGGCCGCCAACCTCGCGCTCGACCTGGCCAGCCCGGCCTTCGGCATCCAGGAGGGCCACATCTACCCGGACATCGTGCACGAGATCTTCCCCGGCACGCCGGTGGTCTCGGCCGGCTACGCGCGCCCCTCGGCGGCGCCCGGCTGGGGCGTGGAGCTGGACGAGAAGCTGGCCGCCGAGCATCCGCCGGTGCTGGGCGGGCACGAGCGCTGGGCGGCCACCGTGCGCCGGCCGGACGGCTCGATCGAGGCCCCCTGAAACGCGAGTCGGAGGCGTACCTTCGATGGCATGAGCATGCGGTGGTGGTCGATCGAGGTACGCGATGGTGTGCTGCCGGCACAGCGCTGGAAGGACGGCTACGGCGAGGCCCTCCTCGAAGCAGCCATCACCAACGGCGCGCGGCGCTGGGAGTGGACGGTGATCCCCGGCGGGGTCGTCCTGGAGGTGGCCTTCCGCGAGTCGGAGGAGTGGGACAGCTTCCGGGCCCTGCCGGTCGTGACGGCGGCGCTGGACGCGACGCCCGACCCGGTCAACGGCCTGTACGTGTATCCGGGGCGTGGTGGCAACGCTTCCGCGCGGTCGCCCAAGCGCAAGCCCCGCCCGACCGGGGCCGGCGCCGCGGCGGTGCCGATCCCGGTGGAGCCGCCGACCATCGCCCGGCTGGCCGTGGCGGCGCCCCCGGCCGAGCCGATCGTGGCAGCTCCGCCGGCCGAGCAGTTGCCGACGCCGGCGCACACCCTCGAGCCGGCCGCCTGAGCCTCCGGCCCGACCCGCAGGTGGTCTTGGGCCGGGCCCGCCCGGCGGCCGGGGTCGGGGCTGTTGGTGCAGCTAGGTACCCTGGCACGCCGGGGACTTGGCTGAGCTCGTACGGTAGGAGCGGCGAAAGCGAAACGCTCAGAGCTTGGGCGTCAGAAGGCGGCCGACCCGCCGTAGGTCAGCTCGAAGCCGATGATGTCGTTGTAGGCCACCGCCAGCTCGACCGGCCGCGGCAGCGGCGCCGTGATCGCGAACGACGCGCCGGTCGGGTCGACGATCTCGGCGTATCGACCGAGGCCCATCTCGATCGGGCCCGCGGTCACGCGCCCGCCGAGCCGCCCGACGTAGTCGGCCAACTCCGGGCAGTCGGCGACCTGGAAGGACGGCTGCCAGCGCCGGTCGTAGCGCCCGGAGATCACGCCGGCCACCGAGTCGTGCGCCTCGGACAGCCATTCGCCGCTGCCGAACTCGTGGGTCAGCGTCCAGCCGAACACCGAACCGTAGAACGCGGTCGCCGTGGCCACGTCGTCGGTCAGCAGGTCGGACCAGGCCATCGTGCCCGGCTCGGCGCGCACCTGGGCGCCGGCGAACCCGTTCGCCTGCCAGAGCCCGAACATCACGCCGTCGGAGTCCGCGACGACCGCGCTTCGTGCGCCGGGTCGCTCCTCCGGGCGGGTCAGCAGCCGGCCGTACGCCGATCGCACGCGATCCACTGTGCCGTCGAGATCGGGCGCGGCCAGGTACGTCAGCCATCCGTCGGGCCGGTCGGACCGGCTCCCGGTGATGCCGGCCACCGCGCGGCCGTCCAGCAGGAGGTGATCGCCGTTGACCTCCCAGCCGAACAGGTCCCCGTAGAAACGGGCCGCCCGGGCCGGGTCCGCCGTGGTCAACTCCACCCAGCAAGGGGTCGATGGCGCAAAGCCTCTGATCCGCATTCGCCGCTCCAAGTTGGATGTCCCCAAGTGCTCAACACCTTACGACACCCAATACGCTTCGTCACTACCCAAGGGTTCAATGTCCGTTTTAGCGCGTGTTTCAGCGACGCAGAGTAATTGGACGACGGCTCGAATGTAACGCGACCGTTAAACAGGTGATCAGTCGACAGTGGAGTTGATCAAAAGCTCGAACCACACGGTCGAGCCCCGCACCGACGGATCGGTGCCCCACGAGTCGCTCAGCTCCTCGATCAGCCCGAGGCCGCGGCCGCGGCTGGACAGGCTGCCCATCCCGTCGTGCGTGCGGATCACGCTGCCCCGGGTGCCGGTGTCGGCCACCGCGACCAGCAGCCGCTCGGCATTGAGGTCGATCTCCACCTGGGCCGGCGTGCCGGCGTGCAGCAGGGCGTTGGTGGTGAGCTCGCTGGTGCACAGCACGGCCGAGGTGACCACCGGCTCGGGGACGTCCCACTCGCGCAGGCGGTTGGTCATCCAGTGGCGCACCCGGCTCGGCCCGGTCGGCTCGGCCGGCACCCGCATGGTGTCCGACCGGCTGCGGGCCACCGCCCGCTCGACCGCGAGCACCGCCACGTCGTCGTCGGTCGGCGGGCCGGGCACCGCCGCGGTGGCCAGCGAACACAGGTTGCGCGGGTCGCCGCTGGCCGCCGCCGAGGCCGCCGCGACCAGCGCGTCCAGCCCCTCGTTCAGCGACCGGCCGCGGCGCTCGACCATCCCGTCGCTGAACAGCATGATCGTGTCGCCCGGTTCGAGCCGCACCTGGCCGGTCTGCCACCGGCCGCCCAGCCCGAGCGGCGCGCCCGGCGGCACCTTGACCAGCTCGGCCGTGGGCGGCTCGCCGATCAGGCCGGCGCGGCGCAGGACCGGCGGCGGGTGGCCCGCGCTGGCCAGCGTGATCGTGCCGTCGGCCGGGTCGAGCACCCCGTACACGACGGTCACGAAGATCTCCTCGTTGCGCGACTCGGCGCCCAGCGAGCCGACCAGCCGGTCGAGGCCGGCCAGCACGGCCGGCGGCTCGGCGTCGGTCAGCGCCAGCGCGCGCAGCGCGGCCCGCACCTGGCCCATCACCGCCGCGGCCCGCATGTCGTGGCCGGCCACGTCGCCCAGCACGATCGCGAGCCGGCCGTCGGCCAGCCGGAACGCGTCGTAGAAATCGCCGCCGGCCGCGTTGCCGTCGACCCCGGGGGCGTACCGGGCGGCGATCCGGAACCGTTCCAGCTCGGGCAGATGCTCCGGAAGCATGCTGCGCTGCAGCAGCTGGGCGGTGCCGTGCTGGGCCTCGAACCGGCGGGCCCGCTCGGCCGCCTGCGCCACCAGCTGGGCGGCCGCGTTCAGCAGCGCCCGCTCGGCCGGCAGCCAGGTGTGCGGATCGCGGTAGCCGATGCTCAGCGCGCCGGTCAGCGACGGGGTGCGCAGCGGCAGCACGGCCAGCGCGCGGACGCGGCGCTCGTGCCGGTCGGCCGCCACCGCGCCGAGCGGCTCGCCGTCCGGCACGAACAGCGGCCGGCCGGCGCGCGCGGCGGCGGCCGGCGGGAACCGGTCGTCGTCGGGCATCGGCTTCCATACCGGCGGGAGGCGCTCGTCGGCCTCGTCCAGCACCTCGCCACGGATCCGCCGGACCGAGCGGAAGGCCGTGCCGTCGTCGACCGCGAACACGCAGTGATCGACGTCGAACGAGTCGCTCAGGTAGCCCAGCACCACCCGGGCCACGTCGTCGATGGTCAGCGCGGCCGCCAGCCGGGCGGTCAGCTCGCCGAGGTTCTGCAGCCGGCGGGTCACCTGGGTGGTCACCGCGGCGACGGTCAGCACGCCGGCGATCGCGCCCCGGGAGTCGCGCACCGCCGAGTGGCCGCGGGTAAGGAACGCCTGCTCGGGCCGACCGCCCTCGGTGCGCGCCACGGTCAGCTGGGTTTCCGCCTCCAGGAACGGCTGGCCGGCGTGGTAGACCTCCTCGATCACGCCGCCGAACCCGGGGGAGGGCCACAGCTCGCCGAACGCCTCGGCCGCCGGGTGGCCCAGCGCCGCCGGGTGCAGGGCACCGATCAGGTCCGCGTACGCGTCGTTGTAGAGCAGCACGAAGTCGCCGCCGAGGCTCAACGCCATCGGCATCGGCGAGGCCAGCACCAGCTCGACGGTGGCGGCGACCGCCGGATCCCACCGGTCACGCGGCCCGAGCGCGGTCGCCGACCAATCGATCCCCGTCATCAGATCGGCGCAGCTCTCCCGCCCCGGCTGGGCTTGTGCGGGCAGCGTGGGCACCATCGAGGTGCTCACCCCACGCGTCCCGGTCATGACCAAAAGCGTAACCGCACTCGGCCATTCGGACGATCCCCTGCCCTCCGTCCGTCCGATTCTTGACCGGGCGGACTCGCTCGTTCGGACTTATGGTCGCAAATGACCGAGCCGGACAGCAGGGAGTGGCGATGACCGGGAACGGGTTAGGCCAAGGTCTCAGCGACATGTGGCGGTCGGTGCTGTTGTTCCTGCCCAAGGCGCTGGCGTTCGTGGCGGTGCTGGTGATCGGGTATGCGATCGCCCGGCTGCTGCGGACGCTGGTGACCAAGGGGCTGACCCGGGCCGGCTTCGACAAGGCGGTCGAGCGCGGCGCGGGTCGGGCGGGTCCTGCGCAACGGGCAGGTCAGCGCGAGTGGCCTGGGTGCGAAGATTGTCTTTTATGCCGTGCTGCTGGTGGCCCTGCAGCTGGCCTTCGGGATCTGGGGGCCGAACCCGGTCAGCGACGTGCTCGCCGCGCTGATCTCGTGGCTGCCTCGGGCGTTCGTGGCGATCGTGATCGTGGTGGTCGCGGCGGCGATCGCCGGGGCGGCGCACGATCTTATCGTCACCGCGCTCGGCGGCCTCCCGTACGGGAAGGTGCTGGCCCGCGCGGTGGCGATCGTGATCGTCGCGCTCGGCGTGATCGCGGCGCTCGACCAGGTGGAGATCGCCACCTCGGTCACCCAGCCGCTGCTGATCGCCGTGCTGGCGACGGTCGCCGGCGTGGTGATCGTGGGCGTCGGCGGCGGGCTGATCCGGCCGA
>Ga0307507_10012277_pt1 | contig 10618 bp, 7 predicted proteins | sample 7_EM_MG_FD_207223 | JGI IMG/M metagenome (GOLD analysis project Ga0307507, IMG submission 207223) | Populus trichocarpa ectomycorrhiza microbial communities from riparian zone in the Pacific Northwest, United States - 7_EM | ecosystem: Host-associated > Plants > Roots > Unclassified | place... | reverse complement strand
AATGAGGCGCTCGATGCCATCGACATGATGTTTGGCGGCGGCTTCGGCGCGGCCGGCGCCGAGGTCGTGATCGAGGAGTTCATGGAGGGTGAGGAAGCCTCGTTCTTCGTGCTGTGCGACGGCGACAACGCGCTGCCGCTCGCCACGGCGCAGGACCACAAGCGGGCCTTCGACGGCGATACCGGCCCGAACACCGGCGGCATGGGCGCCTATTCGCCGGCGCCTGTCATGACCGAGGCGATGTGCGCGCGGGTGATGGAGGAGATGATCAGGCCGACCCTGTTCGCCCTGAAGGCGATGGGGGCACCCTACAAGGGCGTGCTCTATGCCGGCGTGATGGTGACGAAGGACGGGCCGAAACTGGTCGAATACAACGCCCGCTTCGGCGATCCGGAATGCCAGGTGCTGATGCTGCGGATGATGTCGGACATCGTGCCGGCGCTGATCGCCTGCGCCGACGGGCAATTGAAGAATTTCAGCCTGCGCTGGTTCGACGACGTGGCGCTGACCGTGATCATGGCGACCCAAGGCTATCCCGGCGATTATGGCAAGGGCTCGGTGATCGAGGGGCTCGACGAGGCCGCCAAGGTCGAGGGCGTGGAAATCTTCCATGCCGGAACGGTCGCCAGAGACGGCCGGATTCTCGCCAATGGCGGCCGGGTGCTGAACATCTGCGCGCTCGGCAGGACGGTCACGGAAGCGCAGGCGCGCGCCTATCAGGCGGTCGATCGGATCCGATGGCCTGAAGGATTCTGCCGCCGCGACATCGGCTGGCAGGCGGTGGCGCGGGAGCAGGCGGGATAGCCTGGGCATTCCATCATTTCGCTGCGCCGTCATTCCGGACGACGCGAAGCGCGGCGATCCGGAATCCCGAGATTTGTCTTGCGCATGCGCCCCTCACCTCGATAGGACGGTAACAAGTTACCGTATTGCTTCTTTGCATGGGGTTGTTTTCGATATTATTGTTCGGCGGCGCTTCGCCTGGGGTTTGACACCGGCTTGCCGTGCCGAAGCTCGCCCGAAAGTTGGCCGCTATTCATCTCGCTGCTCTCGTCCCATATTGTCTTGATTGCGGCTGGACGCTTGCCGCTTTGCCGGCTCGCAACCGATGACGTGAGAGAAAAGATGCCCGATCTCGCCGATCTGTTCCCCGGCTTCGCCTCCGAATGGATCAACACCTCGTCGGGGCGTATCTTCGCCCGCGTTGGCGGCAAGGGGCCGCCGCTGTTGCTGCTACACGGCTTTTCCGAAACCCACGTGATGTGGCACCGCGTGGCGCCGCAGCTTGCGGACGCCTTCACGCTGATCATCGCCGACCTGCCGGGCTACGGATGGTCCGACATGCCCGAGAGCGACAAGGATCATCTGCCCTACACCAAGCGCGCGATGGCCAGGACCATGATCGATCTCATGGAGCGGCTCGGCCATGTCCGTTTCGCGCTCGCCGGCCACGACCGCGGCGGCCGCGTCGCCTATCGGCTGGCGCTCGATCATCCCGGCCGGCTGTCGCGGCTGGCGGTGCTGGATATCCTGCCGACCTATGAATATTGGGAGCGCATCAACCGGCTCTATGCGCTCAAGATCTATCACTGGAGCTTCCTGGCGCAGCCTTATCCGCTGCCGGAGACGCTGATCGGCAACAACGGCGAATTCTTCCTCAAGCAGAAGATGGCGAGCCAGACCAAGAGCAGGACGCTTCAGGAGATCGATCCCAGGGCGCTGGAACATTATCTCGCGCCGTTCCGCGATCCCTCACGTCTGCATGCGATGTGCGAGGACTACCGCGCCGGCGCTTACGCCGATTACGAGATCGACAAGGCCGATCACGAGGCGGGCAACAAGATCACCATTCCGATGCTGGCGCTGTGGGGCGATGCCGGCGTGGCCAGCGCGGCGGCGACGCCGCTCGACACGTGGAAGGCTTGGGCCACCAACGTGTCAGGCGCGCCGGTCGTTTCAGGTCATTTCCTCACCGAAGAAAATCCGGACGCTACGGCGAGGTTGCTGAAGGAATTTTTCCTGCCGGGGTGAGGCGGCCGGCTCACAGCGCCTTGGTGAAATGAAACCGGCGCAGTCCCGCCCCAACCGTCTTGTTGCTCTCGGCGACGGCGGTCTCTTCCCGCACCAACTCGTATCCCGCGTTTTGATACAGGGACAGCGCTGGACCCTGCAGTTCGGAGGTACTGAGGTCGAGGCGAGCAACGTTGCGTCGGCGGCTCTCGTCCTCCGCGAACTGCAACATCCTGTGCGCGATCCCGCGACGCTGCGCGCCCGGGTCGACATACATGCGGCGCAATTCCATGACGCCGGGCGACGATCGTTCCAGTCCGAACATGCCGACAATACGCATGCCTTCCACCGCCACCCAGAAGCCGCCGTCCTTCTCGCCGTAATAGGCGGGGATCCTGTCGATTTCTTCGCGCAGCGATCTGGCGATGTAGCCTTCGAATGCCTCCGCCATGTGCGGCGGCGCCAGGGATCGGTTGATCCTGACAAACAGGTCACGCACCTGCGCCGCGTCGTCCTCGATAAATGGCCGGATGGTGATCGATCGGTCTGGGTTCACTCGTCAAGCTCCTAGATGTCGTGTTAGACTGCCGCGCCAGCTGTTTCCTCAGGCAATCCGAGGAATGACCGGATCAGCCCGAGCACCTCATCCGGCTTGTCGTGATGCAGCCAGTGCCCCGCGCCCGCAACAGTTTCGGCGCGCGCCCGCTTGAAGTGGCTCAGCACTCCATTCGCCTTGGGATCGCCCAGGAAGCTCTCGTCCGCACCGAGCAGGAGCGTGGGGCAGGTGATGCGTGACCATAGCGCGATGTAATCGTCCGGCCAGAGCCGGTGCGGCGCCATGGCCCGCTGGTAGGGATCGAATTTCCACCCCAACGTCCCGTTCGCGTTCTGTCTGACGCCGTGGGTGGCGAGATGCAGGGCGAGTTCGGGCGTCAGCCGCCGGTTGTGCGCCGACATCTGCGCGGCTGCATCCGCGACGGTGCGATAGCTGCGCGGCTCGCGCGCCTCGAGTCTGTCGAGCTGGGACATCCACTTCGCCATCCGGTCGTGGATCGGCGCCTTCTGCGTGTTGGGGGCGACGACGATGCCGTCGAGCACGACCAGCCGCGACACCCGCTCCCGGAACGTGCCGGCGTAGGCGAGGCCAATCATGCCGCCCATCGAGTGGCCGACGATGGCCACCTCGTTGGCTCCAGTGAGCCGCACCAGACCTGTCAGGTCGTAGACATATTCGGGCAGGCTGTAGCTGCCGCCCCTGGTCCATTCGGAATCGCCGTGGCCGCGCAGGTCGGGCGCCAGCACGTGATAGTGAGGCCGCAGCGAGCGCGCGATGCGGTCGAAGCTGCGGCAATGATCACGACCGCCATGGATCAGGATCAAAGGCGGCGCCGAATCATTGCCCCAGTCTGCATAGTGCAATCGCAGCCCCTGGGATTGGTAGAAGCGGCTTTGCGGCGCGGACATGGATGCAGTGACTCTCGGCTTGGTGTGATCTGCATCCACTCTAGCAACGGATGACACGCGCCGGCCAGAGCCCGCAGGGCCAGGCAATTCGCCATACAGCCAGCAACAATGAGCCCCAGTGATTCCACCAAGCCTCTCCGTTCGGGATTTGCGCGCGCGGACCTTATCCTGAGAGTCTGACCGAAAAAGCAGCCGGCATTTTCAAACTTTGCCTAACAGCTCGAAAATGGGCCGTTTTCCGTCATGGCCGGGCTTGACCCGGCCATCCACGTCTTTCTTAGGCGTTGCTGCCACGGACGTGGATGCCGGCTCAAGGCGGGCATGACGGCGTTCGATATTACGAAGATTCCTGTCCTGGTGAACATATTGCCGCATGTGCAGGTCCGGTTACGAGTTAATCTCGAAAATGCGGTTGTCTGGTTTTGCCGGTTGAAGGCATGCCGGGAGGGATGTTTCCCGATCTAGGACTTTACGCGTCCAAACGAGAATCCCGGTGCCCTCGGTTGGTACACGTCCGGAACAAAGGACCCCGTACTTTGTTCAATCGTCGAGAAGACTAGCGCAAAGGAGAAAGGCTATGAATGTTGCCAACAGACTAATGATCCTAAGCGCGCTGCTCGCCTTCAGCGCAGGTTCCGCTAATGCCGGTCCCTGTAACACTGCAAGCCGCGATGCGGGCTCTGGGAAGGTGCCGGGCTATGCCGGACAAACAATCGGTTCCACAGCGACGGATTCGAAGCAGCAACCGCCAACATCCGCTATGACCAAAGCGGCGGAGAACACCGCAACGTCGTCGGAAGACGCGAAGCGCCAAATGCAGGGCCAGCCTACCGCAGCCGAGCAATCACGGCAGACCCAGCCCGCACCCTCCGAGCAGTCACAGAAAATGACGGCAGGCACGCCTGAGCAGACCGAGCCCGCGCCAAATGAACAATCAAAGAAGATGACTGCTGGTGCGGCCCAGCCCGCGCCCTCCGAAAAGAAGCCGGTCGGTGCGTCCGAGCAAGGCTGCGAGTAGGCGAAAGGAAGTCGCTCCGCTGCGTTCCGAACGTCCACCTTTTTTGGACGGAAGCTGTTGCGATTTTAAATCTGATGACGCAGTTAGTGAACCTGCGGCTCCGCGAGGCCCTAGACGCCCCAGCAGGATTTCGAATCCTTCAGATGATATGGAGAGCGCCGAGGCGCTCAGCCAAGCTGACCGCCGACGGACAATTGATGCATACGCGCCTTGCGCAATTTGCCCGTCGCGCCAATCTGCCGCACACCTGTGCGCTTGCGCCGTCGGGCAAGTCACTGGCACGTTTTCGCGTATCCCGCCTCGATGAAGGGGCGTTACGGCCGATCGTCACGAAACGTGGGGCGGGATGCGGTGGACGCGACGATGTCGTGTGCGCATGAGATCGCAGGGCGAAGAAACTCGTGAGCGGTCGAGAGAGGCGTGCGAGACGAGCGGCGTTGTTGCGGACGGCGAAGTCGTGTGGTCCTGGCATCCGTTGTTGATGTCAAGTCGCGCGGAGGCACCCTCAGCCCAACCGGGATATGAGATGCCATGCAATCCGCGGGGCGACGGTGGCAAGAGGAATTCGTCGCCGGGGAGATCACGTATAAGCCGTAAAACCATTGCGTGGGGAATGCCGGATGTTTTCCGGTGCCTCCGCTGTGAATACTCGTGCGCATACTCGCTACTCTAAGCGCGCGCGAGGCTGCGGGTGCATTGGGCACCCGGCATTCCCCGCGCCCTTTTCAATGAGGGCGACGAGATTTTCATGCAAACCTCGGGTGTGATGCGCCGCGAGATCGCAAAGTCGTATTTGATGACGGTGCTGTTTGACATTTGAATCCGCGAACGCGCCAAAGTCTCGTCGTCCTGAGAAGGTGCAGGCGTTCTTGGAAGCGAAGGCCGTCAGCCATCATGCAAAAGGCGAGAGGCCGCGGCGTATGGGTCCCGGCCCCCCGTGCGCAATTGCGCACTAGGCAAGTACGACGTCGGAGATTTCGGGGCTCAAAAAGATTGCTTCGCGTTGCTCGCAATGACGACGCAAATGGCCATGCTCCTCACGATGACGCCGCTACCGCCTCACCCGAAAAAATTCCTTCAACAAGCTCGCCGACTCGGTTTCACCGACCGCCGAATACACCTCCGGCACATGATGGCAGGTTGGTTGCGCAAAAAAACGCACGCCCGATTCCACGGCGCCGCCCTTGGGGTCCGCCGCGCCGTAGTAGAGCCGGCGGATGCGCGCAAACGAGATCGCGCCCGCGCACATGGTGCACGGCTCCAGCGTGACGTAGAGGTCGCAATCGACCAGCCGCTCGGTGCCGATGGCCTCAGCCGCCTGCCGGATCGCCAGGATTTCGGCATGCGCGGTCGGGTCGCGATCGGTCAGGGTCCGGTTGGCGGCCGTGGCGATGACCTCATAACCCCGCACAATGACGCAGCCGATCGGCACTTCGCCGGCTTTTCCAGCATTTTTCGCCGTTTTCAGCGCCAAATCCATGAAAGAAGGGGGCATCATGCCTCGTATCATCGGACAAAACCTGCTACTGCGTCGGCCTTCAGCAAACGTGGATACCGGTTTTGCGTAAGACTGCGCCATCTGCCGAGCGCGCGCGCAACCGCCATGACACCCCATCCACCGGGCTGACGCACCATTTCATCGAACCCCGAGAACCAATTCATGCCCCGCGACGACGACAAAAACAACGATTCCCGCGGCCGGCGTGATCGCCCCTCGGGCGGCAAGGGCCGATCTGGCGCCAAGCGCGGTCCCGACAAGAAGTTCGGTAAACGCGAAGGTGGCGGCAAGGGTGACGGCGAGCGGCGCCCCAACGCCGGAAAATCCGACGGCGCCAAATCCCAAGGCGCCAGGTCCTATGCCAAGAAGCCATACTCCGGCACGGGCAAGCCTTATGGAGATCGCGATAGCCGCCCGCCGCGCCGCGATGGCGACGCGCAGCGCCCGCGCGGGGATCGGCCGTTCTCGGATCGTCCAAGGGGTGATAGGCCTTCCGGTGATCGTCCCCAAGGCGATCGTCCGCAACGCTTCAACCGGGATGATCGCTCGCGCGGCGAGGGCGGTGAAAAACGCGCTTTCACGCCACGCGGCGATCGTGGCGGCGGCGACAAGCGCCCCTTTACGCCACGGGAGGACCGTGGCGGCGAGAAACGCCCTTATACGCCGCGCGGCGAGCGCAACGAGGGCCGTCCGGCCGCGCGCTTTGCCGACAAGAAGTTCGGCGAGCGCAAACCCTATGCGCCGCGCGATCGTGGCGGCGACAAGCGGCCTTACGCGCCGCGTGACCGTGACGGGGAAAAACGACCCTTTACGCCGCGCGGCGAAGGCTTCCGCAAGGACGGTGACCGTCCGCCGCGCCGGGACTTTGCCGATCGCGGCCCGCCCCGTGACGGCGGCGGGGGTGGCCGCGACCGCGGCGATACGAAACCCTGGCAGAAGCGTGAGGGCGGTTCGGGCGCGGAGCGGCCGCGGTTTTCGCGGTCGCGCGACGATGCCGGCGGCGAGCGGCCGAAATTCGGCAAGCCGCGTTTCGAGAAATCTGGTTTTGACAAGCCGCGTTTTGGCAAGCCACGTTTCGACAAGCCGCGCGAGGCCCGCGCCGGTGGCGAAGATCGGCCGCGCTTTTCCCGGGCCCGCGACGAGCGCCCCTCGGGCGATCGTCCGTTTCGGGCGCGCCCGAAATTCGATTCCCCCCGGGATGATCGCCCGCGCGACGACCGTCCCCGCTCACGGCCCGAAGGCCGCAGCGACTGGCAGGAGCATCCGCGCAGCGAGCGGGGATCGTCGGATCGGTTTGCCGATCGGCCGCGCCGCGAGAATGAGGATGAGAGCAGGATTTTCGCCAAGCGTCCGGCGTTCGGCGGGCGCGGCAACTACCGCGATCGCAAGCCGGATTTCGACAAGCGCCCGCGGCGCGAGGAGCCCAAGCCGAAGAAAGCCGGCGAGCGCGTTGCCAAGATGATCTCGCGCGCCGGCCTGGCGTCGCGCCGCGATGCCGAAGAATGGGTCACGCAGGGGCGTGTGTCCGTCAACGGCCGTGTGATCAATTCGCCGGCGCTCGACATCACCGCGAACGACGTCGTCACCGTCGACGGCAAGCCGTTGCCGGAGCGCGAGCGCACGCGGCTGTTTCTCTACCATAAGCCGCGCGGGCTGATGACGACGCATGCCGACCCGGAAGGGCGGCCGACCGTGTTCGACAATCTGCCCGAAGGCCTGCCGCGGCTGATCTCGATCGGCCGGCTCGATTTCAACACCGAGGGCTTGCTGCTCCTGACCAACGATGGCGGGCTGGCGCGCGTGCTGGAATTGCCCGAGACCGGCTGGCTCAGGCGCTACCGTGTGCGCGCCCATGGCGAGGTGACGCAGGCGCAGCTCGACCAGCTGAAGGAAGGCGTCGAGGTCGAGGGCGTCAAATACGGCTCGATCGATGCGACCCTGGAGCGCGACCAGGGCGCCAATGTCTGGCTGGTGTTTGCGATCCGCGAAGGCAAGAACCGCGAGGTGCGCAACGTGCTCGCCCATCTCGGCCTCGAGGTGAACCGGCTGATCCGGGTGTCCTATGGCCCGTTCCAGCTCGGCGAAATCGTCGAGGGCGAGGTCGAGGAGGTCAAGACGCGGGTGTTGCGCGAACAGCTTGGCGAGAAGGTCATCGCACAGGCCGGCGCGGAATTCGCGGCGGCCGAGAAACGCGACAGCGGCGACGGCGAGACAGCGGCGCCGCGCGTCAAGAAGCCGGCCAGGCTTGCGCCCAAGCGTGGCGTGATCGCCGACAGCAAGGGCCGCCGCGTGCTGGTGCAGCGGACCGGCAGCGAGGAGGCCCGGGCGCGCAACGAAGCCGAGGCCTCCGGCTACGGCCCGCCGCGCCGCCCCAAGCGCGGCTATCACGGCAAGCGCGATCTGACGCCCAAGGATGAGTAGGGACTGATAGTCGAGATGATATCGTCGGCACTCAACACGTCGTCATGCCCGGCCTTGTCCCGGGCATCCACGTATTTTGATCGTCGAATCAGGCAAGACGTGGATGGCCGGGACAAGCCCGGCCATGACGAGACCGCCTGATGCGCATCGTCGGTGGACGATTGAAGGGCCGCAATCTCGCGTCGCCCGCGACGCGCGACATCCGCCCCACGGCGGACCGGTTGCGCGAGTCCGTGTTCAACATCCTGATCCACGCCTATGACGATCCGATTGCGGATGCGCGCGTGCTCGACCTGTTCGCCGGCACCGGCGCGCTCGGCATCGAGGCGGTCTCGCGCGGCGCGAAGTTCGCACTCTTCGTGGATAACGGTGCCGAGGCCCGCGCGCTGCTCCGCAACAATGTCGAGGCGCTCGGCCTCGGCGGCGTGACCAAGGTCTATCGCCGCGACGCCACCGACCTCGGCCCGGCACATCCGGTCGAACCGTTTGCGCTCGTGTTCCTCGATCCGCCCTACGGCCGGGGGCTTGCGGAGAAGGCGCTGGCCTCCCTGCGCGACGGCGGCTGGCTGACCAGGGATGCGTTGCTGGTGGTCGAAGAGGTGAAGGCGGCGTTTGTCGCGCCGGACGGTTTTGCCGAGCTGGAGCGGCGCGCCTATGACGACACGGAGTTCACGTTTTTGCGGAGCGTGTAGTGCGTAGGGTGGGCCAAGCGAAGCGGGCCCACCAACTTGTTGGTCAGGAACAGATCGGTGGTCGCGGCGCGAACAGCGCGCCTTTGCCCGCCCTACGAGATCCCCGCAAGAGAGAGCGATGACGACTCTACCTCCGTCCGAACAGCTTCTCGATATCCGACAATTTCAATTCCACATAGGTCGGGCGGCCGTGATTGCACTGGCCGGAATTGGGCGTGTCTTCCATCTCGCGCAACAGCGCATTCATCTCTTCCGGCTTGAGGCGGCGGCCGGCGCGCACCGAGCCGTGGCAGGCCATGGTGGCCGCGACATGCATCAGCCGCCGCTCCAGCGGCAGCGCCTCGTCCCATTCTTCCATGTGCTCGGCGAGATCGCGCAGCAGGCCGCCGGCATTGGTCTTGCCGAGTAGCGACGGCGTCTCGCGCACCGCGACCGCGCCGGGGCCGAAGGACTCGATGGCAAGTCCGAACGACGCCAGCTCATCGGCGCGCGCCAGCAGTCGCTCCACCGTTGCCTCGTCGATCTCGACGATGTCGGGGATCAGCAGGATCTGCCGCTGTACGCCGTTCAGCGCCAGCGAGGCTTTCAGCCGCTCATAGACGATGCGCTCATGCGCGGCATGCTGGTCGATGATGACGAGGCCGTCGCGGGTCTGCGATACGATGTAGGTGTCGTGGATCTGGGTGCGCGCGGCGCCGAGCGGGCGGTCGGTCAGATCCGCCAGCGGCTGCTCATGCATGCGGACATCGGCGGCGGGCCCGCCGACGTCGAAGACGGCCTGGCCTTGTTCGGCGAAGGCAGGCTGCGCCGACCCCTCGAACGTCGGCCGTGGTCCGACCGGATAGGCCGGCGAGCTGCGCCAGTCCCAACTGCCCGGCCGCGCCGCAAAGGCGGGACGGAACGCAGCGATCGCGGATTCTCCGCCGTTGGCCGCGGTGCGCCGGCCCTCGCGCGCCAATCCCTCTTTCAGCGCGTGCACGATCAGTGCCCGCACCAGGCCGGCGTTGCGGAAGCGCACCTCGGTCTTGGCGGGATGCACATTGGCATCGACCTCATGCGAATCGAGCGTGACGAACAGCGCCACCACCGGATGCCGGTCGCGCGGCAGATAGTCGGCATAGGCCGCGCGCACCGCGCCGAGAATGAGCTTGTCGCGCACTGGGCGGCCGTTGACGAAGAGATATTGGCCGAGCGCGTTGGCGCGGGTCAGCGCGGGTCCGGCGGCAAAGCCTTCGACGATGACGCCGTCGCGCTCGGACCGCACCTCGATCGCATGGCTGCGAAAATCCGCGCCCAGGATGTCGCCGAGGCGGGTCAGCCGGCCCGCCGCGCCGGGCAGCGCCGCGGCCCAGGTGACCGGCGCGCGTTCCTCGCCCGCCAGCGTGAAGGCGATGTCGGGGCGCGCCATGCCGAGCCTGCGCACTACTTCACGGATCGCCTCGGCCTCGGTGCGCTCGGTCTTGAGGAATTTCAGCCGCGCCGGCGTCGCGTAAAACAGATCGTTGGCCTCGACGC
>Ga0307507_10012276_pt1 | contig 10618 bp, 4 predicted proteins | sample 7_EM_MG_FD_207223 | JGI IMG/M metagenome (GOLD analysis project Ga0307507, IMG submission 207223) | Populus trichocarpa ectomycorrhiza microbial communities from riparian zone in the Pacific Northwest, United States - 7_EM | ecosystem: Host-associated > Plants > Roots > Unclassified | place... | reverse complement strand
GCGGAGCTACTAGTATAGGCTTTATTAATATAAACTACGCGAAAACCCAACACCTAAATTTAAAGAAACTTAATAAGCCCTAAGGCCTATAAGGCTTTAACGGCAAACCCTTAATATATAGCGAATTGACATACTACGCTTTTATAAAAATGCGAATAGGCGAATACCTTAAATACATTTCCCTATTTATAACACCCCTAAAGCAATATAAGATAATACTTAGACATAGATAGCTAAAACAACACAACCCTTTAATTAGCTAGGTTAAAGAAACACTAAAGTTCCGTATAACCTACTGCTAAAGTCATTACTTAAAAACCCATTTGCCCTATAAATATACACACAACTATTTAAAATTAAAACGATATAAATTACCCTTGCCACGAACCTTAAACCAATATAATAAAGCTACAACTGCCGATTGCAGTAAAGAATGTAAAGATGTTACGTTAAAACCTCTTAAAATTTGTATAATATAGGCCATACCCTTTATCTTGTTAGCAAAAAGACGAGATTATAAAATCTTTGCTATAACTATAGAAGACATTAAGAAAGCACTAAAACCAAAATAGTATATTAATCCTTAACCTCTTGTACCTAAAGAGTACTATAATCTAATTAACGAGTTTAAAAAACGATTTGTAAACTAACTAGCCCCGCACTAAAATAAGCACGATTTTAAGATAGAACTTAAGCCTAGTATAACACCAAAGTTTAGTCCGCTATACGGTATGTCATAAGAAGAACTGCTTATAATATAATAATACCTCAACAAGTATCTAGAAAAAGGATTTATTCGCCCTAGTTAATCTCTATTCGCCTTACCTATACTATTTGTTAAAAAGCCAGGAGGAGGCTTAAGATTTTGTATTAATTATTAAGCTTTAAATGTAATTATGATTTAAAACTAATATCTAATTCCCCTAATTCAAGAAACGCTTAACTATTTAGTAAAGGCATGGTACTTTATAAAGCTTAATATAGTCGCTGCCTTTAATAAAATCCGTATATATAAAGGAGATAAGAAGTACATAGCTTTTTATATATAATAGGGACTCTTTAAATACCTAGTAATACCATTTGGCGTAAAAAACGGTCCTAGTACGTTTTAGTAATATATTAACAATACACTTTATAAATTCCTTAATATATTCGTTACCGCGTATATTAACAATATCTTAATCTACTCATCCTTGCTTTCTAAATATTGGAAACACGTTAGAATAGTTCTTAAACGCCTATAAGATATAGGCTTACAATGTAATATTAAGAAATACAAGTTCTACGCGTCTGAGGTTATATACTTAAGCTTAATTATATCCTATAATGGAATTAAAATGGACCCTAATAAAGTCGCCGTAATTATAAACTAGGGAAGCCCTAGCAATATATAAGACGTTTAAGGATTTCTAAAATTCGCAAAATTCTATTATTAATTTATTAACCACTTCTCAGTGTCGGAATGTTAGTCATGTGACGTAGTTACGAGACCACGAAGCGAGGCTAGCTAACCTGACCTTAGAGCAACCCCTTACTTCTAGACAATTAAACAACTACCAACTTTAACACCGTATACGTATCATACAGTGATATTCGTGCCCATTAATAAAGCGAGTATACCGACACTGATCAGTAGACGTATAGATCAGGAAATACGTAATAAGCTAGAGCTTAAGAACTGTACTGGAAACAGTACACGGATTGCCTAGCCTTGTCTATTTTAGTTAAAGGAGAAAGCTATATTACCCTTAAAGCTTAAGACCACGTATTAGCTTAACTGCTAACGCGTTAGATTGCCTAGAGAATTATATCTTTATTTGGAGAAGATTACGACCTCCCTTAAGCTTAAGAGAATTTGTACTGGCCTTATAGCCAATACAACAGATCGCTGAGAGAATCGCAGTCTTACTAAGAATACTTTACAGGCCCGACGGCTGTAAAGGACGTACACACCTAAATACCCTTACCTCAACACCCTTACCCTGACGACCTCAACCTTGACCTTGACCTTAACCTCGACCTCGACCTTAACCTTGAACTATAATATATATAAGGACTAGCACACTGCTTTACACAACAAGATGGATCCTAAATGGAAGGAGAAAATCACCAGATATGGTTATAGGATTGATATAACAACTGCCTTAGAGGAAGACCTGGAAGAATATATGGAAACAAAAATCTATAAGTATATATATAAGAACTTTATAGATTATATATTATGGTCGCTATTCTAAGAAGAATTCGAAGGCTTTACTATTAAGAACTTTAGAAAGATACGCTCTATTACTAGAGCAAAGCTCCGTACTTACCTACTCCAAAGAGGAGTATATGTCACTATATATAGCAATAGATACCCACTCTATAAGGTTCTGTATAATGTTTTTATAGAAGAGGAACCTTACAAATGGATAGATAAGGAAATCACAGGAGCTCTTAAGGAAGTCAGCCCTATGATTATAGTGGCACTACAAGAACAACTTAACTTGATATAAACAGCTCTAATATTAAATTAAGCTATAACCCTGTTAGTTATAGCCTCTTTAGTTCCTACAACCCCCCCCCACAGCCTACTACCTTCCTATATGGTGCCGACGCCTGTAAACCATCAACTACCTCCACTACCTCCGACGCCTATAATCCAGCCTATAGCTACAGCTACAACACCTAGAATATAAATACCTACCCCTATAACACCCCAACTAGCTGTTACATCTATACCCCAGTAAACTGCACCAACCGCCACCTAATAGTAAGCTGCACCTACCTCCACCTAAGATTAACTACTTACTCTCCTTACTTAACTCCTATAGATGCAGAATCAGTAATTATTGCCTACGGCAACTGCCTCTACCCTCCCTCTAGCAACCGCTCCTATCCTACCTGGTCTTCCTCCTGCCCAGCATCTTTACCCTAGTACTGCTAATACCGACCCTGCTATGCACCTGCCTACGTATAGCAAAGAGGCAGCCACTATCGCTAAGATCTACACAGATGACCAGAAGTACAATAGAGTGAGTAATAGCTTTGACTTTAAGTTAACTATCTTCTATAATATCTGCAAGAGAGCTGGTCTACCTCCTAAAGGCTATATAACTGCATTCCCAACCATGCTAAAAGGACTTGCTTAGGATTACTACTACAATAGCAGTCTTTTAACTAGATTATTCACTGAGGCATATAACTATATGCGTTACTTCTTTAAAGGACCAGAGTACTATCGGAGAAACCTTACTAAATGGAACGCTACCAACTTCTAAGGAGTTATTAATAAGAACCCTAATAAGCAAATCTATTAGAGTTTCCAACTACTCCTTAATAAGCTCTTAAAACACCGCCATAGATTATACCTAGAGTTTTATACAGACCTCTTCCTTACAAATAAGCTAGTTACCGCTTGCTAAGGAGTACCAGTATACCGTATCGCCATTTCCAACCCCTCTGAAGACCTCTCCCAGTTAATTAGCAAGTTGCAATCTTCTATAGTTGTATAGGAGAAGGAACACCCTTCCTAGGCCTTAATAAGACCGTCTTAAGGAGCCTACTTTACGGATTACACATACCGCTGTGATATCTGTAACAACCGTGACCGAACCCGCTCCTATAGATAAAATATTGTCAGATCCCTAAAGGCCAAGTGCTATGTTTGCCAAAAGGAGAGCTGCCGCTTATGGAAACATATAGAGGAGGAACGGAACCGTTCCAGAGACAAGTATAAAAGACGTTTTAATAATAACAAGGGCCACAACAGTAACTTTAAAGAATGCTTCAGACAATACACTATCTATTATAAAGGAGACAATAATAATAAGTGCAATAAGACCTTTGAAGCTCTTGTGCTAGACACAAACGCTAACAAAAACACTAATAATAACAACAGCGAGGAAGAATTAGAAGACCCTAACAGCTACTACCTTATATTATTCGGGACTCTTACTATAGATAAAGCAACCTCTATAAGCGTAGAACTAGCCAATAAGGCATACGCTTACTTACTTACTGCAACCTCTACGGAACCTACTACGGAAACTGACCCGTTTAACTATAACACAACAACCGCTGCTTCACGCTATACTTCCACAGTATTTATGGGAATTATGATTGATACTAGTGCGTTAAAGAAGTCTATAGCCGGTTATAGATAATTCTAGGCACTATAGAACGCGGACTAATCTATAAGACTTAACACCTTAACCAAAGGACAAGTTAACGTGTAGTTTGGTATTAGAATTACTACCTCTATTAGAACTGCGGATGTTGTTACCCCTATAGGCAAGATATAGTTTTATATTGTCTATGCGGATACCCCCTTCTTGCTCTATTTAGTGGATATAGACAGACTCTAAATCTACTATAACAACCTTAGAAACGTTGTTATCACTCACACCAAAAAAGTGCTAGTAGTGCGACGGTTTAGCTACCCATTTCTCCTATAGAGCTTATTACTACAGTTATATTTATCTAAATCCTTTAACGCGAACCCCTGCTACTTAACAGATATAGAGCTACGGCGCCTATATCGCCGATTTAGACATCCCTTAGTTGAGAAATTACAAAAGCTACTCTACCATACTGGCCATAAAACTGATAGAATGGCTATTAAGTAACTAACCAAGTTCTGCCACTACTATTAGAAGTTTAGTAAATTACTAGGCAGATTCCGCTTCACCCTATAAAACAACGTTAATTTTAACTATAATATCATCGTCAACATTATATATATTAGCGGATTACCCCTCCTACACGTTATTAATAAAGGAACGCGATTCCAAGCCAGTAGATAGCTACGAGACATTAGCGCCAAACATATATAGAACGTTCTATGGATATGCTAAATTAATACCTACCTAGGGCCACCAGACCTAATTACCCACGACGCTAGAAAGAACTTCGTTAGTAAGGAATTCAAGCAATACGCCACTATTATAGGAATTAGTATAAAGGGAGTACCGGTCAAAGCACATAACTCTATTAGAATAGTAGAGCGCTACTATAGTCCATTACGCCAAGCCTATTAGATTATTATAACTGAAATCCCCAAAATTAACAAGGAGATGGGACTCTAAATGGTGTTTAAAGCAATTAACAATTTAGCTGGCCCTAAAGGACTAGTTCCTATACTTCTAGTCTTTAGAGCCTACCCCCAAATGGTTAAATCTGATGCACTATCCCCCACAGTTATATAACGCGCTGCCGCAATTAAAAAGGCTATAGCAGAGATACAGAAGCTATGAGCTAAACGACAGATCGCCGACGCGCTAAATATGCGAAACGGACCTAATGCTAATGCGATTTATGATCTCCTACTAAATTCGCCCGTTTTAGTCTAGAGAGAAGGAAACACTGGCTAAAGCGGCCATTAGGACGGGCCATTTACCTTACTTACCATTAAGGGTGAAATATGCACTGTTAAACTGTCTAGCGGACCTATAGCCTTCTAATCTATGGTCGTAAAACCCTACCTTTAAGCAACTAAATCGCAGGAGCAAATTGTTAGACCAGAATCGCCACCTAAACCTCTATTTAGGTCAGCCCTTTCTAAGACTGTTTTAGAGAGACCTGCTAAAGCTTAGTAACAACCCCCAAAATAAGGCAGAGGACGCCCTCGCAAATACCCTCTACTTACAGCTATGGCTGATATTACCATCTACCTATAGGATGACAGTTAATTTAGTACTTAATTTAGCGCCTCCCAACAGAAGGAGCTTACTGGTCTACTTAAGAAGGGAGTTTTTGAGATTATGAGACTTATGGACATACCACAAGGCGTATAACTCTTTAATTCGCGATTTGTTAACAAGATTAAGAATAAGGGAACTAATAAGGCTTTTAAGAAATCCCAACTAGTTATACAAGCTTATAATGACTTAGAAAAGGAACTGGTTCTTACCTAATTACCAACTATTTAATAAGTTAGCTAATAACTAATTCTCTATATCGCCGCCATAAAGCTTCTATAGGCACGACTTTACCTCTAAGACATTTTATAGGCCTACATACAATCAACCACTATACTGAATTGAGAATTCTACGTACGACCTCCGCATAAGCTGATTAAGCAACTTGGGATTAATAAGGCCTCCGTTTTAAAGATTATAAAACCACTCTATGGAGTACCAGAAGCTGGTAACCACTGGTTTAAGATATATCACTTATATTACATCCAACAGTTGCATATAAACTAGTCTATATACAACCCCTATCTCCTACAGAGCAACAAACCCTTTGGTATTGTAGGCCTATAAACCAACAATACTCTATTCCTAGTAGATAAGACCTTTATAAACGCAGAGTAAAACGAGCTGCACAAGGCCAAGTTTATAGCTAAAGAACAGGAACAACTTACCGTTAATACGCCTATTAAGTTCAACGGTGGAGTCATTTAGCTACTAACTAACGGGAGCATTACGCTTACTTAGGAATAACAATGTATAAACCTTAGTACGATTAGCACCAAGCTTGCCACGAGTACAGGATTAAGAGGAGCTACAAGAACCTTAACTCCAAAGAACCAGTACATCGCTTAACGCGCTAAAGGTGCATATATCGCTTTAGTTTGCCAGCCAGAAGCCTTATTTAATTTATCCTTTACCGCCTAGGTAATTAACCCCAATAAGAAAGACGCAAAACAGTTAAATAAGCGTCTAAACTGGCAAATTGAGAACGCTAATAGAGGCCTTAAGTTTGTTAAGTTAGATATTAAAACCCTACAGCTCCTGGTATTTACGGACGCGTTATTTACTAACAATAAGGACCTCTCTTTGCAGATCAGCTACGTTATCATACTAGCTAATGCTATAAAGAAGGCCAACATCGTCTATTGGAGCTTAGTTAAGTGCAAAAGAGTTACTTGGAGCGTACTAGCTTCTAAACTCTATAGTACGGCCCACGGCTTTAACATCGGCGTTGCGATTAAATCTACAGTAGACAAGATCCTACAAATCAACCTCCTATTTATACTTTGCACTAATTCTAAGTCCTTATATAACTGTCTAGTACGACTCGGAACTACCCAAGAAAAGCGCCTAATAATTAACGTAATATGCCTCCAGTAAGCCTACAAACGGAGACAGATTATGGAGGTAAAATAGATTAACAGAGAGGCCAACCCTACTAACGCCATGACAAAGGGAAAACCCTATACAGCTCTTTAATGGCTTATTAATACAAACCGAATCGATCTACAAGTTATAGGATAGGTTGAACGAACGAACTTAGATTTAGCTTAACGTTAGGTAACTAATTATAACGGTACGGACCCTAAATTTAACTAGCTAATTAGGATTTTCTATCCCCAGAATAGAAAATCGCTATTAGCTCGCTTACCACTAGCACCTTAGCGACCCTCGCAATATGTCAACCTACTACCCCTAACAATTCTTCTTGCAATTACGGACCTGTAAAAGGAGCGTAGAAGCTATTGTATATTAATTAGATCTCTAACTATTGCGTATACGCTACAAATAGTCTAGAAGTAAACTTGACTTTAAAGTATAGATTAGCCTTCTTTTTAGAGTTGCTCTAGTGTTGGAATATTAGTCATATAACGTGGTTATAAGACCATAAAGCGAGGCTAGCTAACCTAACCTTAGAGTAACCCCTTACTTCTAGACAATTAAACAACTACTAACTTTAACACCGCATACGTATTATACAGTGATATTCGTGCCCATTAATAAAGCGAGTATACCGACACTCAGAAATTGCCTAGCTATTGGTAAACCTAATAAGAAAAAATATAAAATTTAAATAAACCACTAAATATAAATAAGCTTTTAACAACCTAAAGCATTGTTTTACAACTACTCTAATTCTCGCCTACTTTAACCCTAACCTTAAATATATTGTCAAAACAGATTCGTCTAATCATGCACTAGAAGGAGTGTTATTGCAATACAATAAAAACGGCGAGCTATATCTAGTAGCCTTTCTCTCTTAGAAACTCGCCCCTACTAAATTAAACTATAAGATATATAATAAGGAACTGCTTGCAATTATTAGATGCTTTAAACAATGGCGTCCCAAGCTTAAAGAATTGTTATTCCTAATATATATATTAACGGGCCATAAAAACCTACAGTACTTTATAACTATAAAACAATTAACACAGCGCCAAATTCGTTAGGTTAAATACCTCTTATAATTTAACTTTAAGATTATATATTAACTAGGCAAACTTAATTAGAAGCCTAACGTATTAATATAACAATTACAGGACCTACCTACAAACGCTTTAGATAAATGGATTATAAATTGATTATAGATCTTACTACCCCCTAAACGTTTTAAAAAGCTATATCCTATGTTCCTAAATGCGGAACTCGACAGAAATAAATCAGAAGTTAATAAATAGAAAATAGAAATTAATAAGCTAATGGAATATAAATATAAGAATAACGTATGGATAATAGATGTAATAAAAGCAATTTAAATAGGAAAATAACAGTATAAGGACATTACACTCGCTAAATGCGAAATTTAAAACAATTGATTGTACTATTAATAGAAGATGGTAGTTCCGAATTCTAAACCTTTATAATTTAAGATACTTAATTTCATATATAACTTCCCTATAGTAGGGCATCTTGGCCGTGCAAAGACCTATAAGATTGTTTAATAAGTATACTACTAGCCTATAATGCACGACTATGTACGAAAATACGTTCGAGCATGCAGGATGTGCGTATATGGAAAAACCTCTTATATAAAGAAGCAAGGAGTACTTTAACCGCTACCAATTCCAATATAAAAATAGCGCGACATCTTAATTAACTTTGTAGTTAACTTGCCTAGCAGTAATAGGTTTACGAATATTATAATAGTTGTTAACCACCTTATAAAAATGCGACATATAATTCCCATAGACTTAATTAATACGATATTAGTAGCTGAATGTTTTATTAAGCATGTCTTTAAGCTATATGGACTTCCTAACTTAATAATATCCAACCATAGAAGCCAGTTTATTTCAGACTTCTAGCAAGCTCTATGCAAACAATTAAGTATTTAAATATAACTCTTAACTACGTTTTATCTAGAGACAAATAGTTAAACTAAAATTGCAAACGCGATTATAGAATAATACCTATAAATGTACTGCTCCTACCTGCAAGATGACTAGGAAAAATAGCTGCCTTTAGCTAAGTTTACTGCGAATAATATAATAAATGTATTAATAGGCGTAACACTGTTCTACGCAACCTACAGACAAAACCCTTAACTCGAATTTAAACCATAACCTAAAATTAATATAATAGAACCCACGATTAAACAAATCCAGTTAATTGACGTGCATAACTTCGCTAATTAAATAAAGTAGTTAACGGAACTGTTACGAAGTAAATTAACGTACGCTTAAATGGTATAGGAATGGCATATAAACAAAGGACGAGCTCCCACATGGGACTTTAAGGAAGGTAATATAGCTTACTTAAATACACGAAATATACGGACTTAACGGCCCTTAAAGAAACTTAATTAGAAGTTTGTGGGGCCGTACTAAATTAAGAAGAAACTAAGCCTATACGCCTATAAGCTTAAACTGCCAACTAAGATAAAAATACACCCAACATTTTATGTAAGCTTGTTGCAACCTTTAAAAGATAATCCTATAACTTATAAAGTACCACCGCTACCTCCCATAATTGTTAATAATAGTAACAGTTCTTACTTTATTAACTTAATTAACGATATGCGATAGAAACTATAATTTAAACAATTTAAACTTCTTGTTAAGTGGGAAGGATATAAAACACAAACCTAGGAAACCTATAATTAGATTAAGGCCGACGCGCCTTCCCTAGTAAAAGAATTCCATAAGGACCATCCTTCGCGGCCTACTCTGGCTAGATGGATATAATATAAAGGCAAACAACTGCCACCTAACACGAATACACGAAACTCGAATTTAAAAAGAACTTGAAATAAGTTATAATATTTATAACGTGATTACGTGACATATAAGATATTAAGGAACTTTAACCAGCGGTTAAAGTTGTCTAATTGGTTAGATCTACCTTGCCAAGACCACTACCTAACGTAAAAATACAACACGTGATAAAAATTATAAATTCTTAACCAAATTAAATTATTTTAAACCTTTAGCCAAAGGGGGGGTACTGTAACGGGACTAGCCTAGTTATAGTAGGAATGTCTTAGTAAAACACTTAACAAGATAAACTTAACGCTTTAACCAAATTCTGCCGAATTCTGCTAGCTTAATTAACTTCTGCTAAGTTCTGCCAGATTAATCGAATTCTACCAAAGTCCGTCCACGTGCGTATGTGCGTACGCATCGACCAAGACCCCTAACTATTTAATTATAAGATTCTCTGGTTATTCCCTTCTCTTCTTTACGCAACGTCTTGTTCTCTTAAAAAGCTATATACCCTTAGATTTAGATAGAATTTATATTGTTCCTTTAAATCTTCCCCAAAGCCTCTTCGCGCCCTTACACTCGCTTATAAGTCGCCTACGAGTTACCAGTGGTGCTCTACTACCTTACTTTTTGACCTTCTTGGGAACCACTACTGCCGTAACAAACCTACGGACGCGCTAGTATTATACACTGTACTCTACTCCTGTAGAGTTATTAGGGGGCGCCTATTACTCGCCCCTT
>Ga0307507_10012275_pt1 | contig 10620 bp, 12 predicted proteins | sample 7_EM_MG_FD_207223 | JGI IMG/M metagenome (GOLD analysis project Ga0307507, IMG submission 207223) | Populus trichocarpa ectomycorrhiza microbial communities from riparian zone in the Pacific Northwest, United States - 7_EM | ecosystem: Host-associated > Plants > Roots > Unclassified | place... | reverse complement strand
TAAATATCGAAGTGCCTCCCTCGCTTAAACAGAATCAAAAAGCACCGGAGAAGAGATCTTATCAATATAATAAGTTTACAATTATTATTTCCTCATTATCTTTATACCACGCGAGTAACTTAGTTACACTTTAGTACGAGCCTTCCTAGACAAGATTCTCCATCTAAGGACCAGTCAAGCATAAGGCCTAGTCCGGTATCATAAGTCACCTTACCGGCTACCCCTAACAACCAGCACTAGAGAGCTCAGGTTCATGGGATCCTGATGTGAGGCGTCGGAATGAGCGAAGCCCAGGCACGGAAGATAAAGATCGGACATCAGGACAGGAGACGCCAGGATCAGTACTGATCAGGATGGAGCGGCGGATCATCAGGCGTCGCCCTGGTGCAGCAACCGAGAATCAGAGGTGTTCAGGACGCAAGAGCAGAGGACCAGGCGCAGTCAGGGCGCAGAGAAGGTAGAGTCTGTGTCAGGATAGCGTCAGGGCACCGCACGTCTGGTGACGCAAAATCAGGACGCAATGTCAGATCGACGTTGCGTCCTGATTCACGATTGACGTTATGTGCGCTAGGTGCGTCTCACGCATGGGGCGCCCCTGGCCCAGAGTATTATTTTTGCTGATGTTATATTATATTAAGGATATTATCCTTATCGGAGTAGTGAGTTAGGCTTGTAAATAATTAATAGAAACTTGAAATATAAAGGAATATATTTAAAATAATAATCAAATTTGTGATAATTGAAGTGTGAGATAAGGGAATAGTAATTTGGAAAAGAATATATAATGAATTCGGTACACTTGGAGGAGGGTAATTATGTAGGACAAGCTTAGAATGTCTAAGCAAGCCCATATATATACATTTAGTTAGGGAAAATATTATTAGTATGGAGTATATAATAAAGGTGGACTGAGAACAAAGAACAAAGAGTAATATTTTTAGGAAAAGCACAGATTCAAAGATGAAGATCTGCTAGTGGCTGGTAAGATAGAGCAATTCAGGCAAGGCTGGAAAATATCTATATTGTACTGAGGGAATTAGATATATCAGATGAATGAGAAATGGTTATTGTAATTGCCTTTCAGCAAGATAGCCAGAATTGATAGTGTTACAATAGTATTTCTATACCAAAGTATGGCATATAGTAAGAAAAGGTACTAGAAGTATAGACAAAGTTACTGTAAGAAACTTTCTGTTATATTACAAGCAAGCACCAAGTTATTCCTAATAGCTAAATATATTCAATGTTACTAAATTCTTGTAGCAAACTAAGGAAGTAACTTCTCAACTAAGGATATTGAAAACTTAGGCTGTCAAAGTCTACTCTCTCTAAGTCCAAAGAATAGTAAGTCTCTAAATGAACTTGTAAAGCTATTCTGGGCCTTTGTAAATAATAACTATAAGATACTAAAAGTATTAGCCTTGAAAGATATCAACTATCAAAGAATACTTTCATACCAAACATCAAATATACTAAGTATCAAACAATACTCAAAACGAAATATAAATTATACTAAGTATCAAACAATACTTGAAACCAGACATAAAATATACTAAGTATCAGACAATTCTCAAAACCAAACATACAATATACTAAGGCCCTGTTTGGCGTGCCATTTTTATAGCATAAAAGTGACTTTTATAGCATAAATAATAGAAACTCAAACTTTGTATATAAGGGTGTGTTTCGTGCATATAAAAATATTGTGATATATTTTTATTTTCACAATAGATTTTTATAGTATAAATTCAAGAACAAAGTATATAGGTTAAGGGCTAGAGTGTAAGAACCTTTCATAATGTAAATTTTAATAATTATATCATTGACTATATATATGTTATAAATAATAGGCACAATACTTAATTAACATTGGGCAAAAATTTGCTTCTGATACAGAATTTAACTGGAATCAGAGTAGCCAAGATCTAAATTGTTTTAAGAACCTCTAATGTGACTTCATTTTGAGCTCTATAATCCTAGAGTTGGAGCAAGGGTGATAGGGTACCAGCTTTCTTTCTCTCAAAATAGTTATTTTATAATTCCACAACCAAACACCTATATTTCTGAAATATGCTATAAATTTATTTTAGAATATATGCCATTTACAACTTTTATTGCGATATATTTTTATTGTGACACACCAAACGGGGTCTAAGTATAAAATAATACTCCAAACCAAATATAAAATATACTGAATATCAATGGATACTCAAAACGAAACCAGTCACACGTACTAGTTATACTATTGATTATACAATCCAAAATTATCACTAGTAAACTAAATATTCTATCTACTGTCTTTTGTCTAATCTCATAAGTGTTTTGTTTTCTGCCAAACAAAAACTCAAGTGAATGGTGTGATTCCAGTCTCATCCTCTAATTTAAAACAGGAAATTTCTGCCTTCAAAGTACAAGGTTAAACAATTTATCTCTTATAGTATCAGAAAAAGAGTAAGAAAAGTTAATATCAAACAAGTCTTGCTGCCTTTCCATATCCTGGTAAAGTGGATCTGATATCTCATAGAGAGACTTTAAATTGCTTTTTTAAGGTAATTAAAGAAACAATTAAGGTCTGCAATGCAAAATTGCCCATCAGTGAAGTTTCCTAAACATGCCAAACATTTCTAAGATTCTTAGAGCTAGCAATATGTAGTCCAATAAAATATTTTCCTGGTAGGAGTGGGTTCAGAAGCACTCATTTAGAAATATTTTTTGGAAAGCCCTCTTTATCTAAGAAAAGCTTACTTATTGCAAATTGTATGAGATTGTATTTGTATCAATTGCAAGAACCATGAAGACTACTTTTTAGTTGGATGATATTTCCCAATGATTGACATATAACTTAAAGCTTTAATCAGATATTTATAGTGAGCTTGATATTTTCTAAGAGTAATACCAAGATATATTTTTCAGGTAATACTAAATCTTTATCCAAACACCTCAATTATATGCCCCATAGATCAAGTTGGAAATAAAATTTGACTTTGGCCAAATCTAGAGCAACTCCTCAAGCGTTGGTACCATTTTTCTTCTTAAATTCCACTTGCAAGTGGCTGGATTTAGCCATATTGATGGATATTTTCCATAATAGCTTGCAAAATCTCATTCCTAATCATAGAGTCAAATTTCACTCTTTAGAATAGAAAATAGTATAAAAATGCAGTAATAGTTCCTGTCAAGTGCAAGATAGAATGCACTCTCTAATATCTTAATATATTGGTAGAATATTCTCATATTACCCATTTGTGAAAACAAATAAGATTTAACTGGTGGTAATGTCTTTTTCCACTTATGTATACAGATATCAATTTTTGAGAAGATCTTGATCTTATCTTCTATAAATATCAAGACTTTATTTGTAAATAATAAAGAGTAATCTCAAGTTTTTTTTAAACCTTGTAGGTACCTATCAAATCTCTCTCCCTGGAATTGCAGGGATAGTATTTCTTAAGTTATAGACTCAGAGTAAGTGCCTATCCTTTAGAAAAAATCTGTCTTCTAAAGTAGTGGAAGTAAGTCACTCCAGTTCAATAGAGATTGGTAACTCCTGGATGGGTACTTATCAGTTGATAAAAATAAAGTATGTATGGGATTCAGTTATTTTCAAAGAATCATGAGAATAGAATGAGTAAAAATAATAAAAGAGGAAGAGTGTGGATGCGTGTAACGAGGAATGAAAGAAGGAAGAGATGAGAGGCAGTTAAATAGGTCTCACAAAGGGAAGTGTCTTGGCACCCTTTCACTCTTATCACAAGATCTAGCTTATCGGATGGTCTGATCCTCTGTTTCCCCCCTATCCCCCCCTGCTCAGCCATACGCTACGGTATTTACTATTCAGGTGAAATACGTGATGTTGAAATAAGATCTGGCAACCGTACTTTCGTTGTCGTACTTTTTATGTGATTAGAAACCTGCCGATAGCATCCCTCTAACTACAGCACAGCACAGTACCGTACAGCTAGCACTACCATCCAGGATGCTGATGAATAGCACTATCATACAAGAAAACCACAACCGACAGTCGATAATACATCAGGACTAAATACCAGACCCCAATCTATCTCTCATATCAGAACTAGTTCTTACCAAGTGCGATAAGCCTATGTGAATTCAAAGCTTTAGAAATGTAAAATCAAAACTGTACTTTCCGTCATTAGTGCTCGTCCAGATATATCCTGCCATGAATACAACCATATATATTTGACCATCCATCCATCATGTCAACCAATTCATAACGAATACTAAATCAGCGCGATGATAACACGAGGTTCAATACTAATCCATCAATCCAGCGCGCACTCGATAATACCAGATTTTGCGGTATAGATATTTACGCTGGTTAGACTATTGCATAGCACAATGGTGCATTGCCAGGACCTATCTACTTAATTCATACGATACCAAAAGCCTCAAAAAATAGGTCATGTAAATTCATTCATTCCATGCCATACCCCCGATCCATCGAACCATATCCAAAATTCAATCCGATACGCCGATCCCAGTCTACAGCGAGACAAGTCAAAAACAGTAACATAACCCAAGTACAATACCGGTACTCCGATACACACCGTTTATAAACCGTTTATCATAAACAAACCGAGCATAACCCCAGAGGTAGGAAATAAGTTAAAGAATAAGACTTAATATGAATAAAACATTGCGGTAATTTCTAAGGATAAAAATGAGAAGAATGAGAATGGGAACCTCCTAGGACTGTGTAGTATAGTACCGCTCAGCGGGGTGCCGGTATGTAAAAGTAACGTAAAGCAAAGAAAAAGCATAACAAAAAAACAAAAGTAATTCCACACCAATTATTCCATGTAGTCTAGAAATTCTAAGAATACAGTCTAGGAAACCCCCCCTCCTCGCCCTTCGACATCACAAAGTCCACAAGCCTAACACCTCTCCCCCAACAAACTCCTTGACGCGACAAAGCTGAAACCACCAAACAAGCCCTCCTCATCTACCTTTTCGTCTCCCCTACCAATCATGACTGGCGGACTCAATCCCAATCCTGTAAAATCTGTCGAGAAATTCTCCGCAAGCTCGGGATCGGTGATGAGCGGTCTGATCGGTGGTTCAATCTCCCTACGCTCCAACTTCCCCCAGTCAATCTTTCTGAAAAATCTGTGAGTCTTAATCGTCTGCAAGTCCTTGGGCATGTTGTACCCCAACCGCTTCGTCGGGTCCTTGCGCAGCAATCGGGTAATCAGGTCCTTCGCGTCCGGGGATAGGAAATACGGTAGGCTAAGTTTCGAGTTAATGATCTTGTGGGTGATTTTTGCCGTATTGTTTCCTGTAAAGGGAGGCCCGCCGGTCATCAAATCCACAGCGAGAGCACCAACACCCCACCAATCCACTTCAGCACCATACTCCCGCTTGCCGTCGCCGCTAAGGATCTCCGGGGCCATGTACTCGGGTGTGCCAAGGAAGGAGCGGCAGCGGGAGTCATCTGTTTTAACTTTGCTAAGACCAAAGTCAGTCAGGAGGAGGTGACCTTCTGCGTCCAACAAACAGTTCTCGGGCTTCAGGTCTCTGTACACCACCCCAACGTTCTGGTGAAGGTGCGAGAGAGCAAGGACGAGCTCCGCGAGGTAAAACACAGCGGTGGTCTCCGGGAAGAAAGTTGACAAAGCCAGATGTAAGAATAGCTCGCCGCCTTGAGCATACTCGAGGATCAAATAGAGTTTCTCCTTATCCTGGAAGGCATAGTAGAGCTTGACAACAAACGGATGGCGGACGGACTCAAGGATTGCACGCTCGGTCTTTGTCTGCTCAACCATCTTCTTATGGACCACCAAACTCGCTTTTTTGAATTGCTTCTGTGCGTAGAGCTTTCCAGTAGTCTTATGACGAACCAAAAAGACAGTTCCGTAGCTATCACGCTCTCAGCACAACTCATTTCAAAGCGCAAGATCCAATTGAGCTACTCACGTTCCCTTGCCCAAACACTTCAAAGTCTCAAAATCCTCCGCATGCATCTTCCGTCTCTGATCCAGGCCCGAACGAGACGTGGGACGGGAATTAACATCTTCATCAATATAATCCTCATCCAACGCAATCTCATACGTGCCCATATCAGCAGGACCATCCCCATTCTCCGACCCAACAGAAGTATCACTTCCAGACTTAACAGACACCAAATCTCCAGGATGCGCCTGGCTCAACAGCGACGAAAGCCCGGATCTGCGTGGCGGAGAGGATGAAACCGAACTCGATGGAGAAGGACTAATATTCCTCTTGACGAAACTCCAATCAGGACTCAATCCACCGCCATTAACCGGAACAGCAGCAGCTGGTTCATCCTTCTTCCCCTCACCCTTCCTCCCTCCTTGCGGTTGTTGCTGCTGTTGTCGCTGCTGTTGTTGCTGAACCGAGCCAACACCGGTCTTCTTCTTCTTACTCTTAGACCTCTTCTTCCTCTTCCCACCACCACTCTTCTCCTGCGCCCTCTCAGAATCAATATCCCCAACCTCACTCGGAGCCCGCGACGAAACCTCTGAGTGCGGGAACAGCGCCGCCAGCCCTCCAGGCACGCCCGGGGAAATCTTTGCCGCAGCAACAGCAACCGCAAGACTACTCACGCTCCCAGCACCCTCGACATTTGCCGCAGCCGTAATACTCGCGCGGCGACGACCACCACCAAAACCGTAAACTGGCTTCGTCAAGGTCGGAGAATCGAGGTCGTGGGGGGAAGGGTCGTGGTCGAAGGTGAATATATCGGCCATTTCGCTTTCGGTTTCGCTTCCTTTTCTCGCTTAGGGTTTTTGTTTATTTGCCTTATTTGCCTTTTTTGTGTCGTGTGGGCTTGGTGTGAGAGGGCCGTGTGTAGCCGCTAAGGGGGGCTTGGCTCGTGGATGTGGTGTGTTCTAAAATTAAAGGGGAAAGGTACCGTAGAGGAAAAAGGCAAGAGGGTAAAGGTTTTTATTCTTTTTTTAAGAAAAAAAATAGAATTAGGAGGGGATAGGAAAAAAAATTGCTAGTTCTTTACCCTTGACCCCGGGTATTCAATGTGCGCCGTAGGGTTATGCAAAAGGAATGCTCGTGTGTGTGCGAATGTATTCCCCTGCGAGGCTTTGCTACGGCAGCTTGCTTGCTTGCCTAGCCAAAGGGAAAACAGGAAATCCTCCACGAGTTTCCCTCAGCGACAAACAGGAGGTACTGTACTATTTTCTTTCAGGATTCACTTCAAGGACGTAGCGCGACGGCAAGGAGCAGGAGAAGGAAAGCTGGGACGTGCACAACAGAAGAATTAACGGGAAATTTGTAGGAAAGCGAAACTTCCATGAAGAACTAATGATTTATGAGAGTGGGAATGTCCGTTTTTGATTGGGAGTGTGTGGAGAGAGAGAGACGACGATGATCTCGTTCGTTTTGGAAGAGGAGGAGGAAGGGGGGAGTAGCTTGATTTTTTGCGCTGGCGTGAGCTGGCGGGTGGAGCAAAGAAGGGAGGGAAGAGGAAGAGGAAGAGGAAGAGAGGGAAGGGAAAGAAGCTTGGTTTTGTACTCGAGTAGGGGTTTTTATGTACTAGTATTGTGGTGTGTGTGTGGCCGGCATGTCCTTGCTTGCTTGCTTGCTTGCTTACCTTTTCCTGTCTTAAGTGTCGTGAGTTAACGAACAAACTGAATCTCAATCTGACTGACACAATACATTACCGCTTAGAGCAACCAATAATAACAAAAATTAATAATAAAAATAAAAAATCACTTCAAGTTAATTGAATACCGGCAAGTAAAAACTCAAGTATAGTGAACCTTATCCCCTTAACACTGCATACAGTACAGTACCTCCTCTGCACCCTACACTGTATTCCAGAGTATGACACCTCTAAGTTAACCCCCCCCCCCCAAACAACATTTCTCACTCCGACTCCATCCCACTTTACTTTAACCCCGCCTCCAACCGCACTAACGCAGACTACCGTAACCCGCTCACCCATACATCACCGCACATAAAAATATCCCCTCTTGGCAGGCTAAATAAAAATGTGGGGTTGCAAGTAACTTATTCCCGAATGAGGGGAATAACAGATTGGCTCAAATCTACTCAAACCATACTCGTTACAGGTATGAAGTCACAGTACTACACTAGCTACCATACCTAAATGTGGGTGAGGGATAAAAGAGGATGATGGTTGGTTGGTAGATGATTGATGGCAGGAGTGTGTCGTTCCCAGCTATGATATGTTGTTGCTTTACAAGTATTATTACTATTAGTATTGTTGGATGCTCGAAGAGGGTCACAGGGGATCATTCGTAGGTAGATAGAATAGTAGTACACGACTTTTTCAAGTTGAGGCGAGGAAGAAGCAGGAGACGGTAGTGCCTCAAAAATCCAACTTCTAAAATATATTATACCCACGGCGCATGTAAGTTAGTGCGGAGGTTGGTTCGTGCAGTACAGTTGCGAGACATTAACTCAATCACTCCACAACCTACCCTATTCACAGGCTTATATCAAGGTGAAAACAGTAGTAAGGGTGATGAATAGTATCTACATTCTACCGAAACTGCGCAAGACACCTGTATATACAAGCCCCACCGCCCCAATAGGAAATCACCTAAACTCCTCCGGCACCAAGCTCCCTACATTCTCCACCGCTCTCTCAGGCTCCCCCTTAAAATATACAAAAAGCCCCTGCAAACTGGCGGCGCTGACCCCCCACCTGCCTCCGAATGCGCCCGCAACCTCCAACTTGTTCACAAACACCTCCCTCAACTCCCTCCTCTTGGCTAGTTCCTCCTCACTAACTGTCCCATCCACACTCTCCCGGCCATAAAACCTCTCCCACATAACCTCAACCACCTCCTTCCCCGCAAATCCAATCTCAGCCTTAACATCAACCCTCCCAGGCCTAACAAGCGCCTCGTCCAGTCTCTCGGGATGATTCGTCGTCATGACCACGATCCGCTCCTCGCTACTTGCAACGCCATCAAGAGCGTTCAAAAGCCCACTAAAGGTAACATTCGCACCGCGATACCCATCCTCCTCGTTCACGACCCTCTTGCGGCCAAACGCCGCGTCGACATCCTCCAGCAGGGCGATACTCCGATCGGGCATATTTGATAGCAAGTGGTTTAGCCGATCATCCGTCAACCCGCGCTCACTCAGATTCAGCACGCAAATCCCATAATCCAGTTCGCCAGCTAGTGCCTGCACGAACGAACTCTTCCCCGTGCCGGGTGGACCATAAAGAAGGTACCCTCGTCGGTAGGGTATCCCACGATCGTAGTACCAGCGGGCAGAGTTAAGGAAGGACTTCACGTCCGAGAGTAATTCCTGGCTGAGACCGGGCTTCAGCACGACGGAGGATAATGGCCGCTTACGCCGCGGTCGGCCGAATGGTTTCCAGTCTGTCGACCAAGAGGTGTATATTATCGTCTTGCCTTCTTCCAGCTTCACGGCTAGGTCCCTGGCCTCCTGCAGCAGCGCCGGGAAGACGCTCCGAGATGTGAAGAGGGTGGTTATAGTGATTAATTCCCAGGGTGTGCCGCGGTGGAGGTCCACCCGCTTTGCGTCGCGCTCGCGATTAACCCTCAGAAAGTTCCCGCGGAAATTCAGCAAGTGTCGACCGGTTCCGGGCAGGAGTGTGAAATCGGTGGAAATACCGCCCGAGGGGTGTTGGATGTATTTCGTCTCGACGGCAAGATGGCGCGGAGCTGGGCGGAAGGTCGTTATCCATTCTAGCAACGATTTAGATGTTGACCGAGACGGTGAGGGGGAGGAGGAGTTCTGTGACATCCAATGCAGAAACCAATCGTATGACTTATCCGTCGAAGGGATCTCCAGCGTCACGAGCATTTGGCTGCGGAGGTGTGTGCTTAGGCTCGTGATTGACCTGCGGGCGAGTTGCGCGGCTGCGGTTAGGAGGATTATACCTACTCCCTTTAATTCTCGTCAGCCTTAGGCTCCCTCCTGCTGCTGTCCCGCGATAGCAGGATTAAGAGTGTGGGAAAGATACTCCTGTAAAAAGGGGATTCGAACTCAACTGGCTCATGAGCCCGCCATCCCCACTCTCCCTGCCAGGTGCATCAACTGCCGAGCCCGTAGAGGAATCCCCCCCCTGATTATCACCACCCCTCTTGGCCGGCGGCTTCGGCAAAAGACTCCCGATGTTCATATTGTCGTCGGAGAAAATGTGGGGTGCGAAGTGAGGAAAAAATTAATTTATGTAAGTTAATCCTTGTTTGCTTGCTGCTTGGGCTTTTTTGTCATGCGGCAGCGGAGCCTCACGGTAAACTTAGGGTATGATATCATGCGTACCGGGGTTGTCAGTTTATCGTCATTTCTTATCACTCAGTGTGCTATGATAGAGATTAGGGGGGGGCGGGATGGTCATGGGGTCGCTCGGGAAGGGGCGGTAGGAACGTACCACCCGCTCCCGGAACAGAATCAGTGATACCGGTATGAGGTTAGAAGGCTCAAAAGGGCTCGATCCGTGGGTGTTAGGTGGGATGTGTGGGTCACATTGTGTTTCGAATACACTTACAGAGTCCAGTACCGTACGGTATGCTCGCACAATCCGGCAAAAACACACCCATGCCCAGAGCATCACGACGGCATACCGACAGTTAATTGATGCTGCTGGGTACAGTGAGGAAACTTCTATAGCTCTTCGAG
>Ga0307507_10012274_pt1 | contig 10620 bp, 3 predicted proteins | sample 7_EM_MG_FD_207223 | JGI IMG/M metagenome (GOLD analysis project Ga0307507, IMG submission 207223) | Populus trichocarpa ectomycorrhiza microbial communities from riparian zone in the Pacific Northwest, United States - 7_EM | ecosystem: Host-associated > Plants > Roots > Unclassified | place... | reverse complement strand
ATACCTCTTCTTTAATACTAGTAGTAAGTAGAATTCTATAATATAAGCTATATATAATATATAAACTAATTGTTTTTATAATATAGCTAGGCTTAATATTAATTATATAAACTGGATTACTTATAGTAGAGGGACTTATATTTAGTTAAGAGATACAAAGGTATTTTATACCCTCTAAGTATAGAATTAGATATATTATAAATATATCTAGCCTATAGCTAAATAATAAGAATTTTACTATAATATATAAAAATATAAGAGACTATATCCTAGATAGATCTTAAATATAACTAGGTTCTAATATAGATAGATATAATACTTATATATATTAAAGAATAAAATTAATATAATATACCCTCTTCTTAGTCTCTAAAAGTGCTTTAAAAGATAGATACCCTATATAGGCATCTTTTATTATAAATATTTAGACCTTTAACTATAAAACTTTCACTATAAGTATATTATAGAGAAAGACTAAGAAAGAATATATAAAATATAAGAAAATGTATAATATATCTAAGTTATAATATTACTATATCTAAGTTATAATATTACTATATCTAAGTTATAATATTACTGTAGCTAGAATATATTGCATTGCAATAGGAGGCAAGTTGCCGTCACGTATCACCGCGGCACTAGTGTGGTAAGGAACCTTAAGTTCCTTACCCTTCTTTGTATTAAAAAGACAACATTTATCTATAATACCGTATAGTATATATTATTGTGATATATGTATTCTATACGTTGTTAAAGCATACTAATACTGATTAGTGAGCGTGTATAGATTAGAAAACATGCAGGTAGCTTAAAAGACAGTTATACTGTCCACCTTATAGCAGATTGGAAGATAGTTGTACTTATCTACCTTTTGTATTAGCCTATTTCAGTTAAAGAGAAGAAGAGAAACTACCTAGGAGTACTTATCTAGTATCCATAATGACTTCTAGATATCTCGTTCTATCTACTTTAAAAGACTACTGCGCAGAGCACTTTACCCTACTTAATTAACTTAAACCATCTCCTTAACCGCCTCCTTAACCGCCTCCTTAACTGTTCCCCTATCTTTACCTTTTAAACACCCTTACCTTCACCCTTACTTACCTAAACAATATATAATAAACAAGATGTTAGAAACAGAGAAAGACTAGGAGGAAGAAGCAGCTAAATAGGAAAATAGGATTAATCTAATAGAAGCCTCTAAAGATAAACTGACTAACTACCTACAATGTAAGATGTACCTATACACAGAGATATATAACTAACTTAACTTAACACTCTGGGAATTATTCTAGGGAGATTTTAAGGACTTTACGGTTAATATCTTTACGCAAATCCCCTTATACTGGCTTTAGCAACTATATAACTGCCTAAATATTAGAGGAGTATAGGTTAATATTAACCATAAACAAAACAAAACACTCCCTTAGTCTTTATATAATATAGCACAAAAAAAAGACCAAACTAAATAGAGTAGAGAGATAATTAAATTAGCTAATAATAAGTATAGGCTGACGCTATTAAGATTAATTAAGGTATATATAATAGAGGGTACCTTAGAGGAGTAATAATAAGCTAAAGCTACTATAACCCAACTAACTGGTATACTGACTACCTCTACCTTTACACTATCTATTATACCTCAATCTATAACTACGTCTACTTTTACACTATTTGCTACGCCTTAACCCGCAATAACAATATAGCAACTCCATGTATAATCTATAGATGAGGAGAACCGCCCTATTACTGTAACCGGCTATGGCAAGGAAATTGCGAACGTAGCTAAGATATACATAGAGGAGCAGAAATACAGTAGTATGAACGAAAGCCTTAACTATAAATTAATAATATTCTACGATATCTGCAATCAAGCGGACGTACCCTAAGAAGCCTACCTTAAGGTATTTCCTACTATGCTAAAAGGACTAGCTTTAGACCACTTCTATATAAACTAACTATCCTGCCTACTATTTGCTAAAGCTTGCGAGCACCTTCGGAATTTCTTTAAAGGACTAGGATTTCAATATAAGAACCTAGATAAGTGGAACACTATTATACTTATAATAGTAATAGCAGGAAATATAGATAAGTTAATAAGCGAATATCTCTAATTGTTAATCCACAGACTTTGTTAACTATAGTATGGCCTTAGACCTACCTTACAAACTATAGACTTTTTTTATAATAAAATTATTACTTCTTGCTAGGGAATACTAGTATGTAGATATGCAGTCTCTAACCTACTGGACAACCTTAGAGCCCTTATTAATAAACTTTAATCGTCTATTATAGCATACGAAAAAGAGTATATGGAGAAGACATAAGCCTTCTTTACAGACCGATGGTTTTATAAAAGAGATAATAACTATAACCGTAGCAACCGCAACAACCCTCCATATAACCGCAACCGAAAGAAACTATGTTGTTTTGTATGTAATAGGGAAGGATGTCGCTTATAGAGATATACTAAGGAGGAGTAAGAAGAGTCTAAAGCCAAGTTTAGAACTACTAATAGAGACAGGTTTAGCAAATTCAATAACTGATTTAAGAAACGACTTAACTAATATATTATAGATTACAAGGATAACAATACCAACTTAGAAGAAGAGCTTAAGGAAGCTTTTTAAGCACTAACTATTAATGTAAGTTATAAGGCAACTGACAAGAACTTACAACTAAATATTAATTACTACTATACCTCCCTTAGCCAAGTGGAATAGCAGAAAGTGATTTCTATAGCTACCACCCTAGCTGATAAAGCCTTTGGCCATTTGGTTATAACTATAGACAATATAGTACCTCTTATAACTGACTAGGACCCCTTTACCTACAATATAACCACGTCCACGTCCCGCTATACTGTAAACAAGTTTATAGGTATAATGATTAACATAGGAGCATCTAAACGATCTATAGCAGGATATGGCCAATTCTTGGTATTCCAGAGACTTGATACTAATGTACAGCTTAATACCACTATACAAGGCATAGTTAACGTGTAGTTTGGTATTAGATTAACCTCATTAATTAAATTAGCCAAAGTAATTACCCTAATTGGCATAATTAAGTTTTATATTGTTAAGGTTAACACCCTATTTTTACTTTACTTAGCAGACATAGATTACCTATAAGTGTACTATAATAACCTGAAAAATATGCTAATTACCCCTCGGAGTGAAGTACCCGTTGTATGTCGCTTTGGCCACCCTTTCCTACTTTGGAATATATCCCTGTGTACTTATTTAACTAAGTCATTTAAATAAAACCCCTGCTACCTTACTGATGTAGAATTGAAGCGACTGTATCGCCGTTTTAGCCACCCTTTAGCTGAGCGTCTTGTACGAATACTTAAACGCTTAGGGTATGATATTAATAGCAAGACCTTAGATTATCTTATATACTACTACCACCATTATTAAAAACATGGAAAGTCGCCTAGTAGATTTAGATTTACCTTATATAATAATATTAATTTCAACTATTTAATCGTGGTTAATATTATGTATATTAATGGCGTACCCCTTTTATATATTGTTAATGAAGGAACACGATTTTAAGCTGGCAAATAGCTGTAAAATATCAGCGCCAAGCATATATGGGATGTATTATAAATGTGCTGGATTAACATATACCTAGGACCTCCTGATATTATCACATGTAATATAGGCAAGAATTTTATAAGCAAGGAATTTAAACAATACGCCACAATATTTGGAATAGTTATAAGAAGCGTACCTGTTGAAGCCCATAATTTAGTCGGAATGGTAGAACGCTACTATGGCCCCCTCCGTTGCATATACTATATTATTACTGCAGAACTGCTAGATATTAGTAAGGACATGGCCCTGTAAATGGCTTTTAAAGCAATTAACGATTCCGTAGGCCCTAACGGTCTTATACCCACCTTACTAGTATTCGGAGCTTACCCACGCATGGTGGAATCTGACGCACCTAACCCTATAGTTATACAACGAGCAGCAGCTCTTAAAAAGGCTATGGAAGAAGTTAAGAAGCTTAGAGCTGAGCGCCAAGTGGCAGATGCCCTTAACATGTGTAATAGACCTAAAACAATTACAATTTATAACCTACCACTTAACTCACCTATATTGGTATGGAGAGAAGGACCTATAGGCTAACCTGGCTACTAGTCTGGTCCGCACAACCTACTTAGCATTGAAAATGAGACCTATACTATATAACTTCCCTATAGACCTACTAACTTCCATAGTATGGTTGTGAAACCATATCTAGTAGACCCTAAGATTATAGAGAATATATAACTAGAAGACGATAAAAGCGAACTACCTTAAACTGAGCCTAAACCCCTACCTTAAACTGAACCTAAACCCCTACTTTAAACTAAGCCTGGACCTCAACCTATTAAGTGTGGAAGAGGTAGACTATGTAAGTACCCTATTAAAGCTAATACTGCGAACATTTTAATATATCTATAAGATAAGGACAATGATCAACTTATAAAGTCTAATTAGTTTGTAGTATTACGCCAGAAGGAAATTAAGGGATTACTTAAGAAAGGAGTTTTTGAACTGGTCAACCCTAAAGATATACTATAAAGCAACAGAGTATTTAACTCTAGATTTGTTGACGAGATTAAGAACCCCAGTTCTAATAAAGCCTTTAAGAAGTTAAGACTAGTTATACAGGCATATAATGACTTAGAAAAAGACCTTATATTAACCCAATTACCTATGATCTAACGAGCCAGCTAACGCCTTATTCTCTGTATTACGGCCATAACTCAGAACAGTGGCATATATCTCTACTTATGAGATATTTCACAGGCCTATGTACAATCAGCTATAAGACTAAATTAAGACTTCTATATTAGGGCACCTCTCGAACTTAGTACGGCACTTAGAGTCTTACAAGGCACAATTCTAAAGGTTATTAGACCTTTATACGGCATTCCTAAGGCAGGCAATTATTAGTTTAAGACTTACTATAACCACTATATTAAAGAACTAAACATGAGCTAATCTACTTATAACCCCTGCTTACTCCACCTTAATAACCCTATAAATTTCGGAATAGTTGGTTTATAGACTGATAATACCCTCCTACTAGCTAACTTAGTCTTTACAGCTTTAGAATAGGAGAAGATTAAAAAAGCTAAGTTTCTAACTAAGGAACGCGAACAACTTACGCCAGAATACCCAATTAAGTTTAACGGAGGTATTATCCGACAACAGGATTATATAATTACGCTTATATAGGAGCGCCAATGCTAGAACTTAACCCTTATTAATATTAAGGAAGCTATTACAACAACTAGTTCCAGAGGCACTATTCGTATAGCACTTACACTTAAGGACCAATACATCGCCTAACGAGTAAGAGGAGCTTATATTGCGTCTATATGCCAGCCTAAAGCTTCTTTTAATTTATCCTACGCTGCCTAGGTAATTAACCCTGACGAGAAAGACGTAAAACTGCTTAATAAGAGGATTTAGTGGCAAATTGAGAACCTAATAAAAGGTTTAAACTTTGTTAAACTTGATATAGAGACATTATAACTACTTATATTCACTAATTCCTTATTTATAAACAACAAGGATCTCTTATTATAGATTAGATATATCCTAGTACTAGCAGACTCATTAAATAAGGCGAACATCGTCTACTGGTCCTTAGTTAAGTGTAAGAGAATTACTAGAAGCGTACTAGCCTCCGAATTATATGCTATAGCCCATAGTTTTAACATCAGCGCTGTAATTAAGGCCATAGTTAAATTATAACTTAATATTAGCCTACCGCTTATTCTTTGCACCAATTTAAAGTTGATCTATAAATGCCTCGTTAAACTAGGAACTACACAGGAGAAGAGACTCATGATTGATATTATATGCCTACGTTAGTTATATAAAAGACGCGAAATAGCTAAAGTTAAGTGGATTAATAGAGACAGTAACCCTATAGACGCTATGACTAAAAGCAAACCGTTATTAGCTCTTAAGCGACTTATTAACACAAACTGAATTGAGTTAAAGATAGTAGAATGGGTAGAACGTGCTACTGACAATAGCACTGATATAAAGGCATAGGGTAAGGAAGGAAGGAAGGAAAGAAGGAAGAAAAGAAAGAGAAGTATATATATAGATTTTCGAACTGCATAGTTATAGGATACTAGTCCTCCGCATTTTCTAAAGTACTCCTAGTATAGCTAGAATATATTACATTGTAATAGGAGGCAAGTTGCCGCTATGTATAGCAAGTTGCCGTTACGTAAGGTAAGTTGCCGTCACGTATTACCGCGGCACTAGTGTGGTAAGGAACCTTAAGTTCCTTACCCTTCTTTATATTAAAAAGATAACATCCATCTACAACACCGCATAGTACATATTATTGTGATATATGTATTCTGCACGTTGTTAAAGTATACCAACAATTACTATATCTAAGTTATAATATATTTCCTTAATAATTTAATAGAATTAAATTAAGATAATATTAAATAAAGAGATATAAATATATAAGATATTTATTTATATTATCTATTCTTATTAATATATATATAGGCTTATAATAGTATTTACTATATATTTTAGTACTAAATTACCTATACAGAATAGAGTACTATTTATAAGCTATATCTTTATATTACAAAGTATATAGTTAGCATTTAATAGATTATAAATATATTACTACTATAACTAAGCTATAACTAGTTACTTATAAATAGACCTATAGTATATATATACTATACTAAGGGAAGTTAAATATAAAACCAAAAAAAAATACTATTAAAAGTCTCTTTTTTTAGTTTTAAAATACTTATTAAAATATTTAAGAGATTACTTAACTAAGGCTATTAGGGTACCCTAGAAACCTATATAGTAATAAAGTATAAGAAGAAAAGATTAGATAATTATAGTAAGTTATTATAATATATATATAATTATAATAATAATTATTCATTGCTTAACGTCCGATTCGGATCCCTATTAGGCCCACGCAGACTACTCCTTATTTACATATAGGGAGAAAACTCTATTTGAGAAAATGAGAAAACCCCATAATCTATCTCCCCGCCTTTTGGGACTCGCATGCAGGGCGCCTGCGAGTCACCTATAGTGCTCTACTACCTTACTTTATGACCTCCTTAGGAACCACTGCTGCCGTAACAAGCCTACGGACGCGCTAGTATCGCAAACTTAACTCTACTACTATAGAGTTATTAAGGGGCGCCTAGTACTCGCCCCTTTGCCTTCTATTACTATTTCCTTTGTAACCCAGAACTGGTCTAGTACATTTTAGCTAATAAGCTACTGGGTAACCGCCTTAAGACCTTTTTATATTAAGAGTAGTATATTATAGTTCTCTGTGCCAGCTACTAAGAGCATTGCTTCTCAGTTAGTGTGTAGGGGGCATAGCAGTATTACGTGTTTTAGTATCTGTCTTAGCCAGCCACATTTATATCTTAGGCTACCTACTAAAACACCCACCTAGTAGAGCCAATCTTTTAGTCCTATTATTCCTATTCTTAAAAGTGTTACCATTGTGTTTTCCGCCTTTGTTAGGCCTTTTTAGAGCCCTTAGGTGTTTACCCCCAATAGTATTAACTATGCTATGGCTTGGGTTCCTCTTGCCTAAGATAGCCTCTGTACCTTTAACTCCTATACACCTCTCCAGTGTTGGTCCAACCAGTGTTATATTACGGTAGATAGTTTTCCAGTGCTTTTTTATGCTCTACTTTGGCTCCTTTCTCCCTCTTACTGTTGTCTTTGCTAATCTCTTACGCGTCTCCCTTCCTCCTCTATGTAGGCCTGGGCCCTAATATGGCACTATTCTTCTTCTGCTTTCTTTACCTGTTTCTCTAATATATCTTCCCTACTTTAGGGTTATTGGTTTGTTCTCCTGTGGGGCACCCTAAAGTTACTCCATAGTTTGTTTAGGCGTGTCTTAATATACTTTATAATATTAGAGTTGCGCTCTCTTTGCACCCTTTATATTACAGCGGCTTTAATATATAATTGTAGGGGGGGGATATTAGCTTCCTTCTTAAGTAGTACTATAGCCGTTCGCTTATACCCGCCTGTTATACTCCGGAGACAAGCTGTTTAGACCTTTTAGAGTGGTTTAAAGAGTGATTTAGGGGGGTCTTTTTTGGATTCTCCTATGGCCTAAATACTGGATCTATATGTCATGGTTGGCTGGACAACTGCTGTATATAGTAAGCGTAACCTCTAGAAGCATGGACCCTATATAAAATTAACAATCCTGGATATTGCGATATACTATACTTGGCCCTTATGGGCCGCTTATAACGTATATACGCTCCACCGGAGCTTGCTGTCTACCTATACTCCTAATACCCTTAAGCCTTAAACTGGTTAACCCCTAAAGCCTTAAATATAAATTACATGCTAAAGATCTGTAGATTGGTTGCGTTTTCTTATAAAGTAGATTAGCTAGTATTTCTCTAGTAAGAATTGGACTCCGTGTTGTCTTGCCTATTCTATATAGGTATTATAGGCTTTCTCTAGTATTCTGCAATTCTCTGCGGCTATTAGGCCATATATAATTAGGTTTATGTTATTAATAAAGCCTATCCCCTAGGTCGCCCCTTCCTTAAAGGAGTTAAGTAGGTTGCTTATAAAGAAAAGAAAGAGTATAGGCAAAAGGGGTGATCCTTATAGTATTCCTATTATAACTATAATAGGGGGGCTTTGGTATCCGCTAAAGACTAGTAATATTTCTTTCTGGCCTATAAACCCTTAAATAAATTGTATAATCCATTCTGGAAAGCCCTTTGCCCTAAGGATATATAGGAGGCGCTTATGGGGTATGTTATTATAGGCACCACTAATATTTAAGCTAAGCATTAATACTACAAAGTCCCTTTATATCGCCTATATAGACTTAATGGTGGTAGCGAGTAGCGTAAATGCTAATAGTGTTGAGCGGTTCTTTCTTGCCCCTATTTAACTTTGTGGTAATAGGGTGTGTTCCTTAGCTATATCTGCTATATAGTCCGCTATTACCCTTTCTAAGATTTTGCTAAGGGTGTTTTCTAAGGTAATAGGGTGGTAGCTTCCTAGGATTAAGTAATCTGCTTTACCTTCTTTTTATAGGACAACCGTTATTATGGATCTTTTAAGTTATGGGTAGTAGCCTATAGCAAAGCATGCTTTAGCTATATCTGTAAGCCAAGGTGCTATAAGTGGTCCACAGGTTTTTAAGGCCTTATTTAGAATTCTATCTGGTCCTAGTGCTGTATTATTTAAAAGGCGGCTAATAGTTCTGGCTATTTCCTCTGTTATTATGTCGCTATTAACCCGTAGGTAAGTTACTGGTGTTTTACCTGTAATATTACTAAGGTCTGCTGGAGCCGGTTAGGGGAAGAACCTTTCTATAAGGATCTTTACCTTCTTATTATTGTTATTAGTGGCCTATGTTTCCCCTACTCTTTGTAGGGGTAGTAGGTGTGGGTCTTCTGCTAGGCGCCCTACCTTTTTCTTTAACCATTTTGCCATGGCCCAAAGGCCCTTGTTATAGGGGAGGCTTAGGTTAGAAGTGTGCTTATTTATAAACCGTCTCCAGTTGTTCCTTGCTTCTTTTTTTAGGGTATTCTTTAACTAGTTTCTTGTGTCTTTATATTGTCTCTTATCTTTAGGGTTATAGCTGCTTGTGTATTTCCTTCTTACTCGTTATTAGCTAGTAATAAAAACCGCGCATTATATGGACCACGCGTGTTACGTGTAGGGGCCCGGTTTTAAGACTGGGCAGTGCTCTTCTAGCCTATTTTTAATTACTGCCTGGATCCTTTCTAGTCTTTGGTTAATTTCCTTAGGGGTAGCTAATAAGCCTCGCTTATTTAGTATTAGGTAGATTTCTTCTAGGTCTTAAAGTTGTTTTTTAACTATACTAAGGAAACTGTCTGTCTTAAGCTTCCTTATTGCGTATTTTTTACTATTTAGTTGCGCCTTGATATCCAGATCTAGTTATATCTGGATAGGGATATAGTCTAAGGCAAGTGCCCATTCTTTTTTGGGGTTGCACCTTTTGAGTCTCTAGTATAGGCCTTCGTCTATAAATGTAAGGTTAATTGTACTTCTGGCAGTGCCTCGTTGCCATATAATTGCTCCTGGGGGGGTGGCTAGCTTAAGGCCCCAGATATCTATAGCTCTTAGTAGGCACTCTGCCTATTGGTTAGCAGCAACATAGATACCTCCCTACTATAGGTGGTAGAGGTTTATATCTTCTAATAAAATAGACTCTGTGCCTTTGGTTTCCAGTAAGCTTATTACCAATATAATATTCTCTGTTTGTGGGACGCCTTTGACCCTAGGGTTATATATATTAATAATTTGTACCGGTCCCCTATATATCTGGATTGTTATAACTGCAATATCTAGGTTGATTGCCTGCTATAACTATAAGGACAGGCTGATAGCCTTACTAATTATAAAGCACACGTGTGTAGCTGCTTTTGGTTTGTACAGAAGCTGGAATCCTTAGGGGCAGTATATTAATTGTATATAGGTATTATAATACGGCTCTTATATAGCAAGGATATAGTGTTTCTCTAGGTCTAGACTGTCTAGTAGGGGCCTTATAAGACGGTGGTTTGTATTGCCGCAGTTATACTATATAATG